>Ga0105251_10003136_pt1 | contig 12262 bp, 7 predicted proteins | sample KBSS64metaG_FD_80424 | JGI IMG/M metagenome (GOLD analysis project Ga0105251, IMG submission 80424) | Switchgrass rhizosphere microbial communities from Kellogg Biological Station, Michigan, USA - KBS S6-4 metaG | ecosystem: Host-associated > Plants > Roots > Rhizosphere > Soil | place...
ATCGAAGACGCCATTGGCGCGGACCAGATCTTCAACACCCTGATGGGTGATGCGGTCGAGCCTCGTCGTGACTTCATCGAGAGCAACGCCCTGGCGGTTTCCAACCTGGACTTCTGATCCAGCTGTAGGATCACAAAAAAGCTGCTGAAAATCACAATATGCTGCTTTCGCCGCGCTTGAAAAAGGCCAACCCATGCGGGTTGGCCTTTTTTTTGGGAGCTAGCTGGAGCCCTCCGTGTCCAAGAGCCCTGCCCTTTGGGTTGAGCAGTTCATACAGACTGACAATTTCCCGCACAGGCACCTCGCCTTCTTTCCCAAGATTCATTGGGATCATCACCGATGACGCGATCGTGCTGGGAGCTCCAATAGGCGTTTCGGCTGGAGAAATGTGTCGGAAGCAATTCAGTGGGGACCGCGTGGTGGGTCGCGTATGAAGGCGTTCAGTTTGTTGTGGCGAAATGTTGGAGGGCTACTGAAGAAATTTACGCATGCCCTGAGCATGGCGCAGGTTTACAGCTGGGCGATAGAAGCCGCTAAGTCTTGGGTGAGGGCATTTGCGTGACGGCTTAACTCTTGAGGCGACAACGCCGCTGAACGCAAAAAGCCGATACTAACTATCTACAACTTGTTCTACAACACGTACAACTAATCCTATTAGCGTTAGTTGTTAATCATTCGACGTAAGTTAGTCTGTGATTTCCCTATTAGGTTGAGGGTTTTCTAAATGAAAATCTGCCGCGTGAAAGTTTGCGCGGTTTAATAGACTGGATTAGAATCGGGCGGTTAAAAATAAAGCGAGCCCCGTTTCCGGAAGCTCGCTTTATTCAAGCACTTAAACGATTTTGTTCGAGCAAAATCATAAGTCGCTTACGCTAAGTAACTGATCTCTATTTTCACTACAAAAGGAGCAAACCCAATGTAGAAAACCTCAGCTTAGGACTGACAGGGCAAAAGAAAAACAGTCACAGCGCGTCGTTGCTTAGACCACGACACGCGCAATTTCTTCTTTTTTTCTTGCCCTGTCAATCCCTTCCCAGCATTTCGACCGTAGCGAGAGATCTCGAGGGGGAAGTGTCCCCTTCAGAAAACCCCTACGTTCCTGTTGAGCGCCACGCCCTGTGCCGCTTGGAAATTCGATCGCTTAGAGGAAAGTGACATGGCAGTACGTAAGGTTGTCACCCGAAGATCTTGGCATTTCAGAGGTTACTTCCCGTCCCTCAAGAATGGCCATTCCGTACCATTTGAATCAATCCTGGAAAGTGGATTTTTCCGTTTGCTGGAGCTTTCACCGGACGTACGCAGCTACGAAGTGCAGCCTGTTCGTGAGTCTTTCGAAATCGAAGGCGAGCCTTCTCAGTACGTACCAGATGTCGAAATAGAACTGTATGACGGCAACAGGATTTGGGTGGAAATCAAGCCAGCACCGCACAGGAAAAATCACGCCACAGCCGCTCGTTTGGATGCAGCCGCAACCCATTTCGGCGTCACCAACCGTCGCTTCGAAGTGGTAACAGATGAAGTTATTTGGGCTGAGCCGCGGAGCACCACAGTGCTGCAGATTCTCTACCATCGCCGCGGGCCTAGCCTCACGACGCCTCAGTGGCTGGGCCTTTTCTCACAGATCAAGATCGAAAGCCCACAGACCATCGCGGAACTGTGCTCGGTAGTGGGTGAAGCTCAGGCTTGGCGCCTTTTGGGCCTCGGGCAAATTGGTGTCGATCTGGAAAAAACGCTCAGTTCTAAATCTCCTATCTACATTGAGGGAGGGCATCGCCATGCAGATTTTTACTCTTAAACCAGGCTTGGCTGTAACAATGAATGATCGGTACCTGGTGTTTCGATCACGCCTTGTGGATCGGCGGCTTCATTTTGCGGATGAGCTAGGCGAGCCCGTTCTAATGAAGGAGAAAGACTTTTATGTGGGCTATGTTCAACGGTCAGTATGTGTAATCCCTGATCAACCAAAGCTCGGATATATTCCGCTTCAAAAAAATGCGCCACGAGACCTCTCCACTTATCTGCCTGAGCATAAGGAGGAGGCTTTAAGACGGCGACCTTACGTAGAAGCCCTGCTGGCCTACTCTGGAAAGCTTCCTGGAAAGGAAGAACTAAAGGAGGTTATTGCCTCTGTGTGGGAGGAAGTTAAAAGCAGTGCCAAGGCGCCTTCTGTTGACACTGTTAAACGCTGGTTAAGCAGATATAAATGGAAGTCTGTCACAGCGCTAGTACCGCTGCATGAGCAAAAAGGGCGCCACCGATTAATATATGGGGACCTCGAAGAGTTACTCTTGGATGTCATTAACGAGCATTACTTGACTACTGCAAGGAAGCCGGTCACCACAGTCGTTGAAGAATTTGAAGGCAGGATTAAAGAGCACAATCAGAAAATGTTAAGTGCTCAACATTTATCCTGTCCCTCTCGCATGACAGTGTATCGATATATACAAGGGCTAGATCCATATCTGGTCGACTCCTCCAGATTAGGCAAGCATACGGCCAATCAAAAACACCGACGTGCAATTGGTCAGCTGCAGGTGTTTGGACTCTGTCATCGGTGGGAAATCGACCACACCCACTTGGATATAATGCTGATTGACCCTGAGACGGGCCTGGTAATCGGTCGGCCTTATTTGACGGTGGTTCTGGACCGTTTTTCCCGCATGGTGATGGCCTATCTCCTGCACTTTGCAGCACCCAATACGGAGAGCGTGTTGAGGGTGATCGAGAAAGCGATTTGCCCCAAGGAATCTTTACTCCAGAACTATCCAAAAGTAGTTAACAGTTGGCCGGCGCAAGGGCTGCCCCGTCAGATTGTTCCTGACAATGCAGCGGAGTTCCATGCAGGAGACCTGATGGCAGCTTTCGACGATCTGGGGATTGAGATTTTGTACCCCAGGTCTCGTGGGCCACAAATGAAGGGCGCAGTGGAGCGATTTTTTGGCACCACAGCGCGGGGCTTTGTCCACCAATTGCCTGGGACCACTTTTGCGAATATTGAGGAGAAGGGGGAGTACGATTCCGTGGCCAACGCATGCCTCACATTCGAAGATCTCGACGCGTTGGTGATGAAATGGATTGTGGATATCTATCATCAGAGCCCACATCGGGGATTGAAGGATAGAACACCAGATCAAGTGTGGCGTGCGGCAGAGTCTAAGGCCGTACTTCAGATGCCTGTTGACCTGGACGCACTGGAAGCAATCCTTGCCTGCCGAAAATCCGCGAAGCTACATCACTATGGTGTCGAGGTTGGCAGGCAGTTCTATCACTCGGATTTGCTCGCGGAATTGAAGCTACAGCGCAATACCCCGTTCTCTGTAGACGTCCGTTACCGTGATGATATGGGTCACGTTTGGGTGTATGACGACCACCGGAGGATATTTTTCCAGGTGCCCTGTAAGGATAAACGCCTGGTTGGTGTTAGCCGTGACTTGTACAACGAGGCTAGAAAGCAGCTCCGTCAAAGTGGAGTTCTCAATCCCGATGTTGATGCCCTCCTCCGCGCTTCGCGAGAAATACAACAGGACATTCAGCGAGCTAAAGACTCCAAACGGCTTTCTGATCGACGTCGAAAAGCTGCTTTGGCCCGTAATCGAAGCGGTGTACCGGTAACGCCTATCGACTCTGCCAGGGTGCTCGACAATGTGCCCATACCACTTGGGACGCTGCCTGAAATCCCCGATCTGGTCGCCGAAACTTCGAACGCCCAGCCGTGGTTCGACAGGAGGGTGTGAGATGAGCGCGTCATTGAATGTTATTGATGATACTTCGCTCCGGAAAGTTTTCGTTAATACCTCAATAGCGAAGGCGGCCGCTTCAAGGCTGGTGGATATCCATAACGATAACCTGCTTACGGGAACCAATCAGGGATTTCTCATCATGGGTCCAAGCGGTGTGGGGAAAAGTGCTTTAGTGAAGAAGTACGTCAATTTAGTGAACACTGAACGTGCTATTGAAATGCAGCGCTTACCTATTCTGTATTTGGATATGCCATCCGGGCCTACGAAAAAGAATCTCGGTTCTGCGTTACTGAAGGCCCTGAATGATCCTTATGCGAATAACAATAGTGAGTCAGCCGAGGCTAAGTTTTCTCGTGTGGTTACATTGTTGGAAAACTTGCATGTCGAGCTCGTTATTTTGGATGAGGCTCAACACTTGGTGGACTATAAGAAGAGCGATATGTTCGAGGCGGGGGACTGGATAAAAAGCCTTATGAATACTTCGAAAGTATCCGTTGTGTTGATCGGAATGACACGCCTAGAGGGCTTAAAAAGAGCTAATTCCCAATTTCGCAGGAGGTTTTCTGCATCATACACACTTGTGCCATTCAAACCAGATGGCGAATTTTGGCCGGAATTTGCCGGCGTAATTAAGGCATTGCAAAAAATGATGACGGTCGATTCAGTGAGTCTGGTAACTGATGAAATGATACAGCGGCTATATTTTGCATCCTTTGGAATATTGGACTATCTCGTAAAAGTATTGGAAAGAGCCGTTCGTTTGGTGAGGAACGGCCAATTTGATGGTGTGCATCTTGCCGCATTAGATACAGCATTCAAAGATGAAGTCTGGCAATTGGCCCCAAAAAATCGCAACCCGTTTAATGCTGAGTTTGATTTCCGGCCGCTGATTGGATTGGGTGAGCCTTACGAGAAAGTTGAGTAATGTTGGTGGGTCGCTAGGTTCTCCTAGCGACCCAATATGAGGACGGTATGCTTAATTTACCAGTGAAAGTGCTCCCGCATCACGATGAAAGTTTGATCGGGTTCATAGGTCGTTTAGCCATTGTCAATGGATTTTCTCATACTTTTCTAATAAAAAAATGCAGAGACTTAACCGATGAAGAGGTGGAGTCGTTTTGTAAAAAAAGTGATGTACCTTTTGTATGGATATCTTCTGTAAAAGCGCTAAGCAAGACCAGAGGCAGCCTTGATCCTCTGTCAACGTACTGCCCAAAACATTGTCCGAAATGTTTAAACGAGGGTGGGTATTGGAAATATGTGTGGGGGCTTAAACTCTATAATTTTTGTGTTGAGCACTCGGTGCAGTTGATCGATACCTGCCATCACTGCGGGATGAGGTTATGCTTTGCGGCATTCACCACGTTTCGGTGTAGTTTATGTTATCGGGACATTCGTCAAAATCGGACTTGCCTACCGGCCTCGACTTCAGATGTTTGGTTCTCAAAATTGCTGGAAAATCGGGCGCTTTCACGGCCGCCGCTGAATGATTCGGCTCTGTGCAATCTATCGATTGGGAATTTTCACGAGCTATTTATAAATATCGGTTTCATTGTTTCAAATCTTGCGGGAAGAAACTGTAGGAATATTTTCTTATCATCAGACCTTTCCAAGATCAGCCGCAGCGCAGGTAAAATTGCTTTTGGCTGGCCTGGATCATTTTACGAGTACTTAGATTTCTGCCAGAACAGCACGGGTGGTGATAAATGGCATCCAAAAATTTGTTATCAAAAAATATATCGAGTTACCTACCATAAACTAAAGAGTGAAGGTTACGATTTTCTTCGAGAGGAATTTGAGCACTATTTGCTTTCAAACTGGCGAGGACCGCTCAACCCTAGGGCTACTACATTTTCACCTAAGACCATTCAATCGCATCGCTGGAAACCGATTAAAGCAGTTGCAAACTCTCTAGATTTGGCTCCTTCAAAACTTAAGCTACTTTTGGAAAATGGTCTTATTTCATCGAGCACCCTGCGTCATGACTGTGGAAAAATATCCACCGTAGTAGATATTCAAGAAGCTAAAGCTTTTATTGAAAGTGCTGCAAGATCACGAAGCTTGAAGGATGCTTCCAAGCAGTTGGGGATCAATGAGCGTAGAGTTAGATCACTCGTTAATGGTGATTTACTTGTTGGTTATCGGTCCAGTACTAAGGCTCTAACTCCATGGGCTATAGATTGTGATAACTTTCTCAGTAAATTTTCGTTGTCGGATATGATAGATGATGGTGGTGAGTATATTACAATACGTAAGGTTCTAACGTTTTATCTGCGAGAGGATACTCAGTTTTTAGATTTTATAAAAGCTCTTGTAAGAGGAGAGATGGTTTTGTATGCCGGTGAGCAAGATACATCATTTTCTGATTATAAATTAGTTGCGGATGACTATTTCTTTTGGAAAAGCCAATGGCTAAAACAACATCCCACAACGACATCTCTGACAGTCCGAGAGGTCGCCAGCGTATTAGCCGTAAACGCCGAGATCGTTTATGCCATGATTAATAATGGTCTAATTGAGCATGGGGTCATTGGCAGTCAGCGCATGATCAAACCATCCGAGCTTAAACGATTTCGTGAAAAATATGTATTAAATCGCGAAGTAGCTGATCAATTTTGCATATCTCCGAAGTTGGTAGTGTCTTGTCTTTCGGAAAATAATTTTAAACCGGCAGCAGGGCCGCACGTATTAAATTATCCGTGTCGGCACTACATTTGGAGACGAACAGACAAGCTATACGATGTCTTAAATTCCATATTTCCCTATCGCAGTGTTGCCGTTTGATTAACTTCTCCTTTGCTGCGCTGCTTGCTGATCGGGACAACTGGAAAAGTCTACGTTGGATTGGCTCCGCCTCTCTCCGCCAGGAAACTCAGTAGACAAACGCGAAGCAAATCTGGTCAGGTTGAATGTATTTGAGGGTAAGCCTGTGTAACTAAACATCAGCCATTCTGGTGCGAGCGAAAGTTATTTTTTTACCGTGTTAACCGCAGTGGTTTACAGCGCAAAAAACAGGTTTACGAGGCGTTCGATGAGGCTTCTCGCGGATGAGGCCAGACTATTCTATACGGTTGAGGGAGCGGTGCTCCTAACCCTGATTTTGGTTGATTTTTGATCAACTCATCACAGTCATGCATCTTGATGTGCGTTGAGCTTTATCCACAGAGGTATCCACCATTTCGGTGGATAACTATGTTACTACCGACGCATTTTTCACCCACACGCCGGAATTTCATTGACCTAGCTTCGAACTCCTAACTCGTTGTTGAGTTTCGCTTTCAGACTGCTGGGGTGGGTCAGAATAGCGTCGGCACCTAGGTCAAAAATGCATTGGCGATAACGCGCACCCCACCCCATCTCCAACGGGGAGCCGGATAAAGCTAGCAAAACCCTACTGGGTTCCCTCCCTAGCTGTTACTGGACCAGCGACTCCAAGATTGTCCCGGTGCTGCGTGCAGCAGGCATGTCGAGCCACGAGAACTAAGAGATGGCCCTAGGCCAAACCTAACCCTGCTACCGCGGTTTTTTTATTTAGCCCCTCGATGCAGTTGGCATGAATGCGGTTAACTGTCCGCTGCATATAGTCCGCAAGGAACGCCCTACGATGTCCGTCGAAATTACCTCTGTTGTCGGTTCCAAAGAGACCGGGAAAAAGCTCCAGCAGCTCATAGTTCAGTGCCAGTCGTTTGCTTGGGCCAGTGCATGGATCACGCCGAATAAAGCGTTTGAGGCTGCGATTCAAGCCATGGCGAAGCTTGAGAGCCTCGTCATCGGCACTCACATGTACATCACTGATCCACTCTGTCTGCAGATGTGCGTCGAAATTCCCCAGGCCAAGGTTCTGCTGCCCGACTCCGGGCCTCTGTTTCACCCCAAGCTTTACGCCTTCCGACATGAGAAGAAGATCACCGTCTATGTGGGCAGCGCCAACTGCACCAATGCTGGCTTGAACAGGAACATTGAGGCCGGCGTCTTCCTCAGCGGTGACCATCTCGACCCCAACCTCCAATCGTTCTTCACCTTCATCAAACAGCAGGCGGCCCGAGCCCTGGACATAAACGATCAACTCATTGAGTCCTATACGGCCAACAAAAAGCTCAACCAGGACGCACTTGATGACCTCGACAATTTCACGTGGGTCAAAAGGCCCAGACACACAGCCTCTTCCTCACTCCACAGTGATCTCAATGGGACGGAGTGGGAGCAGTTTGTTCAGCTGGTGAAGGAGGACAATGCCAAGGACATGCGACTTGAGCTCCTCGCGAAGGCGAGGCAACTCTTCGCAAGCGGCCGCACCTTTCAGGAGTTCACCGTCACGGAGCAACAATGCGTAACAGGACTTCTGCAGCCTACCGAGCTCAATGGCCTAGACTGGGGATACTTTGGCCAGATGAGCGCACACGGCAGCTTCAATAGAGTGCTCAGAGAACACGTCCCTCTCCTGTCTCAAGCCCTCGACAAGATCCCGCTAGTGGGCCCTGTCAAACGCCGGCACTACGAGGCATTCGTCAAAGTTTTTCAGCATATCCCTACGGCTAGGGCCACATGGATTGGCTTTGGTACCCGACTGCTGGCGATTAAAAGACCGGACTACTTCGTCTGTATCTGCAATCCCAATAAGCGGCAACTGGCCGATGTGTTCGCAACGTCCTTTTCGACGTTCAACCTGGATAACTACTGGGATCGCGTCGTGGCGCCGATGCAGCTGATGCCCTGGTGGCAGGAAGAAATACCCAGCGAGGGGTTCGAGCAGCAACTTTGGATGGGGAGAGCAGCGATGCTAGATGCCATTTGCTACGATCCTGCGATGCGCTAGAGCCCGCGGGTTGCCGCGAATGACTGGCATAATAAGTTTCCAACTAAAATTATCGAGCCTACGGCCATGGTGCTATTCAATACCCCCGAGTTTTATATCCAAAAAATTTATGATGCTGTGAACTGCTTCCATGACAATGATATCCAAGGTGTTGGCACGCACGTATTTGGATTTTTCAGTGGCCGAGAATATTCTGGAGGGCAAGTAGACGTTTCTCCACATCACGCCCAGATGATACTTCAAGAACCCATCTTTAGTTATTTTCGGGCTGAGCCAGAAGTTTTTGTAAAATGGGTAGCGGTATTATATTCGTATTGTCGTAGCCTAGGTGCGATACCAGAGGTGGCACGCGATGCATGGCACAGTGCTACTGCAATCATTTACTTGGCTAGGGTTGAGAATGAATCTGTAATTGTTGAAGCAATGTGCCAACTAGTAGCATGGGACTACTTTTATGGGCGAGAGCACTACCCAGATTATTTAGAGCGCTTGAAGAAAACTCACTTGGAACACAGGCATGCCAAGAGACTCAGAGAGCTATTTCTATGCACTGCATCTAACGTGGGTCAGCCTGATTTTCTTCCATCCATTAAACGAACTTATAAAAATCGCCGGCACTTTACTGGTGCAAATGCTGCCTCAGCCTTAATAAATTACTACTGCCACATTAAATCAGAACATGGCGTCCTAAGTGAATTAAAGCGTTACTTGGCCGGTCCTCAAATGCGCGAAACAATTCGAAAAGGGCATTGTGACTTTCTGAAGCCTCTACTGGGACAGCTTTATGATGACAATAATTATGATGCCCTGTTTTCTTTGGTGTCCTCGTTTAAAAACGTGGCTGGACTAGGTGTTTCTCGCGTAGGGCATGGTTACTTGCTTCCAAACGGTCAAAAACTGACGGTCTTGTCAAGATCAAGCAAGATCGTGTTTGAAGAGCAGGGTAACTACGAACGTTACAGCACTCTAATAAACGCTTGCAATCGGGCAACCAACACATATGTAACCCTTCTTGGTACATTCGACAACGACGCAGCGCTCATCGATACTGATCGAGGCGGAGCCCCGCCCGTTGATGATGACTTGAGTGAGCTTAGAGAGGCCGTAATTGCACACTTTGGTCTAAATGACCTTTTGTATGGAGAATTTCACTCTCTCACGATTCTCCCGTCTCATACTTTTCCTCTTCAATCAGCTTTATTCAGTCTCGGGAAGAATGCTCCACTTATATCTGTCAGCCACCAAGAAGTACTGGATGATCCGGACGATAAACGTTTCGTTTTCTTCCTTTCAACCAATACACACACCTATACGTTAGAGCATGACTTTATTATTGAAGAATTTGGCGATGAGGCAGAAATTTATGTAGATCCTCAGGAAGACTTCTTTGTCGATATTCTTGCATCGGAGCAACACGACGTAATTTATATTTCGGCCCATGGCGAGTACAACCACTGGGGCAAGGCTATTGAAGATGAAATCTTCTTCAATGAAGGGTCAACGATCACCGTCGGAAAGCTATGGTTATGTCGACATAGCAAAAATACAAATCGGAACATAATTTTGAACATTTGCGACGGGGCGGCAACGGAAATAAGTTGCAATCCTTACTCAAGGGGGATTGCTGCCGCATTAGCTGCTGGCAATCAAACCGTCATATCTCATATGTGGCCAGTTAACCCGATTTATGCTGCATGCTTCGGCATGTTGGCAATATACTTTTCTCGGCGAAACACACCAATAAGTGTTGCCAGGATGATTTACGAGGCATTAGACCAAGAGAATAATTCAATAATTAACTACTCTAAACGTTTGGCAGAGTCCTTCGTTAACCTAGAAAGGTGCCTCAAAGATAAAGATTTTGATATGCGCCAGTTCAAAAACTTGGGGAGTATCTCAGTATACTCGTGAGAGGCAGTCAGCACGCAGGGGCTGCGGGGATGTCAGCTCCTTGCGGGCGGGATAGGATACCTAACCTATTCAGGGGGAACGGTAGCCAGATTGTTGATCTTTGCGTTAGCTCAAGACTTAATGTAATCCAAAAAAACTATAGTTTCGTGGGGTATGGGGCAGAAGGCCGTTAAAGGCGTGGATAGCCGGCTTCAGCGCGTGCTGACGTTTGAACAGCAGCCGGAAAACCACGGAGCGCATCACGGAGTGGCATCCCGTTGTCACGGCGGCTCGCGAGGCCTTGGTCCGACCGTTCCTGATGTGAGAGTAGGTCATCGTCAAGATTAAATTCCGAAACCCTTATCTGCGCATACAGGTAGGGGGTTTGTTTATCCTCGAAAAAAGCATCCCGAGATTAGAGGCTGGAAATCCGGGGCAACCCTACACCGCATCTGTAATCACGGTGAGCGCATGGTGGCGACGTTAATGTGCTCCGGCCCTGCCATGGCCGGGCATACCCGGCTAATCGCCGGCCAAGAAGGCCTGCGTCCGGAGGTTGCTTCCCAGCGCCTGGAAGGCGGCACATCACTGACAGCCTAAGTTTTTTCAACAAAGATCGACTCCCCAAAACATATCAATTCTGAACGACTAGACTGCCATCATTCCCACCAAGCCACTTGGACGTTTACATGGCAGTTCCGAATGTAGCTCTGATCGCCAGCTCTGAAGGCCCCGTGAGCGGTGACCTCTTCGATGATAGAAAAGCTTTTTCAAAGTCACTGACTTCTGAAATCGTCATTGCCCTCTGTGGACCTATGGGTACTCCACTCCATGAGGTTGCACAAACCTTTCAAAAGCTTTTGTTGAGTAATGATTTTGGCTACGAGGAGGTTGTAATCCTGAGGCTGAGTGATGAAATTCGGCGTATCAAGGGGCTCCAGAATGAGAAATCCATTGAGAAGTTAATCGAGGCTGGGAACGAGCTACGTCAAGAACACGGGAATGCGGTGTTAGCCAGGCTGGCCATCCAAGACATCCTCATCTCACGAACAAAGCATCAAGATGAAGCAGATAACAAGCTACGTGCAGAAAATCCTGAAGCCGATCCTTCGCTCACGATGCCGCGGGCTCCACGTCGATGCTGCCACATCATCGACTCCGTAAAACATATTGATGAGCTCCAGCTTCTGCGGTCGGTGTATGGCGACATGTTGCATGTCGTAGGCGTGTATTCACCAATCGACATGCGTATCGAGCGCTTGGAGAAGCGTAAGGGCCCTGATGACCAAATACACAGGCTAATTGATCGGGACTCGGGTGAAGAGGTCGATTACGGTCAAAGTGTGGAAGAAACATTTCCGCTTTCTGACTTCTTTCTTAGGGTCGACTCCGCTACAGATTCGCAACGTAACACTCGAGTTCGAAGATTCCTTGAGCTGATGCTGGGCACTAACATCATCACGCCGACGATCAATGAGCGCGCAATGTATGCCGCATTTTCAGCAGCGCGAAATTCTGCGTGTCTTTCTCGCCAAGTGGGTGCTGCGATTACAAATGAGGAAGGTGAGATCCTTGCAACCGGCTGGAACGACGTTCCTCGGGCATTTGGAGGTCTCTACCAAACCGTTGATCAGAACTCATCCAGGGACGACGACCGCCGCTGCTGGAACATGGACGGGGGCCACTGCTACAACGATGAAGAAAAAACACTCATCGCCAATGCAATGGTGGATCGGCTGATTGAAAACGGCTTGGTGGCTGAAGACAGCAGGTCTAAGGCCTTTACCATGATCAGAAAGGACTCGCAGCTAAAAAG
>Ga0105251_10003138_pt1 | contig 12257 bp, 14 predicted proteins | sample KBSS64metaG_FD_80424 | JGI IMG/M metagenome (GOLD analysis project Ga0105251, IMG submission 80424) | Switchgrass rhizosphere microbial communities from Kellogg Biological Station, Michigan, USA - KBS S6-4 metaG | ecosystem: Host-associated > Plants > Roots > Rhizosphere > Soil | place...
AATCCCAGGGAGGTTATTGACCGATGCAACTCGCAATCAGCTCTTCGCCTTGCTCATCTGGGTAAACAATTCCGTAGGCACTTTCTTGCCATTGGAGATGAACTGGTTGGTGCGGAATTTGTAGACCTCGCCTTCGGAGAGGAAACCGTCGTTGTTGGTGTCCATGGCCTTGAACTCTTCGCCGCCCTGCGGGGCCACGGTCAGCAGTTCCTTGAGCGAAACGCGGCCGTCGTGGTCGGTGTCGGTACGGGCGAACGAAGCATCGCCGCACTTGCCTTCACCGCACTTGCCTTCGCCGGCCTTGGTCACTTTGGCGCCGGCTTCTTCAGCGCCACACTTGCCTTCGCCACACTTGCCTTCACTGGTTTTTTCCGCCGAGGCCAGTTGATACCCCTGGGGCAGCGCGTCTGCGGCAAAGGCGTTCGAAGCGAGGTTGAGGCTGCCGGCCAGTGCAACAGCGATCAGGCCAATACGGGATTTGTTCGACATACGGGACATGGTGATTCTCCGGATACTGTGGGCGGCCGACCCGCGTGGGTCAATGCCAAAAGGGCGATAAGCCGTGGTGCGAGGCGCGGTTGCTTTCTCGCTAAGGCAGGGCTATTTGACGGCAACCGTGTATCCCGGATGTATCCGGCTGCAGGGGCATTTGTAAGCCAGTCTGCGTTCGAGGGGGCTGGATACACAGCGATACATAGGCCCCGCCAGCCACTCACGTTTGAGAGTTGTTGACGGTTATTGATTCGGATTATCCGGCCACGGCAGGCAATCTGATCGATAACTTTCATCACAGAGAACAGAACACATGAACATGTCGAATGGATGGATTGCCGGTATTGCCTTGAGCTGCGTGTTTCAGGTCGGCTGTGTCTCCAAAGTGGCGCAGCCGAATCAATACTCCGGCTTCCTACCCAACTACGAAGGGCTGCAAGAGCAGACTACGCCGAGTGAGCAGAAGGTACTGCGCTGGACGGCGCCAGGGTTTGATCCACACGCCTACTCCACGGTGGTGTTCGAGCAGGTAGCGCTGTACCCGGCGCCGAAACCGACCGAGCGCGTCAACCTGAAAACCCTGCAGGACGTACAGACTGCAGCCAGCAATAGTGTCAAGTCTGCCTTGAGCCCCTACTACACCATTGTCTCAAAGGTGCCGCGCGCACCGGCCGATTCACGGACGCTGATCCTGCAAGCGGCAATCACCCACGTCAGCGCCAACAACGAAGGCATGCATTGGTATGAAGCCGTACCGATCGCCGCCATTGTCGGGGCGACACAAGCTGCCACCGGCCATCGCGATCAGACCGCCGAACTGTACCTGGAAGCCGACCTGGTAGATGCCAGAACCGGTTTGCCGGTCGCCAAGGTGGTTCGCAAGGTGTTCGGTGAAACCGTGAAAAATGCCAGCCAGCCAATTGTCGCCAATGATTTCAAGGTTGCATTCAAAGACATGACGAACGACATGCAAGCACTGCTGTCAGGGCAGTAACAACTCGCTCGAAACCCCATTGCGACGTTGAATGGCCTGCCATCCACTGTCACGGGATTGCTATGCGATGCAATCGAGCATGGGGTTTCGCAATACCGTTTAACTCGCAGTAACAGACCTTCCAATACCCCTGCCTTGCATTTTTCGGATAGCGCAGATCGCGCGCTTCGAGCATCATCACCGCCCCCGATTGAGCCTCCGTGGATTACCCGCGCTTGCCCGCTCATTGCCGTTCACTCCCCGACAAGAACGCACTGCGTCAAATCCGGCCTGTCAAAACCGTCTCTATACTCAGCCCGAACCACCTGAACGGAGGATACCCATGCGCTACGCCTTCAAATTGAAAAACGGTGCCATGGCCCTTTTCGATCCAGATACCGCTTTGCTTACCATCACCACAACCCATGGAGAAGTTCAAAGCTCTACCATCGGTAGAGCCGAATCGCGTCTACTGGACCTGCTGCTGATGGACCCCGGCCAGACCAAAAGCCGTGAGGAAATCATCGATTACACCTGGAATGACCGCGTCGTCGCCTCCGGCAGTTTGAACCAGGCCGTTTTCTCTCTTAGAAACCTGCTCAATGACAGTCGAGATCACGAAATAGTGATGACGGTTCCGCGAAGAGGTTATTGCTTCAACCGTCTCTATGTAATGGATGCACAGGCCGAGCTGCCGACACCTTCAGATGCAGCGGAACCTGTGCCCGCCCTTGAAGCGTTGGCGCCACAAAAACAAGGGCCTCTGCCGGTGCCTGCAGAGAAAACCGGAACATCAACTTACATTACAAAATTCCAGTTGATCGGCTATGTCCTGACCTTGGGAGTGTGTGCCTACACCGGCTTCCACTCCGGATTCGACACACCGAAAGTTGAAGTTTCCAGCGCAAAACACAATGAGCTGGCCATCCATGCCGTAGGCCACAGTGTTGCGGAGGCAGAGGAACTGAGGGATCTTTCGATCGCACAAGTCAAACAACTTTCGCTCAATTTAAAAGGCGACGTTTGGCTAAACCTGTTTAAATCCAACTATTCCGTTTCGTGCATTCGCCCAGACCTGAGCACTGCAAACCTGCAATTGAATAGTGAGCAAAAAGACCTTGCACTGATGATTCGGCAATGCTTGGAAGTCACCCTATGAAGTCAATGACACCTTCAACCGCACATTGGATAGTGCTTGCGATCATTAACGCCGCCTGTATTTTTTCCTTGTTGTACTCGCCTTCTTACTACATGGAAAATATCAGTTATCAAACCATAACCCGACAATGGCTGGAGGATTCGAATCAGCTCAACACTGAAGAGTATCTGACAATCGGCCACGGTCGGCTGACACAAACCACCCTGGAAAGCTTGAACGGAAAAATACGTAACGCGACTATTTCGGCGCAGGTTATCCGGGAAAGCAATCATCACGTCCAGATAAAAATCAATAACGTCAAACTGAGCCAGGACAACGAATTATTCGCCATCGAAAAAACTCCGGATCTGTTTTTCAGGCGTCAATTCATTCTTCAGGAAGGCACTATCCTAAACTACGAATTACTCCCTACCGCCGACAAAAACAGCGTGTGTTTTTATGTGCATGATGTCGGCCGCCTGCGCTGCATGAATCACTGAGGCACCTCAGCAAATCACACCATAACAAAAATAATAATTAGTGATTTGAATCTAGCACCCTCCCCCCATCAAGATCCCGCCTTTATCGTGTTCGCGAGCCGTCAAATCAATGATGACCAAGATCCTGGCACTTCTATCTCTAGCTGCCTTACCTTTTCATTCAATGGCGCACAATGAATACGCCATCGGCAGCACGGAAATCGAGCTCTACGAAATAGAACTGAGCCCGAACGAAAAAATAAAGTTGAAACACTTGAAAATCCATTCTGAAAATGAGCGCAATGAAGGTGACAGCGCGGTTGATGACCCATTGCCTCCCTCACAAAACATTGACAACGAGAGCGATGTGCTTTCGCTGACTCCCGTTTGAAAATATGAATTTTTGACTTCAACAAACATCGTCAGCACAGGACTATCCGAAGGCAAAGCCGTGACAGTGATACGGCAGACACACTGCTCTGCCTGAAAAATCATCAACAAGGAAAGCACCTCAATGCTGCTTAAAAACCTCGCAAGCGTATCCTTTGGTGTATTGCTTTCTCTCAAGGCCTGGGCCGACGACAAGGAACACTACAAGGCCGACCTGACGCGCATTGAAAGCAACGAAAACAAGCTGATCGAAGAACAATCAAGCTACAAGATTTGTACCGAATATCGCGTGGATGATTTCTTTGCCTTTAATGCCTCAGCCCTTGGCCCGTCAAACCAGTCAGCCATCTTTGGCTCGAAAATAGCGCCGTGCAAACTTCAGAGCCTGGTGGAGTTATCCACGAGCGACACGTACGTTTTTGCTGCGGCACTGGAGCTCATGCGGGAGTCCTCGACGTGACGAGCATCGCCCCCTCAAAGCACGAAGCACGCCAGCGTGCGGATAAACTCATGCAGGATTGCAGGCGCCAATGCAGTCGAACGCACTTTGATTCAGCTGTCACGCTGATCGGTTTTGTGCCTCATGACTGTGTCACCTTGGCCATATCCCAATCTACGATTAGTCGGCCCACTGTCAACAACCGTGAATTGCGGCCTAACGAAATAATCGTGTTGTACAGCGGCGAGTTTGTACGCTACACCTGCGAGCCACATGAAACCTTGTTTACCCTGACCACAAATGTAGAACATTACCAACAGTGCGTCGCAAACCATTCATTGATCGATGTCCTGGCAAACCGACAGGCATACCGCTTCCAGGTTGCCAATTTCAAATTAGTGCAATCCGCCATTGACGTTTTCAATGCTTACTTGACCTCCCCCCATGAATCTCCGTTGAAACAGCGCAACCGCCATGAACACTCATTTAATGAAGATGCATTGCTGGTTGCCCTGATACGGGCCCTGACACCCGTTGGCCGTTGCGCACTGAGGCCCCCGACCAGAAGGAAGATCGCGACAGAGGCAATTGAGTACATTCATCAAAACCCAAACAAGCCATTGAACATGAAGGTGCTGGTAAAACAACTGCAAACCACCACTCGCAGCCTGCATCATGGTTTCGTTGAAACATTCGGCACTTCGCCGATCGCCTACATCAGAAACCTGAGACTCGCCCATGTCCGCCGAGACTTGATCCGCAACACCTGGCCTACAGTTACCGAAACAGCAATGCATTGGAATTTTCATCATCTGAGCCGATTTTCCAAGGCGTATCAGGACGCTTATGGCGAGACGCCCTCAGAAACGTCCAGGCGTAACCGAACAATGCTGGCAGCGCCAAAAAATAACAATCAATGATTTTTAACTTACTCACTGAGTGGCCAGGATGGCTTCGGTCTACTCAAGGGGATAAGCATGCGCTATCGATTAAGTACGCTGCCACTCAAACAGAAAATCATCCTGTGCCTTGCCGCTTATTTATGTGGCGTCGCGTTGGCCTGGATGATTGACGCCTATTAACGCCGTGCATCACCACCCATAACCCGTATAAGGACCCACCTCACATGCTACTTCGAAATCTTGGCTTCGTATCGCTGCTTTCGTTACTGTCTTTTCAGGCGCTCGCCGATGACAAAGGTTTATACCTGGGCGCCGGCGTCAGCAATATTGAAACCGACAAAACCCATTTGAGCGATGACGACTCCAGCTACAAGGTTTTCGCAGGTTATCGTCTCAACAGCTATCTGGCCTTTGAGGGCGCCTTCGTGGATCTCGGCCAGTTCGAGGACAAGGAACTTGATTTTGACGGTAAATCCGTCCAGGCCAGTGCCCATGTCGGATTTCCGGTAGGAGATCGGGTGCGTATCTTCGGCAGTGTCGGTGCACATGCCTGGGATGCGGACGGCAATGCTGCCGACGATGATACGGGCGTCGACCTGACCTACGGTGCCGGCGTTGAATTCGATGTATTTCGCAATATCGGTATCCGCGCGGAATATGAAGTACTGGAAGTCGGCAACATCAACCTGAATCAAACTACGGCCTCTGCTTTCGTTCTCTTCTAACTACCACTTCAATTGAGCGGCCATGTGGGTCGCTCAACCTTAATGTCATCGAAGGTATTGGCTTCCCACTACTGGTCGTGCCCACGCCACGGGGCTTTTCAAAGGCACTCCTGGGCCGCACGTTCGAGTCGTGATGGCCCGAATGTCGAGGCCAGCAACGTGCGTTCGTACAGGAACACCTTGCCGCCGTTCGAGACCTTGTACGCCTCGAGCACATCGTCGGCGGCGACTTTGCTCGAAACGACGATTCGATAGCTGCGCTGGGTTTGCGAGATCGTCGCGCTCAGCGCGTTTTCCTGCAGTTTCGGCAAGACACAGTGGGCGTAATCCGCCGGTGCCTTTTTCGTTTGCAGCGTCAGCGTCGGGTCATTGGGGGCCGAGGCGCACCCCGACAGCAGCAAGGGGGCGATCAGCGCCAGTCGAGTCAACATCTTCATCACAGGGTTCCACAAGCGTTTTCAATGCACGCCATGTTCCTTGTTTGCCGGCCACAACAGAACTTGTGATGGATGATGATCACTATCAGTGCAACGAATAGTAAAAGACGTCGCCTTTACTCTGCGGATTTGGCCACCGGCTTGCGCTTGAAGGCCTCGCGTCGTTCCTGGCGTTCCAGGGCATAGGCTGCACTCGGCTCGCTGACCAGCTCGTCGCGCCGCAACAATTCACCGCAATGCTCGCACAGCGGCCCCAGCCCGGCAGGCTGCCCGCAACGCTGGTGGGTGTAGCGCACGGCCAAGCCCTCCTGTGGCGACTTGCACCAGGTTTCACCCCAGGCACGTAATGCCAGGACCACGGAATAAAACGCCTGCCCCTTCGCAGTGAGGTGGTACTCGTAGCGTGGTGGCCGCTCGCTGTAGGCGCGGCGTTCGACCATTTCGTCAGCCTCCAGGCTCTTCAGGCGAGCCGCGACCATCTGCGGGGTACCGCCCGTCTGCGCCTGGATCTCATCGTAGCGATGATTGCGCATGAACAACTCGCGCAACACCAGCACGGTCCAGCGATCGCCGACGACGTCCTCGGCCCGGGCAATCGGACACAAGGTTTCAGGACTAGTCTTTTTTAGCGCCATACGGGCTTGCCTCTTTCCAAGTAACTATGATTATCATATCAACACGCTGCCAAAGCAAGCCAATGGCATCGCTCAGCCCATTTCACTGGAGCACTCATCATGTCCAACACGCCTTACCCGCTGGCTCGAACCGCCTACCTGCTGGTCGATCCCTACAACGATTTTCTGTCTGAAGGCGGCAAGATCTTCCCCCTGCTCGAACCGATCGCGCGGCAAGTCGGCCTGCTCGACAATCTGCGCACACTCGACCGAACGGTCCGCGCCCTCGACATTCCGGTGTTCATCGTACCGCACCGGCGCTGGGAACAAGGTGACTACGAGAACTGGGACCACCCAAGTCCTACTCAATGCAAGATCCAGCACATGCACCATTTCGCGCGCGGCGAATGGGGTGGTGAATGGCATCCTGATTTCGCGCCCCAGCCAGGCGATATCGTCGTCCAGGAGCATTGGGGATCGAGCGGCTTTGCCAACACCGACCTGGATTTTCGCCTGAAGCAGAAAGGCATCACCCACGTGATCATCGTCGGCCTGCTGGCCAATACCTGTATCGAGGCCACCGCCCGTTACGCTCAGGAACTGGGCTACCACGTCACCCTGGTGCGCGACGCCACCGCCGCTTTCAAACCGGAAATGATGCACGCCGCCCATGAATTGAATGGCCCGACCTTCGCCCATTCGATTGTGACGACCGAGCAACTGATCGCCACCCTCAAGCCGTGAGCACGCCCATGAAACTGACTGGAAACCTGTTACTCGGCGCCAACGAAGTCCCCGCCAGCGCGGGGACGATGAAAGCGCTCAACCCTGCCACCCATCAACTGATCGAGCCGAATTTCGCCTTCGGTGGCGCAGTCGAAGTGGACAGGGCCGCAAACCTTGCCGACGCCGCCTTTGACCACTACAGCCATACCTCGCTCGCCGAGCGTGCGGCATTGCTGGAGCGCATCGCCGACAATCTTGATGTGGTCGCCCAGCCGCTTGCGGCACGGGCCGCGCTGGAAACCGGCCTGCCCGAAGCGCAGCTGCTGGGTGAAGCGGCCAAGGCCGCCACCCAGTTCCGCCAATTCGCCGAAGTGGTGCGCAGGGGCCGCTTCCTCCAGGTGGCCATTGATCCGGCCCAACCCGAGCGCCAGCCACGCCCGCGCATGGATCATCGCCTGCAAAGTATCGCCCTCGGCCCGGTGGCGGTGTTTGGCGCAAGCAATTTCCCCATCAGCTATTCGGTGGCCGGAGGCGACACCGCCGCGGCGTTGGCGGCGGGCGCGACGGTGATCGTCAAGGCCCACAACGCACACCCGGGTGCCTCGGAAATCCAGGCACGGGCCATCTGCCAGGCGGTGCAAGACAGTGGCCTGCCTGAAGGCGTGTTCTCGATGGTGCGCGGCGCCGGCAACGCGATCGGCGAAGCCCTGGTCGATCACCCGTTGATCAAGGCGGTGACCTTCACCGGCTCCGAACAAGGCGGCATGGCGTTGTATCGCCGGGCGCAACTACGCCCTGAGCCGATCCCGGTGTTCACCGAGATGGCCAGCGTCAACCCCACGTTCATCCTGCCCCAGGCACTGGCCGAGCGTGGTGCACAGATCGGCGACGGTTTTGTCGAGCGCATGCTGGTCAACGTCGGGCAAGCGTGCCTAAAACCGGCGATCCTGATTGCCATCGCAGGGCCCGGATTCGAACCCTTGCGCGCTGCCATGATCGATCGTGTGGGGATGGCACCGGCACGTCCGATGCTGACGCCTGGCATCCACGGGTCTTACTTGAACGGTCTCGACAAGCTGCAAGGCGCCGGTGCCACGCCTGTCGCCGAAGGCTCGCCCGCTACGGGGGCGCTTGATGGCCAGGCCGCCTTGCTTGAGGTTGACGGCCAGCGTTTTCTTAGCGAAACGGCCCTGGCCCAGGAGGTATTCGGCCCGGCAGCCCTGCTGGTGAAGGTCGAGGATGAGGCGCAAATGTTCGCGGTCGCCCGTGCCCTTCGCGGTCAGCTCAGTGCCGCCATGCACCTTGAAGAGGAGGACCTGGGACTGGCCCGTCGCTTGCTGCCGATCCTGGAACGGCGCACCGGACGGATTGTCGTCAATGCCTTCGCCCACCCGCAGGAGGTGTCTTTCGCCAGCGTGCACGGCGGCCCCTTCCCGGCCTCGTCGGACAGCCGTTTTACCTCGGTGGGCATGACCTCCATCGAGCGCTTCCTTCGGCCGGTGTGCTATCAGGGCTTCCCCGATGCGCTGCTGCCGGAGGCACTGCGCGACGGCAATCCGCTTGGTGTGCCGCGCAGCGTCGAGGGTCGATAATCCAGCTCTAAGGCTGCGATACCGCGCTGTCCCGCAGGGCATGCACCTGGTTGCGTCCGTTGCGTTTCGCCTGGTACAGCCCGTCATCGGCGCGTGTCAGCAGGGTTTCCAGGTTGTCACCGGTCTGTGCGAGGGCCACACCGAAGGATGCGGTCACGGTGTCCAGCACGGTGTCGGTGCCACGCGCCTTGATGCGCAAGGACTGGACCTTCAGGCGCAGGTGCTCGGCGAAGGCGCAGGCACTGCCCAGGTCGGCGCAATCGGGCAGGACCACGCAGAACTCTTCGCCACCGTAGCGCGCGGCGAAAGCAGTGGCTGGCAACGCGCCGCGCAGCACCTGGGCGACATGCTGCAGGACTCGGTCGCCCAGCGGGTGACCGTACTGATCATTGAATTGCTTGAAGTGGTCGATATCCAGGATCACCAGGGCCACCCCGCCGGAAGCCTTGCCCAGCGCCTGCTCCAGCAGGCGGGTGAACGCCGTGCGGTTGAGCAGTTCGGTCAAGCCATCGAGGGTCGCGGCCAGTTGCGCGCGTTGCAGTTTGTCGCGCAGGGTCTTGATTTCATCCTGCGCCGAGTGCAGTTGCGCGAGGAAGTGCTCCTGCTGGCTCTGCATCAAACGGGTGCTCTGCTGCAGCTCGCTCAAGATACCCGGCAGGCGGTCGCTGGCCGGTTCGTCGAGCAGCTCCAGGCACTGCCCAAGACGGTTCTGGAACGTGAGACTGCCCTGCACGCTGCGCGAGACGTCGCGCTCCATGCCATCGACCAGGTTGATGACCTGATGCTGCTCTGCGCGGGCATCCTCGAGCTCATCACGAATGATGTACTGGCGGAACAGCCGGGTCGCAGCCTCTGGCGGGCAACCGTCGAAGTCTCTGACCACCCGGTCCAGGTGGCGAATGAGTTCCGGGTCCTGACCCTTGCTGTAGGTGTACCAGAGTGCGTAGTGCACGGGATTGGGCGGGATGTTATGGCGAACCATCAGGGGCACGGCCTGCTTGAGCAGGACCGCCGCCTCGCGGGAGTCTTCCGGATACAGCGCTAGGATATTCGCACGCGTTTCTGATGAGCTCATGTCGTCACTGTGGTCGTTTATCATTGGCGTTTCGGACTGTGCGCTGAGCATACCGATACGCCTGAAAAACGGCTATCCCGGTTTGCCTGCAATCCCGGTTTTGTTGCGATCAGCAGCCGCACACCACGGTCCCTCACAGGCCAGTGTTCCCGGTTACCCGCAAGCTGCCTGTGTGAAAAATCCTTCGGCGCGCTCTGTCAGATCGCTCTAATTCGTCAATTCCTGCCGGTAACACCGTGCTTTTCCTGGCTGCCCCAGCACACGATATCAATGTGCCATGTGCACAGGATGGAGCATAACGCTCAACTTCAATTGCTGACTGGACAAGTCGACTGAGGAATACCGGATTATGGAAAGCTGGAAAATCAGGACTCACCTTCTACTGCTGACTACCGCTTTATTACTGGGATTATTGTGCGTCGGCGGCCTTGGACTCCTGGGCATGCAATCGGCGGTGCGCAGCCTGGAAACCGTCTATCTCGATCGAGTCGTGCCCTTGCGGGACCTGAAGAAAATCGCCGACCTGTATGCAGTGAACATCGTTGATGCCACCCACAAGGCACGTAATGGCAACTTTACCAAAACGGACTCGCTGAGCCGGATCGATCAGGCACAGAAAGAAATCGATCTGACGTGGCAAGCCTACAAATCGACGCAACTGATTGCCGCAGAAACCCGCCTGATCGCGCAGATCGATCCACTGATGGCCGCCACCCGCGGTCCGTTGCAAAGTCTGCTGGGCATTCTGCGCCAGAACGACGACGTGGGTCTGGCGCGTTTCTCGATCGAGCAGTTGTACCCGCTGTTCGACCCCTTGTCGGACAAGTTTGCCGAATTGATCGAGGTTCAACTGCTGGAAGCCAGGAACCAGTTTGAGCAGAACCATATCGCCTACACCGCCAATCTCCGGCTCTGCTTGTTGATTCTCCTGTTGGCGACGCTGGCCGGCGCGGCCTATTCATGGTTCTTTTCCAGACAGCTGGGCCTGCAGCTCGGCGCCGAACCTGCTGAGCTGGCCGCTATCAGCTCGAACATCGCCCATGGAAAACTGGCTCGCACCCAGGATGATCGGCAGGAACCTTCAACCGGTGTCTTGCATTCCGTCCAGGCGATGCGTCATAGCTTGAGCGACATGATCGGCAAGATTGGCCAGGCCTCCGAACAGATCGAAGTGGCCACGCTACAACTGTCCGCGTCCTCGGAACAGGGTCTGAGCAGTGCCGCCCTGCAAAGTGAAACTGCTTCATCGATGGCCGCCACGGTGGAAGAGCTTTCCGTGAGTATCAATCACATCGCCGACAATGCCTGCCAGGCCCAGAGCACCGCGCACAAAGCCGGTGAAATCACCGACGAAGGCATGGCGGTGATGCATGCGTCCATCGAGGAAATGCAACAGATTGCCGATCTGGTGGCCCAGAGTTCGGTGGACATCGATCAACTGGCGATTCAGTCGAACAATATCAGCCTGATTGTCGGTGTGATTCGCGGCATTGCCGAGCAGACCAATCTCCTCGCCCTCAATGCCGCCATCGAAGCGGCACGCGCCGGTGAACAGGGTCGCGGCTTCGCCGTGGTCGCCGATGAGGTGCGCAGCCTTGCCGCGCGCACCGCCCAGTCCACTACGGAAATCGTGACCTTGGTCAATGCCATACAAAACGGCATGGTCAAAGCGAAGGACAGCATGGCTGCCGGTTGTGAGCGTGTGACCCAAGGCCAGAAACTGGTCGCAAGCGCCGGGCAATCCATGGGGCGGATCAAGGGGGCGCTGGATGAATCCATTGCAGCCGTGAGCTTCATTTCCCTGTCATTGCAGGAACAGCGCGCAGCGAGTGATCAGGTCGCCAGCAATGTGGAAAAAGTCGCGCAAAGCGTGGAAGAGAATGCAACGGCCCAGGGCGCAATCGTGCGAACGACCCAGGAGCTCAAGGCGATGTCCGAAGGACTGGGGACTATGTTGCAGCGGTTCAGTCTGTAGCTGACGCTGACCTGAGTTGTGTTGTGTTGTGTTGTGTTGTGTTGGCCGAGTACATATCCATTGCTGCGGTAACGGCCACCTATGGTTTCGCCCTTACGGCGACTCCCTTTTTCAAACGCCGGAGTGCCGGCCCAGCAAAAAGGAAGCAAAAGGCTTTGCCGGTATGACTCACCCACATAGGTAACAAAACAGTTCAAGCACATAGGTAACAGTTTTTAACTGGCACTGGTCGATTCCGAGGATTTGACCATGCCGTGGCGAGAGCTCAAACCTATGGACCTGAAAGTGATGTTCATTGCC
>Ga0105251_10003145_pt1 | contig 12252 bp, 14 predicted proteins | sample KBSS64metaG_FD_80424 | JGI IMG/M metagenome (GOLD analysis project Ga0105251, IMG submission 80424) | Switchgrass rhizosphere microbial communities from Kellogg Biological Station, Michigan, USA - KBS S6-4 metaG | ecosystem: Host-associated > Plants > Roots > Rhizosphere > Soil | place...
CTCCTATCCACCGGCGTCCGTCATCGCCGAGAAATTTCAGGCGATGGTGGCGCTAGGCGTGTTGAATGGCCGCATGAAGGATTATTACGACCTATGGGCCATCCCTCGCGCGATCGCCATCACATCAGACGATCTTGATGCAGCCATCCTCGCGACGTTCAAGCGTCGAGGGACAGAAATTCCGCAAACTCGCCCACCCGGCCTGTCTCCAGAAATGAGCGGTGATGAGGCCAAGCAGCGACAATGGCGCGCCTATGCGGCTTCCCTTGAACTCGAGGGCCTTTCGCTGGAAGCGATCATCGAATCGGTTTGGGATCTTGTTGGCCCGTCCTGCGCTCGCCTGACAGCTGCGGCTTGATCTGACGACAACGCCAGCGGACCCCATCTTGTGATTGTCAGCGATGCCGCTCACAGGCCGTCACAGGGATGAAGGCTGGCTCTCCATATCCGCCATAGACGTCGCTCAACAACCAGGAGCGTTCGACATCGCTCTCCTGCTCGCCAATGCTTTTCCACCAGAAACGTAGAGCGGCATCCCAACGATATCCGCGAGATTTCAGCCGGTCCTTGGCGTCAAAAGGAGCATCGATGGCATTCACGCGATATGTCGGCCGCTCCGAACAGGCGATGAGCTTTGCCAGGATCGTCTCTCCATCAGGCAATCCGTAGGAAAGCAGATAGAGCAGCGCGAGGATGTCATTCTCGGCCCTGTGGCCCTCATAGAACCAGCCGCATTGGGAGACGAGATGCGCGAGCGCGCGCCCCTCGAACCCAAGCTCAAGCCAGTCCAGTTCAGCCATCGAGCAGGCCCAGGGCCTCCCGGCAATGGCCGGCAGGCGCCGATCCACGAACGGCCTGTCGAACGCGGCATTGTGGGCGACGATGATGTCGGCGGATGAGAGAATATCCACCGCCATTGTGTCGTCGATCTCCTGTCCGGCGACGTCCTCGGCTGCAAGGCCAGTAAGTTTGGTGATCTTCGGATCGATCGGCATGCCCGGATCTTCGCGCCAGACCCGCGGCAAACCGACCTGGACGATTCTCCCGCGATCATCGAACCGAAAACGCTGAATGGCCAGCTCGATGATTCGATCGGCTTCCCGATCGAGGCCGGTCGTCTCCACGTCGATCGCCACGCCGATCCGGCTGGACGCAAGCGGGTTCGCTTCATGAAAATGAGTCACAGGGACAAGACGACGCTGCACGCGATAGTCGGGATGCATGCTCAGGAAATCAGCCGCCTGCGAATGGCGATCGGGCATGCTGGTGTTCATCGCGCGACGATTCCTGCCATCAGCCCTCAACCACCCTGAAAACCGAGCCGCTGCCTGCGTCCCGAACGAGATCGATCCGTCGCCCGTCCCAATGATAGTCGAGATGCCGGCCCTGAATGGGATTGGACGCGCAGTCCGGATAGAAAAGCGCGACACATTCGCCACCAGCCTGCCGAACGCTTGGATAAGCCATGCCATCCGACCCTGAACCACGCAGACTCGCAGCGAGCTGCTGAGCCGCCTCGTAGCTCTCCGGATAGAGGCACGGACCAAACTCGACATCACCTACTCGAAGATCATGCAGTTCAGCATCGACCTTCAGGACAATCTCCCGAAACTGTGACGTCCACCCAGCCGGCTCGCCCGTCCTGGCCATGAACCGGGCATGATGATGGATCGTCTCGAACAAAGCGGTTTCATAGTTTCGCGCGACATAGAGCACGCCATAGCTGCCGTCCGAAAATCGGCTCGGTCGATCGAGGCTGACATGCGTGAACGAGGCCATCAGATAGGATGCCCCCACGCCACCGATCCGCCGCTCAGGAGGGACAAGCTCGATGTTCCCGATCGACGTCATGATACGCGGGTTCGTCTTCTGCTCAGCCGATATGAGGAGGGGCCAATCAGCGGGATCAGCTATATCCTCGAACAGATCGATGGGGGGATAAATGCTGCGGATGATCCTGACCGCACCCTCCCATTCGACCCTGTTGACCGGCGGCAGCGCAATTCCCGTCACCAACCACCGCGCTCCGCGTCGAGATAGCGCCGCACCCGCATGATGTCCGTCAACTCACCACCCAGCATGACCGCCAGCGCATTCGCGCCCTCAAAGGCCGCATTGGGGGCCTTGATCCAGTCATAGCCGCGCTGCGGCTCCTGAAAGATGATCCGGAGCGCCTTGTGGATGCCCATGAGGTTAGAAAGCCTGGCGAGTCCATCGCGTGAGATGCGGCCCGGCCCCTCTGCCTTCCAGCGCCGGAAGCTGCGCACCGGCATATCGGTCAGGACGGCTGCCTGCTCGTCCGTGACGCCCCATTTGGCGAACAGATTGAGTGCCGCACGAAACATCGCCCCGCCTTCTTCCTGGGTGACGGGTTCCGGCCGGAACGGAGCCGGGACGGTCTCAATGGGTTGCAACATCGCCATTAAACATCTCCATGTGGCCGTATATAAGATATTTACTGCCAAATGGCAATTTCTAACCTGTCTCCACCTATGCGCTATTTCGCATAAATTCAGTTTATGCGCTAAATCGCATAAGCCGTTTGGCCTCCCTGAACGACTGCCTTGTCAGCGCCGCCCGAACCTCGCCTTGATGACTTTCTCGGCCGCTCGGAGTTGGTCCAGATAGTCGCTCCAATATTGCATCATCTTGACCCGCTCATTCCAATGCTCGCCGCGCAGATAGGCGCGCCGAACGTCGTTGCTTTCGACATGCGCCAACTGCCGTTCGATCGCGTCGGGATGCCATTTGCGGCTCTCGTTGAGCAGGGTGCTGGCCGTCGCGCGAAAGCCATGTCCGGTCATCTGCGTCTTGTCATAGCCCAACCGCCGCAGCGCGGCGTTGACCGTATTCTCCGACATCGGTCGCCTCGGGTCGCGAATGCTGGGGAACAGATATTTCGAATGGCCGGTGATCGGATAGAGCACCTCCAGCAGGTCCATGACCTGCGTGGACAGCGGCACGCGATGCTCGCGCCCCATCTTCATCTTCCCGGCCGGGATCGTCCAGATAGCGAGATCAGGATCGAACTCCGACCATTCGGCGTGACGCAGCTCGCCGGGCCGGACGAATGTATGAACGCCGACCTTCAAGGCGATTTCTACAGCCGGCTGGCCTTCATAGCCCCACATGGCGCGCAGCAACTCGCCGACCCCGCCGGGATCGGTGATGGCGGCGCGATGGGTCACCTTGGGCGTGATGAGCGCGCCTTGCAGATCGGCGGTAACGTCGCGCTGCGCGCGGCCGGTTGCAATCGCGTAACGCAGGATGCTGCCACATGTCGTCCGCAGCCGCCTCGCCGATTCATAGCGCCCTTTCACCTCGACCGTGCGCAGGACGGCAAGAAACTCCGGGGCGGTCAGTTCGCCGATCGGCCGCTCGCCGATGATCGGCTCGGCATAGCGCAGCAGCCAGCGCATCTTTTCCATCGTAGCGGCCGAACGCCCCTCGGCCTCCAGCTTCGCAAGCCATTCCTGCGCGACCGCGCCGAAGCTGTCCCCGCCGTTGAGCGTCAGGGCGCGCTGGAGCCTCTTGTGGGTGGATGGGTTCGTGCCCCGCTCAAGCAGCTTGCTGGCCTCTGTCCGCTTCTCGCGCGCCTCCTTGAGCGAGACTTCGGGATAGACGCCGAGCGATAGCGTCTGCTTCTTGCCGCCATGCGAGAAATTCCAGCGCCAGTAGCGGGCGCCGTTCGGGTTCACGAGCAGATAGAGCCCGTGCATGTCGCCGACCTTGAAAGGCTTCTCGCGGAGCGCGATTTTACGGATGGCGGCATCGGTGAGCATGACGTTGATTTTCCCGGTTTCGATACCGAGAAAATTACCGCTGGCGCATCCGGGTAGCAAGGTACACGCCCGGACAGCGGTGGACGAGATACCACAAACCGACCAAAATATACCATCGATTCCGGACGGCTATGGACAGGAAAATCAAGGGAAATGGTGCCCGGGGACGGAGTCGAACCGCCGACACTGCGATTTTCAGTCGCATGCTCTACCAACTGAGCTACCCGGGCGCGTTTGCCGGTGAGGACCACCGGCGCGTCGTGAGGCGTGCCTATAGGCATCAGTCCGGGGTGCTGTCCACCCCATAATAGTCACTTTTTTTCATCTCGTCCTCAACCGGGCGGCCGGGGACGCGATAGCCATCGCCCAGCCATTGCAAAAGGTCCCGGTCGCGGCAGGCTTTTCCGCAGAAAGGACGCGTATCGGGATGCGAAGGCTGGCCGCAGATCGGGCAGGAGGAGGCTTTAGGCGACATGGCCCGCCGATATGGCGAGGGTAGCGTCCGCCTTCAAGCTGATCGCGCCGCCGCGGCGCCGGGCGAGTTGTTCGATCCAGTCCGCGGCTCTGTGCAGACGGTCGATGATCGCGGGCGATGCCGTGATCGTCGCGGGACCGCCATTGCCGTGGCGTTCGGCGCGGCGGAGGAGGGCAAGCGCTGCCGTTTCGACCGGGTCGGCGCGGAGTAGTTCCATCAGATTCATGCGCTCGCGGCGGCGGATGATCTGGACGAAGCCGAAGCCATTGACTGCCGTGCGCTCAAAGGGGAGCGGCAGATATTTGTCGATCTGGGCCGAAGCAACAGCGCGCTCGTCCTTATTGTTCATCGTCGGCAGGTCGATGCCGATCGAGCCCGTTAGCCCCAGGCGGCGGATCGCCTGCGCCGCCAGTTTCGCGCCCTTGGGGCCGAGCTTGGCGGGCGGCATGGAGCCGTCGACATCGATCAGGATCATCGCCGGGGTCGGGAAGATGCGCAGCGCCGCTTCCTCCGTGCCGATGTCGCCGGAGATCGCCTCTTCCATAAGTTCGCTCCAGCCATGGGCCTCCAGCCGGTCTTCTTCATGGGCCGGGCACGGCACGACGGGGACGCCGGTGGCGCGGATACGCTGGAGCAGGCTGGGGGCCGGATGCACCTTGGAACCGGGCTGGGCGATGCGCGCCTTGGCGAGCTTGGCGCGGCCTTCCTCTGGAATGGCTTCGCGCAATATTTCGAGGAGAACCGTTGCGCCTTCTGCGATTTTCGGCGGGATGGGCTCAACCAGCACCTCTTCGCCGGAAAGCAGGCGGGCAATGCCGCGCTTTTTGGGGATGACAGTGTGGGTGAGTTTGCCCTGTATGACCGCGCCGGCGCGGGCGGCTTCGCTCTCACGCTCGATTTGCGCTTCGACCAGTCGGCCCTTTTCGATCAGCGCGGCGCGGGCTTCGCCAACGCCTTCTTCATAGAGCCATTCAGCCATATCGGTCATTCCTGTCGGTCGGGATTGCCAAGCCGGGAAATATGCCATTTCCCCTTTGCAATCACTCTAGTCCAGTGGATAGCCCGCCGCCTTGAACAGCGCGCGGGTTTCGTAAAGGGGCAGGCCCATGATTGCGCTATGGCTGCCCTGAATGGCGCGGATGAGACCCGCCGCGCGGCCCTGAATCGCATAACCGCCTGCCTTGCCGTGCCACTCCTCGCTGGCGATGTAGGCGTCGATCTCGGCACGCTCCAGCCGTTTGAAGGTCACGATATTGGTTGAAAGGCGGTGGCGCGCCTTGCCCTCCGCATCGATCAGGGTGATCGCGCTCAGAACCCGATGACGGCGGCCGGAGAGGAGTTCAAGGCACTTGCGCGCTTCGGCCTCGCTCTCGGTCTTGGGCAGGATGCGGCGGCCTGCGGCGACCACCGTATCGCCCGACAGCACCAGCGCGCCGGGATGACGGGCGGCCACCAGCGCGCCCTTGTCGGCGGCAACGCGAATCGCATAGGCTGCGGGCAGTTCCGCCTTCAGAGGGGTTTCGTCAAGGTCGGCCGGGTCCACTTCATCCGGACGCACGCCGATCTGGCCCAGAAGGTCACGCCGTCTGGGGGAAGCCGAAGCAAGAATCAGCCGCATCTGGGCTTATTTAAAGCGGTAAGTGATCCGACCCTTGGTCAGGTCGTAGGGGGTCAGTTCGACCAGCACTTCATCGCCCACAAGCACGCGGATGCGGTTCTTGCGCATCTTTCCAGCGGTGTGGCCGAGGATCTCGTGATCATTTTCAAGCCGCACGCGGAACATGGCGTTGGGGAGAAGCTCCACAACCTGTCCGCGCATTTCAAGCAGTTCTTCTTTTGCCATAATATCCTGGGAAACCGAAAAATCGCGCCGCCATAGCGCCAAAATGCCGAAAAAGAAAGTCAGGCTGAAGCGCCGAACGCATCACCGGCATTTTGGAGTACCGCAAAGACGTGATCGAGCTCATCTGCGTCAAGGCAATAGGGCGGCATCAGATAGATGGTGTTCCCCAGGGGCCGTAGCAAGAGGCCCTTTTCCTGAGCAAAGGCGCGCAGGCGCGGCGCAAGGTCGGAGAGATAACCCGCGTCCGGCGTGATCAGGTCGATCGCGGCGATGACGCCGATCTGGCGGGGATTGGCGAAGGCGGAATGTCCGGCCAGCTTTTCGAGTCGCGCCGCAATGCCCCGCGACAAAGCCGCGATACGGCCCAGCACATCCTCCTCGCGCCAGATGGCGAGATTGGCGACGGCGGCGGCGCAGGCGATGGCGTTTGCCGTATAGCTGCTTGAATGGTAAAAGAGCCGTGCCCGGTCGGTGCTTTTGTGCGCGTCGAAGATGCGCGGGGTCGCCAGCGTCGCTGCGAGCGGGATCGCGCCGCCGGTAATGCCCTTCGCCACCGCCATGATATCCGGCACCACCCCGGCCTGTTCGCAGGCGAACAACGTGCCGGTGCGGCCCCAGCCGGTCATCACCTCGTCCGCGATGAACAGGACGTCGTGGCGGGCGCAGATCGCCGCCATTTCGCGTAAAACCCAAGCGGGATAGATCAGCATCCCCCCTGCCCCCAGGATCAGCGGCTCGACGATGAAGGCAGCCGGCTTTTGCGCGCAGGCGTTCTCCAGCGCGTCGAGCGTCGCCTGTTCCTGCCCCTTTTGGGGAAAAGGGATGGTGTCCACATCGAACAGCAAGGGCGACCAGGCCGCGTTATAGACGCCGCGCTCGCCCACCGACATGGTGCCGATCGTGTCGCCGTGATAGCTGTGCTGGAGGACAAGGACGCGGTGGCGCGGCGCGGCCAGCCCGTCGAGAGCCAGATTATGCCAATAGCCAAGCGCCATTTTGAGCGCGACCTCGACTGCCGTGGAACCGCTGTCGGAAAAGAAGACATGCGCCAGTGGATCGCGGTCTGCTGATCTGGGTGCGAGATCGATCAGGCCCCTCGCCACCTCTTCCGCCGGCTCATGCGTGTAGCCAGCAAAGATAAGCTGATCGAGCTTGCCCGCCTGTTTCGCGATGGCCGCCGCGATCCGGGGGTGGCAATGGCCGTGGGTCGTGACCCACCAGCTGGAGATACAATCGATCAGCGCGCCGCCGCCGGCAAGATGCAGCAAAGCCCCCTCTGCCCGTTGGACAAGGGGGATCGGCTCATTCAGGCCGTGCTGGAAAAAGGGGTGCCAGACAGGAGAGGTCATGACGGCTGCTTAGGCCCATGACCTCCCCTTCTGCAATGGCGCGCTTATTGGGCCGGCGCCGCGGGAGCCGCAGGTTCCGCCGGAGCGGCGCCAGCTGCCGGTGCAGCAGGCGCGGCAGCCTGAATCTTCTGCTGGAGTGCCGGATCAGCTGCCGCGGCCTGACCGATCTGGTTGAACTTTTCCGGCGGCATGCCCGACGCCTGAAGCGCCGCGAGCATCTTGGGCTGCTTGTCGGCAGCCGCGATGGAAGAGTCCTGCTGAATCTTCGTCACCTCTACGGCGGCTGCGGCAAACTGCTTGATTTCAGCGTCGCTGAACGCGCTGGCACCGGCGGCCGGCGCCGCGGGAGCCGCCGGAGCAGCCGCTTCCTGCGCCAGAGCCGGACCAGCCACGGCCAGCGCGATCGACGCCATGGCGCCCTTCACGATAATGGATTTCAGACCCGTCAAAATGCTTCTCCTCAAAATTCACCACGGTTGAATGAGAAGTTGTGGATCAGACTTGCCGGAGAAAAGGGCGATCCGACAGGATGTTGCATTTAAGAGACGGTCAACAAAGAAAATGCATTTAATCGCTGGCAACCCACGATTCACCGCCACGGTAAATCATTACACTAGCACAATGAGAAAGGGGCCGGATTCGTCCGTCCGGCCCCTTCCCGATTCTTACCAGATCTTCACCCGATCTTGCGGCGCGAGATAGATCTTGCCTCCCGCCTGCGGCCTGAATGCCGAATACCATTGGTCGAAATTGCGCACGGTATCAGCGCGATATTGCGACGGCGAATGCGGATCGGTGACCAGGCGCTGGCGCAGATTGGGCTCCCGATAATTGCGCCGCCACACCTGCGCCCAGCCCAGGAAGAAGCGTTCGTCGCCACTCGTACCGTCGATCACCGGCGCGGGCTTACCGTCGAGCGAGGCATGATAGGCGTCGAGCGCTACCGCGACTCCGGCCAGATGGCCGATATTCTCGCCCAGCGTGAAGGCGCCCTTCACATGCGCGCCGGGGAAAGGCTCGTAAGCGTCATATTGCTTGACGAGTTTGTCGGTCAGCGCCTTGAAATTGGCGACATCCTGATCGCTCCACCACTGATTGAGCTTGCCGGTTTCGTCATATTTCGCGCCCTGATCGTCGAAATGATGGCTCAGTTCATGGCCGATCACCGCGCCGATGCCGCCATAATTGACCGCCGGATCAGCATGGGGATCGAAGAAGGGCGGTTGCAGGATGGCGGCCGGGAAGACGATCTCCACCATGCCGAAATTGGCATAGGCGTTGATCTCCATCGGGGTCATGCCCCATTCCCAGCGATAGATCGGTTTGCCGAGCTTGCCCATCTGATAGTCGAATTCGAACTGGTTGGAGCGCAGCGCATTGCCGAACAGGTCGTCACGCTTCATCGTCAGGCCGGTATAGTCGCGCCATTTGTCGGGATAGCCGATCTTGGGCGTGAAGGCGGCCAGCTTCTTTTGGGCGCGGGCCTTGGCCGCCTCGCTCATCCAGCTGAGGCCGTCGATGCGGCGGCCCATGGCGGCGATCACATTCTTCACCAGCTGGTCCATCGCCGCCTTGGTTTCGGGCGGGAAATATTTTGCGACGTAGACCTTGCCGACTTCCTCGCCCATCGATCCTTTCAGGAAATCGACCGCCCGCTTCCATCGCGCCTCACGTTCGGGCGTGCCGGACAGGGTGGTGCCGTAAAAGGCGAAATTAGCGTTCGCGATGCTGTCGGGCAGTTCGTCGGCATAGCTATGCAGCGTCCGCAGCAGCAGCGCATCTTTGAGCACGCCGATCGGCGCCTTGGCGATCAGCGCCGCTTCGCCGGTGACGGCGCTCGGCTGCGAGACAAGGACGTCCTTGGGCGTCAGCCTGTTAGCAGCAAAATAGGCGGCGAAGTCGAAGCCGGGCGCCGCCTTCTGCAGATCCGCCAGCGTCATTTTGTTATAGGTCTTGTCGGCATCGCGGCTGTCCACTTGGGTCCAGTGGACTTTCGCGATCTCCGTTTCGAAGGCCATCAATGCGGCGGCGCGGGCCTTGGCGTCCGCTTCGCCGGCAAGCGTCAGCATCTTCTCCAGATGCGCCACATAAGCGGTGCGGATCGCCGCCATCTTGGCGTCGGGTTCAAGGTAGAAATCGCGGTCGGGCAGGCCGAGGCCGCCCTGATGCAGCACGAGGATATAGGTTTCCGGGTCCTTGTCGTCCTGATTGACGTAGAAGCCGAAGGGGCCGTCAATGCCGGCGCGGGCGGCCTCGGCGGCGAGTTTCGCATAGCCCGCCTTGTCCTTCGCGCCCTTGATCCTCGCGATCCAGGGCTTGGCCGGGGTCAGCCCCTTCTTCTCGACCGTCGCGGCATCGAGATAGCTGGCATAGGCATTGCCGATCTTGCTGGCAGGGTCGCCCTGCGCTGCGTCGAGAATGGCCTTGGTCCGCTCTCGCGACAGGTCGTCCAGCGTATTGAAGGCGCCGTAATTGGACTTGTCCGCCGGGATCGGGGTGTTCTTCGCCCAGCTGCCATTGGCATAGTCGTAGAAATCGTCGCCGGGCTTCACGGACCTGTCCATGCCCGCGCTGTCGAAGCCATAGCTGCCATAGATCGGTTTCGCCGGATCGGACTTCGCTGGGTCGGTTTGGGCGACGGACGCGCCAGCAGCCAGCGCAACTGCCGCCGCGCCGAGGAGGAGATATTTCATCAAAGCTTCCCTTGCTTTTTTTGGTCAGGGTGCGCGCACGCACCCATGATGGCAGGGAATTGAGCGCCTGAAGGGCGCCATGTCCATGTCGTTGGTCGAAAATTTCCGGCGCTGGCGGCTTTCAGGGAAGCGTGATGGCGCTGGCGAAGGCCTGACGCAACGTCTGCGCATCCAGCGGATCGAGATGCGGCAGGCGGCCAATGCACCGCACCTTGCCCAAAAGCGGAATGATCCGCTCATTCTCCGCATGCGGCTCCCCGATGAACGCGATTCCCGCGATCGGGACATTCCGCGCCCGCAGCGCTTCGATGCTGAGCAGACTATGGTTGATCGTGCCCAGGCCCGTCCGCGCGCAGAGAATCACCGGCGCGCGCCAATGGGCGAACAGATCGATCATCAGCAGGCTCTCGCTGACCGGCACCATCAGCCCGCCCGCCCCCTCGACCACCAGCGGGCCATCCACCTGCGGCAAGGCCAGTCGGTCAAGGCTGATTTCCACCCCGTCGTTCCGCGCCGCCAGATGCGGCGAGGCGGGCGTGGTCAGGCGATAGGCTTCGGGCAGGATGTGCAACGCCGGAAGACCCGACAGCGCCCCCACCCTTTCCTTGTCGCCTTCAGGATCGATGCCCGCCTGAACCGGCTTCCAATAATATGCGCCCAATGCACCGGCCAGGCCCGCCGCGAACACCGTCTTGCCGATATCGGTATCGGTGCCTGTCACGATGAAGACGTTCATGTCAGCACCCGACGCAATTCCTCGCCCAGCGCCGCGATGTCGGCGCGCCCGACGTTAAGCGTCAGCGAAATGCGCAAGCGGCTGGTGCCCGGCGGCACGGTTGGCGGGCGGATGCCGCGCACGTCGAACCCCGCCTGCTGCAAGGCGGCAGCGGCCGCCATGGCGCGGCGGTCCTCGCCCAGCACCACCGGCACGATCTGGCTGCGCGGTGCGGGCAGGCCCAGCGGCGCGCAGATCACCTCTGCCGCGTCCACCATCAGCGTCTTCAGCCGTTCGCGCAGGTCGCCTGCCTGCTCGATCCGGTCGAGCGCCGCGGACACCCCCACCGCCATCAGCGGCGAGGGCGCGGTCGAGAAGATGAAAGCCCGCGCCCGGTTGATGAGATAGTCGATCAAAGTCCGCGGTCCGCAGATCAGCGCGCCCTCCACACCCATCGCCTTGCCGCAGGTGTGCAGCGTCACGACATTGTGCAGACCATCGAGTCCGGAGGACAGCCCGCGCGCCGAAGCACCGAACACGCCGGTACCATGGGCTTCGTCAAGGATCAGTATGGCGTCATGCTTCGCCGCCAGCGTGGCCAGTTCGGACAGCGGCGCCATGTCGCCATCCATCGAATAGAGCGTTTCCACCGCAATCCAGATGCGGCCCTTGCCCCCTTCGGCGCGCCAGGCGGTGATCAGGTCGGCAAAGCTCTGCACCTCATTATGCCGGGCAAAGACGGTCGCGGCCTTCGACATGCGGATGCCGTCATGGACGCTGGCGTGGATCAGTTCATCCGCGACGATCAGGTCGCCGCGCTGCGGCAGCGTCGAAAACAGCGCAAGATTGGCGGCAAAGCCGTTCGCCATGAACAGCGCCGCCTGCGTCTTGAAGAAATCGGCGGCCTTTGCCTCCAGCCCTTCATGTTCGGGCGCGTTGCCGCGCAGCAGCCGCGACCCGCCCGATCCGACGGGCACGCCCCGCGCCACGGCATCGGCGACCGCCTGTCCGATGATGGGATCGGATGCGAGGCCCAGATAGTCGTTGGAGGCAAAATCCCGCCCGGCGCGAGGCACCAGACGGCGCAGGCGGCCGCGCTTTTCAAGCGCCGCCAGTTGCGAGCGGAAAGGTTCGCTTGTCATGGCCCGCGCTATAGGCCTGCATGGCGCAGAGGGGCAAGCATGTCCCGCGAATGACCGTCATGCGGGCGGACAGGGCAGTGGTGAGCGGCATGGCGCTCCCAGAGCGCCGCCCAGTCAGATGGCATGATCTGACGGTTAAGACGTCGCGGCAGATTAAAGAAAATAGAGCGGTTTCCGATTTGATTCGACCAGATCGAAAACCGCCCTTTTCCGTTCAGAAGTTGAAGCTCAGCGAAACGGATGCGACATTGTC
>Ga0105251_10003154_pt1 | contig 12221 bp, 9 predicted proteins | sample KBSS64metaG_FD_80424 | JGI IMG/M metagenome (GOLD analysis project Ga0105251, IMG submission 80424) | Switchgrass rhizosphere microbial communities from Kellogg Biological Station, Michigan, USA - KBS S6-4 metaG | ecosystem: Host-associated > Plants > Roots > Rhizosphere > Soil | place...
CGAGGCGTAGAAGCTGGCGATACCAAACGCCACGGCGCTGCTCGACAGCCTGGCCAACGCGGTGACAAAGCCCAGCAATAACGAAAACCAGATCGAGCAGAAACACAGGAATATCGTCAGCGCCGCGCCCTGCAAGAACCCGTTCGGCCCCAGATGCAGGCCGACCAGGTTCGGCAACTTTTCCACAATGATCGAAAATTTCAGATCGAAGCGCATGAAAAACCACACGCCCAGACCCGACAGCGCCGCCCACGTCAGATACAGGCGCGTGCGAAAACCGAATAGCTGACGTGTCAGTGGCGGCTGCTTTTGCGGGCTGACGGCCGCTTTGGCCGGATGCGGATTGATGGCTGTCATTGGCTGATATCAGAACCGATCCACTTGCGGGATATTTTGCTCAGCGTGCCGTCAGTCTTGAGTTGCGCAATGACCTCGGTGACTTTCGCATTCCATTGCGGATCGCCCTTCTCGACCGCCACGACGTTCGGCTCGGCATACAGTGGATCTCCGGCAATCTTGAAACGCGGATCCTGAGCGATGCGTTCACGCGCGGTGATGAGGTTGGTGACCATGGCATCCAGGCGCACGCCGGTGCCCAGTGCGAGATCCTGGAAGGCAACGGTTTCATTGTCGTAAGGGGCGATCTGGACATTGTCGAACGGATAGCTCAACGGTTTGTCCTCGGCGCCTTCAATGACCAGATCCTTGTTCAGATAGGCCTCATAGGTCGACGCACTGATCACACCGACTTTTTTGCCGGACAAGTCCTTGCCGGTGACTATCTCCTTGTCCTTCGCATTGATCACGATCACCGCCGGTGACTGGTAATACTCCACGGGGAAGTCGAACACTTCGGCCCGCGCCTTGCTCGGTGTCATCGAGCACACGCAGATGTCGTATCGACCGTTCCAGTGCCCCGCGGCAATCACGTCCCAGGAAGGTGTTTCAAGTTTCAGCTTGACCCCAAGGCGCTCGGCCACAGCTTTAGCGACATCCACATCGAAGCCGTCGAGCTGGTTCTGGTCATTGAGAAAAGAGAACGGCGGGTAACTCTCCATCAGGACACCGGTGAGCTCACCTTTTTGCGTCACGCGATCAAGGGTAGGCCCCGCGAATGCTGCCGCGCAACTGACGGCGAGCGCCAGGCCAAGTGTCAAATGTGTGGGGATCTTCAAGTGCGAATACTCCAATCAGGAAATTTCTGGTTAGATTAAAACGCACTATAAAATTAATATGAACTTCGTTTTAGGAATAAAAAGCTACACTTGGGCTATATGAAATCCAGCCGCCAGCATCAGGCAAAGCCTTCATCTCCAAGGCCCGTTAATGAAGTTGCCGTTGCCTGTCGAGCTCCCTCTTCAACCAAGTGCCGGCGGGTTCTGTGCGTTCTGCACAACGCACCATTCATCCTGCTCTTGAAAAAGGAATGGAACGAGCTCTGGCAGTATCGCCCGTCGTTGTCCGGTCGGTGCTGACCCAGGCTCGATGCGGTCTCTATAGCATCCTCTCCAGCCCGATCGCGCTGCTCAGCCACGAATTGAAGTGTCGCCACCAACTCCCCGGCTCCCTGGTCAACGTATGCTTTTTGCCGTCATCCTCGGTGACCCAGACCAGTTGATCCTTTTCCAGCACGGTGTGATAACTCAGAGCAGGCGCCATACCTTCCAGGGCCAGTTCACGCACCCGCCCCGCGAGTTCGGGATCATCAACCAACACCCCGACTTCGGTGTTCCACAATAAGGATCGCGAGTCAAAATTGAACGACCCGATAAAAGCTTTCTGCTGGTCAAAAATCATCGCCTTGCTATGCAGGCTGGAGTCGGAACTGCTGGAGGACCCGCTGTGGAACAGACGCGGTCCGCTATGGCTGTCGGCATTGTCGCCGGACTGGCGGCGTAATTCGAACAACTGCACACCATGCTTGAGCAAGGTTTTTCGATAAGGCGCGTAAGCGCCGTGCGCGGCGGGTACATCGGTAGCTTCCAGAGAGTTGGTCAACAAGGTGATCGACACGCCGGCGTCGGCACGACCGGTCAAGTACAACAATCCCGGTTGACCAGGCACCATGTAGGCCGAAACCATGATCAACTCCTTGCTGACGCCGTCAAGTTCAGGCGCCAACTGGGTGGCCAACAGCAAGTGCGGAGCGGGTTCGCCCTTGGACAATACCTTGCTCGGGGCGTCCCACATCGCTTTGTTCCACGCCCAGATCAGCTCCCGGCGCCAGACATTCAGGCGTGGGTGAGTGGTGTAGATCATCAATTGCTGATAGAGCGCGTGATCCTGCTTGCGAGTTTCCTCCAGGGATTCATCCAGCCGGGTCCGGGTATTTTGCAGGTCCCTGGTCGTCGGCCTGATCGAGAGAAACTGCTCGATCGACTTGCTCAGCGCACTGTTCCAATACTGATCAAAACTTTGCTCCAACTGCTCCGCAACCGGGCCGACACTCAACATATCGATGTCTTTGAAATTCTTGTCAGGCTGCGCATCGAAATACTCATCGCCCAAATTGCGGCCTCCGACGATTGCCACACAGTTGTCTGCCACCCACAATTTATTGTGCATCCGTCGGTGTTGCTGCGACAGATTGAACAGCCGCCCCATCGTTCGCGTTACGACGGTGCTGCGTCCCAGGTGCAGCGGATTGAACACACGCACTTGAATCAGCGGGTGCGCCGCCAGTGTCGCGATAATCCGGTCCAGGTCATCGCTGGTGGTGTCATCGAGCAGAATCCTCACGCGGACGCCGCGGTCGGCGGCGTCGAGCAACTCGCTCACCAGTATTCTGGTACTGATGCCGTCGTGGACGATGTAGTACTGCAGGTCCAGGCTGCTTTGGGCATTACGAATCAGCTCGGCGCGGGCACTGAACGCTTCGGCACTTTCGGATAACAAACGAAACCCCGATTGGCCCTGATGCGGGGCAGCCTGGGCCTTGATTGAACGCCCGAACGCCGAATCGCTTGCCGGCAAAGCCTGGCTGGGTTCGTGGAGGACATTGGGGGTCGTACACCCACCAAAGAGTACGGCGAGCAACAGAAGAACAAACAAGCGCTGCTGGTTTCTCACGGAGCGTACTCCGGGCAATGAACATCAGGGAACCGGATCCTGAAGAATGGCCTGTTGGTTCCCTCCAGCCTTCTGGTCATATCGACCCATTGCACTGTTTTCTTCAATCTGCGGGGGTTGTTTCAGGAGCGTAGTTCATCCGCTGACACTTGCGGGAGCTGCCCATGGTGGAAAAGAGTGTGTGGACAGCAATCGACAAGAAAAAAAGCAACTGGTACCGCTGATTAAAATGGCAGCGCGAAGCATTTCCGCTACGCTCCCGCAGTCAGAGGCCTTGGTATAACGGTGGTCGACTTGTAGAAGGCGTCAATGACCAGCCAAGGGCAGTCTCATGACGAACTCGCTACCCTTCCCTTCTCCCGAGCTGGCCCCCTTCACAGTACCGCCATGGGCTTCGATCAATTCCCGCACGACCGTAAGTCCAATGCCCAGGCCTGCGCCATTGAAACCGACCGCGTGAACATCCTGTACAAACGGCTCAAAAATGAACGGCAGTGCCTTGGGCGTTATTCCAATACCGGTATCGCGAATGCATATCGTCAGGTGATCGACTTCAATCGTCGCAGTCAGTGAGACCGTGCCATTGGCGGGCGTATATTTGGCGGCGTTGCCCAGTAGATTGCCGAGGATTTGAGTGAGGCGCGCTGGATCACCATTAACCATCAAGGCGCATTCCGGCAGATTCGAGCTGAAACTCAAACTGTTAGCGATCATGAGCGGGCTGCAGGCATCTATCGCCTCATGAATGATTCGAGCCATATCGACACGCTGGCAATCAAGTCGAAACTTGCCGGTACTGGCGCGGGCGATATCGAGCAGGTCTTCGACCAAGCGGGACATCTGCTTCACTTGCCCCTCTATCAACACCTGCATGCGCGGCAGTTCTTCACTCGGCACACGTACCAGCCGGCCGGCAATCATGCTGATGGGTGTCAGAGGATTGCGAAGTTCGTGTGCAACCAGGTTGAGGAAGATGCGTTGCTGTTCCAGCGCATGTTCAGCGGCCGCCTGCAAATCCTGGGCACTCAGCGCGGCTATCACCAGCTTCTCGTTTGCCTCGCGCAATTCGAGATACATTTGCTGCTCTGCCTGGGCGACTGTCGGATTTTCTGCATCCGACTGCGCCGACAGGATTGACAGCACCAGTTGCTGGTTGGCTTCAATCAATTGTTCGACATGGTGGCTATCGACGAGCTGGGCATTGGCCTGGTTGAGTTCTTTATGAACCGCTGCCAGCACCGCACGCGCCGCCACCGTTTTCTGGCCGAGCACGAACAGTTCGCGTGCAGCGCCCGCGATGGCTTGCTCATTCTTGCCGTGACCCTCGCTCATGATATTTCGCTCATCCTTCGATGGTGACCGCGCGCTGCTGGGTAGGACGTCCCCCTAACAACCCTTCCCTGTCCGGCAACATTTCGCCGATCTGCAAGCCATCATCATCTATCCGGTACAACCTCAACTCGTCGGAATGCGCGCTGGCCCGCACCTTGACCACGGCCATGATGCGCAACAAGCGGCTCTGCACTTCTATGTAGCGCTGGACGATGATGGCATCGGTGAGAAACGCCGTGCCGTAAGGACTGAAACGCAGGTCGGTGTAGCGATCCTCCAGCTCCGAGGTCATCAATACACTGACACCTGCACTGGTGAGAGCGGTCACCATGCGTGACAGCGACTCACGAAAGTCTTCGCGGAATGTCGGCGCCAACGCCAGCTCAAAGCCTGACAGGGAGTCAATCACCAAACGAGTAGCGTTCAGGCGGTTGATCTCGCTCAACAGTAACTGGACGATTTCGTCGATTGACAAGTCTGGCGCGCGACTATCGACCAAACCCACCTTCCCGCCCTGAATCAACCCGGCGAGGGTAGCGTTCTGGGAGCGATTGGGACGCTGCTCGAATACCGCGATCACGCCGGTCTCACCATTGCGCACGCCTTCGGCGAGGAAGGTCGCAGCCAGAATGCTTTTGCCCGAACCTGATGGACCTGCCACCAGCAGGGAGTATCCACGGGGCAAGCCACCGCCCAGCATTTCGTCGAGTTGGGGCACACCCATTTTCAGGCGCTGCATCGGAAACGTCAGCGTGGGTTCAACGTGGTTGAGGGGGGCCGGTGCGAAAACCTTTATGCCTGATGTAGCGATGCGGAAGGTGTGCAGCCCCGGCAGCGTCGGCTGGCCGCGCATCTTCATGATTTCCATCTTGCGCACCATGGAGTTACGTTGAACGCTCTGACGCAGCCAGATCAGACCATCGGCCACCGTGAAAATAGGGTTGGTGTCAGTTTCAGTGAAATATTCACCGATCAGGAAAGTGGTGGCCTGCCAAGTGGTCATCAACATGCCTAACTGCTGAATGAACTGCGGCAAGTTGTTGTTGGGATTGTCCTGGGTCTGGCTCGCGAGCACCACTGAACGAAACGAATCGACGAACACCAGCGCCGGAGAGTACGCCTCTACCTCGGCGACGATTCGGCGTAGCACTTCGTCCAGATCCCCCGCCAGGGTGTCACTGGCCAGGTTGATATAACGGATTGACTGATTGACGGCTTCCTCGTCGAAAAAGTCGAATTGCTGTTGGTAACGCAACATCTTCAACGGAGGCTCGCCGAGCACGGTGAAGAACAGTGCCGGACGCTCGGGCGTCGCCAGGGCAAACATCATCTGATGCGCCAGGGTAGTTTTGCCACAGCCAGGCGGGCCGGCGATCAGGTTGAACGAGAACTCCGGCAATCCCCCGCCCAGCACCTCGTCCAGTCCTGGCACTCCGGTGGACAGACGCTTGATAGTCACTTTGGTGTTCATGGCGAGTTTTCCTGCGCAGATGTGTCGCTCAAAGAAGGTTTCCACACGTCACGAAGCAAGCGTGCGGTGAGCGAGGGCCCGATCAGCGTAGTGAGCAGTTCGTAGAAGGTGGTCAGCATCACTTCACCAAACAACAAGGCGTCTGCTTCGCTTTCGGTAACGAGTTCAGAATGAAGAGCGTTCAGACCCGGCGCGGCTTGTACACGATCAGACAGGGGGCCCAGGTGCGGTTGGCGGGAGGCGCAGAGATGAAGGCTGCGTCGATAAAGCGCTGCGACCCCCTGCTGACCGATGATGGGGGTAAGCGCTGTGTGCATAGCCTCCAAAATCGAGACAGTCGCTTGCGCGATACTTGCAGTATCAGCATTGGGGCCAACCCGGTGCGCCAGAGCAGCTACGATCTGGCGGCTCTCTTCGTTTAGCGCGGACATGGCTAGCTGATTTCTGATGGGCAGGTCTTGATAGTACACCCTACAAGGCGTTGCAGAGACTCAATTGGCCCGAGAACCTTCTTTACTTTCGATTCCCCCGATTTATCGCCCACATTGAGGCTTCGCAGCTCCAGATTTAAGCGAATGAATAACTTTACCGGCACTGCTGCCTGAAACGTCAGTGAAGTGCAGATAGCCCCGGCACACAAATGGCGTTAGCATCCCGTACATTCGGTTTAACAGCATGATTTCAAGATCAGGGTCGCATAGTGGAAAAGTTAAATCGCCTTCAGAGTGGAATCGAAGGCCTGGATGCTCTGCTCAAGGGCGGATTGGTCTCAGGCGCTTCCTACATTATTCAGGGGCGTCCAGGGTCGGGCAAAACGATCCTCGCCAACCAACTTGGATTCCATCATGCGCGCAACGGCGGCCGTGTACTGGTAGCGACACTGCTTGCCGAATCCCATGACCGGCTTTTTCAGTTTCTGTCCACCTTGAGCTTTTACGACGCTTCCAAAGTTGGCGCTGAAATCCAGTTCGTCAGCGCATTCGATACGCTGGAAAATGAAGGTCTGGATGAAGTCGTAAAACTGCTGAGGCGTGAGATCAGCCGCCAGAAGGCTACAGTCATGGTTGTCGACGGCTTGCTGAACGCACGCTCTAAAGCCGACTCGCCCATCGACACCAAGAAGTTCATCTCTGAACTGCAAGGGCACGCTGCATTTGCTGGATGCACCGTGTTGTTTCTCACCAGTTCCCGACTGGATGACGGCAGCCCCGAGCACACCATGGTGGATGGCGTGATCGAAATGGGAGAGGAGCTTTATGGCACCCGCTCGGTGCGTCGTATTCAACTGCGTAAAACCCGGGGCAGCGCGGCACTGACCGGGCTTCACGAGTGCGAAATCACCGAGAACGGTCTGGTGGTTTATCCGCGCCTGGAAAGCCTCTACAGCCACCCCTCTTCGCCCGACAGCGCCAACATGACGCGCATCCCCAGCGGTATACATTCTCTGGACACGATACTGGGTGGCGGGCTGCACAGTTCCAGCGTGACGCTGGTCATGGGCCCATCAGGAATAGGCAAGACAACCCTAGGTCTTAAATTCCTGGGTGAGTCGACGGTGAAGGCACCGGGCCTGCATTTTGGCTTTTATGAAAGCCCGGAGCGGTTACGCCTGAAGGGCCAGTCACTAGGAATCGACATCAAAGGCATGGAAGAAAGCGGTGCGTTGAGCATCGCGTGGCAACCGACCACCGAAGGTCTCCTGGACGGCCTGGGCTCAAGGTTGCTGAGCATCGTCGAAGAAAAGGGCATCAAGCGTCTATTCATCGACAGCCTTAGCGGCATGACGCGGGTGTCGACGAATCCAGCCCGAATTACTGACTTTTACAGTGCCCTCATGAACGAATTACGCTCCAGGGGCGTGACCGTGTTCGCCTCTTGGGAGATGCGAGATCTGTTCGGCTCCGAGATCAGTTCACCAAACTCTGACCTGTCCAGCATCGTCGACAATCTGATGCTGATGCGGTTCTTCGAGAATGACTCTGAACTAAGCAGAACCATTTCCATTCTTAAAGTCAGAGATAGCTCTTATGACCCTTCGCGATTTGAAGTGGTCATCCGTGACCAGGACGTTGATCTGAAAAAGGCTTCAAGAAATGAACCGCCAGTTCCTAATCCTGCAGCCCTGCCAGGTTCATTTTCCTAGGTCTTCTATTCAGGTTGCATTCTCATGACCACCATCCTGGTTGTCGACGACGAATATTTGATCGCTGACATTCTCGGCTTTGCGCTGGAGGATGAAGGCTTCATGGTCGTGAAAGCCAGCAATGGCAAAAAAGGGCTTGAGGTACTTGAGCGAGAGCGCCCTGACCTGATCATTACCGACTTCATGATGCCGGTAATGGACGGACTCGAATTCGCCACGGCCGTCCGCGCCCTGCCCTCAGCGCATCTCTTGCCCATCATTCTGATCAGCGGCGCGCAAGCCCACCTCGGCATGGAGAGATCGGACTTGTTCAATGCTGTCCTGGAAAAGCCTTTCAATATCGATTCAATCCTTGCTACCGCCAGGCGACTGCTGGCTGCAAATTGAAACGGATTGAATCCATCTCCAAGACTGAACCTACCCGCTCGGCCCTGCATGCCTGATGGCATGCAGCTTTCACCCTTTGCTGGAACCGCTCGAGATTCATCGATGATTCGCTCAATGACCGAAGACATGTCGAGTGGGACTCGATGGATCATGATCCTGCCACCTGCTTGTGATCGGGTGAAGTCGCAAAGGTCTCCCTCGATGTGCAAGGCACAATGGCGCAACACGGCAATACCGCCTACGCTGATGAGGTAACCTCTGGGCCCGTTTCCGAGTTGACGGTATCGAGCCGGGAGATGATTACGTTTACCGTCCGCTTATCACCCATGCGGACCTGCCCGCGCATATCGCCAGCAACTGGCTCCTCAATCCGGTCCACCCGACCGGCAGTACGGCGCAATGGGCAAAGCTGCACTCAGTCCCCCCACCTGTCGTTCCCAAGCGACCGATGCCGCAGCACCTCTGGCAACGGGGCGCTGTTCACGTTCTGCCACTGAGGAAAATCAGTATGTATCGGCCGAGCACGATTCCTTATCAGCAGCATCGAGGGTTCAGCCGAACCTTCACGCCGGGGCATTTGAGCCTTGGATTGTTCTTTCCCATGGAGGCCTTCGACGGCGACACGCCGAGCATGCTCAACCAGGTCACATTGGCGAAACAGGCCGAGGCACTGGGTTTCAGCGCGCTCTGGTTTCGTGACGTGCCGCTTCGCGATCCCGGATTCGGCGATGTCGGCCAAGTCTTCGACCCCTGGGTCTACCTGGGTTATATGGCCGCCCATACATCGGAAATTGCGCTTGGCACCGCCTCCATCGCCATCCCTTTGCATCATCCCCTGCACACGGCCAAGGCGTCAGCCAGCGTCGATCAGTTGAGCGCAGGTCGCTTGATTCTTGGGGTGGCGTCCGGCGACCGCCCGGTAGAGTTCTCGGCTTTTGGCGTCGATCCCGAAAGGCGCGGGGATATCTTTCGCGAGCACTACGCGGTGATTCGCCGAGCCCACAGCACCAGTTTCGAACCCATCCACTGGAGCGCCGGGGAAATGCGCGGCGCGGATCTGATTCCGAAACCGACCACCCAATTCATTCCAATGCTCGTGACCGGCAATAGCCGTCAGTCACTGGATTGGATCGCGCGCGAAAGCAACGGATGGATCAACTATCCACGCATACCGAACATGCAGAGACTGGTCGTGGAAGATTGGCGGCTGGAGGTCACGAAGCAATGTGGTTCCGTCTATAAGCCCTTCACTCAGTCGCTTTACATCGACCTTGATGAAAACCCGTCCACGCCACCCGCTCGCATTCATTTGGGGTTCAAACTCGGACGCTACCATTTGCGGTTTTTGCTGGAGTCGCTTGAGGAAATCGGCGTCGATCACGTCATCCTGAATCTCAAATACGGAAAGCGCCCGGCAGCGGAGGTTATTGAGGAGCTGGGTACTCACATCATTGCGCAATTCGGTGCACAGCCAAGTCCGACAGCGCATTGATCTGTCGGCCACTCCTATCCCCGCAGGATGCTCACTGAGCATCCTGCGCCTCACGGTCCGGCGTTCACTGCGCTGGATATTCCCCAGTACCAGCGCTCGACGGGCAGACCGGCCAACCGCTGTTTCCAGGGCAAAACGTTCGGCATCGCGTTAAGGCGCAGCAAGCGCCCTGCGTGAGGGAAGAAGTATTGTCAGATGGTTTTTTTCAGCCTATCTTGATTTATACCTATACAGACCATCCAACCACGTACAACTATTTCGCGATGGCTTGCCCTCACGTACAGCGCTGCCGCGAGAAAAACAAAGCCGGCCATCGCCGTAAGACTCTCGTTGACGTCGTCAAAAGTCGAGCGTCAAGACCAGCCGGGGAAAACGATAAACCTGTACATGTCCAGCCCACCGTACAAGCGAATGGTTCGAACCTGGCCTTCGACACATTTGCAATCAGGGAGTAAGACAATGACGCGATTCCTGCTGTTACTGACACTGATATTCAGCATCGCAAGCTGCACCAGCGTGGACGTCGCCCGTTATGCCGACCAACAACCAGCCCTGGATCTGCATCGGTTTTTCAGCCAGCCCGTCAAGGCCTGGGGAATGTTTCAGAAGCGCAGCGGCGAAGTGACCAAGCGTTTCGAAGTGAATATCGTCAGCCGTCGCGAAGGCAACAACCTGATTCTCGACGAGCACTTTCTGTACAGCGACGGCACCCGCCAGCACCGCGTATGGACATTGACGCCCGAGGGCCAGGGACGCTGGAGCGGTCGCGCCGGCGATGTAGTCGGCGTTGCCCAAGGCAAGGTGGCGGGCAACACATTTCACTGGCGCTATCGGCTGAACGTACCGGTCGACGATTCGACCTATGAAATGAGCATGGACGACTGGATGTACCTGATGGACGAGGACACGTTGATCAACCGCACCCGCATGTCCAAGTTCGGCGTGGAGGTCGGCCAGGTGACCTTGTTCTTCCGTCGCCAGAGCACCGAAGCAAGCCAATGAACCGCAAAATGAACACTACCCGCCGCTTGTGCCTGGTCCTGGGCGACCAGTTGTCCTTCGACCTGGCTTCCTTAAAGGCACTCGATGCGGAGCGCGATACGGTGCTGCTGGTCGAGGTCATGGAAGAAGCCAGCCATGTGCCCCACCATCCACAGAAGATTGCCCTGATCTTCAGTGCCATGCGCCACTTCGCTCAGGCGTTGGAAGACCAAGGCATACGTGTTGAATACGTGACCCTGGATGACCCGGAAAACAGCGGTTCGGTGCCGGGTGAGCTGCATCGTTGGAAAAAGCTGTTGCAGGCCGACGAAGTGCACGTGACTGAGTGTGGCGACTGGCGGCTGGAGCATTCGATCAAGGAATGCGGTTTGCCCGTCCAGTGGCACGCCGACACGCGTTTTCTGTGCGGTCGCGAAGAATTTGCCGCATGGGCCGAGGGCAAAAAACAGCTGCGCATGGAGTTTTTCTACCGTGAGATGCGGCGCAAGAGCCGCTTGCTGCTCAATGGCGACGGTTCACCAGTGGGCGGCGCGTGGAACTTCGATGCCGAGAATCGCAAGGCCCTGCCCAAAGGCGTCAAAGCCCCCTACCCCGCACGCTTCAATAACGACCCCATCACCCTCGATGTGCTGGCACTGGTCAAGGCGCGCTTCAGCCACCATTACGGCACACTCGATGACTTCAACTATCCCGTCACCCATGCCGATGCGCAGGCACTCTGGGCGTACTTTCTCGATTATGGCCTGGCGGGGTTTGGCGATTACCAGGACGCCATGGCCAGTGACGAGCCGTTCCTGTTTCATGCGCGCATCAGCGCAGCGCTCAACATTGGCCTGCTGGATTTGCGGCAAATTTGCAGTGACGTGGAGTCGGCGTACTGGGCCGGCAGCGTTGCGCTCAATGCCGCCGAAGGCTTCATTCGGCAACTGATTGGCTGGCGGGAATATGTGCGGGGCGTGTACTGGCTGAAGATGCCGGATTACGCGCTGGGCAACTCTTTTGGCAACAGCCGTCCGCTCCCCGAGTTCTACTGGACGGGTGACACACAGATGAACTGCATGCGCCACGCCATCGGGCAAAGCCTGCAGCATGCCTATGCGCATCACATCCAGCGACTGATGGTCACCGGTAACTTCGCCCTGCTCGCCGGTATCGCGCCGAGCCAGATCTGCGAGTGGTATCTGGCGATCTACATGGATGCTTTTGACTGGGTCGAGCTGCCCAACACGCTGGGCATGGTCATGCACGCCGATGGCGGTTATCTCGGTTCCAAACCCTATTGCGCCAGCGGCCAGTACATCAATCGCATGTCGGATTACTGCCGC
>Ga0105251_10003161_pt1 | contig 12194 bp, 11 predicted proteins | sample KBSS64metaG_FD_80424 | JGI IMG/M metagenome (GOLD analysis project Ga0105251, IMG submission 80424) | Switchgrass rhizosphere microbial communities from Kellogg Biological Station, Michigan, USA - KBS S6-4 metaG | ecosystem: Host-associated > Plants > Roots > Rhizosphere > Soil | place...
ATGACCGTGACGGCGGCCAGTTCCGGGCGCCAGACTACCGGCTCTGACAGGTCATCCGGCGCCGTCGCGAAAAGATAACCCCCAGCGCCGCGCGAACGCCGCCTCGGCGGCATTCTGCGCGACGACACCGCTCGCGATGCGCTCACGCATCTGCGCATGTTCGGCGCGGTAGGTGCGGTTTCGCCGTAGGAACTCGGCGGCTATATCGGCGCGCCCGAGCGCGTCGGACAGTCCGTCGGCGCCTCGCTGGCGACGCCCCGGCGGCGTCGGCATTGCATCCTCCCAACCGCGTCTCGCGCGGATTTCAGGACATGCAGATTCGGGCAGGCCGGGTCATGGAGAAAGAGCGAAGGACGCGCACAACCATGCCGTGCGAGCTGTGTCCGGAGCGTTAGGACTAATCCGAATTGGAGTTAAATCTTAACGCTTTAACGGTCGCTCGCATCCGAGCATATGGGCATATCCAACCTTTGTCATCCATCGTGCTCGCGCAAGATGACTGTCGTGCATTGTCTTTGCCCGGTGCGGTTCGGCGACGGCGTCGATGCCGAGAATGCAGGCCGCAGCTTCGCGCCAGTCGGCGCCTTCGTCGGCAGAGTCGAGCAGGCGTAGATAATCGACGAGATGGGCTTTCATCATAGGCGGTGAGCTGCGATACGTCCGGCGCACGATCCGCGAATTGGCTGGTGCTCATGGCGCTCCCGTCATGTCTTTCGTTAACCACGCTAGATCAAATACGGATGTCAAATACGCGCAAGACTCGCATCGTTCGTTGCACCTTTGGCAGCGTTGGACGGCGCAAGGCTGGCAATACACCTTATATGGGATAAACCGCATAGTGTGTATCGTCCAGCTTGGCGCGCATGGATATGCGCCGCCTCGTAGGATTGAACTTCGCCAGATTGAGGAAAGAAAAGGGCTTTACCCAGGAGCGCTTTGCCGAGACCTCAGGGTTTACCCAGCAATATGTCAGCGATCTTGAACGGGGCCGCCGTAATCCAACGGTCGTGACCTTGTTTCATCTGGCCTCAACACTTGGCGTCACACCGGCTGAGCTTCTCGCCGAAGCTGAACAGCCCGAAACCGACTAGCCCACATGCCTTTGGATTGCGAGCCGGGCGTTAGCCCGGCGAGCGCGCCATTGCGGCCGCGCGGACCTTGGGACGCGCGGCCGCCGCCGATCCAGCACAGCCGATCGGCGCGAAAATGGCGATGCCGCAGGGCCAGAAACTCTGACCCTGCGGTAGTTGTCGTCACGCCGCTTTGAGCCGCTGCATCCCTTCGGCCAGCGTCCAGAGCGCGCGGTTGAGCGTCACATTCTGGTCGATGCCGTTGATCGCGCGGGTCTGGCTGCGACGGATGCGACCCTCGGCGTTGCGCTTGCGACCATGCAACCCGCCACGAACCACATTCTCCTGAATGACGTTGAATGTGGTCCACAGGCTGCGTTCCACATCCTCGCGGCGACGCGGCTCGATGATTTGCTCGGGGCGAAGCGGGCTTTCGTCGTCGCCATAGCGCGCAACAAGGCTAACCTCGCCAAGCAAACGCTGTTCATCGGGCGAAAGCTGGATCGCCTTCATGCCCTCGCTGGCGTCGATCAGGCGCGGGAAGTCCTCCGCGATGGTGTAAACGCCCTCGATGATGTCGTCCTCAATGTTGCCCTTATGCGGCACACGGACTTCCTCGAACCGCTCGCCCGCGATCATGCTGTTGGTGCAGACGAACCGCAGCATCCCGGCGAACATCTGATAGGCGGACGTGCCATCGTGCGAATTGACGATGATAACTTCGGCGGCCTCGGGTTTGCCGATGCCGTCATCCCGGCGCAGGCGCAGCATGTGCTTGGCGTGGCCGTGGCGGCTCCCGTCGCGCGGAACGGATTGAACGGCGAAGAACGGGAACCATCCTTCCCGGCGCAGCCCTTCCACGATGTCGATGGTCGGGACGTAGACATAGCGCTCCGAGCGGCTGTCATGCGCCTCGCGGGCGAAGATGGACGGGACGTGCCGATACAGCGCCTCGTTGTCGAGCGCCTCATAGCCGCTGATCTGGTGGGCGTTGCGGCCGAACCGGGTGGCGAGTTGATGATACATGGTCGGTTCCTTCCTTGGGCTTGGGTTTCGCGCAGCGAAGCGGCGCGCTGAAACCCTGCCCGTCGGCGAGACCGGGGGTGCAACCGGAGTGGGCGGCTTCGCGGGGAACCGGCTGCACGGAACGCGCAGCGTGGAGGAAGCTGGGCGGAAGCCGCTCCGAAGGGCGCTCGGGGCAGCGCCCCAAGCACCGCGCCGCCGCCGGCGGCGCAAAACAAGAACAGCCGTTCAGCCGAACGGCGTGAGGGCCGGTGGCTCAATCCAGGCCGGTCTTGCCCGGCGCCCAATAGGCTTTGGCTTTCACGCGCGCCGATCCGACGCCCGCCGCCTTCAGCGTGCGGTTCATCTGCTGGATCGACGACGCCTTGCCGGTGAGGATGAAATGCGCGCCGCCTGCGGCAAGCCGCGTCAACTCGGTTTCGGCCCCGGCTAGGTGCGCGTCGTCAGCGACGCGCTCGATCAGGGTCGCGTCGCCGAGACCGATCGCCTCCAGCACGGCACGCGATTCCGAGAGATCCGACGCCTCGAATATATAGATCGCACCGGCGCCCAGCGGGCTATCGCGAAGCGCGGCGCCAAGGCCGAACGAGGTTTCGTCGCCGAACAGGACTACGGGCGTTTCGAGGCCGGCGAGATCGAGCGAGCGGCGCGGACCGAAGAACTGGCAGGCGTCGCCGACTGCTAGGCCGCTGGCCCATCGGCTGCCGGGGCCATCGCCATGCGAAAAGGCCAGTATCGGCGTTACGCCGCGGTCGGTGTCCCACGACATCGGCGTGTAGGTTCGGGCCGTCAGGCCCGTGCCCATTGCGACCTGGACCTTCTGGCCAACCGCCCAGGCGACATCCCGGAGCCCATCGCCCTCAAGATCGACCAGCCGGAAATGGGGCGAGAGCGTCTCGACTGCGGCGACGCGGGCAGGCCGCATCAGCCATTTCAGCAGGGTGCGCGTGACCCGGCCCGGCTGGGGCAGCCGCTGCGTAGTGTCTTGGGATGAGGGCGCGCTAATAGAGGTTCTCCTTATAGTCCTTGTCCAAGCCCTTTTTCAGAAGCCCGGTGACGCCAGGCACCGAGAGGCTGGCGCGCGCCAGCGTCGCGCCGATGCCCGTGGCCTTGTTGAGCTTGATATGCTCGACGAACAGCTTGGCCGGGTCAATGTCAGTCTCGGCACGGACCGGCCAGAGGTTCGCCCGCGCCAGCGCCGTGCTGGCGCGCAGCTCGATCGCGCAGATGTCCACGCGGATCGCCAGCAACGGCGTCTTGTCCTGCACCATGAAGCGCGCGCGGGCGTCGTCGTCGGTGGTGAGCTGGGCGTCGCCGCGCAACACGGCGACATGCGTGGCGCCTGGGATCAGCAGCGCCAGCGCGACTTGCGGCCGGTCGATGATATTGCGGAAGCTGTCCATGCGGCGGTTGCCCGGTCGATCCGCGAACCAGAGGGTGTCGCCGTCGAGCTGGGCCATGCAGCCGGCGGGATCGCCTTTCGGGCTGAGATCGGCGTGCCCCTCCGCGCCGATCGTCGCCAGCGCCAGGAAGCGGCTGTTCGCGACGAAGGCCGCTATGTCGTCCGGCGTGCCGGCGACCGGCTGCGCCGACCACAGGCCGGAGCGGATCAGCGCCTTGGCGCAGTGCCCATAGCACTCGTCGACGGTGATGCGGATCTCGTCGGCATCGGTCATCGTCACCCGGCCATTGACGCGCAACGTCTCTCCGATGCCGGGCAGAAGGAACAACGAGCCGAACGCGGTGCCGGCCTGCGCTAGGGCGGGCTCATCGAGCAGCGCGGCCGGCAGGCGCAATTCATGGGCGTCGCCGGTCGCGAAGCCCGGCGTGCCACCGGCCAGCGTGACGCCGACGCCGGAGCCGTCACCGAATCCGGCGAACATCAGCGGCGATTGGCTGATCCAGCGCAGCGCGCCGGCGTCGAGATGGTCGATGACCTTGAGGTGCATCGGCGGCGGGGTCTTTCCGACCACGCTTTCCAGCGCATCGACGGCGGTGATCGCCACGCTGCTCATTGCAGTGTCCGCGCCAATGGCGAGCCGATCGTCAACGCCAGCATGATGCGGGTGGAGCAGAGCGCACAATCGAGCGTAGCGCCCACGCTCTTCGGGCAGGTCAGGCATTGGCGCGGCTTGGAGCCGTCCACCAGGCCGAGCAGCAGATGCTCGTCGTCGGTCAGGGCGAGCGCCTCACCAACCGTCATCGGCCGGCCTAGCGCTGCTTCATAGAACAGGCAGAGGCTGTCGAGCACCGGCGCGAGCATGGTGCAATCGTGCGGGTCGAGTGTCCGGGAAAGGCAGGGCTGGACCGATTGCCCGCTGTCGCGCGCTTGCCGCCAGCACCGCGCAGCGTCGATTAGGATCGCCGGCACGGCGGTCGCCTCGGGCCCCGGCGGCGGAAAATGGCGACTCATGCTCGATCCTTCCTGCCCTGCCCCTCATCGCTTGTTGCGAACTATTCGCAACTAGTAGCGGGCAATGGTGACAGCAGCAAGTCGGAAAGACCGGCTTGCCATGAAGATGACGCCCCGCCGGTTGGGCGGGGCGCCGCGTTCGCTCAGCGTGACCAGATGAGGGCGTATTCGCCGGCAGTGTCAGTCTCGGACAGCGTGGCGTAGACGGGAGCCGGAAAGCTCGGGTCGTCCAGCTTGACCGAGATGTAGTCACGACCTTCGCGGCTGGTCTTCTTCCAGGCGGCGCCGATGTCCATGCCGGCGGTGCTGACGCGGAAGTCGGGGGACTTCTCGCCTTCCTTCTCGGTCGAGCGAAGAGTCGCCTTGGTGTTGAGGGTGAGCGTCTTGATGACGCCGTTGAACTCGCCTTTGCTGTTAGCGGTGAAGGTGCCGATGGTGGCCATGTCGTAATCTCCTGCTTCTCGGACCGCGCCCACCGCGGCCTCGATGGCGTTTCGTCGGCCAGGGACGATCGACCGCGCACCCGAAGGGCCGCAGCGGAGCGGAGGATGGCGGAGCGCCGCTTTTTTGGTTTCGCGATGCAAAGCCGCAGGCGGCGGAAAAAAGCGGCGCTCCGCCATTGCGGGAAGGCGAGCGGCTCCGGGCAGACCAGCCATTGGAGAGGCCGTTTGGGCAGCGCTGGACTAACGGACAGCAGGAGAGACGTGGGGACCGTCACACACGGCGCGGAGCGCAAAGGCGATCAACACCCATCATTTCCGTGAAGATGCTACGCCGGTGCGATGACGAATCACGGCGGCCAGCAGGAAGACCCGGACCCTCGCGAGGGCTTGGCGGAAGAAGGATTGCTCTCGCCGCTGATCGAGGATTGGCGGGCGATTTACATCGAGAACTATGCGCCGTGGTTCGATCTAGCGCGTGACGTCAATCGCTACGCCACCTGGCTCTTCCAGGAACATCAGGACGCCGGCAATGGCGGGCCGGCCAACGCACAGGCACCGACGGCGGTGCGCATGTACGGGCGGGCGATGAACGCGTTTGCGGCTTCTGTCATGCTGGCCAAGCGCGGCATGGCCATCGAAGCGGCGGGCGCCGTGCGCGCGATCTATGAGGTGAGCTTCTGGTTGAGCCTGCTCGCCACCGATCCGCTCAAGGCGCTGGAAGCGCTGGAGATCGACGAACACGACAATGCGATCCAGCGCGAGGCGCTGTTGCGCGAGGAGCATCCCACAGACGCTGCCGTTATCGCAGCGTCACTGAAGCGCGAGGCGCATCACACCGCGAAGCTGGCGAAACGGAAGAGCCTCAGCATCAAAAAGATCGCCAGGACCATGCCGAAGCGGTCGGGCTATCTCGAATATCGGCTGGTCAGCGCCTTCTACGGCCATCTGTCCAGCAGCAGCCTTGACGGCCTGAAGAAGCGGAACGGCAAGGGCGGCGTAACCAATATTCTTGGTCCGTTCGAGACGGAAATTCCCAAAGCGCTGTCTTTCGCGCTCGATGCGATGCTTCGCGCCACCCGTTATTTCGAAGTCATGATGAAGGAAGACCGGCAGCCGGATCGATTGGAGATGGCCCAAGGCACCTTGGCGGACCTTCAGGCCGCTACCTGATCGAAGAGCGGCGGCGCGCGACAAGCGCGCCGCCGCGATTTTTCAGCTCGAAAGAAAGGCCGGGACCGCTCGCGCGGCCCCGGCCCAATGCCGCTATTCGGCGGCGACGGCATAGGACGCTTCGCCGTCCTCCGCTCCGGTATCGGGAGCCTCCGCTTCGAACGGCTGCTCCACGGCTCCGGCATCCTCGGCCTCGACGGGTGCGGGTTGATCCGCCTCCGGTTCGGGCGTACGCAGGATCGCAGGCAACCAGCCGGTCCCGGCCAGAAGCTGCTCGGCGGCTTGCGCCATATCCGGCTTCTTCATGTCCGCGATACGGCAGGCGACGTCCTCCGACAGGCCTTCGGTAACGGCCTCGACGATATGCGCCTTGGTGACGCGGCCAAGGTAGCTGTCCACGGTGGGCGTCCAGTCCTTCGCCACATCCAGCGCCAGCGCAGTCGCCAGCCTGTCCGCCGTTTGCAATGAACGGGGCTTGCGGTCCCACGGCAGGCGCAGGGCGTTGACGGTGCGGGACGCGCAATGCGCCAGCAGCGCCAGCCGCTTCTCGTCGTCCAGCCCGACGATGAAGCCCCATAGATTCGCCACGTCACGCGGCATCCGCTCGGCCCACGCCTCACGGGCCTCGTTCGCCTTGGCGGCAAGCGGCGTATCCTCGATCCCGTCCGCATGGCTGCCAAGCGGCGTCACGGTCGGACGAACCTCAAGGCAACCGGCCTCGGTGTAGCTATAGAACAACTGCGCCGTGAGCGTGTGGGTCAGGGCGATCAGCGCCAGATCGGACCGCTCGCCAAGCGCCACGCGCAAGGCCAGCGTCCGATGGGCGGACAGGTCGCGGGTGAGACTGTCCGAAATCGGCTTGCCCGGTTCCTCGTCCTCTTCCGCGATCTCCTGTTCGTCCTCATCGCCGTCCTCGGCCTGCTCGCCTTCCACGGCCTCCCGGTCGATGGCTTCGCCTTCGCCCTCATCCTCGGGCCGTGGATCGGCCAGCGCTTCGTCGTCGGGGCGGACGAAACCGCGCTCGAGACGGGGAACGCCGTCATGGTTCAGCACCACGAACACGCCGCCATGCGCGATCACGTTGGCATCGAAGGCGTGGCGCTTCTCTGAGATGGCGTCGATCTCGTCGGACACCGCCTCCAGCTTCTCGGCCACGTCCTCGGGCATCTCGTCATAGGACGAATAGCCCTCGGCAAGCTCGTCATGCTCGGTGGACAGCGCCTCAAGCCGCGCCTCGTCCTCGTCGGATAGGGCAACGGTCTGCGGATAGAAGCGCCGCATCCCGTGGGCGTGGGGATAGTCGATACGCGCCTCGGTCCATTTCCAGCCCTCGGCCTGCACGGTCCCGGCGATCTCGCGCAGCTTCTCGATGGCAAGCATGTCGAGCAAGCCCGCATCCTCGAAGAACCCGCCCCGGTCCTCGCTGAAGAGGTCGCGGATAATGGTTCCGCCCGACTCGATATAGGCGTCGGCCCCGACGAATACCGCGCGCCGGTCGGCGGCGGGCACGTTGGCGGCGGTCATATCGCGCCGGATGATCCACGGCTCGCGATTATGGTGCAGCCCCTCGAAAACCTGCTCTTGCCGGGCATGGTCCTCGGAAATCCCGAAGGCCATAAGCTGGTCCAGCGTAAGACCGCCCTCGCGATAGACCTGCAACAGCTTCGGGCTGATGGCACCCAAGCGAAGCCGCTGCTTCACTACGCCTGCCGACACGCCGAACCGCGCGCCGATCTCTTCCGCGCCCCATCCCTTATCGCGTGAAAGCTCCGCAAACCGCTCGAACTGGTCGGCGGGGTGCATCGGGGTGCGCGTGACGTTTTCGTCAAGGCTGACCTCGGAAGGGTCGTTCTGCGTATCCAGCCAGCAGCGCACCGGCTCGGACTTCCTGATCTGCTTACGCTTGGCGCGCAACAACATGGCCAGCCTGCGGCCTTCGCCTGCGGTCACGAAATAGGCGCCGGTCGGCGTCCCGTCGTCTTTGACCTCCGGCTCCACGACAAGGTTCTGGATCAGCCCCTTGTGCTGGATCGAAGCGGCCAGCGCCTCGATGGCGGCCTCCCCATGCGGCACCTTGCGGGCATTGCGCGGGGACTTCTTGAGCTTGGCGAGGGCTACGAAAATCTCGACGCCCGACACAGGCTCGGCGGCTGCGGTTTGGGTAACAGCGTTCATCACACGTCTCCTTCTAAAACCACACACACCCCGGAATGGGGTGGGCGGCGAAGAAGCGACCGGCAGGCCCGCCGACGGAGCCGGGCAGCACCCGAAGGGCCGGAACGCAGAGGAGGTAAGCGCGGTTTGCCGCGCGTTGCGGCCCGGCGCGGCGGGCCTAAAGGGAAGCGACGCCCACCCCATAGCGGGAGTGCAACGACCAATAATGCGATCGGGCCGGCGCACGCCCTGGCCCGATCTCCGCAGCATTGGAAAGATGCAAATCCGCCGAGGCGGATTACAGTCCGGCGTGGATACGCCGAGCGGGGCGTTGCGGGGTATCCCCGCTCGAAGGGGTCTGACGAGACCTTCGGGGCTCGTCAGCAGGGGAAATCGTTCCCCTCCCAGTGCATCTCAGCCCAATTCCTCAGGCCCGAAAATCAGCGGTCCATCGAAGGGGCGTACATCCAAATTCTGTCCATCGTTCGGAGTAAAACTCACATGCGGTCTATAGATACTGTAGTCCCAACGACCTCCGGCTTCGCGAAGAACACTATGTCGAGCCATGAGTGCAGATGATTGGAAGCTCAGAGCGATCAGCCTGCCCATACGTCGCACTTGGCGGTCGTGACTGGGTTCGATGTGTAGCTCATGCGAATCCAGCTCGGGTGTCGGTGAACTGATGTCCGTGAGTATTACCGTCACGTGCCAAAATGATGGGCGCAGATGACGAGACCCTTCATTGCGAGCCCAAGCCGCCAATTCGGTCGCGTTCTTCAATGCGCGTGTTACCGCCGGACCCGGAGGACCGAATGATGCAGTCATAGACCTTGCTGACCAGTTCCAATCCAGTCCGCACGCTCGATCGCCGCGGGCTTTCCAGCGTAACGCCGGACCGTCTCGCTTGCAATTTTAGATGCATCGACTAATATGAAGTCATTGACTTATGGAGGCCAGCATGGCGGTCATGACGATCCGAAACATCGACGATGCGATCAAAAATCGCCTGCGGCTGCGTGCTGCGATGCACGGCCGGTCGATGGAAGACGAGGCTCGCGACATCCTGCGCTCGGCGCTCTCGACCGAAATCCCACGTCCGCGCAATCTCGGCCAAGCGATCAACGAACGCTTCGGCCTGTTGGGCGGCGTCGATCTGCCTGACGTGCCGCGCGAGGCGATCCGACCGCCGGTGGACTTCGGCGAATGATCGTCCTCGACACCAACGTCATTTCGGAACTGATGCGGCGTGAGCCTAACGCGAGGGTCATGGCGTGGATGGCCGATCAGCCGATGGCCGGCGTATTCACGACGACCCTGACACAAGCCGAGATCTTTTACGGCCTGGCTCTGCTGCCCGAGGGTCGGCGCCGCGATGACCTGCTGGCCGCCGCGCGTCCGATGTTCGAGGCGGACCTGTCGGGGCGTGTCCTGCCGTTCGACACCGATGCGGCCCTGGCCTATCCCGACATCGCGGCGGGAAGGCGCAAGGGCGGTCAACCCATCAGCCAGATCGACGCGCAGATCGCCGCGATCGTCCGCTCGCGTGGAGCGCGGCTGGCGACTCGCAACGTCGCCGACTTCACCGACTGTGGCATTACGGTGGTCAACCCGTGGGGCGAGCCATGAACCGCGCCGCCGTCCGCCCCTATCTGCGCTACGCAGCGCCGGAGTCTTTGCGCCTGCGTAGGACGGGCGGCACGGTGCCCGCATGGCCGCGTCTCGCAAGCCTCGTCGCCGAACCCCACGCCGTCGCGCATACTGCCCGGACGATCTGCTCGATTATGCCCAGTCGCCGGTCGGTTCAGCTCAGCCGCGTGCGGGTCGGCCGCCCAAAGACGATCTCTCGACCTGGACCGTCACCGACGACTGGCCTGACCGGGTGCCTGTCACGCAAGTCGAGGTCGATGTGTTCGAGGCCTGGTTCGGCGATGTCTTCGACGAGCTGCTCGGGCCATGCCAATGACATAAGGAGTGTGCTGTCATGACCGTGCCGCTGCGCGCCGCCCTCTATCTGCGCGTCTCGACCGCGCGGCAGGCCGAGCATGACGTCTCGATCCCCGATCAGCGCAAACAGGGCGAAGCCTATTGCCTGTCGCGGGGACTGGAACTGGTCGATACCTTCGTGGAGGCGGGGGCATCCGCCACCAATGATCGCCGACCCGAGTTCCAGCGGATGATCGAGGCCGGGACGACTAAGCCCGCACCGTTCGACGTGGTGGTCGTGCACAGCTTCTCGCGCTTCTTCCGCGACCATTTCGAGTTGGAGTTCTACGTCAGAAAGCTCGCCAAGAACGGGGTCAAGCTGCTCTCCATCACCCAGGAGATGGGCGACGATCCGATGCACGTCATGATGCGGCAGATCATGGCGTTGTTCGACGAGTATCAGTCGAAAGAGAACGCCAAGCACGTTCTGCGCGCCCTGAAGGAAAACGCCCGGCAGGGCTTCTGGAACGGCTCGCTGCCGCCGATCGGCTACCGCGTCGTCGCGGCCGAACAGCGCGGCGCGAAGATCAAGAAGAAGCTGGAGATCGACCCGCTTCACGCCGACACCGTGCGGCTCATCTACCGGCTGGCGCTGGAAGGCGACGGCACGTCCGGCCCGATGGGCGTCAAGAGCATCACGAAGCATCTCAACGAGCGCCGCATCTTCACCCGCGATGGCGGCCGCTGGGGTATCGGCACGGTTCACCGCCTCCTGACCCGTCCGACCTATGCCGGCCGCCACGAGTTCAACAAGCGCGGCAAGTCGAAGGAACTGAAACCCGCAATTGAGGTGATCCCGGTCGAGGTGCCGCCGATCATCGACCAGGCGACGTTCGATGCGGTGCAGGCGCTTCTGAAAGCGCGCAGTCCGAAGGTCGCGCATCCGCAGGTCGTCGGCGGTCCGACGCTGCTGACGGGGCTCATCCACTGCGGGCAATGCGGCGGGGCGATGACGATCCGCACCGGCAAGGGCGGGCGCTATCGCTATTACACCTGCTCGATGAAGGCGCGGCAGGGAGCGACCGCCTGTGAAGGTATGACGGTCGCGATGGAGCGCCTGGACGATCTCGTCGCGAATCATCTGGCGGAACGCCTGCTCGATCCGGATAGACTTGAGGACGTGCTGTCCGAGGTTCTGGATCGCCGGCAGGAACGATCCGATCGCCGCCGCGAGCATATCGCGGAGCTGAACAAGCGCGCCGCCGAGACTGAGTTGCGTTTGAAGCGGCTCTACGACGCGATCGAGAGCGGAGTCGCCGATCTGGATGACCCGGCGCTCAAAGATCGTATCGACGGGTTGAAGGCGACCCGCGATCAGGCGCGAGCGGACGCCGAGCGCGCCTCAGCGCTGCTCGTAAGCTCGACCCAGCAGGCGATCACGCCGATGATGTTGCGCAAGTTCGCCTCCACCGCGCGGCGACGTATCCGCCTTGAGGGCGGCGGCTATCGGCGCGATCATCTTCGCGCGCTCGCGCAGCGGGTCGAAGTGGACAAGGCCGAGGTCCGGATCATGGGCAGCAAGAGCAACCTGCTGCGCGTGCTCGCCGTCAACGGCGTAGGTACGGCGGTTGGGGGCGTGCCCAACCTTGTACCGAACTGGCGGACAGGGTGGGATTCGAACCCACGGTGAGCTTGCACCCACGCCGGTTTTCAAGACCGGTGCCTTAAACCGCTCGGCCACCTGTCCGCTCGCGCGTTCGGGCGCATAGCGCATTGGTGCGGCGGCGCAAGCAGTCGGCGCGGCGCGCGCCATGCCTGTGCCGGGGGAAAGGAGCCGCGGGCGCGGCAGTCCGGCGACTGCGGGCATTCCCATGGGCCGGCCTTTGTGCGACACGTCGGGCACGATGAGACGACGCTTCCCGCTTCGCCTGCTGCGCCAGGGGCTTACCTGCGCAATCCTTGCTTTGGTGCCATCCTCGGGCCTGCTTGCGCAGCCGG
>Ga0105251_10003162_pt1 | contig 12193 bp, 10 predicted proteins | sample KBSS64metaG_FD_80424 | JGI IMG/M metagenome (GOLD analysis project Ga0105251, IMG submission 80424) | Switchgrass rhizosphere microbial communities from Kellogg Biological Station, Michigan, USA - KBS S6-4 metaG | ecosystem: Host-associated > Plants > Roots > Rhizosphere > Soil | place...
ACACTTTCATCATTAATCGAATGACGCAGAAACAAATAGCAATAAAATAAATTTAAAACGGCGTTTTATAAAATAACCATGGCAGGAATATGTTTTTGAAACCAGAAGCGCCGGACGAATGAATACCAAACAAATACCTTAGATTACATTTACTTACAGGGAATGCTTAATGACTAACGCCAAGCTGACACTTTAACATCTCAGGCGCCAGAAGGCGCGAGGGATGTAACAAACACCCAATCCGTTTGACACACTTGTTCGCCAGGTAGGTATGTATGAATGAAAACAGAATGCTGGGATTGGCATGGATTTCGCCCTACATAATAGGGTTGTTAGTCTTTACTGCCTTCCCGTTTGTTTCATCTTTCTTCCTCAGTTTTACTGAGTACGATTTGATGAACCCGCCGGTATTTACCGGTATCGAGAACTATCGCTACATGTTGACCGAAGATTCACTCTTCTGGAAATCCATGGGTGTGACTTTTGCGTATGTGTTTTTAACCATCCCGTTAAAACTCGCATTCGCACTCGGCATCGCGTTTGTACTGAACTTTAAACTGCGCGGCATCGGTTTCTTCCGTACTGCGTATTACATTCCGTCAATTCTTGGTAGCTCTGTTGCCATCGCCGTTTTGTGGCGCGCACTGTTTGCTATCGACGGCCTGCTGAACAGCTTTATTGGTGTGTTCGGTCTGGACCCGGTGAACTGGCTGGGTGAGCCGTCTCTGGCGCTGATGTCCGTCACGCTCTTACGTGTATGGCAGTTCGGCTCGGCGATGGTCATCTTCCTGGCAGCATTGCAAAACGTTCCGCAATCACAGTATGAAGCGGCAATGATCGACGGCGCGTCTAAATGGCAGATGTTCATGAAAGTGACCGTGCCTTTGATTACGCCAGTCATCTTCTTCAACTTCATCATGCAGACCACGCAGGCGTTCCAGGAGTTTACCGCACCGTACATCATCACTGGCGGCGGTCCGACTCACTACACCTACTTGTTCTCACTGTATATCTACGACACCGCCTTCAAATACTTCGATATGGGTTATGGCGCGGCGCTAGCGTGGGTTCTGTTCCTGGTCGTGGCGGTCTTTGCCTCCATCGCCTTTAAGTCATCGAAATACTGGGTGTTCTACTCCGCAGATAAGGGAGGCAAAAATGGCTGATATCCAACCAAGCCAGCTAGCGGCTAAAAATGCGACGGATCTTGCAGAAGAAGAAATTGCGCGTACGTTGCGCCGTGAAAAAATCAGCCGCACCATCCGTTATGTGGTGCTGATTATTGTCGGTCTGTTGATGCTCTACCCGTTGGTGTGGATGTTCTCGGCGGCGTTTAAACCGAACCATGAGATCTTTACAACCCTCGGCCTGTGGCCGTCAAACCCAACCAGCGACGGCTTTGTCAACGGCTGGAAAACCGGTACTGAGTACACCTTTGGGCACTACATGTGGAACACAATGCAGTATGTGATTCCAAAAGTACTGCTAACCATTATCTCTTCAACGATTGTCGCTTACGGCTTTGCCCGTTTCGAAATCCCGTTCAAGAAGTTTTGGTTCGCAACTTTGATTACCACTATGTTGCTGCCAAGCACCGTACTGTTAATCCCGCAATACCTGATGTTCCGTGAAATGGGCATGTTGAATAGCTACCTGCCGCTGTGGCTGCCAATGGCGTTCGCAACCCAGGGGTTCTTTGTCTTCATGTTGATCCAGTTCCTGCGTGGTGTGCCACGCGATATGGAAGAAGCTGCCCAGATTGATGGCTGTAACTCCTTCCAGGTGCTGTGGTATGTGGTGGTGCCGATTCTGAAACCGGCCATTATCTCTGTCGCCCTGTTCCAGTTCATGTGGTCGATGAACGACTTTATCGGGCCGCTGATTTATGTGTACAGCGTAGACAAATACCCAATTGCACTGGCGCTCAAAATGTCTATCGACGTGACTGAAGGCGCTCCATGGAACGAAATTCTGGCAATGGCGAGCATCTCCATTCTGCCATCGATCATCATCTTCTTCCTGGCTCAACGCTACTTCGTACAAGGCGTGACCAGCAGCGGAATTAAAGGTTAAGTGAGGGAATATCATGGCTGAAGTTATTTTCAACAAATTGCAAAAAGTTTACTCCAACGGCTTCCAGGCGGTTCATGGTATCGACCTGAAGATTGAAGACGGTGAGTTTATGGTTATCGTCGGCCCATCTGGCTGCGCGAAATCAACCACCCTGCGTATGCTCGCAGGTCTGGAAACCATCAGCGGTGGCGAAGTCAGAATTGGCGATCGCGTGGTGAACAACCTGGCCCCTAAATCTCGCGGTATCGCGATGGTTTTCCAGAACTACGCGCTCTATCCGCACATGACCGTGCGTGAAAATCTGGCCTTTGGCCTGAAACTCAGCAAGCTGCCAAAACAGCAGATCGAGTCCCAGGTGAATGAAGCCGCGAAAATCCTTGAGCTCGATGAGCTGATGGACCGTCTGCCGCGTCAGTTATCAGGCGGTCAGGCACAGCGTGTGGCCGTAGGCCGTGCGATTGTGAAAAAACCTGACGTGTTCTTGTTCGACGAACCGTTATCTAACCTTGATGCCAAGCTGCGTGCGTCGATGCGTATCCGTATCTCCGACCTGCACAAACAGCTCAAGAAGAGCGGCAAGCCTGCGACCACCGTTTACGTTACCCACGATCAGACCGAAGCGATGACCATGGGCGACCGTATTTGCGTGATGAAACTGGGCCACATCATGCAGGTGGATACGCCAGATAACCTTTATCACTACCCGAAAAACATGTTCGTGGCGGGCTTTATCGGTGCGCCAGAAATGAACATTCGTCCGAGCAAACTGATCGAGAAAGATGGCCGTCTGCAAATTAGCGTCGGGCACGATACGTTGGCATTGAACGAGCGCCAGCAGAAGCGTTGTGCTGAATACAAAAATCAGGACATCTTCTTCGGCATCCGTCCTGAGTTTATTTCAATCTCTGATGAACCGTTTGCCGAAAGCCATTCCAGCGGCGAGATGGTGCGTGTAGAGAATATGGGCCATGAATTCTTCATCTACCTGAAAGTAGCTGATTTCGAAATGACCTGCCGCATCCCTTCCGATGAAGCTAAGCCAATGATTGAGAAAGGCCTTCACCGCAAGGTGTATTTCAAGTTTGACATGGAAAAATGTCATATTTTCGACGCAAAAACAGAACAGAACATCTCTCTCTAACAGGATCTATCATAATGAAAAAAGTGCTGTTAAGTACCCTGATTGCTTCTACTTTAGGAATGGCTGCCGGCTCGGCATTTGCGGCAGATGATGTTGAGTTACGTATGTCCTGGTGGGGCGGCAACGGACGCCATCAGGTTACGTTGAAAGCAGTTGAAGAGTTCCAGAAAGAACACCCAAACATTAAGGTGAAGTCTGAATACACCGGTTGGGACGGCCACCTTTCGCGTCTGACTACACAGATTGCTGGCGGTACCGAGCCTGACGTGATGCAGACTAACTGGAACTGGCTGCCAATTTTTTCCAAAACCGGCACGGGCTTCTACGATCTGAACACCGTGAAAGGTGAATTGGATCTGACTCAGTTTGACCCGAAAGAGCTGCAAACCACCACCGTTGACGGCAAGCTGAACGGCATTCCAATCTCCGTGACTGCGCGCGTGTTCTATTTCAACGATGAAACCTGGAAAAAAGCGGGTGTTGAATACCCGAAAACCTGGGATGCGTTGATGGCGGCGGGTAAAACGTTTGAGTCCAAACTCGGCAAGCAGTATTTCCCGGTGGTGTTAGAACACCAGGATACGCTGTCTTTGCTGCGCTCTTACATGGTGCAGAAATACAATATTCCTGAAATCGATACCGCGAAAAAGCAATTTGGCTACTCCAAAGAACAGTGGGTTGAGTTCTTTGGTATGTACAAAAAGCTTATCGACAGCCACGTAATGCCTGATACCAAATACTATGCGTCATTTGGTAAGAGCAATATGTACGAGATGAAACCGTGGATTGAGGGCGAATGGGCCGGTACTTATATGTGGAACTCCACCATTAACAAGTATTCCGACAACCTGAAGCCACCAGCGAAACTCGAACTGGGTTCTTACCCGATGCTGCCAGGTGCAACCGATGCCGGTATGTTCTTTAAACCAGCACAGATGTTCTCTATCAGCAAAACGACCAAGCATCCGAAAGAAGCAGCCATGCTGATTAACTTCTTGCTGAACGAAAAAGCTGGCGTGGAAGCATTGGGCCTGGAGCGTGGCGTACCGTTGAGTAAAGCGGCTGTGACACAGCTGACTGCTGATGGCGTGATCAAAGATAACGACCCGGCGGTTGCGGGCCTGAAACTGGCGCAATCTCTGCCAAACAAACTGTCAACATCGCCTTACTTTGATGACCCGCAGATTGTTTCCCTGTTCGGGACTTCTTTGCAGTACATCGACTATGGCCAGAAAACCGTAGAAGAAACTGCTGCTGAGTTTGAACGCCAGGGTAACCGTATTCTGAAACGCGCAATGCGTTAATTAATCAGCCTGATATTTGCAGATAGATACCCTGCCCCGCTTGCGAGGCAGGGTATTTTTTTAAACAAATAAGGAAATTCGTTATGGCTAAAGGTAAGAAAATCCAACTTTCCTTCCGCGCCCGACGCGACACGGAAACCGGAACTGAAGTATTACGTCTGACCCCTCCGCATATTATTTGCCACCGCAATTATTTCTATCAAAAATGCTTTAGTGACGATGGGCAGCGGCTTATTTTCGGCGGCGCTTTTGAAGGGCACTGGAATTACTATTCGCTGGATTTAGAGAAACAAATTGCCACGCAGCTAACGGAAGGCGAAGGCGACAACACCTTCGGCGGATTTATGTCGGCTGACGACCGCTCACTCTGGTATGTGAAAAATACCCGCGAATTACGCCGCGTCGATCTGGAGTCGCTCGAAGAATACGTCGTTTATGAAGTCGATGACGAATGGGTGGCTTACGGCACCTGGGTAGCGAATTCAGATTGCAGCCAACTGGTGGGGATTGAAATCAAAAAAAGTGACTGGTCCCCGCTCACCACCTGGCAAAAATTCCGTGATTTCTATTTCACCAATCCGGAATGTCGCCTGATTCGCATCGATTTACACAGCGGCGAGCAGCAGGTCATCTTCCAAGAAAAACGCTGGCTGGGTCATCCAATTTACCGCCCGTTTGACGATGAAACCGTGGCGTTTTGCCACGAAGGCCCGCGTGATGCAATTGATGCTCGCATGTGGCTGATTAATCAGGATGGCAGCAATCTGCGTAAAGTTCGCCAGCATGAAGAAGGTGAAAGTTTTACACATGAGTTTTGGGTGCCAGACGGCTCCGCACTTTATTACGTAGCGCATAAAGAAGGTGATGCACACCGTTATTTATGGAGCGCCGACCCGCAAACCCTTGAGAATCGCCAGCTTCGCACCATTCCTCCTTGCTCACATTTAATGAGTAACCATGACGGTTCGTTGGTCGTGGGAGATGGTGCGCCGCATAAGACCGGAAATATCGATCTCAACGATCCTTTCATTTGGGTATTCGATCTAAAGAAAGGTACGCAAAAAGCAGTCTGCAGCCACAATACATCCTGGAAAGTGCTGGATGGTGACCGCCAGGTGACACATCCACATCCGTCATTTAGTCCTGATAACAAATGGGTACTTTACACGTCTGACGAAGAAGGGATGCCTGCGTTGTATTTGGCGAGGGTATAGATATAAAAAAACCTCCTGATTTCAGGAGGTTAATCTTGTAGAGTGGATTAACGTGCTAACCAGCCGCCATCAACTGCAACGGTATAACCGTTGATGTAGTCAGAAGCAGTAGACGCCAGGAACACAATTGGACCTTTCAGATCTTCGGGCAGGCCCCAACGGCCAGCAGGGATACGCTCAAGAATTGCAGCGCTACGCTCTTCATCAGCACGCAGCTGTTGGGTGTTGTTGGTCGCCATGTAGCCCGGTGCGATAGCATTCACGTTGATACCGTGTTGTGCCCACTCGTTCGCCAGCAGACGGGTCACACCCATAACTGCACTTTTGGAAGCGGTGTAAGACGGTACGCGGATGCCACCCTGGTAAGAAAGCATAGAAGCGATGTTAATGATTTTGCCGCCTTTGCCTTGAGCAATGAACTGGCGAGCCACAGCCTGAGACATGAAGAACACGCTCTTGATGTTCAGGTTCATTACATCGTCCCAGTCTTTTTCGCTGAAGTTAATTGCATCTTCACGACGAATCAGACCTGCGTTGTTAACCAGAATGTCGATTTGGCCGAACTCAGCAACCGCACGCTCCAGCAAAGATGGAATACCATCAATCTGGCGCAGGTCAGCGGTCAGGCTCAGGAAGCGGCGACCCAGAGCATTCACACGCTCGATAGTTTCAGCCGGTTCAACGATGTTGATACCGACGATATCACAACCAGCTTCTGCAAGACCGATAGCCATACCCTGGCCCAGACCTGTATCACAACCAGTAACAACAGCAACTTTACCTTGTAGGGAGAATGAATCCAGAATCATGTAGGTTTCCTTTTTTATACGGGCCTGCTTTAAGCGCAAGCATCTTGGGGAAAATTTTGTTCACGCAATTGCGCAACTCTTAAATCACTTACGGTAAAAACACTGTTCCGTAATCTTTGATGGATTCATAGTAATCTTGTTGAAACTGCTTTTCAATTATAAATGAAACGTTGTTTCAAATTATGGGCAATACTTTTCAGATTTGATATTCCGATCACGTTCCCTCTGTATTTATCCCCTTAAATGCATCTGTTTGCTGAAAGTATTGTCAGTGATGTTACCGTTTAGTGAATGCAATCACACATATTGAAACAATGTTTTGATAAATTAACACCAGAAGTTCGAACATTAATTTTCGGCAGAAATGAATTGCCATCTAAAGGAGAGCATCATGGCTAAAGGTATGCGGGTTAAGCTGGTTTACGAAGTGAGTCAGGACCCAGACACAGGCGTCGAAGTCACCCGCTTAACGCCACCGGAAGTAACGTGCCATCGCAATTACTTCTACCAAAAATGCTTTACCAATGATGGCAGTAAGCTACTGTTTGCTGGCGAGTTTGACGGCAACTGGAATTACTATCTTTTGGATATCGCCGCTGCCGAAGCCGTGCAATTAACTGAAGGTACAGGCGACAATACTTTCGGTGGTTTCCTCTCCCCGGATGACAAATCTCTCTATTATGTGAAGAACGAACGCACGCTGCTGGAAGTTAACCTTGAAACTCTGGTTGAACGTGAAGTTTATCGTGTGCCTGCTGACTGGGTTGGTTACGGCACATGGGTTGCCAACAGCGATTGCACAAAACTTGTGGGTATCGAAATTTCCAAAGAAGATTGGGTTCCATTGAATGACTGGAAAATCTTCCATGACTTCTTCTATAAAGGACCAAACTGCCGCTTGCTGCGTGTTGATCTGCAAACCGGTGAGAGTGCCGTTATCCACCAGGAAAAAAACTGGCTCGGCCACCCAATCTACCGCCCGTTTGATGACAACACCGTTGCGTTCTGTCATGAAGGCCCGCACGACCTGGTTGATGCACGTATGTGGATGGTCAACGAAGATGGCAGTAACGTACGCAAAGTAAAAGAGCACGCCGAAGGCGAAAGCTGCACGCATGAATTCTGGGTGCCGAACGGTTCGTCCTTAATGTACGTTTCCTACCTGAAAGGCCAGCAAGGCCGTACTATTTATAGCTACAATCCGGATAACGGCGAAAATACAGAAGTCATGCAGATGCCAGCATGTTCACACCTGATGAGTAACTTCGATGGTTCGCTTCTGGTGGGTGACGGTTCCGGTACTCCTGTCGATGTTAAAGATACTAGCGGTTATACCATCGACAACGATCCATATTTATATGCCTTCGATGTAGCAAAAAAATCTTATTTCCGCGTAGCTCGCCACGATACTTCCTGGGCAACATTTGCTAATAGCCGCCAGGTTACGCATCCGCATCCTTCATTTACTCCGGATGACAGTGCCATTTTATTCAGCTCCGATAAAGATGGTAAGCCTGCACTGTATATTGCCAAAATGCCTGCTAACCCTGAGTTAATTTCTGCCTGATAGATAAACATAGTGTGCCCTGTGTAGGCCTTGCCCTCTCAATAAGAGAGGGCTTTTTTTATTCATAATATTATTTATAAGATATAAAAAAACCTCCGCTATTATGCGGAGGCTCGAGATAAGTTTAGATACAGAACAGAGGATGAATAATAATTAGAAGGAATATGCTACACCGACACGATAACGAGTCTGACGCTCATCGGTGGATTTGCTGCCGCTGACGTTGCCCACTTCGGCATACGGAGCCCAGTTTTTATCCCACTTATAAGCCAGTTTCACGTTGTATTCTTCAGAGTCTTTATTGTTATTAGAACGAATTTGATGGTCGCTCTTCGCGTATACATAGTTCAACTCTGTACGCCAGTCACCCAATGCGTAGCCAACCCAGGCATCGCCACGGTTAACTTTATCATCTTCTTTATTAGAGTCATTTGGGTTACGCGTATATTCGAAACGATAACGAGCAGCAACATAGAAACCATTATCAAAGCTGTATTGCGCGTGAAGGTTTGGTTTCCAGATTGTACGGCTGTCATTACTTTCAACAGTTAATGCCGGAGTCAGTGAAATATTTGGAGTCGCCTTCCAGCGCCAGCTAATTTGGTCTTCGTGACCGTTACCAACCAAGTCTGAAAATGGCTCATCTTTATTGGTACCGCCAGATTTCCACTTGGCCTCAACGCTAAAACCCAGACCATTGTCAAAACGATGCGACACGGATACACGGTCGGCATTAATACCGCTATCAATATATTCATGACGCAAATCAACAGTAACTGCTTGCGCAGCAACACTTACACCACACAGAACAACAACACCCAGAGCTTTCTTCAACATAATCGCAGTCCCTTCATTGAAATATCGTTTCATTATTATGAAACTGAATTTTATTTTTAAATGAACATTATTTTAGTGATCGAGATCGTAAATATTTATGTCGAAATTAACACATGGCAATCTTCGTGATGGGTATCAACAAAACAAACAATGTGTATCAAAATTAAGCGATGCTCATCACGCTAAAAATGCAAAAACCATCAATGAAACAATATTTCAATAATGTTTTATTTTATTTACACAAGAATTTTTGTGACTTAAATAAAACCAAAGAAACAACCCTTGATTTATTTGCATCCTAATAATAACGGGTGAAAATACAGTTGTGTTTTTCAAGGGAAATGAGGGTTAAGGCAAATGAGCTGAAGGGTTCTTAACAAGAGGAAAAGAATCATCTGAGGATAACGACGTTAAATAAAACCTATAAAAATGAGATCCCGATTAAAGAAAAAGGCACCTTCCTAACGAAGGTGCCTTTCCAGTGATAAACAAGACTGCGTTGGGCGTTAATCTCTCTCGATAGCTAAAGCGACTCCCTGCCCGCCTCCGATACATAAGGTCGCCAGGCCTTTTTTGGCATCACGCTTAATCATTTCATGCACGAGCGAAACCAGGATTCGACAACCAGAGGCACCAATTGGATGCCCCAACGCCAACGCGCCGCCGTTGACATTCACTTTACGCTCATCCCACTCAAGCATTTTTCCCACCGACAGCGCCTGCGCAGCAAAGGCCTCATTCGCTTCAATCAGATCCAACTCATCAAGCGACCATCCTGCTCGCTCGAGACAACGCTGCGTAGCGGTCACAGGTGCAATGCCCATATATGCAGGATCAACACCAACGCTTGCAAATGCTCTGATACGAGCCAGCACTGGCAAATTCAGCTCTTCGGCTTTGCTGGCACTCATCATTAACACAGCGGCAGCACCATCATTAATAGATGAGGCATTTCCCGCTGTTACGCTTCCCAAAATATCGAAGGTTGGGCGCAGTTGCGCCAGGGCTTCGGCACTGGCATCGGTACGCGGTTGCTCGTCAGTATCGACAACTACCGATTTCCCAGAATTGAGTTCAACAGTCACCGGCACAATTTCATCTTTAAAACGCCCGGCATCAATCGCTGCCCGCGCTTTATGTTGTGATGCCAGAGCGTAGGCATCCTGGCTTTCACGGCTGATACCATATTCACGCGCAAGGTTTTCTGCCGTCACGCCCATATGGTAGTCGTTGAAGGCATCCCACAATCCATCGTGGACCAGGCTGTCGATGAGTTGGCTATTCCCCAGGCCAGCACCATTACGGCTATCGGCCAAAACGTGTGGAGCACGACTCATATTCTCCTGGCCACCAGCAATCACTACGTCAGCTTCACCGCACTGAATCGCCTGCGTCGCAAGATGAAGCGCTTTTAAACCGGAGCCACAAACATCATTAATGGTGATAGCGGAAACAGACCACGGTAAACCACTGTTCAGTGCGGTTTGCCGCGCGGGGTTTTGCCCGGCACCCGCAGTTAGAACCTGGCCGAGGATAACTTCATCAACTTCTTGCTCACTTACGCCGCTGCGTTCTAGTAGCGCTTTAACCACCGCACTCCCCAGTTCCGAAGCGCTACGTGGTGAAAGAGCCCCTTGAAAGCAGCCAATAGGCGTTCGTGCAGCCCCCACGATCACGACATCTTTCATCATTATCTCCGCAACGTTGTGACTGCTTTTCTGGAAAGGTTATCAGCCCCGGCGACGATCTTTTTCGATGTACATTGCCGCATCAGCTTCACGCAAAGCTAAATCGTGATCGGTATCTGCTGGGTTGACTGCGACAACACCAATGCTGGGGCCCGCATAATTAATCACACTGGAATGTAGCTGATACTCGCCAGTCAGCAAGTTTGCCAGCCTAATTTTGAATGCCTGCGCCGCTTGTAAAGCCTCATCAGAGGATGAAGGCCCAACGCTTACCACAACAAACTCGTCACCACCAACACGTCCAATGATTTCATCAGGACGCGTCCCCTCTTGTAAACGCCGTCCAATTGCGCACAGAAAACTGTCGCCAACGCCATGACCATAAGCGTCATTAATCTCTTTGAAATCATCCAGATCGGTAAAGGCCAGCAACACAAAGCGGGCATCATCGCGAGCCTGCGAAAAGAGTTTCGGTAACTGTTCAAATACAGCCCGACGGTTAGGCAGCCCGGTCAGCTCATCAGTATAGCTGGCGGTGGTAAGCGCGGCATTTGCCTGCTGAAGTTGCTGCAAAAGCTGTTCATTTTGAATTTGCTGAGCAATCAACTGCGCAAATAGTTGCAGGACTTGCTCGCTACGCTCGGTCAAAATGCGATGCTCAGAACTGGCTGCGCAAAGTGTTCCATATAGAGAACCATCCGCAAGCGTGACGGGCGTGCTGACGTAAGTGGTAATACCTAATGCCTTCGCAGCCTGGGAATCGCCCCAGACATTCGCCACATCGGAGGTATAGCGCTTTCCTTCGTCGAGTGCGCGCTTGCAAAGCGTGTCGCCCCACGGCACGCAAAGCCCTTCAGGAATTTGCATGTGTCGGGAATTACGAGCAAAAAGAATATGTTGGAAACTGCCATCAGGTTCGATTCGAGTCAGATAGGTTGACTCCATATTGGTTACCAGTTCGAGCATTTCCAGCAACTGTCGGACAAGTCCCTCAAGTGTGTATTCAGATTCTAACGCGGTGGAAATGCGCTCGATAAGATTGTCAGACATAAAATCGGGTATACCTTTTTAATTAATCGCACAGGTGTAAGCCTCAGATGTGCACGTTTTTAACATATTTTTCATACGACTTCCCCTGCCAAATATGACAAATGGGAGTCTGCTTCCAGTGGATGGATTCATTTTTCAGATGATTGGAGAAGCGTGTAGCTCAGGGAGTTGTCTGCGAAATCGACGTGGTGATAACGAAGAGAGAAGGCGGTGCAATATTCACCGCCAACTTAATAACGGACTCAGGCTTTCATCCTGCACCAGCGCACGCAGTCCGGGTAATTTGCAGCATTGCTTCACTATAACAGGCAGAGGGAATATTTCATTTTGCCGCAGCACCACATTTTCCAGCTCTCCCCAGAAATACCACCCATTTGCGACATTGCTCGCCGGAACTAATAAATGCAGATGCATTCCGCGCTGTGGCTCATCCGGCAACCCTAACCATTGGCTAAATCGCTGTATTTCTGGTGTATCGGGCCCCGCCAGCACACAGCGCTGCACCTGCGA
>Ga0105251_10003164_pt1 | contig 12184 bp, 13 predicted proteins | sample KBSS64metaG_FD_80424 | JGI IMG/M metagenome (GOLD analysis project Ga0105251, IMG submission 80424) | Switchgrass rhizosphere microbial communities from Kellogg Biological Station, Michigan, USA - KBS S6-4 metaG | ecosystem: Host-associated > Plants > Roots > Rhizosphere > Soil | place...
GACCGGAAAATCCATTCACGGATCTCTCGTATGCCCAATCGAGCACTTGCATTATCTTTTCTTGACTTATCAGTTCCATTTTTAGTCTCGCCGCTCACTTGATGGCCATATGATGCCACACCTTTTCGATCGACTGCGCCCATCGCCTTGAACAAACTTAGTCCGCTGCATCCGTTGCCTTCACTTGAGAAGTTGATTGAACGCGATTGGCCGTATGCGGATCTTGCGAGAGTCTTCTTCGGGGTAGGAAGCGGCCACACAGGTGAGCCAGATCATTGCCGGCTGTCTGCGGTTTGATGCCACCGTCTGCGGGGCCATACGCCATAGGGCATAGTCCACCAGCACCTGCTGGCTGGTGTCGGAGTCGACCACCTCCCCGAGATAACTGTTCTTGATAGCCAGGAAGGTCTCCGCTTCGTCTTACCCATCGGCTGGGCTTTATAAGCTTCTACCAGGTAGCGATCAATCATGTCCTTGATTGCGTGCCCTTCACGGTTGGCCAGCTCGATGGCACCAGGCAGTGCCAACTCTGTCTGTCGCTTCGCCCAGGCCTGCGCTGCCTGCTAACGGGCGAACGTCTGGGCTTCTTGGTAGACTAGGACACCCTTTTTCTTGAGGCGGATCTGGACGGTATAGCTCACCGTTCCACCGGCCTTTTTCCTTGTTCTAATCGTTGCCAAGATTTCCGGTGGTACAAGCGTGGCTGGCGGTGGTACTTCGTACCAACTGTCACACCAAAAACGCCTAACACGCCGAAAAAATGGTACAAAATGCGTAGACCAGAATGCCCCTAGAATCAGCCTCAAAGCCAGAAACCACGCGCCCTGAGCCGTCACGCCGCTTCAGCGTTGCACCTATGATGGATTGGGAATACTTTTCCTGAAATCCTTAATTTACTAGGCACTCAGCGCGACATTCCTCAATCCGTACCATTTTTGTACCAACCACCTCTTCCACCATTATCATGCTGGGCACATCCTCCTGCCCATTGTTCACCCTACCCTTTTGACAAGACGATCTGACGAGAACCGATCCTGGAGAGTAACCGGGCCGGGCCGGCCTTCTTACGCCAGCGCTTCCTGACTGAGAAGACCTAAGCCTGAGGCCAAACCATCAGCCGCTACTACCACAATGGGGAATAGCTAGCGCTTCACTGGCATCGGCGGATCCTCATTCACTACCGATCCAGGCGCCATGACTCGAAGTCGGGGAAAAACCCCACTTTCACGTCCCCATTCAAAAACTTTCATAAAGGCTTCAAGAAATGCCTCATCACCGAGCAAAAAACGAGTGTATTGATGCAGCTCACTATATGAGAGCGCGATAGTTGGCACCCCCTTTGACTCATACACATCCAAAAGTACTGGAGTGTACTCATCGTAGCTATCATTAAATAGCTCCTTCATAACAACCAAGCCATACACCCCACGTCCTTCCAAATCAACCTTGACCTCATCATCTCCCATTAAAAACACAGCTGGTTTTTTGCGCCCCAGATAGAGGGCAGCTCCCTTCACCTGTGCCGCGCCCTTCCTCAAAGCCTTTAAGGCAGTAGATTTTTTTCGATCTATAGATTGATTCACCACCCTCTCTAGATTCGGGCTATCTTTAGCCTGAACAATAAATACGTTCTTCGGCGTCACCACCAAAATATCTGCCACCTCTTCACGATCGTAGTATCGTTTGGGGGAATGGTAGATCTCCTCGGCTGCGAACGTTCGCTGCAGCAATGCGATTATCTCCTGCTCCTGAAAGATCCCAGGCTCTTCACGCTCAAGCTCGAAGTGACTGACTGGGGGGCTACCGTGATATTGGTGGCTTTCGTCACGCATATCCGCAAAAACGATGTTTTCAGGGTAAAGAGGCTCTAGGAGGTCAACTTTAATGGCGCGATCATCGTCGCTCTTCCGAGAATAACTAAACCACTCTGACAGAAAATTCAGTATTGCGCTCTGATTAAGTCCAACCACGCTGGGCATTACAGCGTCCTGCAGCAGACTTCTATGAGCGCCTGATGACGCAAGCTGCGCCCTGTATCCAAGTACCTCTCGCCCAAGCTCGTCAAAAAAATGTATATTTACTTCCCTTGACAGAAAAACTTGACAGAATTCATAGGCAAACAGCTCCTTCACTAGCGCCCCGCCAAGAATCAAGGGATGCTGCTCATCATCGAAGAAGGCAGCCATAAAGCCGACCGAATCAACCCCGCACAGGTCGTAAGGCACCAGATGCACGACAAACTTCTTTTTAAGTTTTGCCGCCAATATCAACTCCTTATTAGCCTTCACAACCAAACGCGGCAAAGAGTCCCCTTTAAATATCAACGGCAGCAGACCAATTGGCAATTCATGGACATACTGCATAACAGCAGGGTGAGTGATTGAAAGCATGCTGTACTTCCTTGAGCGGGGCCAGGACTCCAAAGAGCACGATTCTAGCCCAACCCAGGAATTCTAGCGGTACCCATCACACACCAATTGTGCTGTAGCAAGAACAAGAAAAGGCACCAAAGCCCCACAGCTTCAGGGCCTGGCGCCTTTTTCTCATTCTGGCATCAGCATGCACGCGATCATAGAGTGGCATTGAACGGCGTATGGTTTGCTCCATTCTTGCCCGAAAAAAAATCTGAGCCACGCCCACGAAGGCTGAGCTGTATACGCAGTGAGTCAGCGTCGACCAGGAATAGGGATTTGAACCCGCCCGACAATCTCAATAGGCCGCAGCAGGCCAGTAAAGCCGGGCACTATGGCACCTGAGGATGGCTCATTAGGCCTGAGACGCCCTAGGATCTGCCCTAAATATGCCCTAAGCACGATCGAACCCGGAGCATGCTAATGGATGAACACGCCTCGACCACTGCCGACACTCTTGAGCTGTTGCTGCTGAACCTAGTTGCCATGAGAGCAGCGCTGGAGTAGCTCTCACTCTGGGTTAGCCAACGCGGCTCAGCGAATATCCATGAGAATGTTATGACCGCCCTGATGACACTCAATGTTCACGCTAATGAGTCAGCTAGTCCTAGGCACCGAGGCCGCGCTGAGCCGGCAGTCCGAGAGTATTGGCTCGCGAGTATGATATGTACGACCAGACATGTTGGATAGCTAGTACCACACCAAAAATTTCAATGCCTGTCCCTCATACGATTGTATCCGGGCGTGAGGTGTCCCCCATAACTGCGCTTGATTCGCCTAAATTTATCAGTTTTGGTTCCGCTAAGACCCGGTTCAGAAAGGCTCACTACCTCCACCGGGAGCTCGCTCAACATGCTGACTCGTCGAACGGCTTCGCTGCCTCACCCCGCCTCCTCGGTTGATGGACAAATTTTAACCTCCGTGTCACGCTCCGCAGACCGGAAAATTTCATCATCAGCCAACTCTGGTCCAAACCAATGAAATTCGAAAGTTTAAAAATTCACAACTGGCGTCAATTTTCAGATGTGAACGTTGAATTCCACCCTAAAATGACTATTTTAACCGGTGCGAATGGCGCGGGAAAAACGACGCTCCTCAGAATCCTAGCGCAGCATTTTGGATGGAATCACCTTCTGCTAGGCACACCAGTTAGAGCCCATGGAAAAACCTCTTTTGTATATAAGACTGATTTTTTCGCCAAATCACCCAGTCAGAATTTGCACCCACACCTACACCCCGTGGGCAAACTAAAATACAGCAACGGGGTTGACGGTAACATATATATACCAGCAGCTGATTCAGCCCAGTATACAACGCACATCGAGAATCAGCAGCAACTCTTCGGCTTAAGCATAAACTCGCACCGCCCAGTCCAAGCATACCAAACCATTACGTCCATCCCAACAACCGCTATAACCGCCGAACAAGCTTTCAACAGCTACAACTCCGAGCTACAAACCAAATTCATGAATGGGTACAGTCAGTATTCTACTGTATTCAGAATGAAAGAAACACTGATCTCAATGGCAATGTTTGGCGCAGGCAATGAATACGTTCAGAAAAACGAAGAGCTGGCGGTGCTATTTAATAGCTTTAAAGCCGTACTAGCTGAAGTTCTCCCACCCTCAATCGGCTTTATTGATATAAATGTCCGCATACCAGATGTAGTGTTAGTCACCAAGACCGGTGACTTCATGATTGATGCCGCATCAGGCGGCTTAATGTCACTCCTTGACCTAGCATGGCAGATATTCCTTTATTCAATAAATAAGACGGAATTTACGGTCCTTCTGGATGAACCTGAAAACCATCTCCACCCCTCAATGCAAAGGACTTTGCTTTCCCGACTCACAGCCGCCTTCCCGAACGCTCAATTCATAATAGCCACCCATAGCCCCTTCATGGTGTCTTCGGTGAGAGATAGTACCGTGTACGCGTTACATTATGTCAATGAGGGCATAGAATCAGCCACCCCCGAATTCAGTAACTCCAAAGTCCGTTCAGTCAGACTTAATCTAGATTCCCGCGCAGCTACCGCCAATGAAATTCTTCGAGATGTATTGGGGGTGCCCGTCTCTCTGCCGCAGTGGGCAGAAAATGACTTACGCACGATCACCTCTAGCTTCACAGCACAATCCATTACCGCAGAAGGGATCGCACGTTTAAGGCAAGATTTGGAAAATGCTGGTCTCAGCGAGTATTACCCTGAGGCACTCAAGATGGCAGCGGACCGCCAACCATGATAAAACTCACAAAGCTCGCAGAACCTCAAGTACTAATAGACAATTCCGTCAAATGGACGAAAACTGTCGTCGAAAAAAAACAGAATGGCTTAAAGCCCACGGCATCGGAAAATTCCCGATATCGTCACAAAGATATTAAAGCCAGACTTGAAGAAGAAACAAGTGGCAAATGCGCATATTGCGAAAGCAAACTAAAGCACATTCACCACGGAGACGTAGAGCACATCCACCCTAAATCTCTTGATCCTTCCAAACAGTTCGAATGGTCAAACCTCACCCTTGCTTGCGAAATATGTAACCAAAATAAATCGAATCATGACCCAGCTCTAAATCACATTATAGACCCATATGTGATAGATCCTTGCAACCACATACACTTTGCAGGAGGAATAGCCTATCCGCTTGGCACAACAAAAGGTATCTCCAGCATCACTATGCTTGACTTAAACCGCACCACATTGATTGAGATGAGAAATGAAACAGTAAAAAAAGTCATGAGTATTTTCGACACCATACTGCGCGAAGATTTGCCTATTCTGGCAAAAAAGGCAATCTATGATGACTTGCTCCGCAATGAGTATTCAGATAAGTGTCAATATTCGGCGGTTGCTAAAAGTACAATCGACGCCATGAAGCATCGACTGCCAAGGGATCTCACAAGCTCCACATAGAATCGCATTGCGCGCCGCTCCTGCCCCCGGAGCGGCAATCCAGCAAAGCGGATCTGGTGGCTCCTAACTGCACCTCCTCACTCACACTTCCGTCCTAGCGATAGCGCAGGCCCAGGTGGCCTAGGATCCTCATAACGGTTAGGCAGTAAGTTTTCTCCCACACTGTTCATCCGCACAGTGCCGAGGATTCGACGTGTCAGATGATCTTATCAGCCGGCAGCCGATCCGATTAGCTCAGGACGACGAGCACCTTGAAATTATTGGTTGGTGCATGGACAACCTGCCGGACGGTTATCAGTGCGCTCACTGCGCGCCGGCTAGAGGGCGCCTGGGCTGGAGTGTTGAAGCACTTTCTTTAAGATCTGGCGTCTCCAGGAAAGCGATTAGAAGCGTCGAGAACGGAGCAGAGCTCCGCGCCGTTACGATGCAAGCTCGGGCAAACGCCCAAGGGGTCTGTCTCGGTCTTGATATGGGACACGTGCTCGCTCACGCCGACATCGAACGCGTAAAGATTATTGTCGGAGGTCGCCAGCCAGCGGTTAGCCGAGCTGGCCTGCGACGCGCAGCCATAACTGACCCGACTTCTCCATGCTGCAGGAGGTTAGAACAAACCACCAAGCGAGGCAGGCTGCCAGTTCATGATCACCAGCTCGCCGGTCACATCCGCCTTGCCTTGGCGCTGATTCGTGTTGCTGTAGCGAATATCCAGGCACTCGAAATGAAACCCATCGAAGGCACGCCGGATGTCAGGATGGTCGTTGATGCTAACCATCACCCTGCCTTTGCACCGGCCCATGAAGTCGGCCATTCGCTCGTACTGCTCGAAAGGGAAGTCCACGCCATAGCCGGCGGTCTGCCAGTAAGGCGGGTCCATGTAGAAGAACGTGTGCGCTCGATCATAACGCTCGGCGCAGTCAAGCCACGAAAGATTCTCGACGTAGGTGCCGGCGAGGCGCTGCCATGCCGCGGATAGGTTTTCTTCAATGCGCAGCAAGTTAATAGCCGGCCCAGTGGTTGCGGTACCGAACGTCTGTCCAGTGACCTTGCCGCCGAACGCGTGCTGTTGCAGGTAGAAGAACCGGGCAGCACGCTGGATGTCGGTCAGGGTTTCAGGGCGCGTCATCTTCTGCCACTCGAAGACCTGCCGGGAACTGAGCGCCCATTTGAACTGGCGCACGAACTCCTCCAGGTGGTTCTGTACAACGCGGTAAAGGGTGACCAGGTCACCGTTAAGATCGTTTAGCACCTCCACCGGGGCGGGCTGGGGACGCATGAAGAACAACGCGGCCCCGCCGGCGAAGACTTCGACATAGCATTCATGAGGGGGAAAGAGGGGGATCAAGCGGTCGGCCAGGCGGCGTTTGCCACCCATCCAGGGGATGATAGGAGAGGTCATAGGTATGCAAGTTTTTACTGTATAGATAAACAGGTGTTAGGCTCGCGGCGCTTTGTGCACAAGGCAGAGGCCACGGCTGGACTTGCAGGAAGGGTCTGCGGGTTCGGCGGGCCGGGCTGGATGTTGACGCATCCTCCTGGCTCGCCTCTTTTTACTTGGTGACTTCGCGCACGTAGGCCTGACAGGCCTGCAGTGCAATCAGTCCCCGGTCGCCGTCGTCCGTGATGGCGATAACTCGTTGAGCATGCGCTGGGTCAAGTTGGGCGCGTACGGCGCCATGTACCAAGCCTCCGGTGCCGGCGGTTTCTCGCACCCCACCGTCACAACCCGGGGTGGCAAAGGCTCCGGCGTCGACAAGGACTGACAACCGCAGATCAGCGGTAGCAAGCCGGTCACGCAGGCGAGCTTGAGTTTTTTGAGCATCGTTCATCTCCTGCCAATGTGTTTTGCCCTGCTCCTGCAGGCGAACGTCCAGGGCTTGTCGCTGGGTCTGCTGCTCCGCCAGCTGCTCCAGGGCTGCAGCTGCAGCCTCTTCACGCTCGCGGCCGTAGGCTCGATCCTTGTCGGCCAACTGCTCAATGTAATCAGCCGCCTGATCAGCAAGCTGCCGACCGTACTCGCTGGCCTGCCAAACCCAGGCGCCACGGCCGCCGGCATAGAGCCCGACCGCAGCGGCCAACAAGGCGATACGCCAATTCAGCGACATTACTGCAGCACCTCAAGCGCCCGCTTGTAGAGCGTCTGGCGATCTTTCAAACCATTCAGTCCGCCATTGATGCGGCGGGTGATCGACTCGAAAACCAAGTCATCGGCCTGCAAAACCTTGTCAGCCAGGGTATTAAGCCCCGCCCGCTGCCAGAACCAACCGGCCGACAGCGAGGCGTAGACGGGCTGCTCCAGCAGGTCGGGAGTGTTGAGCAAGCGGCTGTCACCGAACAGCGCTTCGCTGCAGGCCTCGTAGTTGTCGCGGCCTGTGATCTGGATAAGCCCACGGCCACGGTACCGCTGACCATCGCCATCAGCCGCCGGGGTGTTGCCGAGGCGCTGCGCCAAGCGGCCGGTGTCGTACTTGGCCAAGTAGGCATCGTTACCGAGCTCACGCACATACAGCAGCTGGCCAGACTCATGGCCGACCTGGGCAAGGAACGCCGCCATGCGCTTTGGCGTAATGATTGAGTACTTGCCCATTGTCGCGTTGAGGCCAGGAACAAAAACGCCGGCTTTGCGGCCGGCGTTGGGGAGGATCTGTTGCAGTTGTTGAACTGATATTGCCATTGGTGCCTCCAGTGATGGCCTAAAGCGGCCAAGGGAATTAGAGCTGCTCAACCTTGAGCGGCTTTTCGACTTTCTTTTTCTTGCCCGAGGCCTTGGCCTTGCCCTTCTTGCCGCCGTTGCATTCCACCGTCGTGCTCCACCCGGATTGCGTAAACACCTGCTCGACACTTTCCACTAGGTACTCGCCATCGAGGCCGACCTTGAAGCCTTGGGCGTTGATCGTGCATTCGGCGAACAGGTCATGCCGCCCTGCCATTTCAAGGCGCACGCCGGCGGTGCTGCGGTTGAACGCCGCCAGCCGCGCTTTGGCGGCCTGCTCGGCAGCGGTTTTGTTGGGGTAGATGTGGCGGTCGGTATGCACCGGGGGCAGACCGTCGGGCGACTCGTCGTTGCCCAGCTCAACTACTTTCATGGCCCCGGTCTTCTGGTCTTGGTGCTGGGTCTTCACTGCCTTTTGCGTACTGCGGTCACCCAGGCGGAACTGGTACCGGGAAACGGCCGTCTTGTTGATGGTGATGACCTGCAGGGATTTGCCCGAGGTACTCTTGCCGCCCTGCCGAGGCATCACCAACAGCTTGCCATCGGCCACCTTGGCGGTGCTGTCGTACTGCCGGGCCAGGCGCGTGACAAAGTTAAAATCCGACTCGTTGCGCTGGTCGACGCGCTCGACCTTTGTGGTGACCGGGCACACTGGCTCCCAGCCATTGCGCTTGGCAATCTCGTTGACGATCTGCGACACCGGCACGTTTTCCCAGCTGCCGCTGCGCACAGTCTTGCCGCTGCCGCGCATATCGCTGGCCTTGCCGCGAATGGTCAATTCGTCCGGCGGCCCGCTCAGTTGCACCTCATCAACCGTGAAAGCGCCCATGCGCTTCAGGGGCTGACCCTCATAGCCCAACAGCACCTCCACCCGGCCGCCGCGGCAGGCAGCGCGACAGCCAGGTCACGGTCGTCAATGCGCAACTCGGACTCATCCGACTCCATGCCGTGCTTGTCCGAGATACGCAGAAGCATAAGGCGGTCATTGATCAGCGGGGTAATGTCTTTATTATCCGCAACTAGCCGATAAGTAGGCTTCATAGCCACTCCAAATTAAACCCCGCCTATGGAAATCTAGGAGCAACCCCATTTGAAGGGGCAGCACGAGCCCCTCAAACAAGAAAATAAATCCAGAAGAAATAGATTAGCACCGCCAATTACAACGGTGCTTTCACCATAGCAGAACCAATCAAATACCGATCAGACTCTAGAGAGCATAACTGTGACCGATAAAAACCAGCCAACCCACTCGATTCTACCTAGACGGCCTCAAGAACCAGCTCTTAGAAAAGCACTTGCTTTAGCTCTATTAAGCTTCTTCATGACCTTCAACCTTTGACCCCAGCGACTTCTAACCTCCAAGTCACTGGTCACAGGCTCGTACAGGGAATGCAAATAAATCTGCAGCGCATAAACTTGCGCGATAAGCGACCCAGCCGACCTGCATTCAGAGCCCTGAATATTATCAAACTCTATGAGTGAGTGCTCGTCATCTACTCGCGACACATGACTATTGAACTGCCGAAAAATTTTTCCAACTCCAGACTCAGCACCATGGAGAGTATTTTCAAGGAAAAACTGCTCACTCAGGAGTTCCTTACCCAGAAAATCAGAGTCTTGCCCATCCTCATCGACTGCAGCTTGCATTATTGGTTGAAACAGGAGCACCGAAGGTTTATGAAGCTGAAATTTAAATAACGGAAATTTAATTTTTTTTGTAGCCTTGAATGTTCCCAATTTAACGCGAGCACGGTCCTCTCCATCCAAAAGCAATTGCATGCTGATAGGATAAGGGAAACCACAGCGCGCAGAAAATATGTAATCACTCGAGCAATTCATGATAAAAACATTATTAATCCTCAGCCCAAAAGCAGATGGCGCCCCATGAAAAGCAAGGGTCTCTACTCCATACGCATTCAGCCCCTGTGCATCCCCCTGCATAGGATATACGGCAAGTAATCGATCCTTCTTCCGCACTCGAGAATTAATAAAAAAAGATGGCTTGATATCAGTTGGATTACCCATTATCAAATGATAATTCAACCACAGCCCTACACGAACCTTGTCAAGCCAATCCAACAGAACGGCATATTTATGAGCGGGAAGAGGCTGACGCTCAAGAATTGACTCTATTATGGGTCGCACCTGCCCTTCAAGAACAGCGTACTCGTTATTACATGACTCGCAAGCAGGAGTTACCAATGACTTCCAGCTAAAAGAAATCTCTTTCTCACCTTTATAGTGATACCCCATGCTCACAACTCTATTAGGATCACCAGTCATCCTCAATAGCCACTGAGGCAATACATGCTCTCTATTTTTCGACTCCGGGGGTTGCCCACAAAATACACAAAATTTTACATCCGACATTTTGGCTCTTCATAGAACATGACAATGGTGAACTGATGATAGCAATAGAGAAAAAAATGAGCATAGCGTCATCTTTAACTACATGCTCAGTCGAACAGCTGCAGCAGCTCGACCGCCGGCGCCGACAAGTCGGGCAGCTGGATCAGCAGGCCCACGCGGTAAGGCTGCGCCTCTCTGGCCAGATCCGGGTTAGCATCCAGCACCGCCTCGACGGTGCCGTTAAGGTGGCCGTAGTAGTGCTGGCAGATAACATCCAGCAGATCCCCGTCAGACGTTCTGCAGGTCGTTGCCATAGCTCACAAACTCCATAGTAAAGCCTTGTTTTCGTGGGATGCCGCCTGCCAGCAGGTCGCTCTGTTCCTCCTCCACGCTCACCAGGCACCAGTCGCCCAGTACCTCGCCATAGCCCGTCACCAGCTTCAACGCCTGGCCGGCTCCAGTCCCGCTCTGCCCGGACGAACTGAGCAAACTCAACTGCCAAGCCCCAGGACTGCATGCGTAACAGCACCGCCAGCTGAGCCGCAACGAAGGCTGCCACATGCAAACAGTTGGGCTCATCCACCCCAACGATCACACGCGCCTCGAAACGAGCATCTACTGCGGTCTCACCTGTACCACGAGGGCTGCAAGCCCAAGATCAGCACCCTACTTTCAGGCATGTCCTGCACCGGCGCTGCGCCCGGACGCGACCTAGACAACGCAGAGGGCTGTAGGCCCGACCTCAACATCTCTGCTTTGCTGGCAGGTGAACGTGGGAGTTACTCAGTCGCAGGGGAGGTCCTGAAAGAGCGCATTCGCCAGATCACGGTTGAGGGTTACACCACGGAAGGTGATGATCGCTACACGACAGGGCAACTCGCTGACGCGGCCAGCGCCTTCGCCGTATGGGCTTACACCTGGAACATGCCGCCTAAGTGCACGCATATTCCTGCAGGGTGGCCATGGGCTCCAGAAACATGGAAGCCCACATCCCAGCGACAGATGCTGATCAAAGCAGGAGCATTGATCCTGGCCGAGCTGGAGCGCCTAGATCGCATGGAGATAAGCGAATGAACACAGCATTCATGCTGATGGCGCAGTACAACGGATTAGCCATAATTCCTATCGAGAAAGTTTGTGCTGACTATTTCACCCATCTAACACCAGAAATGTTTCTGCGGAAGGTATTCTCAGGCCAGATTAAGCTTCCTATCACACGACTGGAACACAGTCAAAAAAGCGCTAAAGGCATACACCTTACCAACTTTGCACTATATCTAGACCATCAAAGAGAAAGTGCTAAGAACGAATGCCAGCAATTCAACAAACCCCTGAAGGCCAACTAATGACAGAAAGCGGGCGACCAGCACCATGGCCGCCCGCCTTCAGCATTGCATTAGAGGTCAGACCATGAAGCCAGTTTTAATTAGGTACTTAGGCTCGATTTTGTCTTGATACACTTGATGCAAAGTTTCTAACACAAGACGTCCAAACGGTGTAACTTCATAGGCAACATCAATGTAAGATTCAACCTTGCTTGGATCTAACATCATCGTCTGGCGCGTAGCCGTCTTGATCGATCTCTTGCATACCCTGAAGTTGACCAAAATGTCACCCAATGCATGCTCAAAGCTGTGAGGATTTTGGTAGCCATGCATGAAGAGGAATAGATCCAAGTTATCTACCCTCTCAAAAACTCGAGCTATCTCCCTGAAATTTTGTTCACGAATCTCTCTTCTAACCAAACGCTTGAATGCACCAGCAAGCATAATCGCCTTCTGTTCATTCTCTAAGCGATCC
>Ga0105251_10003165_pt1 | contig 12182 bp, 13 predicted proteins | sample KBSS64metaG_FD_80424 | JGI IMG/M metagenome (GOLD analysis project Ga0105251, IMG submission 80424) | Switchgrass rhizosphere microbial communities from Kellogg Biological Station, Michigan, USA - KBS S6-4 metaG | ecosystem: Host-associated > Plants > Roots > Rhizosphere > Soil | place...
AGCGGGCACTTCGTTGCCGACGCTGAAGGACAGACCCCATGAACATACAAGTGCTGTATTTCGCCCGTTATCGCGAAGTCCTGGGCCTGGATGGCGAGCGGGTCGATGGCGAGTTCTCCACCATCGATGACCTGCGCGCCCATTTGGCCAGGCGTGGCGATGTCTGGCAGGTGCTGACCGAGCAAAACCTGATGTGTGCCCTTAATGAGGAGCTGTGCTCGGTAAACAAGCCGTTGCAGGACGGCGAAGAAGTGGCGTTCTTTCCCACCGTGACCGGAGGCTGAGCCATGGCGATTCGGGTTCAGGCGACGGCGTTCGATCCGGGGGCCGAGGTCAATGCCATGCATGCGGCCAATGTCGGTGTTGGTGCGGTGGTGAGTTTTGTCGGCTATGTGCGTGATTTCAACGATGGACGGGACGTGGCGGGGATGTTCCTCGAGCATTATCCCGGCATGACCGAAAAGGCCCTGGGCAAGATTGCCGTCGAGGCCGAACAACGCTGGCCGCTGCTCAAGCTGGAAGTGCTGCATCGGGTCGGCGCCCTCGAGCCGGGTGAGCCCATCGTCTTCGTCGGTGTTGCCAGTGCTCATCGCCAGGCCGCATTCGAGGCGTGTGATTTCGTCATGGACTATTTGAAGACCCGTGCACCGTTCTGGAAGAAGGAAACCACTTCAGAAGGACCGCGCTGGGTGGAAGGCCGCACCAGCGATCAGCATGCTGCGGGGCGTTGGGCGAAGGGGTAACGGAGCAGGGTGGAAAACCGCGTCAGCGTTTTCCACCTGCTGCCTCAAGGCTGGCGGTGGATGAGGTTACGCCGTCATCCACCCCGCGACGGATTACTTCCAACAGCTGGCAATCACCGCGCGTGCACGCCGGTAACACTTATCGCGGCCATGGGCCGCTCCTACAGGGGCGCGATACAGGTGTAGGAGCGGCCCATGGCCGCGATAAGAGAGGTTCAGCAAGCGGTCGCGTTGATAGGCCGCTTAGAGTGGCGTTCCAACGCGTCTGCCTCAACGCTGCCGCGGCACCGGCTTGAGCAACTCGGCTGGCGGCATCTCGCAACCGATCTTGCGGCCCAGCAGGGCTTCAATGGGCGGCAGGGCGAAGGAGTCGTCCTCGCCGGCAAAGCTGATGGAAGTACCGGTGGCGCCGGCACGACCGGTACGGCCGATGCGGTGCACGTAGTCGTCCGGGTCTTCCGGCAGGGTGAAGTTGATCACGTGGCTGATGCCGTCGACGTGGATGCCGCGGCCGGCCACGTCGGTGGCTACCAGCACGCGGATCTTGCCGGCACGGAAGCCTTCCAGGGTCTTGATGCGCTTGTGTTGAGGCACATCGCCGGACATCTGGGCGGCGCTGATGCCGTCCTTGGTCAGGCGCTCCTCGATGCGGCGCACCTCGTCACGCCGGTTGGCGAACACCATCACCCGCTCCCAGTTGTTCTGGGCGACCAAGTTGTAGAGCAGGCGGTACTTGTCGCTGGAGGACACGGCATAGACGTGCTGCTCGACGGTGTCGCTGGCCACGTTTTCCGGCTCGATCTCGACGATGGCCGGATCGGTGGTCCACTGCCGCGCCAGATTCATCACGTCGTCGGTGAAGGTGGCGGAGAACAGCAGGGTCTGGCGTTCGCTCTTGGGCGGGGTCTGGCGAATGATCTGGCGAACCTGGGGGATGAAGCCCATGTCCAGCATGCGGTCGGCCTCGTCCAGCACCATGACCTCGACCATGTCCAGGTGCACCTCGCCGCGCTGGTTGAAGTCAAGCAGACGGCCCGGGGTGGCGACCAGGATGTCGCAGTAGCGCGCTTCGAGCTGCTTGAGCTGCTTGTCGAAGTCCATGCCGCCGACAAAGCTCATGACGTTGAGCCCGGTGTACTTGGCCAGGTCCAGGGCGTCGTTGGCGATCTGCACCACCAGTTCGCGGGTCGGCGCGATGATCAGCGCCCGTGGCTCGCCCATGTATCTTTCCTTGGGCGGCGGCGTGGTCAGCAGCTGGGTGATCGTCGAGATCAGGAAGGCGGCGGTCTTGCCGGTGCCGGTCTGGGCACGGCCGATGGCGTCCTTGCCCTTGAGGGTGAAGCCCAGTACTTCCGCCTGGATCGGCGTGCAGTAGGGAAAGCCAAGGTCATGGATGCCGTGCATCAGCCGCGGATCCAGCTTGAAGTCATGGAAGCGCGTCTTGCCTTCCTGCGGTTCGACCGCGAAGTCTTCCAGTTTCCAGGTGTCGACCGGCTTGGGCTTGCGCGGGCTGCGCTCGCGGCGCGGCTTGGCGGATTTTTCCGCCTGGGCGCGAGGTTCCTGTTTTTCGGCCTGGGCACGCGGCTCCTGGCTACGGGATTCGCCTGAGGTGCGCGGTTTGCGTGGCACACGCTCGGCCTGAGGCTCGGGCGCGATGGGTGCAGGAGAGGAGGGGGCTGCAGGAGCGACGCTGGGGGTAGCTTGGGGCGCAGGGGAGGGAGTCGGCTGAGCGACCTCCTGATCCTTGCCCAGAAATTTTTTGAGTGCCTTGAGCACGGAGGGTCTCGATCATCGAAAGCGGAATGAGACCGCAGTGTAAAGCAACCGACGTGCCCGGCAACAACTACCTGCCGAACGCAGGCGCAATCCGGTCAGCCACTGATCCGATTGCGCCCGGCATCCTTGGCCTGGTAGAGCGATTTGTCCGCACGTCCGACCAGTTCATCCAGGGAGTCGGCCTTGCGCATCTGCGCCAGGCCGATGGAGACGGTGACCCCCGGCAGCCTGCCGCAGGGCGAATAGAAGTCCTTGATCTCCGCCAGGCTCTGGCGCAGGCGCTCGGCGATGGCGATCGCTTCGTCGCGATCGATTTCCGGCAGCAGGATGACGAACTCTTCACCGCCATAGCGCGCCATGCTGTCCTTGGGCCGCAGCTGGTCGCGCAGGGTGTTGGCGACCAGGCACAGGGCATAGTCGCCCGCCAGGTGGCCATGGGTATCGTTGTAGCGCTTGAAGTGATCGACATCCAGCATCAGCAGGCTCAGCGGCTGCCGGTTGAAGGCGCAACGGGTGCTTTCGCGCTCGAACAGCTGCTCGAGACGCCGACGGTTGAAGAGGCCGGTCAGGGTGTCGACGTTGGCGTTGCGTTCGGTGTCGACGATGAGCTGATTGCCACGACGCATCCGCTCGCAGAGGATGCCGAGCAGGTTGTGCATGGCCTTGGAAGAGCGTTCGATCAGCTCCAGCACCAGGTCGCGATGCAGGCAGAGCACCAGGGTATCGGCTTCGGCGATGACATGGGCGCTGGGCCGCTCGCTGTCCATGAAGCTGATTTCGCCCGAGCACTCACCCGGACCGAGCAGATAGATGGGCGGATTTTCCGGCGAACCCAGGTGGACCCGCAGGCGACCTTCCAGCACGAGGTACATGTACTGGTTGATCATGGCGGGCGAGAGCAGGCACTCACCGGCGACCAGGCTGCGGGTGGCCGAGCGGGCGATCAGGGCTTCCAGCAGATGGGTCTCCACGCCCTTGAACAGGCGCAGGTCCTTCAGGGAAGCGACCGGGACTTCGGCCAGCCAGGCCGACAAGGGGGCGGCCATCAAAGGATCACCCCGGGGGCTGAAAGGAAAACTCGGGCCATAGCTGCTCCATGCACATCACGACCTTCAGGCACCCCTACTGGACCGGATGGGTACCCCAAAGTTCGTTCGCTTTGCCCTTTCCAGGCCTCCCTTCGCCCCCAGATTCCGCAAATTGTCGACCGGTTTCCAAAAACGAAGCGGTCCGCTGATTCGCGCTTTATTTTCCGCCGAGACGTGCCAGCAGCCAGTCCCGGATATCCTGGATTTCCGCCGGAATCACCTCGTGGCGCATGGGATAACTGTGCCAGAGCGCTTCCACGCCCGCGGCCACCAGCGCCTCGTAGGCGGCGCGCCCGAGGGCCAGGGGAACCACATCGTCCTGGTCGCCATGCAGGCACAGCGCCGGGGTCGCCCCACCGCGATTGACCTGGGCGTCTTCGAAGCTGGGCGCGTAGGTCGACAGCGCCATGACCCCACCCAGGGTGGGGCAGGAGGTGTTGTAGGCGGTATGCAACACCACGGCGCCACCCTGGGAGAAACCGGCCAGCACGATGCGTTCGGCGGGAATGCCCTGGGCCTGCTGGGTCTCGATCAGGCCTCGTACCGTGGTGGCCGATGTTTCCAGCTGGGCGCGGTCGATGGCCCGGGCAGGATTCATGGCCAGGATGTCGTACCAGGAGGGCATGGCCCAGCCGCCATTGATGGTGACCGCCTGGGTCGGTGCCTGGGGCAGGACGAAACGGGTCGAGCTCAGGCTGCGCTGCAACAATTCGGCAACGGGTTCGAAGTCATGCTGGGTTGCCCCCAGGCCATGCAACCAAATGACGCAGCTATCGGCGGTTCCGCTGGGCGATTCCAGCACAAGAGGCGAATTTTCCAAGGCTTTGCTCCAGTTTGGTGCCACTAAAAATGGGTGTGGTAACAGATGGTGCACAAAATGCGTGTCGCATTTTCGTAATTTAGTTGTCCGGCTTTTTGCTCGAAGTCTCGCGATTGCCGGGTTTGAGCCAAGTGAGCATCTGTCGCATTCACTGGTCCGCAAATTGCCTCATCTAGGCTGCGGCCAGGTAGTGCACTAACAGGTAACACTGACTCACTGCTTCGTCATGCCTTCCAGTGCGTCTCCTTCTTCCCTTGATGAAGGACGCCCAGGGATCGGGTGGGCGGGTTCCACGGCAATCAGGCGAGAGACATCGTGCTGCCGTGCGACTGGAACGTAATTCATAAACAAAGTGGAGCTTATCGATGAAGATGGTGAAGTCTACCCTGGCAATTCTGACCACCGCTGCTGCTCTTGGCCTGTCCGGCATGGCTCACGCAGGCGCTACCCTGGATGCGGTGAAGAACAAAGGTTTCGTGCAATGCGGCGTCAGCGATGGCCTGCCGGGCTTCTCCTACACCGATTCCAAGGGTGACTACAAGGGCATCGACGTCGACGTCTGCCGCGCCGTGGCCGCTGCGGTCTTCGGTGACTCCACCAAGGTTCGTTTCACTCCCCTGACCGCCAAGGAGCGCTTCACCGCGCTGCAATCCGGCGAGATCGACGTGCTGTCGCGCAACACCACCTGGACCAGCTCCCGCGATGGCGGCATGGGCCTGATCTTCGCCGGGGTCACCTACTATGACGGCCAGGGCTTCCTGGTGAACAAGAAGCTGGGTGTGAAGAGCGCCAAGGAACTGGACGGCGCCACCGTGTGCATCCAGGCCGGTACCACCACCGAACTCAACCTGGCCGACTACTTCCGTTCCAACGGCATGAAGTTCACCCCCATCACCTACAGCACCTCGGACGAGAGCGCCAAGTCGCTGGAAGCGGGTCGTTGTGACGTCCTGACCTCCGACCAGTCGCAGCTGTACGCCCAGCGCAACAAGCTGTCCAAGCCCGACGACTATGTCGTGCTGCCCGAGGTGATCTCCAAGGAGCCCCTGGCACCGGCCGTCCGTCGTGGTGACGAGGACTGGCTGACCGTGGTCAAGTGGTCGCTGTTCGCCCTGGTCAACGCCGAAGAGCTGGGTCTGACCTCCGCCAACGTCGAGGCCCAGGCCAAGGACTCCAAGAACCCTGACGTACGTCGTCTGCTGGGTGCCGATGGCGAATTCGGCAAGGATCTGAAGCTGCCGAAAGACTGGGCGGTGCAAATCGTCAAGCAGGTCGGCAACTACGGCGAAGTCTTCGAGCGCAACGTCGGCATGGGCAGCGATCTGAAGATCAAGCGTGGCCTCAACGCCCTGTGGAATGCAGGCGGTCTGCAGTACGCCCCGCCGGTCCGTTGATCTCGGCGCCTTAGTCGCCGACCACCTTCCGGATGTGCAGATTCTCGCCCTGCAGCGTTCCCCGCGCTGTGGGGCGAGAATTTAATGAGGCTTCTAGTAGATGCAAAACGTTAGCAAACCGTCCTCGCCGGTCCGTGGGTCTCTGCTCACCGATCCGCAGGCACGCTCCTGGCTGTTCCAGATCGTGGCCGTGATCGCCGTTGTGGCCTTCGGCTGGTTCCTGTTCACCAACACCCAGGCCAATCTCGCCAACCGGGGTATCACCTCCGGCTTCGGCTTCCTGAACAATACCGCCGGCTTCGGCATTCCCCAGCACCTGATTCCCTACAGCGAAGGCGACACCTACGGGCGGGTCTTCCTGGTCGGACTGCTCAACACCCTGCTGGTGTCGGTCATCGGTATCTTCCTGGCGACCATCATCGGTTTCACCGTGGGTGTGGCCCGGCTGTCGAACAACTGGCTGCTGCGCAAGGTCGCCACGGTCTACATCGAGACCTTCCGCAACATTCCCCCGCTGCTGCTGATCTTCTTCTTCTATTTCGCCGTGCTCGCGCCCCTGCCAGGTCCGCGCCAGAGTCTGAGCCTGGGCGAAGCCTTCTTCGTCAACAACCGCGGTCTGTACATGCCCGCGCCGATCGCCGATGCCGGGTTCCTGCCCGGCTTGATCGCGCTGCTGATCGCCATCGTCGCCAGCGTGGTGGTGGTGCGCTGGGCGCGCAAACGGCGGCATGCCACGGGCCAGCGCTTCCCGGTGCTGTGGACCGTACTGGCGCTGCTGATCGGGATCCCGCTGCTGGCGGCCCTGGTCTTCGGCAGGCCGTTGCACTGGGAGGTGCCGGAACTGCAGGGCTTCAACCTGCGCGGCGGCTGGGTGATCATCCCCGAGCTGGTGTCCCTGGCGCTGGCCCTGTCGGTCTACACCGCGGCCTTCATCGGCGAGACGGTGCGTGGCGGCATCCAGGCGGTCAGCCACGGTCAGACCGAGGCGGCCAGTTCGCTGGGGCTGCGTCCGGGGCTGACCCTGCGGCTGGTGATCATTCCCCAGGCCTTGCGGGTGATCATTCCGCCGCTGACCAACCAGTATCTGAACCTGATGAAGAACTCGTCGCTGGGTGCCGCCGTCGGCTATCCGGAGATGGTGGCGCTGTTCGCTGGCACCGTTCTGAACCAGACCGGTCAGGCCATCGAAACCATGGCCATCACCATGAGCGTCTACCTGGCCATCAGCATCAGCATCAGCATCCTGATGAACTGGTACAACAAGCGCATCGCGCTGATCGAGCGTTAAGGAGCGCGTATGAGTAACCAGACCCATACTTTCAAACCGGACCTGCCGCCGCCGCCCTCCAGCGTCGGTGTCCTGGCCTGGATTCGGGGCAACCTGTTTTCCAGCATCGGCAATACCCTCCTGACCCTGTTCGGTCTCTACCTCGTCTGGCTGATCGTGCCGCCGGTGGTGAACTGGGCCTTCATCAATGCCACCTGGAGCGGCAGCACCCGTGCCGATTGCGTGCCAGGCGGTGCGTGCTGGGTGTTCATCAAGGAGCGCTTCGGGCAGTTCATGTACGGCTTCTACCCTGGCGATCAGCGCTGGCGCGTGGATCTGACCGTGGTGATCGCCGTGATCGGGGCGATTCCGCTGTTTCTCGACAGCTTCAAGCACAAGGCCCGCTACGGCCTGGCCCTGCTGGTGATCTATCCGCTGGTGGCCTTCTGGCTGCTGTATGGCGGTCTCGGTCTGCGCGTGGTGCCCTCCAGCGAGTGGGGCGGCCTGATGCTGACCGTGGTGATCGCCGCGGTAGGCATCGTCGGCGCCTTGCCGCTGGGCATCCTGCTGGCCCTGGGGCGCCGCTCCAAGCTGCCGGCGATCAAGGTCATCTGCGTGACCATGATCGAGTTCTGGCGGGGGATCCCGCTGATCACGGTGCTGTTCCTGTCGTCGGTGATGCTGCCGCTGTTCCTGCCCGATGGCATGAACCTGGACAAGCTGCTGCGCGCCATCGTCATGGTGATCATCTTCGAGGCGGCCTATATCGCCGAGGTGGTGCGAGGTGGCATGCAGGCCATTCCCAAGGGGCAGTACGAAGCCGCTGCGGCCATGGGCCTGGGTTACTGGCGGACCACCGGCCTGGTGATCCTGCCGCAGGCGCTCAAGCTGGTGATCCCGGGCATCGTCAACACCTTCATCGCGCTGTTCAAGGATTCGAGCCTGGTGGTCATCATCGGCCTGTTCGACCTGCTCAACAGTATCAAGCGCGCCACCTCCGACCCGGCCTGGCCTGGTCTGTCCACCGAAGGCTATGTGTTCGCCGCCCTGGTCTTCTGGATTTTCTGTTTCGCCATGTCCAGCTACTCCGCCCGTCTGGAGCGCAAGCTGAACACCGGCCACAAGCGTTAGGAGTCAATAGATGAATGTAAGCAACAAGCAGCCGGTCGACAGCAGCAAGGTCATGATCCAGCTGAAGGACGTGAACAAGTGGTACGGCCAGTTCCACGTGCTCAAGGACATCAACCTGACCGTCACCCAGGGCGAGCGCATCGTGCTGTGCGGACCGTCCGGCTCGGGCAAGTCCACCACCATCCGCTGCATCAATCGCCTGGAAGAGCACCAGAAGGGCCAGATCATCGTCGACGGTACCGAGCTGACCAACGATCTCAAGCAGATCGAGACCATTCGCAGCGAAGTCGGCATGGTGTTCCAGCACTTCAACCTCTTCCCGCACCTGACCGTGTTGCAGAACTGCACCCTGGCGCCCATGTGGGTGCGCAAGCTGCCGAAGAAGCAGGCCGAAGAGATCGCCATGCACTACCTGCAGCGGGTGCGCATTCCCGAGCAGGCCAACAAGTTTCCGGGCCAGCTGTCCGGCGGCCAGCAGCAGCGCGTGGCCATCGCCCGGGCGCTGTGCATGCAGCCGCGCATCATGCTGTTCGATGAGCCGACCTCGGCGCTCGATCCGGAAATGGTGAAGGAGGTGCTGGACACCATGATCGGCCTGGCCCAGGACGGCATGACCATGCTCTGCGTGACCCACGAGATGGGCTTTGCCCGCACCGTGGCCAACCGGGTGATCTTCATGGACAAGGGCGAGATCGTCGAACAGGCCGCGCCGGACCAGTTCTTCGACAACCCGCAGAACGAGCGCACGCGGCTCTTCCTCGGCCAGATCCTGCACTAGGAAGCGACCGGGGCGGACGTGCTCCGCCCCGGTCGTCCTGCGAACCCAGTCACGGGCGTTCGGCGGGAAGGCGGGCAAAGGACGGCAAGGCGCGGTATCCTCGATGTTTGGCGCCCGGTTTCCGGGGTCGGCGGTCAAGGCCCGCCTTGCCGTTCACCGGCTTCATTGTCGATTTCGTAGCGTATTGCCAGAACAGGCGGTGCGCTGGACAGTCGAAGCCGTCATCATAGAGAGACGCCCGTGAACTCCATTTCCCATCCGCTCATGCTGACAAAAGCCAAGGCCTGGGGCGCCCATGCGGTGACCTCCAGTGGTGTGATCCTCGCGCTCCTGGCGCTGCTCGCTCTGGTCGACGGTCAACCCAAGGGTTGCCTGATGTGGCTCGGCATCGCCCTGCTCGTCGACGGGCTCGACGGTACCCTGGCGCGCAAGTTCGAAGTCAAGCGGGTCCTGCCCCATTTCGACGGCTCGGCGCTGGACCTGGTGGTCGACTACCTGACCTATGTGTTCATTCCGGCGATCTTCATCTATCGCTTCGTTCCCTTGCCGCCGCACTTCGAGCTGGTGGCGGTGGGCATCATCCTATTGTCGTCGCTGTTCTGTTTCTGCAATGTGAACATGAAGAGCGCCGACAACTATTTCGTCGGCTTTCCCGCGGCCTGGAATGTGGTGGCGCTGTATTTCTACGTGCTGGACCTGGCGCCCTGGTTCAGCATGGCGGTGGTGCTGGTGCTGGCCGCCCTGACCCTGACCCGGGTCAAGTTCCTGCATCCCTTCCGCGTGCGTCAGCTGATGGCCTTGAACATCGCCGTGACCTCCATCTGGCTGCTCAGCAGCGCCATGATGGTGTTCGTGCATCCCGACAAGCCGCTGTGGCTGATGGTCCTCTGGTTCGCCAGCGGCATCTATTTCGTCGGCGTGTGCGTCTGGCGTACCGCCCGGGAGTGGTTCGCCTGACGGTGAGCGACGACCCCCTGCCACCCGCGCGCACCTGGTATGTCTACCTGGTGCGCGCCGAGAATCAGGCGCTCTATTGCGGCATCAGCGATGATCCCGAGCGCCGTTTCGCCCAGCACCGCAGTGGCCGCGGTGCCCGCTTCTTCGCTTCCAGCCCGGCCCAGGCGCTGGTCTATGTGGAAGCCTGCGGCGACAAGTCGACCGCCCTGCGCCGCGAAATCCAGATCAAGAAGCTACCCAAACGAGCCAAGGAAGCCCTGGTGCTGGCCCTGTCCGGCACCTCGCCCGTGGCTGATTCAGGAGTGCTGTCATGTCCGAGCTGATTCTGCATCACTATTGGCAATCGCCCTTCGCCGAGAAGGCGCGCCTGCTGCTGGGTTTCAAGGGGCTGGCCTGGCGTTCAGTGATCATTCCGCGGATGCTACCCAAGCCCGAGCTGGTGGCGCTCACCGGCGGCTATCGCAAGACCCCGGTGCTGCAGGTGGGGGCCGATGTCTATTGCGACACGGCGCTGATCGCCCGCCGACTGGAGGCGGAGAAGGCGGTACCGGCGCTGTTTCCGGAGGGTCAGGAAGCGGTCGTGGCCGCCTTTGCCGGCTGGGCGGATTCGGTACTGTTCCAGCATGCGGTGGCGCTGATGTTCCAGCCGGAGATCATGGGGCCGCGCCTGGCCAGCCTGCCGCCGGAGCAGGCCCAGGCCTTCATGGATGACCGCAAGGCGCTGTTCAGTGGTGGCAGCCTGAGTCGTCTGACACCCGAGCAGGCCCGGCAACAGCTGCCAACCCTGCTGACCCGGCTGGAAACCCAGCTCGGGCGCAGCGCTGGCGAATTCCTGTTTGGCGCGCCTTCGCTGGCCGACATCGCCCTGGCGCACAACTTCTGGTTTCTCAAGAGCACACCACAACTGGCGCCCCTGATCGACGAGCGTCCCGAGATCGCCGCCTGGTTCGCCCGGGTGCTGGGGTTCGGTCATGGTACCCATGAGGAACTCGGCGCCGCCGAGGCGCTGGAGATCGCCAGGACCGCGGAGCCGCTGGCCTTGCCGAGCGACCAGGCCGTTGCCGTGGAAGGCTTCGCTTGGGGTGACCGGGTGAGCGTGGCGGCGACCGACTATGGGGTGGATCCCGTGGTGGGCGAGCTGGTGCATGCCGACAGCGAAGCCCTGGTGATCCGTCGCCACGACGCGCAACTGGGGGCGCTCCAGGTGCATTTCCCGCGACTGAATTTTCGCGTCAGCGCCGCAGGCTAGTGAGCCTGGAATGCAAAACGGCGCCCTGGGGCGCCGTTTTGCATTCCAGGGCCGACCGCTCAGTCGGGGCGACGCATGCGGAACAGCGCGGCCTCGGTGATCTCGAAATAGTCGGCCGGGCCACCGCCGCGCACGATGGGGCGGGCAGCCGCGGTCTGGTAGATGCCATCCTTGAGCAGGCGCTTGTCGATATGGGCGGCGACTACCTCGCCCAGCACCAGCCACTGATCCAGTTCATCTCCGGCGGCGGTCTTGAGGCGGACGACTTGGCTCAGCTTGCACTCGAAGGCCACCTGGGCCCGAGCGACACGCGGCACCTTGACGACACTGGAGGGCGCGGGTTCGAGGCCAGCCAAGGCGAATTCGTCCACTTCGGGCCCGACCATGGCGCTGCTGGTGTTCATCTCCTCGGCCAGTTCACGGGTGGCCAGGTTCCAGACGAACTCGCCGGTGCGCTCGATATTGGCCACGCTGTCCTTGTAGCCCTGGCTGGAAAAGCCGATCAGCGGGGGCTTGTAGTTGAAGGCATTGAAGAAGCTGTAGGGCGCCAGGTTGAGAACGCCGCTTTCGCTATGGGAGGAGATCCAGCCGATGGGACGGGGCGCGATGATGGCGTTGAAGGGGTCATGGGGCAGGCCGTGGCCCTGGCTGGGTTCGTAGAAGTGGTAATCGATGCTCATCGGGATTCCTTCAGGGGGTGAGTTCCAGGATCTCGGCCTGGAGCTGGCCGGCATCCAGGGTCAGGCGGCCGACGCTGATCGGCAGCCGAAAGCGCCGCGGGCCAGCGCTGCCGGGATTTATGTAGAGTACGCCAGCACGCTCTTCGATCAGCGGCTTGTGCGAATGGCCGCTGACCACCACCCGCACCGTGGCACCGGCGGCCGCCAGATCCAGCTCGGGCAGGATGTGCAGCATATGGATGTCGACGTCGGCCAGGGTCAGGGTGACGCGCTCCGGGATGTCGTCGGCCCAGGGCAGG
>Ga0105251_10003168_pt1 | contig 12177 bp, 9 predicted proteins | sample KBSS64metaG_FD_80424 | JGI IMG/M metagenome (GOLD analysis project Ga0105251, IMG submission 80424) | Switchgrass rhizosphere microbial communities from Kellogg Biological Station, Michigan, USA - KBS S6-4 metaG | ecosystem: Host-associated > Plants > Roots > Rhizosphere > Soil | place...
GACCACCCGCCCCGTGCGCGCGTCCATCTGCGGTTGATAATGCAGCTGGAACGCCTGGGTTTCGATCGCCTTTTGCAGGTCGTTACGCAGACTCGCGTGCTCGCAGACACGCTGATTGAGGTCGCGGGTGTACCACTGAAAGTTGTTGCGCCCTTGTTGCTTGGCTTTGTACATGGCCATGTCAGCTTGCTGGATCAGTTGCATCGGCTGCTCGGTGTGACCATCGCTCAGTGTGATGCCGATACTTGCACTCACATGCAGGTCAATGCCCTGGATGCAGTAGGGTCTGGCAATGCTGGCCATCAGGCGCTCGGCCACCGGTACAACGTCCTCATCACGCAGCAGGTCCGGCAGCAACACGATGAATTCGTCACCGCCCATGCGCACAATGGTGTCCCCGGGGCGCACCTGCTGGGTCATACGTTGCGCCACTTCGATCAGCACCTGATCGCCGAAGTAATGCCCGATCGAATCGTTGATGGACTTGAATCCATCCAGATCAATGCACATTACCGCCAGACGACGCTTGCGCCGACGACTGATGTGGCAATCCAGAATCAGCCGCTCTTCAAGCGAAACACGGTTAAGCAACCCGGTCAGCCGGTCATGACTGGCATTGAAGCTCAACTGGCGCTCGAAATGTTTCTGCTCGCTGATGTCCCGGGCAATGCCAAATACACCGACGATCTCTCCGTTGACCATGATGGGCAGGTTGGAAATATCCATGGTCAACAGTTGCCCACTTTCGTCGCGCAGCTGTGCCTCGAAACGCTGAGGCGCTCCGGCGCGGGCTGCGCAAAAATGCTGACTGACCCGTTGCAGGTCTTCAGCGAGCACCAGATGGGAAAAGTGATGACCAATGAAATTGGTCGCCGTGTGCGGCTTGAGCTTCAGGCCTGCAGGATTCACGCTCTGGATGTTGCCGGCCAGATCGAGGGCGAACACCGGGTTGGGATTATAGGTGAACAATGAGCGGAAACGTTGTTCGCTTTCCTCCAGTCGCCGGCCGTCACGTTCATGGCGGATCGCAATGACCGCCAGTTGGGCGGCAATGGCCAGTTGGTGGATCTGCGTCTCGTCCGGCACGTGGGCGCGATTCTTATACAGGGCAAATGTACCCAACACGGTTCCTTGATGGGAGAGCAAAGGCACTGACCAACAGGAACGCAGGTTATGTCCCAGCGCCAGGCTGCGGAAATGCTCCCAATTCGGGTCCTGGGCGATGTCTTCGGTGACCACAAGCTCGCGTCGGAACGCTGCGGTGCCGCAGGTTCCTGCTTGCGGGCCAATGGCCATGCCATCGATCGCGTCGCTGTATTCGAGCGGCAGGCCAGGTGCTGCGCCATTGAGCAAGTGTTTACCCTCGGCATCCGTGAGCAGGATAGAGCAGAGGGTTTCGGGGGATTGTGTGTCGAGCATCCGGCAGATGGCACAGAGTACGTCGCCCAGATGCTGGTCGGTCGCGATCATGCCGAGAATGTCACGTTGCGACTCGGGGATAGTCTTGCTGGCAAAGCTCGGACGGGTATTCATGGTGATTCCTGAAGACTCTCGAGTCGTCCGGTCTTCAGAGAGCCAGAAATAATGGCGGTCGATCACTGTCCACTAGTGCCTCGGACAAGCACTCTATAGAGCGTTGAGTCGGTAAAAACAGCCTCAGATCCAATAAAAAAAACAGGATCACATTGCGGCCATCTGGCTGACTTTCACCTTCTCGCAATTTTTCGACCACCGGCTCTGCGGCGCGCATCGAGCCAATCGCCCAAGTAGAAAAAATGAATTAGCGACCTGCCTGCTCGGTCAAGAATGATGAACGCAGTAAATCTGACGAGGTGACAGCAATGACTATCCAGGCAGAGACACTCGTACAACTGACCGAAGCGCTCCAGGAGCGAGGCATGAATCTGGTGGCAGATGTGCATTTCACTCGCGCGCCCTACAGGCACAACCACCGCTGGATCTGCATCGTAGAATGACCACGCTCATTGCCGGCGGCTCGGACCAAAAATCCACCGCCGGCCCCTGTACCCGCTAAACCGTTTTCCCTGCCCGCACCTTGCGATAGCAATCGACTGCACTCTCCCGCGCGCTCAACGGCGCCCCGGGAGTGAGAGGCTCAATGTCCTCCCTCTCGACGCAGTAAATAGCGTCGCGACGCTCGTTCCGACGGTTTTCCCAATCCATGGTCGGCCTGCCGCGGTGATCGGGTTTGGCAGGGGCGCGTCCGAGCCTGGATAACCGCCTCAGGCTGGGCAAAACAAAAGATTAGGCGATATGAGTAGCGTTTTAGTATCATCCCGGCGCCTTACCAACTCCTCAACATCACAATAAAAAGTCACAGCGCCGGAGCCTCTCTCAAAGATGACTTCACCTTCAGCACAGGCAGATAATATTGCCAAAAAAAACTCGGACCAAAAGTATCGCCCGGATATTGACGGTCTTCGAGCAATTGCAGTCATCCTTGTTCTATTATTTCACTTTGATCTTGGCGTAAGCGGCGGTTTTGTAGGGGTTGATGTTTTTTTCGTAATTTCTGGCTATTTGATTACGGATGTTATTCGTAAGTCGATAATTGCTCAGCGTTTTTCGTTCTTTGATTTCTATCTGCGTCGACTGCTGCGCCTGCATCCAGCGTTGATGGTAACCGCAGGGATTTCGCTGATTGTTGGTTTTTTACTGCTTGATCCATCATCTTTCGTCACGCTAGCCAATTCTGCTACCTATTCAATACTTTCTGCGTCCAATTTTTATTTCTGGCTGAACCAAGGCTACTTTGATGCAGCAGCAAAATCCCAACCGCTGCTACACACCTGGTCCCTGGCGGCCGAATGGCAATTCTATATTCTATGGCCGTTCGTAGTCTGGGCAGCACTGAAAGTCTCTGACCGCTTTCTCATAGGACTTCTTGCAGTAATCACGATTGCCTCGCTGATCGCATCGCAAATGATGCTGACTGTAGATTCATCCGCAGCCTATTTGATGATGCCGTTCAGGGTTTTCGAACTTTCGATTGGCGCATTGATCGTGTACCTCTCTGCTCGACGCACGACACCCGCCATCGAGTCGTCCTTGGTGATTGCTGGAATAGCGCTGATAATTGCTTCGGCACTCTTGCTCAGTGACACTTCTCCATTCCCTGGTTTTTCGGCATTGGCCCCATGCATTGGTGCTGCGGCGTGTATTTATGCGGGCAGGTCACGCGCGGGTGAAATCTTGCGCAACAAGCACATGGTAAACATAGGTTTGATTTCATACTCTGTTTATCTAGTGCACTGGCCATTGTGGGTTTTTTATAATTACTACATTTACCGAGACATAACCCAGATCGAAAAAGTACTGCTGCTGATTATTTCGGTGCTACTGGGAGCAGCGATGTATTTCAGCGTGGAACGCATATTCATGGGGCGTGGCCGACTGGTCAAACCCCTGGGATTGACGACTGTTTCGGCCTCTGTCGTGGTGCTGTTTCTGGGCTGTTCGATGGTAGCCGATCATCAAGGAATGCTCTCAAGGATTCCGGAAAAATATCGTAATTTTGTCAGCGACCCGACCAACTACCACCGTAACAACTACGGGGGCTACAACTTCGCCCTTGATGCGAACTTGGGTGATGCTCAAGGCAAGGAAATTGCCATCATTGCCGGTGACAGTTTTGCCCTGCAGTACGCCGCTGGCATGGATAGCAATCTCAAAGCCAGCAACGAGTACATTGCGGGCGAATTCCAACACGGCTGCATTTTATCAAGCGAATACACCAGGTCAGTTAATGGAGCACCCCAGGAGGAGTGTCGGGAGAAATCGAAAAAACTCCTGGAGAAGCTTAAAAACAATAACCTCCCATTGATTCTCGCTCAGCATTGGGCTGGCTATCGTGGCCAGATCGCTAACTCGAAAAACGAATTGATAAGTTCATCCAACGACGAAGAGTACAGATTCATCCTGTTGGATCTGCTGGAGAAAATGCGCCTGGATGTTGGCAATCGGAAACTCATACTGATTGGCAGCCAGCCGATCCGCGACGGCGGATCTTCAGTGAACTGCCTGATGAGACCGGCATACTTCAAACAAAACTGTGAAGATTACCTGGCTTTCAACCTCGAGCTGTCGACGTCAAACTACACCAATAACATATTGAAAAATTTTGCCGAAACTCACACTGAGACATACTACATCGATCCCGCTGACTCCATATGCACCGAGCAAGTTTGCAAAACCTATGATGCTGGACGAATTTACTACTCGGACTCGGTTCACTTATCGATTGATGGCTCAAACCTGGCTTCTGCCAATATCATCAGCAGCATCAAGAAAATCACCTATTGAGCTTTATAAAGACCATTAGAAGAAGGTGCAGGCGTTGAGTGGAACGGTTCTCATGGGGCCTCGCACGAACACCGACATCTCATGTACGAAAAAGCCCTGATCACTCAGGGCTTTGTCATATCTGGCGGTCGGAAAGCGGCGCAATCAATTGAAGTTTTTTCCGTCAGCGGCATTCTATTGAATGACTTCGAACAACCCCGCGGCGCCCATCCCTCCTCCCACACACATTGAGACCACGACGTATTTGACCCCGCGCCTTTTGCCTTCCAGCAAGGCGTGGCCGACCATGCGCGCCCCCGCTCATCCCATAAGGATGGCCGATGGCAATTGCACCGCCGTTGACGTTCAACCGTGCGGGGTCGATTCCCAGTCGTTTGGCGCAATACAAGACCTGGCAGGCAAACGCCTTGTTTATCTCCCACAAGCCGATGTCATCGACACTCAAACCCTGCTGACGCAACAGCTTTGGAACCGCCAGGAGCGGTCCCAGGCCCATTTCCTCGGGTGCCAGGCCGGCGAATGCGATGCCGCGATCAAGTCCCAGCGGCGCACTTGCCAAACGCGCCGCCAGGCTGTCCTCGACCAATACGCACGCACTGGCGCCGTCCGATAGCTGGCTGGCATTGCCGGCGGTGACACTACCGCCGTCGATGACGGGCTGGAGCCGTTGCAGGTCCGCGATTACCGTCGCGGGTCGATTGCCTTCATCCTGAGTCAGCGTGACCTCCTCATAGCTGACCGCCCCGCTCGCCTTGTCGACCACCCGCTTGCGCGTGGTCACCGGCACGACTTTATCGGCGAACAGGCCAGCCGCCTGAGCGGCCGCTGTGCGCTGCTGAGACTGCAGCGCGTACGCATCCTGCGCGCACCGACTGATCTCATAACGCCGCGCTACCCATTCCGCGGTTTGCAGCATCGGCATGTAGGCATGCTCGCTCATCCGCGTGACGGCGCTGTCGTAGGCCTGACTCGCCAGATGATTGTGAGCGTTTTGCACCAGACTGATCTGTTCCTGCCCCGCGCCAATCGTCACCAGCATGCCGTCGACCATGATCTGTTTGGCGGCAATGCGACAATAACAAGCAGTGGTTGCAACGCCTGCCTTTTGCCGACCGCAGTGATCGGCGGCAGGCGCGCCTGCTGCTCGCGTTGTGCAGGCGTTGACTGCTGATAGCCGGGCATCCTCGGAGGATCAGGCAATGATTCAGGAGGATTGAACTAGGGCAAAAGCCGATCGTTCGCGAGAATAGATCGACTGCTTTGCCAGCGCCGGAGGCAAAACCTTCGGCGCCGTCTGCCCCGCGACAAACGCTTCACCCCCTGCGCACCACACCCACTCGCTATTCGCCTCACAGGTAGTTGCCATGACTGTTCTTTCTGCAGAAAAACGCGGCTGGAGCGCCGTGCTGGCCATGTCGTTGGCCGCATTCGCCCTGGTTGCATCGGAGTTCATGCCCGTCAGCCTGCTCACCCCCATCGCGGCCGAGCTGCATATCAGCGAAGGCCAGGCAGGTCAGGGCATTTCGGTGTCCGGGGCATTTGCCTTGATCACCAGCCTGCTGATTGCGGCGCTCGCTGCACGCATCGAACGCAAGAAACTGTTGCTGTCGCTGACGCTGCTGATGGTGGTCTCCGGCACCCTCGTCGCGTTCGCGCCTGGCTACCCTTCATTCATGTTCGGACGCGCGCTGATCGGCATCGCCATCGGCGGTTTCTGGTCATTGTCGGCGGCGACCGCCATGCGCCTGGTCGCGCCGCAGCAAGTCTCCCGGGCACTGGCCATCGTCAACGGCGGCAACGCTCTGGCGACGGTGATCGCGGCGCCGGCAGGCAGCTTTCTCGGTGCGCTGATCGGCTGGCGCGGAGCCTTTTTCTGTGTTGTGCCGGTGGCCGCGCTTGCCGCCCTCTGGCTGTTGATCAGTCTGCCTTCCTTCAAGGCCGAACCCAAGCCGAAGAGCGGCAACGTGCTGCGTTTGATGAAGCAGCCGCCCGTTGCGCTGGGCATGATCGCCGTCAGCGTGTTTTTCATGGGGCAGTTCATGCTGTTCACCTATTTGCGGCCGTTTCTGGAAAGCGTGACGGGCGTCAGTGTTTCAACATTGTCGTTGATGCTGCTGGGGTTGGGAGTGGCAGGTTTTATCGGGACCTTTCTGATTGAGCGGTTCATCGGCAGCGGCCTCTACCGCACCCTGACGGTGATCCCCCTGCTGATGGCGGCCATCGCGTTGGCGCTGGTGAACTTCGGCGCATCGCCCCTGCTCACTGCGGTGTTGCTCGGCCTCTGGGGGCTGGTCGCGACGGCAGCTCCGGTCGGCTGGTGGACATGGCTGGCACAAACGCTTCCAGAGGATGCCGAAGCCGGCGGCGGCCTGCTGGTGGCCATCGTCCAGCTCGCCATCGCTGGCGGGGCAATCGTCGGCGGCCTGATGTTTGACCTGAGCGGTTACCAGGCCACCTTCGAACTCAGCGCCGTGGTACTGGTGGCCGCGTCTGTGCTGGCGTGGCTGGCGGGACGCAGTGCCCGTGAAGTTCATCTGCCGGCGGCCAATGTCACGGCCTGACCCGACGACGCGGCTTACGCAGGGGGCGTGGCCGCGGCAGGATTGAGGATTTCCACGAGGAAATCGATAAACACATTGATCCGGCTGGAGCCGCGGTGATTGGGCAAGTACAGCGCATTGATGCAACTGCTGGCACTGCCGGGATTGACCTGGTAATGCTCGAGCAAGCGCGTCAACCGGCCGCTGGCCACATCGTCGCGCACCAGCCAGTCGGCGAGCAGCGTCACCCCGCCGCCGCCGATGGCCGCTTCGCGCAGGATGTCGGCGTTATTGCTTTGCAGGCGCCCCTGGACGTTGAGCTGAATGGGCTCGGCGTCACTCTGGAAGGTCCAGTGCTGGTGCGTGCCGCCATAGTCGAATCGCAGGCATTGGTGTTCGAGCAAATCCCGTGGATGGTCCAGCGCCGCGCTGCGGGCCAGATAATCCGGACTGGCTACCACCCAGCGCTGGAACTCGCCGACTCGCTTGCTGACGATATCCTCGCTGACCACCGTCGACCCGAGACGGACCGACACATCGATCTGCTCGCTGAGCAGGTCACTGACCTGATCACTCAGCGAAAGACTGATCTCCAGCCCCGGGTGGCGCGCGAGCAAACGACTCAGGTGCGGTGCAATCAGTCGGCGGCCGAACTCCACCGGCACGCTGATGCGCAGCCGCCCCTGCGCGTCACTGCCACGGTCGGCGACCACGGCATCGGCTTCGTCGATGGCGTCGAGAATCGCCACGGCCTTCTCGAAATAGGTCTGGCCGGCGACGGTCACGCTGGTATTGCGCGTCGTACGATTGAGCAGGCTCGCGCCCAGCTCGTGTTCCAGCCCCGCCACTTGCCGTGTCACCGAAGACGTCGAAATCCCGAGCTTGCGTGCCGCCGAGGAGTAGCCCCCGCAGCGCACGGTTTCAACAAACATTTTCAGTGCCAGCAACTTATCCATAAGTGGGGTCCGGTTGAAGGGAAACGCTGACGATTGTGCATCACTGTTTCCCCGCCGTCTTGTACTGACGTGCTTGCCGGTGCTGGAGCCGTGCTCATTCACCGGCCTTGCGACTCAGAAACAGGGCCAGGGCGAGCGCCGGCAGCAGCGCCACCGCGACAGCCGACAGGTTCCAGCCAAACTGCTCGTACAGCGGGCTGGCCAGCAGGGAACCGGCGGCACCGCCGACGAAGATGCTGGTCATGTACACCGCATTCAGGCGTGCGCGGCTGTGTGGATCGAGGGCGTACACCTCACGCTGGCCCAGCACCATGTTCAGTTGCACGGCGAAATCCAGCAGCACCGCACACACCACCAGCCACATGTAGCCACTGCCCGGCAACGCGGCGATCAACAGCGACAGCGGTGCCAACAGCAACGCGACCAGAGTGCCACGCCGGCCATGCCCGGCATCCGCCAGGCGCCCGGCAATCGGCGCCGCGATGGCACCCACCGCCCCCACCAGCGCGAAGATCGCCACCTGCGCCTGGGTGAACCCGTGATGACGCATCAGCTCGATCGGCGCGAGGGTCCAGAACAGGCTGAAACTGGCGAACAACAAGCCTTGGTACAGCGAGCGCTGCCGCAGGACCGGATAGCGCCGGGCCAGGGCGAACACGGAAGCGATCAACGCGACATACGTGGCGTTATGCGTCGGCACCCGACGCGGCAGCGCCACCGCGGTGACCAGGGCGATGACCGCCATCAATGCCGCCGCGCTGAAAAACACCCCGCGCCAGCCAAACACGTCCACCAGCAGGCTCGACAATGGACGCGACAGCAGAATCCCCAGCAGCAGGCCGCTCATGATGTTGCCGACAACACGGCCACGGCTGGCTTCCGGCGCCAGGTGCGCCGCCAGCGGCACGAGGATCTGCACCGCCACCGACGTCAGGCCGATCAGCAGGGACAACACCAGGAACAGCGACGGTGAATGCGTCAGGCCGGCGCCCAACAGCGTGACACTGGCCGCCAGCGTGAAGCCCACCACCAGCCGGCGGTTCTCCATCAGGTCAGCCAGCGGCACCAGCAATAACAGGCCCAGGGCGTAACCGAACTGCGTCAGCGACACGATCAGGCTGGCGTTGCTGCTCGACAGGCCGACCTGTGGCGCAATCAATTCGACGATGGGCTGCGCGTAGTAGAGATTGGCCACAACCGCGCCACAGCAAAACGCCAGGAACGCGACCATCAGGGCGGAAAGTGATGCAGGCTGCTCGGCCTTGGCCGTCGTTGCAGGATTGCCCGTGAGCATGATGACACCTCGTTGAGTTGGAAAAACCTGGGCCAAGGCTAAGTGCGCCGCTCCCCGCAGAGAATCCGTGCCACGGGCAACGCAGTGATGCGTGCCGCGCAACGTCGCGGCTGTTGCTTGCGACGCAACGCGCTGTTGCGCGGGCCGGTGATTCTCCGCAGCGGGCGTCTTCTCTACGCTGGGGACACCTGGCGCTGCAGTCCGAATGGGCGCTTGTCCCCGAGTGTCTCAAGGAGCTTTCTCATGCCTCGCATCCCATCAATCACGCCATCGTCTGCCGCGCGTTGCCCACACTCATGAACGGCCACTGGCTGAAATCCTCAACGTTATGGCGCAGCGTGGCGCTGCTTGGCGTTATCGGCCTGATCGGCGCCGTGCTGCTGATGTGGCGAGCGCCGATTGCCCCGATCGAGCGCCCGAGCGGCTTCACGACCGCCCAGCTGCAACGCGGCGCGCGAGTGGTCGAGGCCGGCGATTGCGCGGTCTGTCACACGCGCCCCGGCGGCCACTACCTGGCCGGCGGACTGCCGCTGGTAACGCCCTTCGGCACCCTGTTCAGTACCAACATCACGCCGGACGCCCAGACCGGTATCGGCCAATGGTCTTTGCCGGCGTTCGAACGGGCGATGCGTCAGGGCATCGCCCGCGATGGACACTTCCTCTACCCGGCGTTCCCCTACGTGCACTATCGGCGCATGAGTGATGCAGACATCGCCGACGCCTACGCCTACCTGATGAGCGGCCCTGCCGTGCAGGCGCCGGCCGAGCAGAACCGGATGAATTTCCCGATGAACATTCGCCCGTTGGTAGCGTTCTGGAATCTGCTGTTTCTGCACGGTGAGCCAATGCAACCCGACACGCAGCGCAGCGAGGCATGGAATCGCGGGCGCTATCTGGTCGATGGGCCGGGGCACTGCGCAGGCTGTCATTCGCCGCTGAACCTGATTGGCGCGGAAAAGTCCGCGCACTACCTGCAGGGCGGCAGCGTCGATGGTTGGCAGGCCCCTTCGCTGGTCGGCATGGGACAGCGCGCCAACCCATGGAGCCGCGAGCAATTGCTGGGCTACCTGCGTGCCGAGGTGGTCGATGGCCATGGCACGCCGGCGGGCCCGATGCGCCCGGTCAGCCTGAGTCTGGCGCGATTGCCGGTCAGCGACGCCGCGGCCATCAGCGAATACCTGCTGAGCCTCGAAGGCCCGCAGACGGTGACCGAGACGATGCCGAACACGGCAACGCTCGATGCCGCAACGCGAACCAGCGGCGCCCTGCTCTTCGCCAGCGCCTGCGCCGGCTGTCATGGTCCCGCTGCGCCGATGCGGCAGATCGACGGGCGGCCACCGCTGGAGCGGACCTCGGCGCTGCACGCCGCCAGCTCGCGCAATTTCCTCAAGACCGTGCTTGAAGGTCTGCCGGCAACACCCGGTTCACCCGGCCCGGTCATGCCGGCGTTTGCCGCCAGTCTCGACCCTACGCAACTCGCCGCGCTCGCCGCCTATCTGCGCCATCAGGCCCGGCCCGACCAGCAATGGACCGACCTTTCCTCCACGCTTGAAGCACTACGCCAGGACAGCCAATGAGCCAGATCACCCTCAACGTCAACGGATCAGCGCAACCGCTGGACCTGGAACCGGACATGCCGTTGCTGTATGCCCTGCGCAATCATCTGGGCCTGAACGGGGCCAAGTACGGCTGTGGCCTGGGCCAATGCGGCGCCTGCACGGTCATTGTCGATGACCAACCGGTATTCGCCTGCCTGACGCCCTGCGCCGGACTCGAAGGCAAACGCATTCGCACGGTCGAAGGCCTGGGCAGCGAGGCAAACCCCGGCCCGCTGCAAACGGCCTTCATCGACAAACAGGCGGCGCAGTGCGGCTACTGCATCGCCGGCATGCTGATGCGCGCGCAATCGCTGCTCGAACGCAACCCGCACCCGGATGAGCAAACCATTCGCGAGTACATGGCCGGCAATCTGTGCCGCTGTGGCACGCACCTGCGCATCATCGAAGCGATCAAGCAGGTCGCCGACCGCAAAGGGAGCCTGACATGAGCAACGACCTTGACTTCAATCCCGGCCGCCGTGCGTTCCTGCGTGGTGGCGCGTTGCTGATGGCGTTCACCTTGTTGCCGGTGGCGCGGCAGGCGCTGGCCGACAGCGAGGTCGACACGCTCGGCACCCTGGTGCTGGCTCCCGACCTTCCCGGCAGCCTGCGCACCAATCCCTATCTCGATGCCTGGATTCGCATCGACGCGCAGGGGATCACCGTGTACACCGGCAAGGTCGAACTGGGCACCGGGGTGAAAACCGCGCTGCTGCAGATTGCCGCCGAGCGCCTGCAAGTGCCGGCGACGGCGATCAACCTGCTCAGCGCCGACACGGCGCTGACTCCCAACGAAGGCTACACCGCCGGCAGCCACAGCATCTTCGACAGCGGTACCGCGCTGTTCAACGCCGCCGCACAGGTGCGCGAGATGTTGATCGACGGCGCAGCGCGCAGCTGGCAGGTCGATCCGGCGCTGCTAAGCACGCGTGACGGTGTGATCGAAGGCCCGGCCGGGCAACGTATGAGCTACGCCAACGCGGTGCAGAGCGTCGATGTGCATCAATACGCCAAGCCCCGCTCGCCCGCGATGGCCGCCAGCGACTTCAAACTCATCGGGCATTCGCTGCCGCGCCTGGACATTCCGGCGAAAGTCAGCGGCGGCGCGGCGTTCGTCCAGGACATGCGCCTGCCGGGCATGTTGCATGCGCGGGTGATCCGCCCGCCACGTCCGGGCTGCACGCTGGAGGCATTCGATGGCGCGACCGTTGAGGCGCTTGCCGGTGTGGTCAAGGTGATCCGCGACGGCAACTACCTGGCCGTGGTCGCTCGAGATGAGTGGCAAGCGATCAAGGCCATGCGCAGCGCCAGCGACAGTGCAAAATGGAGCGGCGGCGCGGCGATCCCGGAAGCCGCCGACATCCACGCCTTGCTCAAGCGCCTGCCCTCGCGAACGTACCCGATCAGCAACAACGGCACCCCGGGCAATGGCGCAGACACACGTTTTCGCGGGCGGGTGACCAAGC
>Ga0105251_10003174_pt1 | contig 12169 bp, 10 predicted proteins | sample KBSS64metaG_FD_80424 | JGI IMG/M metagenome (GOLD analysis project Ga0105251, IMG submission 80424) | Switchgrass rhizosphere microbial communities from Kellogg Biological Station, Michigan, USA - KBS S6-4 metaG | ecosystem: Host-associated > Plants > Roots > Rhizosphere > Soil | place...
ACCATGTGATGAACTATGCATGGCGCTTGCTCCGCAGTTCCGAGTACAGGTACGGCACGAGGATCGCCAGGATCGCCCCGAGCATGAGGATGGCACTGGCCGAGCCCATGCCCATCTGGCCGCGGCTGAAGGTGAAGGAGTACATGAACATCGCCGGCAGGTCGGAGGAATAACCGGGGCCACCGGCCGTCATCGCCGCCACCAGGTCGAAGCTCTTGATGGCGATGTGCGCAAGGATCATCAGCGAGCTGAAGAACACCGGGCGCAGGCTGGGCAGCACCACGGTCCAGTAGATGCGCGGCAGGCTGGCGCCGTCGATCTGTGCGGCGCGGATGATCGACTGGTCGACCCCGCGCAGGCCGGCGAGGAACATCGCCATGATGAAGCCCGAGGCTTGCCACACGGCGGCGATCACCAGGCAGTACACCACCCGGTCTGGGTCGATCAGCCAGTCCAGGCGAAAACCCTCCCAGCCCCAGTCGCGCAGCAGCTTGTCAAGGCCCATGCCGGGGTTGAGCAGCCATTTCCAGGCGGTGCCGGTAACGATCATCGACAGCGCCATGGGATACAGGTAAATGGTGCGGATGAAGCCCTCGCGGCGGATGCGCTGGTCCAGCAGCACGGCCAGCAGCACACCAATGGCCAGGCTGATGGCGATGAACAGGCCACCGAACAGCATCAGGTTCTTGCTCGCCACCCACCAGCGGTCGTTGTCGAACAGCCGGGCGTACTGGGCCAGGCCCGCCCACTTGTAGGTAGGCAGGAAGGTCGACGTGGTGAAGGACAGGACGAAGGTCCACAGGATGTAGCCGTAGAAGCCCACCAGGACGATGAACATGCTTGGCGCCAGCACCAGTTTCGGTAGCCAGCGCTGCAGCGCGTCCAGGGGGGAAGCCCGCAGTTGGGCGGTTGCTGTTGTCATGGGTCACCTTTCAGGCGCTGCCACACTCTGTAGGAGCGGCCTTGTGTCGCGAAAGGGCTGCGCAGCAGCCCCAATCCGGTGCGCTCGATCTGCCAGGTAGGTGGTGGTCTTGAGTCCTTGGGGCTGCTGCGCAGCCCTTTCGCGACACAAGGCCGCTCCTACAACGGGGATCGCTCGACCTTTACTGCGCCGCCTTGATGGCTGCCGCCAGCTTCTTCGCCGCATCGGCCGGGTCGGCCTTGGGGTCGTTGATGTAGTTGGTCACCACATCGAAGAATGCGCCCTGCACGGCCAGCGTGGTGGCCATGTTGTGCGCCATGCTCGGCTGCAGGCCGCCGCTCTTGGCGTCGGCGAGGAAGTCCTTGGCGGAGGTCTGGGCGCAGGCGTCGAAGCCGTACTTGCCCATGTCGGCGAGCATGTCGTTACGCACCGGGATCGAGCCCTTGTTGGTGCTGAAGACCTTCTGGAAGTCCTGGCCCAGGACCTTGCGGGCGATGTCCTGCTGGCCGGCAGCAGTGCCCTTGTCGTTCTGCTTGAACACCACCAGCGAGTCGATGTTGTAGAGGAAGGCCTTTTCCGTGCCGGGGAACGGCACGCACTGGTAATCCTTGCCGGCAGTCTTCCTGGCCAGGGTCCACTCGCTCTTGGCCCAGTCGCCCATGATCTGCATGCCGGCCTTGCCGTTGATGACCTTGGCCGCCTCCAGGTTCCAGTCCTGGCCCTTGCCATCAGGGTCCATGTAGGTCGCGACCTTCTTCAGCTCGCTGAGCGCCTTGACCATCTCGGGGCCGGTCAGCGCCGTTTCGTCCAGATCGACCATGGCTTTCTTGTAGCCCTCTGGCCCCATCACGGCCAGCACCACGCTTTCGAACACGGTGCTGTCCTGCCAGGGCTGGCCGCCGTGGGCGAGCGGGATGAAGCCGGCAGCCTTGAGCTTGTCGGCGGCGGCGTAGAACTCGTCGAGGGTGGTCGGCGCCTTGTCGATACCGGCCTTCTTGAATACGTCAGGGTTGATCCACAGCCAGTTGATGCGGTGGATGTTGACCGGCACAGCGACGTAGTCACCGTCGTACTTCACGGTGTCGGCAACCTTCTTGTCGAGCAACGCGTCCCACTGCTCTTCCTTGGCGACGTCCTTGAGCACGTCGGCATCGAGCAGGCCGGTGGCAGCCCAGTCCTGGATGTCCGGCCCCTTGATCTGCGCGACGCCAGGCGGATTGCCGGCTACTGCGCGGCTCTTGAGCACGGTCATGGCCGTGGCACCACCGCCACCTGCAACCGCGCCGTCCTTCCAGGTGAAGCCATCTTTCTCGACCTGGGCCTTGAGCACATCCACAGCGGCTTTTTCACCACCGGAGGTCCACCAGTGCACCACTTCGACGCTGCCTTTGGAGTCGGCGGCAGAGGCACTGAGCGGCAGGAGCGAGGCGAGGGAGATCGCGGCGGCGAGGCGGAGCGTCGAATTCATCGGAGTACCTTTCTTGTTGTTATGCGGGGCAAGTCGGTCGCTTGCATTGCATGGAGTCTAATCAGCGCGCCCGCCTCGTCAGGTAACGAAGCGATGCGCGAATGTCATCGTTTGGTTACATAGCGCGAAATGGCCGTCGCCAGGCTGGGGGCCAATGGCAGACCCGGCAGCAGTACCGCCTGAAAAGCGTGATACAGGTCCGGCTTGCCCGGCCAGATGGTGCCGGCAGGACGGTTGTTCGCATCGAGTTCGTGGTGCCAGCTGCCGCCGGCACGGTCGATGAAATGGTTGTCGATGAACCCCCAGAGGCCTTGGTACCACTGCTCGTAACGGGCTTCACCGGTTCTGCGCAACAGCGCGGCGGCCGCAGCACACGCCTCGGCATGCACCCAGTGCAGGCGCTGCCTGACCACCGGGCGGTTGTCCCAGTCCAGGGTGTAGACGAAGCCAGGTTCACCATCGGCGTTCCAGGCGTGGCGACAGGCGCTGTCGAACAGGCCACGGGCGCAGGCCAGCAACCATTCGGGCGCGGGCAGCCCGGCAAGGTGCAGGCTGGCCTCCAGGTGCAGCAGCAGGCGCGCCCATTCCAGCGCATGCCCGGGCGTTGTGCCATAAGGTCGGAAGTGGTCGGCGGGATGCTCCAGGTTGTAGTGCGGCACTGGCTGCCAGAATGCGTCGAAATGCTCGATGACCCGATAGCCGTTGGCGGCGGCATAGGTGTGGATGATGCGCTCGGCAATGCGCAACGCCCGTTGCAGCCACAGCGTGTTGCCGGTGGCATCGGCAAGCGCCAGGAACGCCTCGGTGGCGTGCATGTTGCTGTTGGCGCCACGGTAGGCTTCCGGCAACTGCCAGGCGCGGGAGAAGGTTTCACGCAGGGCGCCCTCCTGCTCGCACCAGAAGTGCTCATCGATGACCCGCACGACATCCGCCAGCAACTGCGCAGCACCGGCCGTGCCGGCCACCGTGGCGGAACTGGCCGCCAGCGCGACGAAGGCATGCAGGTAAGCGGCCTTGCCACTGTCATGGATACCGTCGGGGTGCGCGAACCAGCCGTCGTAGGTGGCATCGCGCAGCCCCCCACGCAGGGCCGTGACGCCATGCTCGGCGTAGGCCAGGCAGCCTGGCACACCCTGGATATGCGCGAGGGCGAAGCAATGGGTCATGCGCGCGGTGTTCATGGTTTCGGCGACAGCTTCAGGCGCCAGGCCGCCCGTTGCATCGAGGTTGCCGAAGCCTTCTGGCAACTTCGCGGCCTTGGCGAAGACCAGCAGGCGCTGCCCTTCTGCCATGAGCCAGGCAGCATGCACTGGCGAATCCAGCCAACTGCCGAAAGGGAGATCGTTGTGCTTCATGGGCCAGCGCGTTCCTTGCCAGTCGTCTGCGAAGTCTAGCCAGCCGTCCTGGCTGGGATGTCACGAAGGACAGCTGTTCTGTCACCAGTCTGTGACATACGTCAATCCATGCCTCTGGGCAGGTACAGCGTTACCCGCAAGCCACCTTCGCGCAGGTTGAGCAGGCTCACCTCGCCGCCATGGCTATGGGCGATGTTGCGGGCGATGCCCAGGCCCAGGCCGTAGCCCTGCTGCTTGCCAGCCAGGCGAAAATGCGGCTCGAACACCTGCTCCATTTGCTGCTGCGGCACGCCCGGCCCCTGGTCATCCACCTGCAAGACGAAGCCCTCGGCGCTGTCGATGATGCGCAGGCGTGCCCGCTCGCCATACTTGATGGCATTGTCGATGAGGTTGCCGATACAGCGGCGCAGGGCAAGCGACTTGCCCGGGTAGGGTGCCAAGGCTCGGCCTTCGACGGTGATACGGCCGTCACCCAGATACGGCTCGGCGAGAATCTCCAGCACCTGGTTGAGGTCGATCGGTTCGATGTTCTCGTGGATGTCGGTGTCCTTCACGCACTGCAGCGCCCCTTTGACCAGCAGCTCCAGCTCGTCGAGGTCCTGGCTGAACTTGGCCTGCAGGCGCTCGTCCTCGAGCAGCTCCACGCGCAGGCGCAAGCGTGTGATCGGTGTGCGCAGGTCGTGGGAAATGGCGCTGAACAACTGGGAGCGCTCGGTCAGGTAACGGCTGATGCGCTCACGCATGCTGTTGAACGCCCGCCCCACTTCCACCACCTCGCTGCCGCCGCCTTCGGCCACCGGCGCCACATCGGCGCCCAATGACAGCTCGCGCGCGGCACGCGCCAGCCGCTTAAGCGGCCAGCTCTGCCAGTGCACCAGCAAGCCGATGAACAGCAACAGCAAGGCGGTGGTCAGGACGATGAAGCCGATCTGCTGGCGTGGCAGGCGTTCGGCTTCAAGGCTGGTATAGGGTTCGGGCAGCAAGGAGGCGATGTACAGCCATTCGCCCTGGTCGAGACGGATCTGGGTTACCAGCACGGGCGGGTTGAGTGGTTCCAGGGTCAGCGAATAATGCGCCCACGAGCGCGGCAGTTCATCGAGCTTCAGGCCGCTGTTGAAGATGCGCAGGTCGTCTGGGCCGACGAACTCGACGGAGATCTCCATCTGCGCGCCCAGGCGCTCGTGCAGGACCTGCTGGAACACGTCGATCACTGCCTGCTTGCGCGGGGTGATGGGCAACACCGGCATGTCCAGCGGCTTGTCGTTGAGCGACACGAAGAAGCGCGTGCCCCCCATGCTGCGCAACTGATCGAGCACCATCGGCCGATAGGCCACCGGCAGGGAGCGGAAGTAACTGACGCTGGCGCTCATGGAGTGAGCCAGGCTCCCGGCACTGGCACGCAGGCCCTGCAACTGGCTGGCCCGTAGCTGGGCGACCCAGATCAGGCTCGACAGCCCCTGGGCCAACAGCACCACCAGCAAGGTCAGCAGCAGCATGCGCCCCAGCAGCGAGCGCGGCAGCAGGCGCCAGCGCCGCTCAGGAAGCGCAGCAGACATGGGCAGCCAGCAGGTAGCCACTGCCACGCACGGTGCGGATCAACCGTGGCGGCTTGTCGGTGTCGCGCAGGCGCTGGCGCAAGCGGCTGACCGCCATGTCGACGATACGGTCCAGCGGCATCGGCTCGCGACCACGGGTAGCGTTGCCGATGGTGTCGCGGTCGAGAATCTGCTGCGGGTGATCGAGAAACAGTTTCAGCAAGGCAAAGTCGGCACCAGACAGAATCACCTCTTCGCCGTCACGGTGGAACAAACGGTGGCTGACGGTATCCAGACGCCAGTCATCGAAGGCCAGCACGGCGCTGGCGGGTGCCGCCTGGCCGAACTCGCTGCGGCGCAACAGGGCCTTGATGCGCGCCTGCAATTCACGCGGGCTGAATGGCTTGCCCAGGTAGTCATCGGCGCCCAGTTCCAGGCCGATGACGCGATCGGCCTCGTCCGAGCTGGCGGTCAGCATGATGATCGGTACCCGTGACTGGCGCGGGTGCTGGCGCACCCAGCGGCACAGGCTGAAACCGTCTTCGTCGGGCAGCATGACGTCGAGGATCACCAGCTCGCAGGGGGTGTTTTCCAGCGCGCGGCGAAAGCCCTGACCATCGGCCTCGGCATGGACCTGGAAGCCGGCGCGGCTCAGGTAGGTTTGCAGCAACTCACGAATTTCCTGATCGTCGTCGACCATCAGGATCGATTTTCCGGCAGTGCTCAAGGTATCCCGCCCTCTTGTTTATCACAGGTCTTCGCCTGCTCTCGGGTATTGCATTCGGGGGCCGCTGCGCAGCCCGATCGCGACACAAGGCCGCTCCCACATCGTTCGGCGTACACAGGCCCTTGTGGGAGCGGCCTTGTGTCGCGATCGGGCCGCGCAGCGGCCCCTCACAAATCAGTGGTCCAACGCCTGTTGCAAGGCTACCCCAGCGCCCAGCAACCCGGAAAACTCCGCTGTCACCAGCCACACCGGCACCCCGGCGAAGTATCCACTCATGCACCCTTTGTCGGCAAAGCTGGCGGCAAAACCGCTGCGCAGGAACAGTTCGGCAAAGCGCGGGATCACGCCGCCAACAATATAGACCCCACCGCGCGCACCCAGGGTAAGCACATTGTTACCGGCCACGCGGCCAAGGAAACGGCAGAACTGCTCGATCACCGCCAGCGCCCTTGGCTCGCCGCCCAGCGCCGCATCGGTGACCTGCGCCGGGGATGTATGTCGGGGCGTGTCGCCGTCCAGCGCGCACATGGCCTGATACAAGCGCACCAGACCGCCGCCGCTGAGTACCGTCTCGGCACTGACGTGGCCGATCTGGCTGTGCATCTGCTGATGGATCGCCGCTTCGCGGGCATTACCCACCGGCAGGTCGACATGCCCGCCCTCACCCGGCAGCGCCTGCCAGTGCTGCTCGCCCAGGCGCAACAGACTGCCGACGCCCAGGCCGGTGCCCGGGCCGATCACCAGCGCGGGCCGCGCCGGGTCCGCCTTGCCTGGGCAGACCTCGCGGTACTCACCGGGTTGCAGACGCGTCATGCCCAGGGCCTGGGCAGAAAAGTCGTTGATCAGCAGCAGCCGCTCGACCTGCAAGGTCTGGCAGAACGCCTTGTGGCTGAGCCGCCAGTGGTTGTTGGTGAAGCGGAATTCATCGCCATCGACCGGCCCGGCCACCGCCAGGCATACCGCCGCCAGGCCGCCACGGGCGATACCGTGGCCTTGCAGGTAGGCCTCGATGGCTTGCTCCGGGCTGGTGTAGTCCGCCGTGGCGAAGACCTTCACCTGGTACAGCTGGTTGTCACGCCACAACGCAAAACGGGCATTGGTGCCACCGATGTCGCCAACCAGCAGGTCCTTCATTTGAGGTTCTCCAGGGCCGAGGTGAAGGCGCTCGCACCCTGCTCTGCCGGGCTGAACGCCATGCGCATGAAGCCGAACAGTTCACGGCCGCAGCCCAGGTCGTTGCCCTGGGGCGCGGGCGGCAGGTCACGGCTGGCCAGCTCTTCTGCCGACACCATCACCCGCAGCGTGCCTTCGACGCCATCGACCCGCACGATATCACCATCGCGCACGCGTGCCAGCGGGCCACCGTCGAACGCTTCGGGGCAGACATGAATGGCCGCCGGGATCTTGCCCGAGGCACCCGACATGCGCCCGTCGGTCACCAGCGCGACCTTGTAGCCACGGTCCTGCAACACACCAAGGAACGGCGTCAGCTTGTGCAGCTCGGGCATGCCGTTGCAACGTGGGCCCTGGAAGCGCACAACGGCAACGAAATCGCGCTCCAGCTCACCGGCGTTGAAGGCATCGGCCAGCGACTTCTGATCATGGAACACCCGTGCCGGTGCTTCGACCACCTGGTGCTCAGGGGCTACCGCCGAGACTTTCATCACGCCGCGGCCCAGGTTGCCTTCCATCACCCGCAGGCCGCCTTCGGCCGAGAACGGCCGCGCCACCGGGCGCAGGATGCTCTCGTCCAGGCTCTGCGCGGGGCCTTCGCGCCATACCAGCTTGCCGTCGTCGAGGAACGGCTCCTGGGTGTAGCGGCGCAGGCCGTGCCCGGCCACGGTGTTGACGTCTTCGTGCAGCAGGCCGGCATCGAGCAGTTCACGGATGAGGAAGGCCATGCCGCCAGCGGCCTGGAAGTGGTTGATGTCGGCCTTGCCGTTGGGATAGACGTGGGACAGGGTCGGCACCACCTCGGACAGGTCGGCCATGTCCTGCCAGGTCAGCTGGATGCCGGCAGCCTGGGCGATCGCCGGGATGTGCAGGGTGTGGTTGGTCGAGCCGCCGGTGGCGTGCAGGGCCACGATGGAGTTGACCAGCGCCTTCTCGTCGACGATCTCGCCCAGTGGCATGAAGTTGCCGCTGGCCTTGGTCATGCGCGTGACCTGATGCGCCGCCTCGGCGGTCAGGGCATCGCGCAGCGGGGTGTACGGATTGACGAACGAGGCGCCTGGCAGGTGCAGGCCCATGACTTCCATCACCAGCTGGTTGGTGTTGGCAGTGCCGTAGAACGTACAGGTGCCGGGGCTGTGATAGGAGTTCATCTCCGACTCCAGCAGCTCCTCGCGGCTGGCCTTGCCCTCGGCATAGCGCTGGCGCACATCGGCTTTCTGCTTGTTGGAGATGCCGGACACCATCGGCCCACCCGGGACGAAAATGGTCGGCAGGTGGCCGAAGCGCAGCGCACCCATCATCAGGCCGGGGACGATCTTGTCGCAGATGCCGAGCATCAGGGCGGCGTCGAACATGTTGTGCGACAGCGCTACCGCAGTGGACATGGCGATCACTTCGCGGCTGGCGATGGCCAGCTCCATGCCCGGCTCGCCCTGGGTCACGCCATCGCACATGGCTGGCACACCGCCGGCGAACTGGCCGACCGAGCCGACCTCGCGCAGGGCCTGCTTGATCTGGTCAGGGAAATGCAGGTACGGCTGGTGCGCCGAGAGCATGTCGTTGTAAGCCGAAACGATGGCGACGTTGGCCGCGTTCATCAACCGCAGGGTCTGCTTGTCCTCGGCGCCACAACCGGCCACACCGTGGGCGAAGTTGGCGCATTGCAGGCTGGCACGCATGGGGCCGTCACTGGCCGCGCCACGAATCAGCTGCAGGTAGCGCTCGCGGGTGGCACGGCTACGTTCGATCAGCCGCTGGGTGACCTCAAGGATGCGCGGGTGCATGTACTGGACTCCAGGCTAATTGTAAGGGCGGTTTACCGGGCATTTCCCCTCCAAACGATTGCGGCCTAGGCTCAAGGTAGAGGGGCTCGCAACATCGGGGAGGCACTGCGCCCAACCACTCGTTGTATGTTTAAACAAAATACTGCCATCAAAAAGGCTTGTTTTCTATCGGTCAGTGCATAATCTTGTAATTCCAACAACAAAACCGTTTCAGTGAAGCGTCTTTGTGCCACAGCTTTCACTCGGACCGCCAGAGGTACTGCCATGACCCTACGTATCGCCATCAACGGATTCGGCCGCATCGGGCGCAATGTTCTGCGCGCACTGTATACCCAAGGCTACCGCCAGGACCTGCAGGTCGTCGCCATCAACGACCTGGGTGACAGCGCGATGAACGCCCACCTGCTCAAATATGACAGCGTGCACGGCACGTTCGATGCCCAGGTCGAGGCTGACCATGAGAGCCTGACGGTCAATGGTGACCGTATCGCGGTCAGCGCCATCCGCAACCCGGCCGAGCTGCCCTGGAAGGCCGAAGCGATCGACGTGGTGTTCGAATGCACCGGGCTGTTCACCGACCGCGCCAAAGCCGCCGCGCACCTGGCTGCGGGGGCCGGCAAGGTGATCATCTCGGCGCCGGGCAAGGGGGTCGATGCCACCGTGGTGTACGGGGTCAACCACGATATCCTGCGGGCTTCGCACCAGGTCATCTCCAACGCCTCGTGCACTACCAACTGCCTGGCGCCGATCGCCCAGGTGCTGCACCGCGAGTTCGGCATCGAACAGGGGCTGATGACCACGATCCACGCCTACACCAACGACCAGGTGCTGACCGACGTCTACCACAGCGACCCGTACCGCGCCCGCTCGGCCACCCAGTCGATGATCCCGAGCAAGACCGGCGCCGCCGAAGCCGTGGGCCTGGTGCTGCCGGAACTTGCCGGCAAGCTCACCGGCATGGCCGTGCGCGTACCGGTGATCAACGTGTCGCTGGTCGACCTGACCGTCAACCTCAAGCGCGAGGCCACCGCCGAGCAGGTCAACCAGCTGTTCCTCGAAGCCAGCCGGCACTCCAAGGTGCTCGGCTACAACGCCCTGCCGCTGGTGTCATGCGACTTCAACCACAACCCGTTGTCGTCGATCTTCGATGCCAACCATACCCGCGCCAACGGGCGGATGCTCAAGGTGCTGGCCTGGTATGACAACGAGTGGGGCTTCTCCAACCGCATGCTGGACAACTGCCTGGCATTGGCCAGCGCCCGCTGAGCCTGGCTGGTTGATGCGGCCTTTGTGGGAGCGGCCTTGTGTCGCGAAAGGGCCGCAAAGCGGCCCACGGGCATGAGCGCTGTTGCACATTTCATGGGGCTGCCTTGCAGCCCTTTCGCGACACAAGGCCGCTCCCACACAGAGCTCACTGCCTGCCAACCCTTCACAATCTTTACCTTTTCCTAACAATTCCAAGCTTGACCTGACGGCAAGATGATAAGCATTATCATTAACCTTTCGTCGGCCAGGTCCCCCCGTGAGTCAGTCCCGGTTCAACTCCGTCTTCCTCGTCCAGCGCCTTTCACTGCTGCGCACCCTGCAACGCATGGTGGGCAACCCCAGCACGGCCGAGGACCTGTTGCAGGAAACCTACCTGCGGGTGTCCCGCGCCTTGGGCGAGCGGCCCATCGAGCACCTCGAACCGTTCGTGTTCCAGACCGCCCGCAACCTTGCCCTGGACCACCTGCGTACACGGCGGGTGCAGGCGCGCATGCTGGTCGACGATGTACCCGACGAGGTGCTGCACAATATCGCCTCCCCACTCGGCAGCAGCGAGGACGCCGCCCACGCCGAACGGCTGCTCAAGCACCTGAGCGTCAGCCTCAATCAGTTGACCGAGCGCCAGCAGCGCATTTTCATCCTCAGCCGCCTGCACGGCGCCAGCTACCTGGAAATAGCCGAGCAACTGCAGGTCTCGGCCAGCACCGTTCAGAAGGAACTGAAACTGATCATGGCGATCTGCATGGGCGTGGCCGACCGCCTCAAGTGAGCCGACCGCCGGCTTGCCGAATGCGGCGTAGCCCTTGCCATGCTTCGCCCCAGCCTTGATCATTCGCAAAAATACCTGCAAGGACCCACCGTGACCGACAGCCCCGTCACTCGCCCGACAGCCACCGGGCCCGACGCCCGTGCCCGAGCGCTGGACGAGGCGCTGGACTGGCTCGTGCGTCTGCAGTGCGCCAGCGAGGCAGACACCCTCGCCTTCGAGCAATGGCTCAGCGCAGCCCCTGAAAACGCCGAAGCCTACGTCGAGGCCGAAGCCTTGTGGAACGGCACCCCGCTGCGTCAGGCGGCCATGCACATGCACCAGGATCAGCGCCGCTCGCTGCGCGGCCGCCTGCGTGTGCACTGGAAGCCACTGGCAACCGCCGCCGTGCTGCTGGTCGGGCTGTTCACCTTCGGCAACCTGCCGGTGCGCCTGCAGGCAGACCACCTGACCGTGGTCGGCGAACGCCAGCGCCTGGAGCTGGATGACGGCGCCAAGGTCCTGCTCAACACCAATTCCGCGTTCGCCAGCGACCTGCAGGGCGGCCGCCAGGTCGCGCGCCTGCTGCAAGGCGAGGCGTATTTCCAGGTGCCCGGTGGCGCCCAACTGCCGCTGGAGGTGCAGGCCGGGCCCGTGCGCGCGCAGGTGCGCGACACCGATTTCGCCGTGCGCTACCTCGACGGTGAGGCACAGGTTCGCGTACAGCGCGGCGACGTCGACCTGCAAGCCGCCAGCGACCAGCGCATCCGCCTCAGTGCCGGCGACAGCATCAGTGTCGGCCCGCAGGGCTTCGGCCAGCGCCAGCGCCCGGACATGCACAAGGACCTGGCCTGGGTCGACGGCCGCCTGGTGTTCGAGAACTGCCCCTTGAGCCAGGTACTGGCGGAAGTGCGGCGCTATTACCCGGGCTGGATCATCAACCGCAACGATCACCTCGACGACATCGCGGTGACCGGCAACTACCGCCTCGACCAGCCGCTGGAAACCCTGCGCGCCCTGGCTCACATCACCTCTGCGCAACTGCATGAACTCCCTGCCGTGGTGATCATCAACTGACCGACAAGTTTTTTTACGCGATCGCGCAACCCCACCCGTCTCGTTATAGCCAATGCAACTGATTCTTGTTTGAAAACAAGAACGGTCATCACCTATAACAGTTCGCGCGTCTGGGAG
>Ga0105251_10003175_pt1 | contig 12165 bp, 11 predicted proteins | sample KBSS64metaG_FD_80424 | JGI IMG/M metagenome (GOLD analysis project Ga0105251, IMG submission 80424) | Switchgrass rhizosphere microbial communities from Kellogg Biological Station, Michigan, USA - KBS S6-4 metaG | ecosystem: Host-associated > Plants > Roots > Rhizosphere > Soil | place...
CGTAATGCATTCATCGTGTCGTGTCTCTGCCTCAAAAGTCTGCGGGCAGGTGAGAGGCAACACCGAACCAGCGCTTTAGCGGAATTTCGAAGCTGGCCCATGGCTCTGGCTTCTGTCGGGACTGTGATCAGTCACCGGTGGCGCCCCGCAATTAGCTGTTTAAATCGGCGCAAGCAACATCCTAGAGAAGCCTGTAGGGCGGTGTCAAGAATCCCGAGCAATGAAAAGGCCCGCACGGGGCGGGCCTTTAAACGGGTTTACGCGGTATCAGTGAGTGATGGCGCGGTCGGCAGACAATTTGCCAGCACCTTCCGACAAGACCGCCAGCGTACCGCCCAGCAGCGCCAGGGCGAACTCGTAACCGTTGTTAGCCATGAACAAACCGTTATGGATATGCACCGAGAAAATCGCCACCAGGGAAATGATCGACAAGCCCAACGCCGCAGGTCGCGCCAGCAGGCCAATGATCAGCGCCAGCCCGGCGAAGAACTCGGTACCACCCGACAACAGCGCCATCAAGGTACCCGGTGCCAGGCCGATGCTTTCCATCCACTGGGCAGTGCCCGCCAGGCCACCCCCGCCAAACCAGCCAAAGAGTTTCTGCGAACCGTGGGCGGCGAAGATGATCCCGACAAAAATCCGCAGGATGGTCAGGCCGTAGCCGGCGCGGGTGGAGAGGATGCGGGTGATCAATGGGCTCATGCTGATAATCCTTTTCGATGTAGGGGTTGGTTGGCCGCTATATTAATCAGTTTAAGCAATGATAAAAGCCGATAAAACGGCTAATAACCATCGATTTAATAGATTATTTCCGTGACGCAACTCGTGGCGCTGCCGGCTCCAACGACTCCCGTTCCCGATCGAACGCCAGGTAATACTTGTTCACGCTATTAACATAGCTGACGCCACCCATTCCCACCTGCTCCATGGCAATGCGTTCCACCTGGAAAAACCATTGGTTTGGGTTAAGCCCGCGCCGCCGCGCTTCGGCGCGCATGCCCTGCACCCGCTCCGGCCCCATGTTGTAGGCCGCCAGCACAAACGCCATGCGCTCGCGTTCGTTGAGCTTGGGGCTTGAGAAAAACTTGCGCCGGATCATCGCCAGGTACCGCGCGCCCGCCTGCACATTGCTGTCCAGGCTCTCGATGTTATTGACCCCAACCCGCTGCGCCGCCGATGGCGTGATCTGCATCAGCCCCGTAGGCCCGCCGCTGCTTCTGGCGCCGGGGTCGAGGGCAGACTCCTTGAACGCCAGCGCGGCCAGGTTCAGCCAATCCATGCCCTGCTCACGGGCATGCTTTTGCAGCACCGGGCGCAGTTTTTCCAGGCGCTGACGGTCGGCACGGGCCAGTGGATAACGCACTTGATACAGCCGGCGGTAGATACGCTGAAAGGCTACGTCCTGATCGGACGGGGTGTGGTAGGTCTTGAGGAAACGATCAATGCTGGCCCGCAGCATCGAAGCATCCTGGCGTACAAACCAATACTCTTCGCCCGGCTCGCTGATGGCTACTTGCCGGTCAAACCGCAGCTTGGGCAGGATCTTCGCCCAGCGCTCGGCAATCGGTCGCTCGACAATGGTCAGGTGGAAAATCCCGGCCTGGACCATCTCCAGCACGTCTTCCACCGCCAGGCTGGGGTCGACCCATTCCACCTTCACCGGCGGCAGCTTGTGCAGGGCGAGCTTCTGGTTGACTTGATTGATCGCATCCGACGCGGCACTGCCCGTGGTCAAGGCCAGCGTGCGCCCGGACAATTGCTCAAGCTTGGTAAACCGCCGCTCCCCCTTGAGCCCTACCAGCCACAACGGCACATCGCTGGCAATCGGGTCGCTGGCGGCAATCTTGTGGGCGGCCTTCACATCAAGCAATTCGCCGGGGGCCACCAGGTCGCCCTCGCCACGGGCCAATGCGCCAATCAATTGATCCTTGGCTTTGGGAATAATCTTGAGGTTGATCTCTTCACCGTCACGGGCGTGACCGTTGAGGTATTGCTCGAAAGCGCGCAAGCGGTGGTATTCAACACCAATAGCCTGGCCCTGGACTTCACCGGAACTGTTGCGACTCTGGTTGACCAACACCCGCAAGGTGCGGCTGCTGCGGATCTGCGCGAGGTCCCGGACCTTACCGGGCTTGGTGACTTCCAGCGGCCCGTCCAGACGCGCAACCGCCGCCATGGGCAGCAGTAACGTCAGGCACAACACAAGCAACGCCGAGGGTCGGATCATCCGCTCTCCGGAAGAAAGAATACTGCCCATTGCTTCGCGAAAAACGAGGCGTTGGGGGACAGAAACAGAGCGCCATGAGCGCAGGCTTTGGGCGCAAGGGTGGCACGGCAGATGGCGACAAACCAAACACGGTGTTACTTGCGACTTTCAAAGACAGCTTTAACTCGTTGTAGTTCTTGGTTTTTCTTATAAATCTACAGCTCTGATATGCTTTCCGACCGCAGGCGGAGGTAGCACCATGCAACTCATTGATATCGGCGTCAACCTGACCAACCCAAGTTTCGACGAAAAGCACCAGGCCGTTCTCGACCGCGCCTACGCCGCCGGGGTGAGCCAATTGGTACTCACCGGCACCAGTGTCGACGGCAGTGAACAGGCCCTGGAACTGTGCGAGCAACTGGACGAAAGCGGCCAACGCCTGTTCGCCACCGCCGGTATCCACCCCCACTCGGCCAGTGACTGGAATGCCGAAAGCGCCAAGCGCCTGCGCGGTCTGCTCAAGGAAAGCCGTGTGCGTGCGGTGGGTGAATGCGGGCTCGACTTCAACCGGGATTTCTCCCCGCGCCCCCAGCAGGAAAAAGTCCTCGAAGAACACCTGGCCCTGGCCGTGGAACTGAAACTCCCGGTTTTTCTTCATGAGCGTGATGCCAACCAACGCCTGCTGGAAATCCTGCGGGACTACCGCGATCACCTGTCGGCTGCCGTGGTGCACTGCTTCACCGGCGAGCAGCGTGCGTTGTTCAGCTACCTCGACCTGGACCTGCACATCGGCATTACCGGCTGGATCTGCGACGAGCGCCGTGGGACGCACCTGCATCCGCTGGTCAGGGAAATTCCCCGGGGCCGTCTGATGCTGGAAAGCGATGCGCCCTACCTGCTGCCACGCACCTTGCGACCCAAGCCGAAAAACGGGCGCAACGAACCCGCCTATTTGCCGGAAGTCCTGCGGGAAGTCGCCTTGCACCGCGAAGAATCCGTGGAAGACCTGGCGCAACACAGCACCGCCTGCGCCCGGGCCTTTTTTGGATTGCCTGTGCCGGATTGACGCGGCTCATTGACCCATATCAAAACCCGGCGCCTCGATAGCGGCACAATAATGGCACCTTGCCAATGCTGTTTCCGCTATCAGAGAAAACCTTCCATGGGTGCCTGGCTTAGCAACATCTCACTGAAGTACAAATTCTGGGCCGTGAACGCGGTCGCCTTCATCACCACCCTGCTGCTGGTGCTGTACGCCGTGCAGCTCGAACAACAGGCCCGCAGCCAAGCCTCCCAGGCTTCGGCGCAAGCCCAGGCGCGCTTGCTCAGTGCCTGGCCCGCCGGCCAACCGCTGCCCAAGGGCGAGCACTGGCTGACCTATGCCAAGGGCAAAGCCCCACAACTGGGCGACGAGGACCTGTCAGCCCTGGCCACCGCCAGTGGCTGGGTGGACTTCAATCACATGCCGTTGTTCGGCGACAACCCGCTGATGGGCGCCGAAGTGATCAGCCGCGCCGACGGCCAGCAGGTCGCCGTCCTGGCCTACGGACCCAGCTTGAGCCAAGTGTTCGAAGACCGTTTCGCCAACTACGCCGTGGCGGTGATGATTCTGATGCTGGCCATGCTCGGCGCCTCACAGCTGCTGATCCGCTTTCTGCTCAGCCAGCTCAACACCTTGAAAGACGTGATGCTGCACGTCGAAAAAACCGGCGACCTTTCGGCCCGCGTTCCCTTGGCCTGCAAGGACGAGGTCGGGCAGATGGCCAGTGCCTTTAACGCGATGCAGGCGGGTTATCAGCGAGTGGTCAACACCGTCGCGCGCACCGCCAAGCAACTGGACGACGGTGCCGCACGCCTGGCCAGCAGCATGAACGAGGTGCAACACGGCATGCTCGGCCAGCAAAGTGAAACCGACCAGGCCGCCACCGCGATCAACGAGATGACCGCCACCGTCCACCATATCGCCCAGCATGCCGGCGCCACCCGCGACCTGTCCCAGACTGCCGACACCCTCGCCGGCAGCGGCCAGGAAGTGGTCAGCCGGGTGCAGCGCTCGATTGCCGGGCTGTCTACCGGTGTGCAGCAGACCGCCGAAATGATCCAGAAACTGGCGGAGGACAGCCAGAAAATCAACAGTGTGGTCGGGGTGATTCACAGCATCGCCGAACAGACCAACCTGCTGGCTCTCAACGCCGCCATCGAAGCGGCGCGTGCCGGCGAAATGGGTCGGGGGTTTGCCGTGGTCGCCGACGAAGTGCGCAACCTGGCCAAGCGGGTGCAGAGTTCCACTGATGAAATCACCCGTATGGTATCCGCCCTGCAAGCCGGCACCCGGGACGCGGTGGATTTTATGCAGGAAAGCTCGTTCAAGGCCGACGACTGTGTGCAACAGGCGCAAGAGGCCGGGATCGCCCTCGCTGAAATCACCGGGGCCGTGGCGCAGATGCGCGAGAGCAATACGCAGATTGCCGTGGCGGCCGAGCAGCAAAGCCATGTGGCCGAGGAAATGAATCGGGCCGTGGTGAGCATTCGTGACGTCACCGAGAACACCGTGCAACAAACCGTGGACTCGGCCACCACCAGCAATGAGCTGGCGACCCTGGCCGGTGAACTGAGCAAGGCCATCGGACAATTGAAGCTGTAAACCCGAAGGAATGGCTATGGCCTCCATAGCCATCCTTGATTCGCCGCCCCGCCCTGCCCGTCCTACACTCTGTTCAAGATGTTTCAACGGACAGAGGAATCACGATCATGGGCAAACGTCATCCAAATCTCCCCGCCTGGCAATGGCGCACCCACCCGCAGAATCATCAGCATGCAACCAATCAAGTGCTGCAGCTGCTTGCGCTGCCACTGTTGGTGATCGGCTTTCTGTTGATGGTCTCCGGGGTGTTCAGCGAGAACCTGGCGAGCGTCGCTATCGGGGTTGTCGGTATTGTGGCCGCGCTGGCATTGCAGCATCACGGTCGCAGCCTGGAGGCACGCACCAGCGATGCCTCCAACGATCAACACCTGTTGGTCTGAGGGCTCAGGCGAACACCACCACGGACTGGCGACTGATAGCAATCAACTGCCCGTCAGGGCTCCACAGCTGCGCAGCCGCATGGCCGTAGCCGTCGCGGGCATGCTCGATGTGGACCCGGTATTGGCACCAGTCCAGGGTGCTGAGGGTTTGCAATGGCTGGACGAATTCGATGGTCCAGGTCAGGGTGCTGCCCGGTGCGGGTTGGGTCAGGTGCGGCAGCACCGCAGGTGGCCACGCATCCACCAGCGCGAGGATATGCGCCTCGGTCAGCGGTTCTTCTTTCACATCGCCACGCAAGCGCACCCAGCCGCCCATCTCACGGGATTTATTGCCGGTGAAGGGTAGGCCGCCGACGCTCCAGCGCATTGCCAGGTGCCGCATGAATTCCGGTGTCACCCCTTTGACGTAGGGCAGCTCCTGGCACTCATCCCAGTGTTTGAAGGTGGGCGCGGGTTCAGCGGCGACGTCGATTTGCGACGGCCGCGACGCGCCAAAACTGGCCTGCACCAGGGTCATCGTCTCACCGTTCTGCACCACACGGCCCAGCAGTTGGCTGACGGCCTTGCCTTCGCGCAGCACTTCGACTTCGTAGCGGGCAGGCACATCCGGCGCCACCGGGCCGACAAAGGTAATCGCCAGCGAACGCAGCGGGCGATCCGCCGGGACCTGCGCACGCAGGGCTTCGTACGCCAACGCCACGACCAGCCCGCCAAAGGTGGCACGGCCCTGGGCCCATTCGGCCGGGACCGAGACGTCCAGCGGGTGGCTGCGGGCAGCGTCGAGCAAATCACTAAAGCGCATGGCGATCTCAACTTGAAGAAAGGATTGAGGGATCTTAACCACCCGGCCTGCGCCGCACAGCACCTATTCCAGCCAAAAGTCCGGACAGAAAGGCCGTGCCATCACGCGAAGCAGTCAGCGCTCAACTTGTCCAGCACCCGGTCCGCCTGCCCTTCAGCCTCGGCCATGGTGCGGTGCCAGCCGGTCACGCACGGCTGCAAATCAGGCTCGTGCCCGGCTTGCGCCAGCCATTGCCAGCAGTCGTGCCAATCGCCAAGGGCGCCTTGGGCTGCCTTGAGACGGGACACAGCTTTAGGCGGCAGCTTGTTCAGCTGGGGATAAGCCTCGGCGGCATAACGCACACGCTTGATCAACAGGCGCAGGCGATGACGGTCATGGTTGGGATCGCGCAGCGCCTCGCCGAGGTTTTTCCATTGCTTGGCCAGGCGTTTTTCAATGCGCGTGCTCAGGCCCTTGAGCAATTTCTGCCGTTGGGAGGCGCGGATAAAACGCGGGAAGGCATCGAGGATCAGCAGCAATTGCGCCAGCTCCGGCCCTTGTGCAACCGAGCGGTAGGTGGCCGGCTGCTGCCGCATACGCCGCTCAGCGGCCTCGTGATGGCCGTGCTGGTGGAGGTAGGCCGCCAATACTTCACGGTCGCGAAACGGTGTGGTCAGTTGGCCGACGGCACTGGCGGCCGCCTCGAGTTGCTCGACACCGGGCAACCCGCGCAATGGTCGCAACAGGCTGCGCAAGCGCCGCACCGTGGTGCGCAGATCATGCAGGGCCTCGTCGTCCGTGACGGCGGCGAGGCGCGCCTGGCAGTTCAGTAACCCTACTTCCAGGCCAATGACCTGAGCGACTAGCTGATCGACCAAGGCTGACATCCTTTCCTCCTCAATGATTAAACCTTCGGGCTTGAGGCCGCCGACGCAGCCTCGTTGCACTCGACAGCTGCTACGCGGGGTTAGCGCCCTGCACGGGACTCACGAATGTAGAAGCGGGCCTTCTCGGCCTTGGTCGAGCAGCCTTCAAAGGCTTCGAACTGCTGCTGGGTCTTGGCGCCAGTCAACAACGACAGAGCCTTGGAGTAACTCACGGTGCCGGCAAAACCTTCGGCCTTGGCCAGGTCCAGCTCGTGCCACGCCGCGTCCAGTTGCGTGCCGCAGCTGTCGCGATAAGCGGTTTTCCCGGCACAACCGGCCAGGGCCAACACGATCACAGGCACACACATCCAGGCTTTCATCAAATGACACCTCAAGAAAAGAAAAAACAGTCACAGCTGTAGACGTTGCCTACACAGAAAAGTGCCTTATCCGACTGCCTGAATCCGCAGCTCCGATTGCCAGAGCATACCCGAGCAGGGTCGCCCGCTCGCGAAAATAATCGGTTGTGGCGGTGATGATTGAAGCGCGCCCCTCGATGGGTGCATTGTGGGCACCTGTTTTGCGAAGGATCAGGTCATGAACAAACGTGTTGCATTGGTGCTGGGCTCCGGTGGCGCCCGGGGCTACGCCCATATCGGCGTGATCGAGGAAATCGAAAAACGCGGCTATGACATCGCCTGCATTGCCGGCTGTTCCATGGGTGCGGTGGTGGGTGGGATCTATGCTGCGGGCAAGCTGGAAGCGTATCGAAACTGGATCGAAAGCCTCGACTACCTGGACGTACTGCGCCTGGTCGATGTGAGCTTTCGCCTGGGGGCGATTCGTGGCGAAAAGGTCTTTGGGCAGATCCGCAAGATCGTCGGCGAGATCAATATCGAAGACCTGCGCATTCCCTACACCGCCGTGGCCACCGACCTGACCAACCAGCAGGAAATCTGGTTCCAGGAAGGCTGCCTGCACCAGGCCATGCGTGCCTCGGCGGCGATTCCCAGCCTGTTCACCCCGGTGATGCAGGGCAACCGCATGCTGGTAGACGGCGGCCTGCTGAACCCGTTGCCGATCGTGCCGGTGGTGTCGAGCCATTGCGACCTGATCATTGCGGTCAACCTCAACTCCACCAACCAGAAGCACTACAAGCTTCCGGTGATCCAGCGTCCGCCGGCGTTCAGGAGCCGCTTCGATAACCTGGTGCGTTCACTGGGTTCGCACTTGCCGTTTCGGCGCAAGCAGGCCGAGCAGTTGTTGATGCTGGAACAGGAAGCGCTGCTGGCCCAGGCCGCCGATATCAACCCGTGGCTGGACTCTGCCGAACCCGAGGCGCAACAACCGGCGGCGGCACCGGAAAAGGCCGGGGCGCCCAAGTCGGCGACCGGCTCGTTCATCATCGATAACGTGGGGCCCGCGTCGCTGCTGGATTTGATCAACCAGAGCTTCGAGGTGATGCAGACGTCATTGGCGCAGTACAAGATCGCCGGTTACCCGCCGGATATTCTGATCAACGTGCCGAAGCGGGTGTGCCGGTTTTTCGAGTTTTACAAAGCGCCGGAGTTGATCGCGCTGGGGCGGGAGATCGCGAGCGATACGCTGGATCGTTACGAGAGCGAGCAACACTGAGTATTTATGAACCGAGCGTTTGTGGCGAGGGAGCTTGCTCCCGTTGGAGTGCGAAGCGCTCCCAGGATTTTGGGACTGCTGCGCAGCCCAGCGGGAGCAAGCTCCCTCGCCACAGGTTGAGCTAACGCTTCAGGCCTCGGTGTTCAACAACCGATAGCCCACACCGGCCTCAGTCACGATAAACCGTGGCTGAGTCGGATCATCCGCCAGTTTCTGGCGCAGATGCCCCACCACAATCCGCAGGTAATGGCTGTCTTCGGTATGGGTCGGGCCCCAGATATCCTTGAGCAATTGCTGCTGGGTAATCACCCGCCCGGGATGCCGCGCCAGTTGCGCCAGCACCGCGTATTCCTTGCGGGTCAGCGCCACTTCGACACCGTCCAGCAGCACCCGCCGATAAGCCAGGTCTACCGTCAGCGGGCCAAACCGCAGTGCCGCTTCCTGGGCCTCCCCCGCCGGCGCCTGGCGCAGCAAGGCCCGCACCCGCGCGAGAAACTCCTGGATGCCAAACGGCTTGGTCACGTAGTCGTTGGCGCCGTTGTCCAGCGCCTCGACCTTTTGCACTTCGCTGGCCCGCACCGACAGCACCAGCACCGGCACCGTGGACCACTCGCGAAACTCGCGCAGCACTTGCTGGCCGTCCATGTCCGGCAGGCCGAGGTCGAGCACCAGCAGGTCCGGTTTACTCAAGGCGGCCTGGGCCAGGCCTTCGTTGCCGGTGCCGGCCTCGATCACTTTGTAGCCCTGGGAGGCCAGGCTGATACGCAAAAACTTGCGGATCTGCGGTTCGTCGTCAATGACCAAAATCGTCGCAGTCTGGCTCATGGTGTCCAATCAAAATCCGTGAAGAAACATTTCATTGTAGAAGCGAGCTTGCTCGCGAAAAACCCAAGGGCTGCGCGTTAACTCAGAACACCATCATCATCGTTAACAATCTTCGCGAGCAAGAGCCAAGCGCGCCCATCGATCCTACAGTTCGCTTTCCAGCCCAGGCTGGGTCTGCAATGGCAGGAATAAAGTGATGCAGGTACCGCGACCGTCGATGCCGTCGGCCACGCTGATATGCCCGCCGTGCGCACCGACCATGCCCTGACAGATCGCCAGGCCGAGCCCGGTGCCCTGCCCGCCACGATCACCTCTGGCGGCGGTGTAGAACATGTCGAAAATCTTCGCCCGCTCCTCCTCGGGAATACCCGGGCCTTCATCGGCGACCGCAAAGAACAATTGATTATCCTGCACGCCGGCACTGAGTTGCAGGCGGCCCTGTGGCGGTGAGAAGCGTGCAGCGTTTTCCAATACGTTGACCAGCGCCTGCTCGATCAAGGCCGCATGCACATACAGCAACGGCAGTTCGGGCGGCATGTCGGTGGTCACTTGCAGCGGCGCCAGCACCGCACGCAGACGGCCAAGGGAACTGCCGACGATATCGCCGGGTGAGACCCAGTCCCGCGCCAGCTTCAGCGCACCGTGGCCCAGGCGAGTCATATCCAGCAGGTTCTGGATGTAGCGATCCAGGCGCTCAGCCTCATCGCGGGTGCCTTCCAGCAACTCCCGGCGATCTTCCAGGGGAATCGCCTCGCCGAGGGCCAGCAGGCTGTCGATGCTGCCACGCATGGACGTCAGCGGTGTGCGCAAATCGTGAGACACAGAAGCCAGCAAGGCACTGCGCAATTGCTCGGTTTCACCGTGCAGGCGTGCCGCTTCCAGTTCCTGGCCGAGCTGCGCACGGGCCAGGGCTTGAGCCAATGGCTGACTCAAGGCCGTGAGCAGGCGACGGCGTTGGCCGCTCAGCTCTAGCCCGGCTTTAGGGCTGACACCGAGCAGGCCCAACGGACCTTCTTCGCTGGACAACGGCCACCACCACCAGCGCCCGAACGGCAAGGTGCCGGTGCCCATGCCGGCCGGCTGATCGTGCTGCCAGGCCCAATCGGCGGCGGCGCGCTCGGCTTCGGTGAAGGTGATCGGGCCACCGGTCTCGACCTTCCAGTCGCCCTGGCCGTCGCGGTTGAGCAGGCACAGTTGCAGGTCGCTCCAGCCTTCCAGGTGATGCGCGGCTGCACTGATCACCGCCTGGCGATCGGTGGCAGCGGTGAGCTTGCGGGATAAGTCGAGCAGCTCGGTGGTTTCTTCCTGGGTGTCGCGCAACGCCTGCAACTGCCGACGCTGGCGGGCGGCCAGGTTGCCGGTGAGCGCGGCCATCAGCAGGAAGAACAACAGCGTCAGCACGTCCTCTTCACGCTGGATGGCGAAAGAGAAATTCGGCGGGATAAACAGAAAGTCGTAGCTCAGGAATGACAGCGCCGCACACGCCAACGCCGGGCCCAAGCTGCTACGTACCGCTACCAGCAATACGGCGGCGAGGAACACCAGCGAGATATTCGGCAACGGCAAGGCACTGGCGACACCCCATGCGACTGCGGCCGCGATCACGGTCGCCACCACCGCCAGGGCATAGTCAAACCACACCAGCCCACGCACATCCGGCAGGCGCGGCGGGGCCGGAACTTCGTCGCTGTCGAGGACGTTGATTTCCAAGCCCCGGGCATTGCGCAGCAGGCGTGCCGCCAAGCCGCCACCAAACAGATTGCGCCGCCAGCGCGGCCGGGACTGCCCCACCAGAATCAAGCTGGCGCGACGCTCGGCGGCGTGCTGGATCAGGGTTTTGGCCACCTCCCCCGCTCGCAGCAACACCACTTCACCGCCAAGACGCTCGGCCAGTTGCTGGGCGTTTTGCAGACGCAGCCGCGATTGTTCATCCCGTACCCGGCCGTTATCCACATGCACCAGGCTCCACGGCAAATGCCGACGCTGGGCTACGCGGCTGGCATGACGCACCAGGCGTTCGGCCTGGGCATCGCCATCCACGCCCACCAACAACCGGCCACGCACGGCGGGCGCGGCTTGGCCCAATTGGCGATAACCCTGGGCCAAGTCATCGTCGACATGGGCCGCAGCGGTTTGCATCGCCAGCTCGCGCAGGGCCATGAGGTTGGTCTGGGTGAAGAAGGCATCGATGGCGGCGCGGGCCTGTTCAGGCACGTAGACCTTGCCGTCCCGCAGACGCTCCAGCAGCTCGCGGGATGGCAGGTCGATCAGCAGCAGTTCGTCGGCTTCCTGCAAGACCCAGTCGGGCAAGGTCTCGCGCACTTGCACGCCGGTGATGCCGCGCACCTGGTCGTTGAGGCTTTCCAGGTGCTGGACGTTGACCGTGGTAAAAACGTTGATGCCGGCGGCGAGCAACTCCTGAATGTCTTGCCAGCGTTTTTCGTGACGGCTGCCGGGGGCGTTGCTGTGGGCCAGTTCGTCCACCAGCACCAGTTTGGGCTTGGCGGCGAGCAGGCCGTCGAGGTCCATTTCCTCCAGCATCACGCCGCGGTATTCGGAACGCAGCAGCGGCTGTTGTGGCAAGCCGCTGAGCAAGGCTTCGGTCTCGGCGCGGCCGTGGGTTTCCACCACGCCGGCAATCAGCCGCACGCCCTGGCGCAGCTGGGTGTGGGCGGCCTGGAGCATGGCGTAGGTCTTGCCCACGCCGGGGGCGGCGCCGAGGAAGACTTTGAGCCGGCCACGGCCGTCCCGGGGTAGATCGGCTAGCAGGGCATCGGCGCGGCCGGAGTCGCTCATGCTGGGGTTTCCTTCAATTGTTCAGACCCAGA
>Ga0105251_10003177_pt1 | contig 12156 bp, 4 predicted proteins | sample KBSS64metaG_FD_80424 | JGI IMG/M metagenome (GOLD analysis project Ga0105251, IMG submission 80424) | Switchgrass rhizosphere microbial communities from Kellogg Biological Station, Michigan, USA - KBS S6-4 metaG | ecosystem: Host-associated > Plants > Roots > Rhizosphere > Soil | place...
CGGTGACCCGCTGCATGTGGTCGATTTCCAGATTGAAGGCTCGGCTGAGAACCATCCGGCGGGTGACACGGTGACGATTGCCGGGAGTGGGACTTTCGTTCTCAATGCCAACGGCAGCTATACCTTTACGCCTGTTAAAGACTGGAACGGTATCGTCCCGACCATTACTTTTAACGTTTCCGATGGCACTGCCACCCCGCCAACACAAAGCTCGCTGGATATCACCGTTCGGCCAATCGTTGATATCGCCAACGACTCCGTGTCCACCCATGCGGGCAAGCCGATAACCATCGATCCGTTTATCAATGACCTCTTTAGTAACCCTGACAAAAAAATAACTGACGTCACCGCGCCGGCGCATGGCACGGTGACCATCAGCGCCGACGGCAAAACGGTGCTCTACACGCCGAACGCCGGTTATGTCGGTAACGATGTATTTAATTACACCGTGACCAGTGGCGGCCGTCCAGAAACCGCCACGATTACCGTCACCATGAACAATGCCGTGCCGGTGTTGCGCAGCACGGCAGGCAGCACACTCGAAGACACTCGACTGGATGGCAATTTGCTCACCACGGCAAGAGATGCCGACGTAGGTGACACTATTACGGTTACCGATTTCACTATTGACGGCACGACGTATGCAACGGGCGCTCCGGTGGTTCTCGATGGCAAAGGGACGCTGACCATCAACAGTAACGGAACTTACAGCTTTGAACCGGTGGCAGACTGGAATGGCATCGTGCCACCGATCTCCTTCACCATCAGCGATGGCAATAACGGAGGCCAGGCGACCAGTACTCTGGTGATTCAAGTGCGGTCAGTGGTGGATATTGCCCCAGATACCGCGACGACTCATGCGGATAACTTTGTCGCCATTAACGTGCTGGGTAACGACACCTTCAGCAACGATACGCAAATCGTCACCGCTATTCGCGACAACACCACGCTTGGGCAAGTGTTTGTGCTATCTGATAACACGATTCGCTACTCCCCACCGCCAGGATTTGTGGGCAGAGATACATTTACGTATACCGTCACCAGCGGCGGCATTACCGAAACCAGCACCGTAACGGTCATCGTCACCAACGCCGCACCAGTCACCACTGATATGAACCTGTCGATGGAAGAAGATGGCGCGCAGATTAGCGGCAGACTGACGGTTACCGACCCGGACTTCGATGTGGTGCGCGTCACCTCGTTCCAGGTAGACGGCATCAACGGCGTGTTCGCGATTAACCGATTTGGCACTGGCACCGCCTTGATTCCGGGTGTCGGCACCTTTACGCTCTCTTATGATCGCAGTTATACCTTCACACCTATCGCTGACTGGAATGGCAACGTCCCGCAGATAACCTACGTAGTAACCGACGACAACGGCGACACCCAGGTTTCCGGCAAGGTGAATATTTTCGTGAACCCTGTCGTGGATATCGCGGATGACAACATCTCGCTTCAGGCGGGAACGTCGTCTTCGGACAATCTGTTCACTAACGACAGCTTCGAGAATAGCGACAAAGCTATTACCGAGGTCACTCAGGGAAACCACGGCACCGTCGTTATCGGCAGCAATGGCATTGTGACCTACACGCCACAGCCAGATTATGTCGGAACAGATTCCTACACCTACACCGTCACCAGCGGCGGAAGAACGGAAATCGCCACCGTAAACGTGACGGTAACGAACACCGTGCCAGTAGCGGCACCCGACACGCAGACTAATGTGGAAGACACTACGCTTGTCGGGAACGTGTTAAGCAACGATACCGACAGTAACGCCACCGACACTCTTAGCGTCACAAGCTTTACCTTACCGGGTGAAACGGTGCCGCATCTGGCCGGGGAAACTGTCACTATTACCGGAATCGGCGCTCTTACGCTCAATGCTGACGGCAGCTATAAATTTGTACCGGTCGCTGACTGGAACGGTGCAGTACCCGTGGTCACCTATAACATCAGCGACGGTCATATCGGCGGCACCGCCAGCAGCACGCTGACACTTGTGGTGACCGAAGTTGCGGACATTGTTGATGATTCAAGCTCTACCCATGCCGGGGTGCCAGTAATCATCGACGTTCTCGCCAACGATAATTTCGAAAATGGCGACAGACAAATCACTGCCACCAGCAACGGCGCCTTTGGCACCACCACCATCGTTAACGGCAAAGTGGTTTACACCCCTATCGCTGGTTATGTAGGCCGCGACAGCTTTACCTATACGGTGACAAGCGGTGGCATAAACGAAACAGCTACCGTAACCGTGGATATGACCAACACGCCACCTGTGGCGAACCCGGACACCAGCATCACGCCTGAAGACAGTACCGCCTCTGGGAATGTGCTGGCCAACGACACCGATGCGGATAATGCAGATAAAAACGCCCTCACCGTCACCGGATTTACCGTCAACGGCACACAATATGCGCCCGGCAGCACGCTCACTCTTGTCGGGATGGGCGTGCTGACAGTGCAAGCCGACGGCCGCTGGAATTTCGTACCGGTTGCGGACTGGAACGGCACCTTGCCGCTGGTGAGTTACCAAATGAGCGACGGCAATACTGGCGGGGTTTCCAGCGCCTCGTTAAGCATTACCATCGCGCCAGTTCAGGATGCCTTTAACGATCTGATTTCCGTCAATGGCAACAGCTCGGTCACCAGCGATGTGCTGGCAAACGACACCTTTACCAACAGCGATAAAACCATCGTCACCATTACCCAGGGCAACCACGGCACCGTCAGCATCGAAAACGGCCAAATTACCTACACGCCAAACATCGGTTATGTGGGCGCAGACAGTTACACCTACACGGTGTTGAGCGGCGGCATTCTGGAAACCGCTACTGTCGCAGTACGGGTTGCCGATCTGGTGCCAATTGTTAACCCGGAAGCGGTGATCACCCCGGAAAACACGCCGATCTCCGGCAACGTTTTAACCAACGACAGCGACCCGAACGGTGATCCGCTGCATATTTCTGTTTTCCAGGTGGGCGGCGCTCGCTACAACGCGGGCGAAACCGCGCTACTGGCAGGGATTGGCAGCCTGACGGTACAAGCCGATGGCAGCTACACTTTCACACCGCAAACCAACTGGCATGGTTTCGTGCCAGTGGTCACTTATACCGTCAGTGACGGTTACCCGGTTGGTGAAACCAACGGCACATTGCGCATTCTGGTGACACCGTCGGTGGAAATTTCGGTGCGGGAAGATGGCCTGACACCGCTTGATCCTGGTGCTCAGGAGGTTAACGGCACGCTAGATATTTTGTCACTCGACAGACTACAAACGCTGACCTTCCAGGGGCGTGTTATCACCGCAGAACAGCTTCTACGTCTGAACCCTCTGTCGCCAATTACTATCGAAACCGTGACGGGCACCATCAAGCTGCTGGCTTACTACAGTAGCGCAGACGGTGTTGCGCGGCTCGATTACAACTTCACCTTACGTGAAGCGGTGTCGCAACCGGGTCTGGTCAGTACGCATAACGACTACGCAGTCCAGGTGAACGGCACCACCATCGGGCAGCTACGCATTACCGTCTTCAACGACAACCCGACTGCCACCGATGACAGCGCGGAAATCTTGCAGGACCAGAACCAGAATTCGGCCAGCGGTAACCTGTTTAACGATGATCGCATTGGTGCTGATGGCGCGGCGAGCAATGGCCCTGTCACGGGCGTCGTGTCAGAAAACACTGGTAATGCAGGCACCATTGGCGGCTCGAGCAGTGGCCAATACGGCACGCTAACCCTCGATAGCCAGGGCAACTGGCGCTATGAAGTCAACAGCAGCGACCCTCGTGTAGCGGCACTTGAAGCGAACGCAACACTCACAGAGGTGTTTGTTTACACCATCACCGACAGCGATGGCGGCGTCAGCGAAGCACGTCTCACCATTTTGATTCATGGCGTCACGGCGATGCCAAACGTCGATGACCGTAATGGCGACCAGATATTTGGCCGTGAGGAAGAAGAAACACTGCCCGCCTACAGCCAAAGTTACGAACCGGGCTTGTTTATTCTGCCGCTAGTCTATGATTTACAAAGTGATGCAGTTGGTCTGCAAACCCGGCTTAACAGCCGGTTTGCCGCCTATGGTTATGGGATAGAGCATGCGAATGCACCCGTTATGCAGCAGGCAGTTCTGTTCTCGCGCTGGTACAGCGACAGCCGTGAGCAGCGCACTTTACCTGGCTTAGAAAGTAACGCCCTTGGGCAGAATTCGCTTGGGAACTCATTTGGCCCGTTTGGTATTGGACAAGCCGATGAGCGTAGCTCATTTGCTCAAACAGCGGCCACGCAGGAAGCGACGCAGGTTGAACAACCGACTGTTATCGCATCGGGAGCACAACCGTTATCCATGCAGCTTGCTGCCCTGGAAAAACAAACTTTGGCGTCTGGAAAGCACATTACAGTCCCGACAATCACTCGCCGGTAAAGGCTAAAGCAACTGTTTAAGATGGAAATAACAATAATGAACGCATACGTGGTGGCTGAAGTGAAAAAACGTGGCGTGCCGTTAGTCAAACCCGTTGCTGGGTTGATTGCGGTACTGATTTTGGCTGGCTGTGGCACCATTAAACCGGAACCGTTAACTCAGGATGAGATAACCGCGCGAGTGAATCGTGACCGGGCAGAAATGTACCGTGGGCAAGAATCCCTAAGCGGCCCGATGACATTATCCGATGCCATGGCGCGCGCGTTGAAATATAACCTCGACTACCGCCTGAAAATGATGGAAACCGCGTTATCGCGCAGTTTGTTAGATGTCTCGCAACAAGACATGTTGCCAAAGCTGATGGCAGATGCGGGTTACCGCTGGCGTGATAACGATTCGGGCGGCACCAGTATCGGTATTGATGACGGGCTCGTCAGCTTGCGCCCTTCCACGTCGGAGGAACGCGAACACTATCTTTCCAGCGCGACATTTTCCTGGGATCTTCTCGACTTCGGTATGAGTTATTACCGCGCCAAACAACAGGCAGATGAAGTCAATATTGCGGAAGAACGCCGCCGTAAAGTGCTGCAAAACATTGTCCAGGAAGTGCGTGATGCCTACTGGCGTGCATTAGGCGCGCAGCGTTTGCTCGACGAAACCCAACCGCTGGCCGAGCAAATTGCCCAGGCGCTGGATAAAACCCGTGAAGCAGAACAGGCCGGGATCTTGCCACCAATTGAAGGGCTGGAATATCAGCGCGCCCTGCTTGATGCCATGACATTGCTGAACCAAAAACGCCAGCAAATGGAACTGGCAAAAAGCGAGCTGACGGCGCTTATCAACCTGCCGCCGGGCACACCGCTGGTGTTGCAAGACACACCAACGCCGCTGGCACCACCTCCGACCAACATTGATAAGCTTGAGCAAATGGCATTGGAGCGTCGCCCGGAACTGCGTGAGGAAGATTACAAAACGCGCATCGACAGCTATGAAACCAAGCGCCAAATCGCCTCGTTATTCCCGAGTCTGAATCTGTTCGCTGGGTTGAATTACGACTCCAACGAATATCTCTACAACAACAACTGGATTGAAGGCGGCGTCGGTGTCTCGATGAACCTGTTTAAGCTGCTGAGTATTCCGGCAATCAGTACCGCCAACGATGCTCGCGCACAAACCGATGATGCACGCCGTATGGCGCTGAGTATGGCGGTTCTGACGCAAGTTCGTGTCGCCACCGAACGCTACAAGCTCGCCTCCTATGACTTCCAGATTGCCGAACAATCGGCGCAAGTCGACCAGCGACTGGCAAGCATTTCCCGCGCAGGTTCTGATAACTCACTGACCAGTGACCTGGAAACATTGCGTACTCAGGCACGCTCGATTGTTTCGCGCTTCCAGGAAGCTTCATCGTATGCCGAAGCGCAGGCCGCCTATGGCCGAGTACTGAACTCTGTGGGTATCGATTTGCTACCAGATCAAGTTAATCAAACCGATGTTGCCAGCTTATCGCGACAAATTGCCACCAGTTTGCGCCAACAAGAGAGCAGCGTATTTGCTCGTACTGCCGGTATTGTGGTGGAAAAACACCCGATATCTGTGCAGATCACGCGCCTGCCATCTGGCGTTTCACGCTCCACCGTTTCGCAATCCGTTGGTCGGGTGATTGAAGCAAACCACCTGTCTCTTGAGCCGTCACCAAAAAGCCTCACCTTGCAAATGGGCTTCAACATTGGTGCCAGCAACGGCACACGTAAAGGTGTGTGGACAATGCGTGTGCTGGATGCAGACGGTTCTGAAGTGCTGACTCGCCAGTACACAAGCTATCTGCCAAACGAAACCAGTACGCGTTCCATCAGCGCGCTTGCCGAAGCAGCAACATTATCCATTACCACTGATTTACAAAGACTTGCAGGGGCAACCCCTGTTCTGACTGCGACGCCATGAGGCTGTGTATGAATAACAATAAAAAGAGCACATCTGCTCTACTACTCTCGCTAGCCTGTTTTTCTGTGCAAGCCTTTGCCGCCAATCCTGTTTTTGCGGCTCCTGCTGAGGTAAAAACACCCACCGCGCAAGGCAGTACCACGGTGCGCTTCCTGGTACTCGCCAACCGCGAAAGCCCGCTTTCAAGCGTGGTGCCTGGGCGAATGGCGAAAATCAATGTGCAATTGGGCGACCCCGTTACCCAAGGCAAAGTGTTGGCAAGCATGGATTGTAGCGATTTAGTGGCACGTAAAAATGCCGCCGAAGCGGAGTTTCACGCCGCTCAACTGCGCTATGAAGCCAAAGCAAAACTACAGGGATTACAATCCGCTGCTGCACTTGAAGTGGGTTTAGCCGCCTCTGAAGTCAACCGTACCAAAGGTCAGGTCGGCATTTTTGACGCCCAACTGGCGCAGTGCCGGTTTGTAGCACCGTTCAATGGTCGCGTAGCCAAAATCTATGTCAAAGAAGGCCAGGGGATTGGTGCTGGTGCGCCTGTGATTGACCTGGTAGGAAGCGGCACGTTGCGCGCACGCTTAAACGTGCCTTCAAACTGGGTGTCATGGCTGAAAATTGGTTCGCAGCTTAATGCCTCCGTGGGTGAAACCGGCAAGCAATACCCGCTCACCGTGACGAATATCAGCGGCAAAGTCGATGCGGTTAGTCAGACTATCGAAATTGAAACTCGTTTCCCGGAAAAAACCGATGACGTGTTGCCGGGTATGAGCGGACAAGCCGTTGCTATCTGCCCACCTGATGAAAACCGTTGCCTGAAAAGCGGAGCTGCAAATTCGTGATGTCCAGTACAGCCTTCTACCAGCTAGCAGCCCGGGTAGAAGCGATAAGCAACTCCGCAGAGTTAGGCTTCGCTATATGTAATGAAACACGCCAACTGGTGGATTACCGCCAGGCGGCGCTGTTGTCTCTCACCTCATCCAACCGCGCAAAACTGGTCGCTCATTCAGGGCTTAGTGATACCGACAATAATACTCCGTATGCCTTATGGCTCTCTGACGTAGCAAAAGAGATTGCGCCACATTGCCGCGCACTGCCGCCAGAAGCCCGTGTACTGGCACTTTCACCCGCGCAACTCAGTGAGTCCCTTGCTCCGCAGTGGGATGAATGGCTGCCTGCAAATGTCTGGGTGCTGCCATTAACCGGTGCCGACGGAGAGATTCACGCACTATGGTTTTTGGGCCGTGACGACCCGTGGCCAACAACGCTCGCACCAACCTCCCCGGAGTTTATCCTGCTGCAACTAAGCGGGTTGTACGGTTATGCATGGTGGGCCTTAACGGCACGACCTTCACGTTTCAAGCAGTTCTGGCAGCGCAATACCGGGCGTCGTCTCGGTTATATCGTGCTGGCGGTGCTGTTGGTGTTATGCATTCCGGTGCGCGAATACACACTGGTGCCTGCCGAAATTATCTCGCTTCACAGTGAAGTGATTGCCGCTCCTGACTCCGGCGTGATTAAACGCATGGTCGTGCTGCCAAACAGCGATGTGGTGAAAGGCCAGGTGCTGGCAACGCTCGATGACACCACATTGCATAACCGCCTTGCGGTGGCACAGGCGGAGTTGGAAACCACTGAAACTACGCTACATCAGGCTTCACAACAGGCGATTGAAGACCAACAGGCTAAGTCAGAACTGGCAATGGCTGAAGGCAAATGGCGCGAGAAAAAAGTTGAAGTTGAATCGATAACACGCGACCTCGAAAAGCTGACCATTCGTGCTCCTGATAACGGCGTATTTGTCTATTCTGACCCGGACGACTGGGCTGGTCGCCCGGTACAAACCGGTGAGCGAATTGGTTTGCTGGCAGACCCTGATAATCTCGGCGTTCGCGCCTGGGCCCCGGTAAGTGAATCCACTAACCTGAAGCATGGGGCGCCGATGAAAATCTTTTTGAAAGTCGCCCCTCTTGATTCACTGGACGCAAAACTGGGATACGCGGGTTATCAAACGGTGGAAGCACCCAACGGCGTAGCCAGTTATATGCTGCGCGGCACGCTGGAAGGTAAACCTGCTGTTGCGCGTATTGGCTTGCAGGGTACCGCGCGCGTAACGGGTGATTGGGCAATGCTCGGTTACTTATTGCTACGTCGCCCTATTGCCACATTACGTGCCGGGAGCGGATGGTGATACCTGGTGCTGCAACGGCCCCAACGTGGCCTGCGCTACGTGATGAACTGCGACTTAACAGCGCAGGTACCAACCGCGACGGATCTCCGGCCTGGCACCTGGCTGATCCCGTGCGTAATCTGTTTTTTCGCCTTGGCTGGCTGGAAATTGAAATTCTCAAACGCTGGCAACTGGCAGATACCGGGAAAATAGCGCAGGCGATTAATCAGCAAACTACGCTGAATGTCGATGAAGAAGATATCAAAGCTTTTGTGCTGTTTTTACAACAACAACAGTTGCTACGTAGCGCCCGCTATCGCCCGGCATCCTCTGCCTGGAAGTGGTTGTTACACAGTTATTTGTTTATCCGCATTCCGCTGGTTCACCCGGAAAAAGCCCTGCGTAAAGCGCTGCCGTGGTTAAAGCCGCTGTTTAGCAAAACCTTCATGTGGTTAACGTTGTTTGTCGCGATTACCGGTATTGTGCTCGCCGCTCGCCAGTGGGACACCGTGGTTGCCACGTTGCATAACTCGGTGAACTGGCATGGCGCGGTGGCCTTTGCTATTGCTCTGGTTTTTTCCAAATGTTGGCATGAAATGGGCCATGCGCTTACCGCTACCAGGCACGGTGTACGGGTTGGGCACATGGGTGTTGCGCTACTGGTGATGTTGCCGATGGCCTACACCGACACCGGAGAAAGCTGGAAGCTCATCCGTTCACGCGACCGTTTAAAAATTGCCGTCGCCGGGATTGCCTCAGAATTAGTTCTGGCAGCATGGGCCACCTTGCTGTGGTCGTTTGCGCCTGAAGGCAGCGTCAAAAACGCGTTATTTTTCCTTGCGACCACCGCCTGGGTTATGACAGTCGTGGTTAACGCCAGCCCGTTTATGCGTTTTGATGGTTATTACATTCTGAGCGACATGCTGGATTTTCCAGGGCTGCACGAGCGCGCAGGAAACTGGGCGAAACGGGCGATGCGCTGGCATCTATTTGGTATCAACGATCCAAAACCTGACAACGTCACCCCGGCCTTTGCCCGTTTTCTGACGGTATTTGCCTTCGCCACCTGGATTTATCGCCTGCTGCTGTTTATCGGTATTGCGGTCGTTATCTATCACGCCTTTTTTAAGGCGTTGGGTGTGATTCTGTTTTTGATAGAGATTGTGACTTTTGTGGTGCAACCGATGATCCGAGAAATCAAACACTGTTGGGCACGCCGCGCGGAAAGCCAGCCTTTCCAGCGCCGAAGATTGCTACTGATTGCTATCGCCGCGCTGCTGGTTATTTTTGTGCCGTGGTCGAATAAAGTGAATCTGCCAGGGGTGATTGAAGCCGGTTTTGTACAGCCGATTTATACGCCGTACAGTGCGCGCCTTGAGAAGATTCTCGTCACCGATGGGCAGGAAGTGAAAGCCGGGCAGCCGCTGTTCGAGCTGATCGCACCACTGCCGGAAACCTCGCAGCGAAAAGCTGAGGAGATGCGCCGCGCATGGGAGTTCAGCGCTCGCGGTGCGTTAGGGCTTGATAAAGATGGCCCGGCGAAACAGGTTCTGGCAGAGCAAATGGCGCGCCAGTACTCGCTCCAGCAAAGTGCTGGTAATAATGAATTGCTGCGTCTGAGGCTTGTCGCAGCCTCCAGTGGCCGTATTGAAGATAGCGATATTTCGCTGCAACCCGGTAGCTGGGTTTCCCCTTCTACGCACATTGCCACGCTGGTGAATGCCGATCGCTGGCGGGTGAAAGCGCTGGTGGGGGAAGAAGATTTGGGGCGTTTACGCGTAGGGGCTCAGGCAAAAATTTATCAACATGATGAGTGGCAGCCGCTTATCGGGCGCGTGGTTTCTATCGACCACAATGTCGTCACTCGCCTGCCATCTTTGTTGCTGGCTAAAGATCACGGCGGCCCGGTGCAATTAAACCCAACCGCACAGGCAAAAGATTTGCGTCCACAGGGCGTTTGGTATCGCGTATCAATTGAAGGTGATGGAAAGGCTGCGGCCCTCAACCGGGAAAATCTCGCGGATATTTCTGTTGAGAGTAAACGCCAGAGTCTCGCGCATCGCTGGTTTAATAGCGTGTCATTGATGCTAATTCAGCAGACGGGCATGGGGAAAGATGGGTAAAGCCTAAGGGGATTGGCTTCAAAGTCAGCCCCTCTTTGCAGAGGGGCTAAGTCCTTGCTACAGGATGATCAATGAGGTGCATATCAATTGATGAGGCGGCTAAGTTGCATTCCTAAACCCACCCACTTCCTCCTGGGATACTGGAAGGGGTCTTTCTATTAATGTCTGTTTCACGACCCGGAGTCAATTGTTTGACGATGACCTTTTCATTGATTTGCAAACCTGACACAAAATTTTATTGATGCCGTGCTCGCCGTAAAGCCTGGGCCAGTTTTTGCTGGTTAAACGGTTTACGCAACAGTTCGACTTGCTGCAATTGTTGCCCGCTGCGGCGCAAATCCTGGCCGCTAATTAACAGGCACGTCAGATGCGGATAATGCTCAAATGCATGCTGTACCACATCGGCACCACTCATTGGCCCTGGTAGCATCAAGTCACTGATTAAAATCTGAATATCCGGTACCTCTTTCAGCAGTTGTATTGCCTGCTGGCTATCGCTGGTTTCTAACGTCAAATACCCCAACTGATGCAACTGCTCGCACAACGTCTGGCGCACATCGTGTTCATCTTCGAGCACCAGAACCAGTTGGTCTTCATCAGAATTCACTGCCAGTGGCTCGGGCAACGTTTCGCTCACCGCCTGCGCTGGTGCTCGCGGCAATTGTAAACGCACTAACGTTCCCTGCCCCGGCGCACTTTCAATTTGCACTCGCCCGCCGGACTGGCGCACAAAACCATACACCATCGACAAACCCAACCCGCTGCCACTGCCCGTTTGCTTGGTGGTGAAGAACGGTTCAAATACTTGAGCTTTTACTTCCGCCGACATGCCATGACCACTGTCGATAACTTCCAGCGCCACCATATCCTGCTTGCGCCCACTCGAGCGCACCACGCGCTGGTTCCAGGTGCGGATTTTGATAGTGCCGCTTTGCCCTTCCATCGCATCGCGAGCATTCATCACCAGGTTAATAATCGCGTTCTCCAACTGGTTAACGTCAATCCATGCGGGCCACGCCGGATGCTGCGCTTCAATTTCAAGCGTCAGCGCTGCCGGCAGCGAATGGCGGATCAGCGGGTCGAGGTTTTCCAGCAGATTTTTCATCGACACCGCATGCGGGTGCAGCGATTGTTTGCGCGAAAACGCCAGTAAACGTTGAGTCAGTTGCGCCCCGCGTTCGGCAGCTTTTAAGGCGCGTTGAATACGTATGGCATCCGGTGAACCTGAAGATGTCAGCTCAAGACTGCCAATAATCACCGCCAGCAGGTTATTAAAATCATGCGCGAGGCCGCCGGTTAACTGCCCCACCGCTTTCATTTTTTGGCTGTGAACCAGCGCTTCTTCCAGCGCTTTACGCTCACTGCGTTCCAGCACGACGTTCACCATGCCGCGCCCCGGCACTGGGCTAAAACGCAGCTCAATGGTGCGGTTATCTGCCAGCCGCAACTCCTGTGGTTTGGGTAGCGGGCGCGAAAGATTTTCAAGGATA
>Ga0105251_10003187_pt1 | contig 12130 bp, 12 predicted proteins | sample KBSS64metaG_FD_80424 | JGI IMG/M metagenome (GOLD analysis project Ga0105251, IMG submission 80424) | Switchgrass rhizosphere microbial communities from Kellogg Biological Station, Michigan, USA - KBS S6-4 metaG | ecosystem: Host-associated > Plants > Roots > Rhizosphere > Soil | place...
TCCAACGGCATCACCGTGGACGTGGCGCTGCAGTGGACCGATTCCTACCAGGAAACGATGTACTGCTTCACCAACAACATTCCGCAGAAGGACGGTGGTACCCATCTCGCCGGCTTCCGCGGTGCGCTGACCCGCGTGCTCAACAACTACATCGAGCAGAACGGCATCGCCAAGCAGGCCAAGATCAACCTGACCGGCGATGACATGCGCGAAGGCATGATCGCGGTGCTGTCGGTGAAGGTGCCCGACCCGAGCTTCTCCAGCCAGACCAAGGAAAAGCTGGTCAGCTCCGACGTGCGCCCGGCCGTGGAAAGCGCCTTCGGACAGCGCCTGGAAGAGTTCCTGCAGGAAAACCCGAACGAAGCCAAGGCCATTGCCGGCAAGATCGTCGACGCCGCCCGTGCCCGCGAAGCCGCGCGCAAGGCCCGCGACCTGACCCGGCGCAAGGGTGCGCTGGACATCGCCGGCCTGCCCGGCAAGCTGGCCGACTGCCAGGAAAAGGACCCGGCGCTTTCCGAACTGTTCATCGTCGAGGGTGACTCCGCAGGTGGCTCGGCCAAGCAGGGCCGCAACCGCAAGAACCAGGCCGTGCTGCCGCTGCGCGGCAAGATCCTCAACGTGGAACGCGCCCGCTTCGACCGCATGCTCGCCTCCGACCAGGTCGGCACGCTGATCACCGCGCTGGGCACCGGCATCGGTCGCGACGAGTACAACCCGGACAAGCTGCGCTACCACCGCATCATCATCATGACCGACGCCGACGTCGACGGCGCGCATATCCGGACCCTGCTGCTGACCTTCTTCTACCGGCAGATGCCGGAGCTGATCGAGCGTGGCCACGTCTACATCGGGCTGCCGCCGCTGTACAAGATCAAGCAGGGCAAGCAGGAGCTGTACCTGAAGGACGACCCCGCGCTGGATGCCTACCTGGCCAGCAATGCGGTGGAAAACGCCTCGCTGGTGCCCGCTGAAAACGAGCCGGCGATTGAAGGCGTGGCCCTGGAAAAGCTGCTGCTGGCCTACGCCTCGGCGCAGGAAGCGATCGGCCGCAACACCCATCGCTACGATCGCCAACTGCTGGAAGCGCTGGTCGATTTCACGCCGATGGACCTGGAACACCTGCGCAAGGCCGGCGACGACGAGGGCCTGGCCGCGCTTGCCAAGCGCCTCAACCAGGGCAGCCTGGGCTCCCCGCGCTTCACCCTGGAACTGCAGGAACCGACCGAACAGCGTCCCGCTGCGGTGCTGGTCACGCGCCGGCACATGGGTGAATCGCTGATCCAGGTGCTGCCGCTGGCGGCCTTCGAAACCGGTGAGCTGCGGGCGCTGCACCAGTCCTCGCTGCTGCTGCACGGCCTGATCCGCCCGGGCGCGAAGATCGTGCGTGGCGCCAAGTCGTCCGAGATCGGCAGCTTTGCCGATGCACGCAACTGGCTGCTGGACGAAGCCAAAAAGGGCCGCCAGATCCAGCGCTTCAAGGGTCTGGGCGAAATGAACCCGGAACAGCTGTGGGACACCACGGTGAACCCGGACACGCGCCGCCTGCTGCAGGTGCGGATCGAAGACGCGGTCGCCGCCGATCAGATTTTCAGCACCCTGATGGGCGATGTGGTGGAGCCGCGCCGCGACTTCATCGAAGACAACGCGCTGCGGGTCGCCAACCTGGATATCTGACACAATCGGGTAAAGGCCGGCCGGTTGCGACCTGCAACCGGCCCGGCTGCCGCCCCTTGCTGCCAGGAACCCGATGTCCGCTACCGCCCCGGCGTCCACGACGCCTCCGCTGCCTCCCGCCCTTCCCCGGGCGCCCCAACGGAAGCCCGGCTCCCCGATCGCGGGGTTCCTGATCGATATCGGTATCGCCACGCTCACCCTGTTGGGGCTCAGCATGGCCGGAGGCCTGCTCTGGGGCATGTACCGCGCGGTGATCGTGGTGCGCACCACCGGCGCGCAGCCCGCCGACGCGATGGTCCACCAGATGGGGCAACCGGGCGCCCTCGCGCAGATCCTGATGGCCCTGTTCGCCACCGGCGGTGCCGCGATCTTCCTGTACTTCCTGCGGCAGCGCGCCGATGCAACCGAACGCAGCGCCTCGCTGCAGGCGGCGCGTCGTGCCTCGACCTGGGGTTGGACCCTGCTGGTGGCCACCGTCGTGGTGATCGGCAGCAACGGCATCGCCTGGCTGGCCAAACAGGCCGGCATCGAGCCGGTGCCCACCAACCTGGCCCTGATGGAACAGTCCCTGGCCCGGTTCCCGTGGTTCCTGGCCCTGTTTGCCATCGTACTGGCCCCGGCGTATGAGGAACTGCTGTTCCGCCGCGTGCTGTTCGGGCGCCTGTGGCGGGCCGGCCGACCCTGGCTGGGCATGCTGCTCAGCAGTCTGGCCTTCGCCCTGATCCATGAAGTGCCCGGTACAAGCGCCAACGGCCCGTGGGAAATCGCGCAGCTGTGGCTGGTGTACGGCGGCATGGGGGCAGCCTTTGCGTGGCTGTACCAGCGCACCGGAACGCTGTGGGCGCCGATCGCCGCGCATGCGTTGAACAACGCCATCGCGCTGGCAGCGCTGGTTTTCCTGGGCCTTCACTGAGCCCTCCGCCGGCTTGACGAAACCTTACGTCAGGTCGGCCAAACTGCTGACATGAACACGGGGATCCTCACCTTGAAACCGTTGCTGCTTGGACTTGTCGTCGCGCTGCTGGTCAGCGCCTGCGCCACCACCACCTCGCCCACCGGGCGACGCCAGATGGTGGGCGGCGTGTCCCAGGCCGAGCTGGACCAGCTCGGCGCCAAGGCCTTCGCGGAAACCAAGCAGAAGGAAAGGATCAGCAGCGACGGCCGCCAGAACGGCTACGTGCAGTGCGTGGTGAACGCGCTGGTCGCCCAGCTGCCGCCACAGTACCGGGGAGTACGGTGGGAGACCGCCGTGTTCGTCGACCCCGAGCCCAACGCGTTCGCGCTGCCCGGCGGCAAGGTCGGTGTGAACACCGGCATCTTCACCGTGGCCAAGAACCAGGACCAGCTGGCTGCGGTGATCGGCCACGAGATCGGCCATGTCATCTCGCGCCACCACGAAGAACGCCTGACCCGGCAGATGGGTGCCCAGACCGGGCTCGCCGTTCTCGGCGCGCTGGCCGGCGCTGCCTATGGCGACGGCGCGGCGAGCACGGTCAACCAGCTGGGCGGTGCCGGCGCGCAGGCGGCGTTCCTGCTCCCGGGCTCGCGTACCCAGGAAAGCGAAGCCGACGTGGTCGGACAGCGGCTGATGGCCGAAGCCGGGTTCGACCCCGCCCAAGCCGTCAACCTGTGGCAGAACATGATGGCCGCCAGCGGCGGGCGCTCCCCGCAGTGGCTGTCCACCCACCCGGACCCGGCCAACCGGATCCGGGAGCTGCAGCGCGATGCCCCCGCCCTGACCGGTGTCTTCCAGCAGGCCCAGGCCGCTGGACGGCGCCCGAAGTGCGGGTAATACGACTAAAGGATGCTGTGGCGCAGCATCGGAAACGATTTCTCACGCCACCAGTTTCTGGTAGGTTTGTCGGCTCAGATTTTTCTGACAGTCCGTTTTGACCCCGCCGCGGCGGTTCGATCGAGGTGAATGATGATTTTCAGCAACCACAAGCAAGCCGTGCTTACCGTCCTCATTGCGACCGCTCTCGGTGGCGCCGTGGTCACCGATGCCGTGGCCCAGAGCCGCAGCGCGGACCGCAGCGGCAGCAGTGAGCGCCGCGGTGGCAAGAAGAGCGAGGCCAAGGCCGAAGCCCTGTACCCGAACGCAACGCGCGAAGAGCCGAGCGTCAAGGCATCGCCGAAGCTGGGCAAGCAGCTGCAGAAAATGATCGACAGCTACAACGATCAGAAGTTCCCGGAAACCCGCGCCGCGGCCGATGAAATCCTGGCCAACAGCGCTGCCAACACCTACGACAAGTCGCTGGCCGCGCAGCTCGCTTCGCAGGCCGCGTACAACCTGGACGACAGCGCTGCGGCCAAGAAGTACCTGCAGCAGGTGCTGGAGTTCAACGGCCTGGACAACAACGGCCACTTCCAGTCGATGCTGATGCTGGCCCAGCTGCAGATCCAGGACGACCAGACCGCCGAAGGCCTGGCCACCCTGGACAAGTATTTCGCCGAATCCAAGTCGACCAAGCCGGAAGAGCTGATCATCAAGGGCCAGGCCCTGTACCAGCTCGAGCGCTACCAGGAAGCCGTGCCGGTGCTGAAGCAGGCCATCGCCGGGAGCAGCGCACCGAAGGACAACTGGAACCAGCTGCTGATGGCGGCCCTGTCCGAATCCGGCCAGACCGGCGACGCGGTGAAGGAGGCCGAAGCACTGGCCGCCAAGAGCCCGAACGACAAGAAGGCCCAGCTGAACCTGGCCAGCATGTACCTGCAGGCCGACCAGTTGGCCAAGGCGGCTGCGGTCACGGACAAGCTGGTCGCCTCCGGCCAGCTGAGCGAAGAGCGCGAGTACAAGCAGGCGTACTCGATCTACGCCAACTCGGAAAACCAGGAAAAGAAGGTCATCTCGGTGATCAACGAAGGCCTGCAGAAGGGCGTGCTGAAGCCGGATTACCAGGTGTACCTGGCACTGGCCCAGGCGTACTACTACTCGGACCCGCAGGAGACCGAGAAGGCGATCGACGCGTGGGAGAAGGCGGCCCCGCTTTCCAAGGACGGTGAAACCTACTTGAACCTGGCACGCGTCTTGCATTCCGAAGGACGTATTACGGAAGCAAAAGCGGCCGCGCAGCAGGCGCTGAACAAGGGTCTGAAGAATCCGGCTGATGCGAAGAAAATCATCAACCTGAAGTAAGTAGGAATAACGCCTGAATGCCTGCGACAGTGATGCGCAGGCGCTCAGGATTGGTATAAGCTTGGAGGTTCCTGCGGTGTCATGCACCGCTGATCATGGGCTACCTGTCCCCGGGTACCCGGCCCCACTAATGAGCTCTTGGCGCATGACGGAACAACTAGTCGTTCACAGGTACGAACAACGCGATGACACCGGCCTCAGCTGGCCGCGCATCGTGGGTATCGCCTTTGTAATCGCATTGCATCTCGCCGCCCTGATGCTGCTCCTCATTCCTGCCGTGGCCCCCAAGGCCGTGGCGGAAAAGGAACGCAACATCATGGTGACCCTGGTCGACGCTCCGCCGCCGCCCCCACCGCCGCCGCCGCCGCCGCCGCCGACTGAAACGCCGCCGCCGCCGGTGAAGAACCTGTCGCCGCCCAAGCCCTCGCCGGTGCCGCCGCCGCCGCAGGCGCCGGTGATCGACGTGCCGGAACCGCGTCCGAACGACATCGTCACGCCGCCCAGCCCGCCGAGCCCGCCGCAGCCGCCGAGCTCCATCGAGGCCAGCGTCGACATCTCGTCGAAGGCCATGAATCCCCCGCGTTACCCGCCGGCCGCGTTCCGCGCAGGTATCCAGGGTGAAGTCATCCTGATCATTGATGTCGATGCCAACGGCAACGTCACCAATGTGTCGGTCGAAAAGTCCAGCCGTAACCGCGATCTGGACCGCGCCGCGATGGAAGCCGCCCGTAAATGGCGCTTCAACGCAGCCGAATCGGGCGGGAAGAAAGCTGCAGGTCGCGTCCGCGTCCCGGTCAACTTTGCGCTTAACTGACAGGCCCGGGTGGCCGCCGGCCACCCACCCGTCATTTGAACCCAGCTACAACATTCATCACCACACACAACAAAGGTAAGCGTCATGCTGCAGGAACTCTTCATCGCCGCTGCTGCCGGGGGCAACCCGTCGAATGCCCTCTCGCAGATGGGCTTCGAGCATCTGATCCACGAAATGACCTCCAAGCCGGGCGACTTCGCCGTCTCCTGGGTCGTGCTGCTGACCCTGGTGGTCATGTCGGCCATGTCCTGGTACTGGACCGTCATCAACATCTTCCGCGCGACCCGTCTGAAGAGCGCTGCTGACAAGGTCGTGAGCCTGTTCTGGGATACCCCGAACGCCCAGGACGCCATCCGTGCGATGGAAGAGCAGCCGGCTTCCGAGCCGTTCTCGAAGATCGCCCTGGACGCTGCCCAGGCAGCTGCCCACCACCAGCGTGCCGAAGGCGGCGCCACCGGTGGCCTGGGTGAGAACCTGAGCCGTTCGGAGTTCGTCGACCGCGCCCTGCGTCAGGCCGTGACCCGCGAAAGCAACAACCTGCAGTCGGGCATGACCCTGCTGGCCACCGTCGGCGCAACCGCTCCGTTCGTCGGTCTGCTCGGTACCGTGTGGGGCATCTACGGCGCGCTGATCAAGATCGGTGCAACCGGTTCCGCCTCGATCGACGCCGTTGCCGGCCCGGTGGGTGAAGCCCTGATCATGACCGCGATCGGTCTGTTCGTGGCAATCCCGGCCGTGTTCGCCTTCAACTTCTTCAGCAAGATCAACAGCGCCACGATCAGCAAGTTCGATACGTTCGCTCACGACCTGCACGACTTCTTCGCCACCGGTTCGCGCGTCCGCTAATTGCGACGCGCTGTACCCAGCGAGAACGTAGTCAACACGATCTAGACGGAGCCCGTTATGGCTTTCAGTAGTGGTAACAGCGGCGGCCCCATGGCCGACATCAACGTTACGCCCCTCGTGGACGTGATGCTGGTGCTGCTGATCATCTTCATCATCACGGCGCCCCTGATGTCCCACAAGGTCAAGGTCGATCTGCCCGAGGCCAACCTGGTGCAGAACCCGGAAGATGCGGCCGACCGGAAGGGTCCCATCACTCTTGCGGTGAAGGAAGACGGCTCGATCTTCTGGAACGACGAAGAAATCGACAAGCAGACTCTCGAGTCGCGCCTGGCGACCGCCGCCCAGCAGACCCCCCAGCCCCCGCTCAATCTGCGTGGTGACCGCACCACCAAGATGCGTGTCATCAACGAGATGACCAAGATTGCGCAGGAGCAGGGCATGCTCGACGTTGGCTTCGTTGCCACCAAAGAGAAGGGGCAGTAAGCCATGGCATTCAGTTCTGGTGGTGGCAAGGGCCCCATGGCCGACATCAACGTTACGCCCCTCGTGGACGTGATGCTGGTGCTGTTGATCATCTTCATCGTTACCGCGCCGATCATGACGTATCCGATCGCCGTGGACCTGCCGCAGCGCGTGCTCAACCCACCGCCGCAGCTGGTGGAACCGCCGCCGCCGATCGAGCTGCGGGTGGACGCCAGCAACCAGGTGTTCTGGAACAACAGCCCGGTGGCAGTGGGCGAACTCCAGCAGCGCATGGAGCAGGAAGTGCAGCGTGACCCGACCAACCAGCCCGAGCTGCGCATCGACGCCAGCCCGGACTCCGAGTACGACGTGATGGCCAAGGTTCTGGCCGCCGCGAAGAACGCGCAGATGAAGAAGATCGGGTTCCAGCAGCAGCAGTAATACGCAATACCAAGTCATGACGCGACTGGAAAGCGCCCCTGGAAACAGGGGCGCTTTTTTTGTTCGCGCATCGGACGCGGTTGTCCGGCTATGATCCGCGCATGCTCGCTACCTACCCTGCGCTTGCCGACTGGCTTCACTGGCTGGACGCCGTTCCGCACCTGCGCCCATTGATGATCGCCGCCTACGTGCTGTACCTGCTGTGGCTGATCGGCTGGATCATGCTGCAGAAGCGCGAGCCGGTGGCCACGCTCAGCTGGATCCTGTCGCTGGCGGCCGTGCCCTACCTCGGCCTTTTCATCTACTACCTGCTCGGACCGCAGAAGGTGAATCGCCAGCGCCTGCGGCGCGGCCGTGCCCGTTCGGGCATGGAGCACTACAACAGCGTGTGCCCGCCCGATGCCGACTGCACCGAGCTGGCCAAGATCGCCCAGGCCACGACCGGACTGGCACCGAGTTCCGCCACCGATGTGGAATGGCTGGTGGACGGCGCACGGACCTATGCGGCGCTGCTCGAGGCGGTGGCGCAGGCACGCGACCACCTGCACCTGGAGTACTACATCTTCAATCCCGACCATGCCGGCACCGCGCTGCGCGATGCACTGGTCGAGCGCGCCCGCGCCGGCGTGCGGGTACGCCTGCTGCTGGATGCGGTGGGCTCCTCGTCGATCCGCAGGCGTTTCCTCGCACCGTTGCGGGAGGCCGGTGCCGAAATCGCCTGGTTCCATCCACGCCAGCTGCTCAAGCCGTTCAAGCGGCCGTGGATGAACATGCGCACCCACCGCAAGCTGGTGGTGATCGACGGCCGCGTGGCCTTTACCGGCGGCATCAACATCACCGACGAGGAAGACGAAAGCCGTCGGCCCGATGCCTACCGCGACCTGCACATGCGCCTGACCGGGCACGTGGTCCGCAGCCTGCAGCTGGTGTTCGTCGAAGACTGGATCTACGCCACCGGCGAACCCAAGGAACGGTTCAACATCGCCCAGCTGTGGCCCAGCGACATGCCCGCGCGGCAGGATGGGGCCATCACCACGCAGGTGCTGGTGTCCGGCCCGGATTCGTCGTGGGAAACCATCCACCGCCTGCAGGTAGCCGCCATCCACGAAGCGCGCGAACGCGTCTGGCTGGTCACGCCCTACTTCGTGCCGGGCGAAGCGGCGCGCATGGCGCTCACCTCGGCAGCGCTCGGCGGCCTCGACGTGCGCCTGCTGGTGCCGAAGATGAGCGACTCGTGGTTCGTCACCCAGGCCGCACGCTCCTACTTCGACGAACTGCTGCAGGCCGGCGTCAAGATCTACGAGTACGGCCCGCGCATGCTGCACACCAAGGCCTTCATCGCCGACCACGACGTCTGCATTGCCGGCAGCGCCAACTTCGACCACCGCAGCTTCCGGCTCAACTTCGAACTGTCGATGATGATCAGCAACGAGGCCTGCGTGGCCGAGCTGGAGAAGATCCTCATCGCCGAGTTCGCCGCATCCAGCCCGGTCCGCAACGACCGCCGCCGCTCGCTCTGGCTGCATCGGGTGCCTGAGGCCTTCGCCCGCCTGGCGTCGCCGCTGCTGTAATACGACCACGTGGAACCGGGCCCGGCTGCGGCGCTACACTGGCGCGGTCAACCGGGGAGAATGACAATGTATTGGCTGTTCATGCTGCTGGCGATCGGCTGCTTTGCCTTCGCCGTCAAAACGCCCTCCACGGGCCTGATGATGCTGTCGCTGCTGGGCGCCCTGCTGTTCCTGCTGGCCTGGGTCCGCGGCCGCTACGTCGCCACGTTCGGCGGCGGCCAGCGCGATACCGGCAGCGGCCACGAGATCTACAACGCCATCGATCCCGCCGAACTGCGCCGGTTGCGCGAGCAGGCCCAGGCCCGCCGCGACGCCGACCGCGAAGACCACGACCTGCCCCCGAGTCCATGACCCAGCTCAGCGTCAACGTGAACAAGATCGCCGTGCTGCGCAACTCGCGCGGCGGCCACGATCCCGATGTGGTGCAGGCGGCCACCGCCTGCCTGGACGCCGGCGCCCACGGCATCACCGTGCACCCGCGCCCGGACCGCCGGCATATCCACGCCGAGGACGTGTTCGCGTTGTCCGCGTTGACCCGTGCCCGCGGTGTGGAATTCAACATCGAAGGCAACCCGTTCGCGCCACCGCGCCCGGGCTACCCCGGCCTGTTGCCGCTGTGCGAACAGACGCGGCCGGCCCAGGCTACCCTCGTGCCGGACGGCGATGGCCAGCTCACTTCGGACCACGGCTTCGATTTCGGCCGCGACGGTGAGCGGTTGCGCCCGCTGATCGCCGCGCTGAAGTCGCATGGCTGCCGGGTCAGTCTGTTCGTGGACGCCGGCAACCCGGACATCGCGCAGGCAGCAGAGATCGGCGCGGACCGTATCGAGTTGTACACCGGTCCGTATGCGGAAGCGCATGCCGCAGGCGATGCCACGGTCATGCTGGCCCTGTTTGCCCACGCCGCCAGGCGTGCGCAGGCGGCCGGGCTTGGCGTGAATGCCGGGCATGACCTTTCACAGGCGAACCTCGGCGATTTCCTTCGGGAGGTGCCGAACGTGCTGGAAGTGTCGATCGGGCATGCGCTGATCGGCGAGGCGCTGTATGTGGGGTTGGACGCCACGGTGAAGGGGTATATCGGGTTGCTTTGAGGGTGCGTTGACACGCGTGGCGTGTCACTGCGCGTGCCTGTGGATAACGTTGGGGAGAATTGCTTAGCGGTTCAGCCGATACGCAGGCAGCAGAATGAATCCGCTTCCAAACGCCCCTGTGGTTAGTAATACTGCTAACCATGCACACCCGGTTTCCCCACCCTTCCGCCGCCCGGACGTCTCAATCGATGAGACGTCCTGCCCATACGCTGTAACCACATGGGTATCGCAATCAAAGGCCGCGGCTCCACCTCGCACCTGGCAGGCCGCTTCGAGGTCACCGTCAGCGAAGCCATGGACGATGGCTGGGAACCGGATGCCAGCGAGGAATTCGCCGCCCCGCGGCTGCGCACTGAAGTCCGCGCCGAAACCGCGCGCAGCATCATCAGCCGCAACAAGTCCCCGGACGTGGGCTTCAGCCAATCCGTGAACCCGTACCGCGGCTGCGAACATGGCTGCTCCTACTGCTTCGCCCGTCCCTCGCACGCCTTCCTCAACCTGTCACCGGGCCTGGATTTCGAAACCAAGCTGTTCGCCAAGACCAACGCGCCGCAGCTGTTGCGCAGGGAACTGTCGCGTCCCGCCTACACGCCGCAGCCGATCGCGCTGGGCATCAACACCGACGCCTACCAGCCCATCGAGCGCAAGCTCAAACTCACCCGCCAGCTGATCGAAGTGATGCTGGAAACCCAGCATCCGTTCTCGCTCATCACCAAGAACGCGCTGGTGGAGCGCGACATCGACCTGCTGGCCCCACTGGCTGCCAACAACCTGGTCAGCGTGCACTTCTCGGTCACCTCGCTCGACCCGCACCTGTCTGCCAGGCTGGAGCCGCGCGCATCTGCGCCGCATGCGCGTCTGCGCGCCATGCGCCGGCTGCACGATGCCGGTATTCCGGTGGGCGTGATGGTGGCGCCGGTCATTCCCTGGATCAATGACGCGGAGCTGGAAGCTGTCCTCGAAGCCGCGCGTGACGCAGGCGCAAGCACGGCCGGTTACGTGCTGCTGCGGCTGCCGCTGGAAGTGGCCCCGCTGTTCCGCGACTGGCTCGATACCCACCACCCCGACCGCGCTGCGCATGTCATGAGCACCATCAACCAGCTGCGCGGCGGCAAGGACTACAACGGCGAATTCGGCAGCCGCATGCGCGGCGAAGGCGTCTACGCCGACCTGCTTGCGCACCGCTTCAAACTGGCAGGCAGGCGGCTGGGATTCGACGGACAGAACAGCCATTGGCCGAAGCTGGATTGCACGAAGTTCCAGCGTCCCCTGCCGCCGCGCGAAGACTCACCGCAGGGATCGTTGTTCTAGCTCGGCTTCTGCGCCTGGTCGCGACGGAACAGCTCCCACTCATCGATGCGGGTTCCATCCGGCAGGTGGCAGATGCCTTTCTCGGCGCCCTGGCGATCTTTCTCGATCAACACCTTGCCGCCCAGCTTCCCGCAATGTACCGACGCCGGGTTGGCCATGCCCACCTGGCTGACGTGCTTCTCCTGGCTCTGCTGGGAACACCCTGCCAGGACCGTCCCCAACGTCGCGGCCAGCATGATCACGTGCTTTCGCATGAGGCTTCTCCCGTGTGCGTGCCTGCAGTCTGGAGCCGCCCCGGTGAACGCTCTGTGGCCGCCACGGGGCCATTGCGCTGACCGATCAGCGGCTCAGGCCTGTTGCTTGGGAACGGCTGCAACGACGTCCAGCCGCAGCACCAGGTAACGCATGAAGAACTGCGTGATAGGCCCCACGCACAGGGCGAACACCACGGTGCCGAGCCCGGCGACACCGCCCAGCGCGATGCCCAATGCCAGCACCACCAGCTCGATGCAGGTGCGCACCCGCTGGATCGACCATCCCGCGCGCCGTGCGAAGCCGGTCATCAGGCCATCGCGGGGACCGGTGCCGAGCTGCGCGCCCACGTACAACGCGGTGGCCATCGCGCATACCACCACGCCGGCAAGCAGATAGACCCAGCGCAGCAGGAGGGTTTCGGGCGCATCGAACAGGTGCAGGTTGATGTCGGTGAACGGACCCAGCAGCAGCGTGTTGGCCAGCGTGCCCAACCCGGGCATCTGCCGCAGCGGAATCCACAACAGCAGCA
>Ga0105251_10003190_pt1 | contig 12126 bp, 9 predicted proteins | sample KBSS64metaG_FD_80424 | JGI IMG/M metagenome (GOLD analysis project Ga0105251, IMG submission 80424) | Switchgrass rhizosphere microbial communities from Kellogg Biological Station, Michigan, USA - KBS S6-4 metaG | ecosystem: Host-associated > Plants > Roots > Rhizosphere > Soil | place...
ATTTCCTCGCGCGCATCGGCGAGCCATCGGCTTTGCGCGAGTCCGTCTGCTGGTCTCATTGCGTCGTCTCGATGCGAACCGGAAGCGTCCAGCTTAACTCGCGCACCCGAAGTGCGCGTGACCTGGGGCGCCGGGCCGGCATTCGATCGCCTGCCACGTCCCGGGCGTGGACATGCGGACGCAATTGGCCTCTACTTAAGCCTTTCGTCGACGACAAGGAAGCGACATTGCCCAGCCGACATTTCGACAACGAGCAACGCGCACATGCCGTCGCTGCTCAGGCCAGTCCTTGCGATGAGCTCGTCATTCGCGCGCAGCCCGTCGCCGTCGCCGCACCGTGCCGGCGCAAGCGCCTCGCTCTGTCGGCGACGATCCTCGGTTCGAGCATGGCGTTCATCGACGGCTCGGTCGTCAACGTCGCGCTGCCGTCGATCCAGAACGAGCTCGGCGCGAGCATCGCGGCGATGCAATGGGTCGTCAACGCGTATCTGCTGTTTCTGGGGGCGCTCGTGCTGGTCGGCGGCTCGATGGGCGACAAGCTCGGCCGGCGCAAGGTGTTCATCGCGGGCATCGCGCTCTTCACGGTCGCGTCGGCGGCGTGCGGCTTCGCGCCGAATACGAGCTGGCTCATCGCGGCGCGTGCGTGGCAGGGCGTCGGCGCGGCGCTGCTCGTGCCGGGCAGCCTCGCGATCATCGGCGCGGTGTTCGAGGGCGAAGCACGCGCACGCGCGATCGGCACATGGGCGGGCGTCGGCGCGATCACATCGTCGGTCGGGCCGGCGGCAGGCGGCTGGCTCGTCGATGCATTTTCCTGGCGCGCGATCTTCTTCCTCAATCTGCCGCTCGCGGCCGCGACGATCGCGCTGGCAGTCGCCTCCGTGCCCGACAGTCACAACGCCGACGCGCCGCAGACGCTCGACTGGCCGGGCGCCGCGAGCGCGGCAGCGGGACTCGCCGCGCTGACCTACGGTCTCACCGAGGCGCCGTCGCGCGGTTTCGCCGATCCGCTCGTGCTCGGCACGATCGGCGCGGGCGTGGTGCTGCTCGGTGCGTTCGTCGCGATCGAAGCGAAATCCCGCGATCCGATGATCCCGCTCGACATCTTCCGCTCGCGCGATTTCAGCGGCGCCAATCTCGTCACGTTGCTGCTGTATTTCGGACTCGGCGGCGTGCTGTTCTTTCTGCCGTTCACGTTGATCCGCGCGTATGGCTTCAGCGCGACCGAAGCGGGCGCGGCGGTGCTGCCGATGCCGCTCATCATCGGCTTGCTGTCGCGCTTCACGGGAGGGTTGACGAGCCGCTTCGGCGCGCGGGCGTTGCTGATCGCCGGGCCGTGCGTCGCGGGTCTCGGCTTCGGGATGCTCGCGCTGCCGTTCGTCGCGGGCAGCTATTGGGCGGGGTTCCTGCCCGCGCTCGTCGTGCTCGGGCTCGGCATGACGATCACCGTCGCGCCGCTGACGACGACCGTGATGGCGTCGGTGGGCAGCGAACGCGCGGGCATCGCGTCCGGCATCAACAACGCTGTTGCGCGCGTGGCGAGCCTGCTCGCGGTCGCGGTGCTCGGCATCGCGTTCGTGTGGTCGCACGATGCGGCCTTGTCGGCGCGGCTCGATCGCCTGCACTTGCCGCACCAGCGCATGCGCGTGCTCGATGCGGATGAACAGTCCGCCGCGCCTTCGACGCCGCTCGCCCGCGCGCAGGCCGATGCCATCGCCGATGCCCTGCGCGCGGTCGCCGCGCTGTCCGCCGTGTGCGCCTTTGCGGCTGCGGGCGTCGCCGCGGCAACCATCCGTCGCAAGAAATAAAAAAATCCCGATGCCGGCCAGACCGGTCATCGGGATTGGAAAGTACGGCTTTCGATGCGCTTCTTATTGGCCGGCGTGTGCCGGTTGTCGTTCGATCGCCTTCGCGCGCTTTTGCAATTCTTCGGTCGTGTGGCCTTCGCCGTTCGGCAGCCAGCCCGGCGGACGCAGCAGGAAGCCGGCGGCATCCGACACGCTCTTCGCGTTGACCATGTCCTTCGCAAGACTGACCCAGTGCTCCATCTCGACGACGATCGGGTTATGCGAGGTCACCGGCGTCGTCAGACCGTACACACACGGCTCTTCGGCGCGTTCTTCCACGTAGGTGCCGAACAGGCGATCGAAGATGATCAGCACGCCGCCGAAGTTCGCATCGAGATACGTCGCGTTCGATGCGTGGTGCACACGGTGCGACGACGGCGTGTTGAACACGTATTCGAGCCAGCCGAGCTTCGGAATCCACGTCGCGTGCAGCCAGAATTGATAGAGCAGGTTGATCGATACGACTGCGAGCACCACATCGGGCTTCACGCCGAACCACACGAGCGGGGTGAAGAAGATGGCCGAGCCCGCGATCTTGGTCAGCCAGCCGAGACGGTACGCGGACGACAGCGTCAACTGGTTCGGCGAGTGATGGACCGCGTGATTTGCCCAGAAGAAGCGGATCGTGTGCGACGCGCGGTGATACCAGTAGTAGCAGAACTCCTGTCCGATGAAGAGCAGAAAGAGCGTCAGCGCCGTATTCGTCGTGACAGTGTGAACGCGATGCTCCCACGCGAAGTTGAACACCGGCGTCGCGAGCGAGATCGGCACGAACGTGAGCAGTTTGCGGCCGATGAGATCGACGAGCGAGATCCACGTCTCGTGCCAGTCGAATGCCTTGTCGGTGCCCTTGTTTTTGAAATGCAGCACGACAGCTTCGATCATCGACGCGGTGAGAACGATGCCCATCGCGTACAGCGAGATTTTTCCAAGCAGTTCCAGTTCCATGATGGTTCGCCTTGGTGGGTGGTTGCGAATGAGCCCATTGTGGCGATCGGCCTGGTTAAAAACCACGCACAAACTATTTCATGGAATGTCACGAGCCGGCCGCAAAGCCTTATGGCGTAAGGGGCGGGCGATTCGCGGGAGTTGTTTCAAGGCATGTCGGCTCGAGACGGGGCTTCCGGACAAGACTCGAGGGCCGCTATAGGAAGTGGGGCCGCGCGCCGCTGGATTCACTGAATCGTGATGTAGGTAAGCAGCTTACGGCAAGCTTGTGCGTGCGGTCAGACGTCGATAGAATGCGAACAATTCCTATTTACGTGGCATCCAGAAAATGATCGCTGTTGCAAAAAACTGTCGCACCGAGGCATCGGCGGCATGAGGCCGGTTCTGGTTCGCCTGCATCGCTGGCTCGGTGTCGCGACGGCGCTCTTTCTGTTCGTTTCGGGTCTCACCGGCGCGATCATCGCGTGGGACCATGAAATCGATGCGCTCCTCAATCCGTCTTTCTTCCACGCGCGCACCGATGGTCCCGCGCTGCCGCCGCTCGAACTCGCGCGACGCGTCGAGGCTGCCGATCCGCGCATCGAAGTGACGTATATGCCGCTCGGCTTCGAGCCGGGACACACCGCGCAGATGATGGTGATGCCGCGCACGAACCCGGCGACGAACGCGCCCTACGAGGTGGCGTACAACCAGATCGCCGTCGATCCGGCGACCGCTCAGGTGCAGGCGCGGCGCATGTGGGGCGCCGTGTCGCTCGCGCGCATCGACCTGATGCCGTTCCTCTACAAGCTGCATTACACGCTGCATCTGCCCGTCGTCGGCGGCTTCGACATCGGCACGTGGCTGATCGGCATCGTCGGCATCCTGTGGTTCTTCGACAGCGGTATCGCGCTGTTCCTGTCGTTCCCGAGCGTGAAGGCATGGCGCAAGTCTTTCGCATTCCGCGTGAAGCGCGGCGGCTATGCGCTCACGTTCGACCTGCATCGCTCCGGCGGCGTGTGGATCTGGGGCCTGCTGCTCGTGATGGCGCTCACGTCGATTTCGATGAATCTCTCCGAGCCTGTGATGCGCCCGGTCGTTTCGATGTTTTCGAAGCTCTCGCCTTCGTTTCTCGATAACGCGGAGCTCGTGCGCGCCGGTCCGCCGGGCAGGCCGCTCGCCACGCGCGAGCAGATTCTGGAGATGGCCGCGCGCGACGCGAAGCACCAGAACCTGACCGAGCCGATGGGCGCGCTCTACTACGCGCCGATGTTCAAGGCCTACGGCGTCGGCTTCTTCGCGCCCGGCCACGATCACGGCGACGTCGGACTCGGCAACGCATGGCTTTATTACAACGCGCAGACGGGCACGCTCGCGGGCTCGTCGATTCCCGGCCGCGGCTCGGCCGGCGACATCTTCATGCAGGCGCAGTTTCCGTTGCACTCGGGGCGGATCGTCGGTCTCGGCGGGCGCATTCTCGTGAGCGCGCTGGGCGTCGCGGTCGCGGTGCTCAGCGCGACGGGCCTCATCATCTGGTTCAGGAAGCGTTCCGCGCGCCGTCATTCGGCGGCCGTTGCGAGCGCGCGCGCGGCTCGCGGAGGATCGTTATCGTCGTGACGAGATCGCGAACGTCGACCTCGTCGAGGCCGCATGTCGTATCGGCCGGCGCTTCGGCAAAAAAATCACGACGAGGAAACGAGCCGAAACCCCGCATAGACATACTGATAATGCGCCTGGAACCAGTTGCGGAAACTCGGCCGCAACATGCACGCGGCGGTGCGCGGCGAGCCGCCTTTCATCACGAAGTGCTTGCCGTCGAAGAAATTTGCCGAGTAGCCGAGATAGAACGGAAACGGCTCGAAGCCTTGCAGCGGCCCGAACTCGGTCGACGTCCATTCCCAACCATTGCCGAATTGTCCTTCGACGCCGAACTCGCTTCGATTCTCCGGATGCGCCTGCACCGGCGACGGATCCCATCGGCGGAAATCGAAATTGCCCTCGGTCACGTGAGGCGTGCCGAGCGCGGCGCGCTGCCACTGCGCCTCCGTCGGCAGCGCCTTGCCCGACCAGCGTGCATAGGCCTTTGCCTCGGCATGGCTCACGTACACGGGCCAGTCGGGCGGCAGCGCGATTTCATCGAACATCGTGCGCAGCTTCCACGTGTCTTGCGCATCGGCGCCGGGAATCCAGAAGGCCGGATGCGCGATGCGCTGCTCTTCCTTCCACGCCCAGTCGGCGGCGTCCCAGTAATCTCGATTCCAGTAGCCGCCCGCATCGATGAACCGCAGGTACTCGCCGTTGGTCACCATGAAGCGGTCGATTTCGAACGCGGGCACGTCGATGCGCTCCTCGCCGAACTCGTTGTCCCAGCCGAACCGGCCGCTTTCGCGCGTCAGGCCGAGTGTCACGCTGCCGGCCGGCACGCGCACGGTTCCATGCGTCGGCACGCGATCGGAGGCGCGCTCCGAACGGGCATCGGATGGTGCAATTTTTCTATCGACCGGCAATTGATGCAGCATGTACGCAAGCGTTTCGGCATGCATCAGCCGATGCTCGATCGCCACTTCCAGCAATTGCGCGGGCGATTCGCCAGCGCGCACGGGCGCGGCGGCGACTTTGATCGGATCGAAATGCGCGTCGATCTCGGCGCGGACCGCGTCCCTGTATGCGCGCACTTCGTCGAGCGAGGGCCAGTCGGCCGGCTGATCGGTAGGCAACCCCCCGTCCACCGGATCGATGCCGAAGGCGAAGAGCTCGTCGTAGGCGGGATTCGGGCTCGGCAGGTCGAAGAGGCGCTGATCGAGAAGATTGCGGTCGAAGGCTTCGAGATGCCCGATATAGAAGACGATGCGATGGCGCTCGGCGATCGGCCTGTCGTAGAGATGCTCGGGTTTGACGACGTCGAAGAGTTCGTCGGTCACGCGCCGCGCTTCGGCGAGGCGCTCGAGCAGCGGATGACGCAGGGAAGGTTCGCGGTTCATGTCGCCCAATCTCCGTGGCTGGCCTGTTGGCTTCGCATTCGATCAAAGGGCGCCGAAGCGCCCGTTTGGCCGAACAAAAGAGACTAAACCTTAGCGAACCGCGTGCCAACCGAAATATGGAGGGCGATTATTTCCGCACGCGCAATAATCGCGGGCGCTGTTCCTTCAGACGGCGTGCAAGGCGTCGAAGTCGCGGATACGGATGAACTTGCCCTGCGTTTCGATGAAACCCGCCTTGTCGAAGCGCGACAGCGTGCGGCTGACCGTTTCGAGCGTCATGCCGAGGTAGCTGCCCATGTCGTCGCGCGTCATGCGCAGCGTGAATTCCGAGGACGCGTACCCGCGCTTCGATAGGCGCGACGACAGATCGAGCAGCAGCCGCGCGACACGCTCGTCCGCCCGCAACATGCCGAGCCTCACGACATGGTTCGCCTCGCGGTTCACGGCGTGGCTCATCATGCGATGCAGGCGCCTTTGCAGCGCGTCGGTTTCGCGGCACATGCGCTCGAAGAGCGAATAGGGCACGACGCAGACGGAGCTGTCTTCCAGTGCGATCGCGGCGCACGTATGCTCACCTTCCTCGATGCCTTCGAAGCCGAGCGCGTCGCCGGCGAGCAACAGTCCCGTCACCTGCTCGCGGCCGCCGTCGTGCGTGATGACCGTCTTGATCGACCCGGAGCGCACGGCGAACAGGGAATCGAAGCGGTCGCCGGCGCGAAAGAGGGCGTCGCCGCGCTTGACCTTGCGCGTCACGGAGATGATGTTCTCCAGCTTGGCGATGTCGTTGGCGCACAGGCCTTCGGGCATGCAGAGATGCCGCATTGCACACGTCGAGCAATGTGCCGAGTTGCGACGCGCGCGGGAGTTGTCAGACAAGGCGGTCATTTGGGCTTCGTTTTGTTGATGAATGACAAAACGATTGTCCCATAGCCCCTCGGCCCGGCCGCGTGAAAAATTGACGCGGCCAGGGCATCCGTCAAGCTTTTTTACCTTATCGGGTTGATTTTTCCACGGCCTCGCCGGCTGCCGATGGAATCAACAGCACCGGCAGTGTGGCCTGACGAAGACACCGCTCGGCGACACTGCCGAGAATCAGGCGCTGGAAGCCTTTGCGCCCATGCGTGCCCATGATCAGCAAATCGGCGTTGAAGGCGTTGGCGGCGTCGATGATGAGCGTCGCGACGTCGTCGCTCGCGGTTGCCTCGACGGTCACGACTTCGCCCGTCACGCCGCGCGCCTTCATCTGCGCGGCGGCTTCGCGCGCGAGCGAGGCGCCTTGCTCCATCAGGCTCGCATGCAGCGACGAAGGATCGTAGCCGGGCAGGTCGAAGTACATCGGTCCGGACTCGACGACGTAATACGGCTGCACGATCGCCTGATGCGTGACGGCGAGATCCAACGCGGCGGTGAAGGCGCGCCCGGAAGTCCGGCTGCCGTCGATGGCGACGAAAATGCGTTTGAACATGTCGGTTTTCCCCATGAAACGATCGATTGGCGCGCGGCATGCGCTGTCATTCATGCGTTTGCATGATAGAGCCCGGGCCTTGCATCGCCGCGCCGCTTTTTGGCGATAAGTCGATCCGGCGCAAGGCAGGCCGTACAATTCGTGGTTCTTCGACATCAGCGTCCGCTTAAAAATTGGCGGCGCGACCTCTTTTTAGCACTTCTCCACCCAGCCCGCCCGACCGACCGTGACTCAAACGCCGCCTGCTTTACCGTTCAGAACAGCGCTCTACGCGATGCTTGGCATCGGTCTCGTCAACATGCTCGTCGCCCTCGACCAGACGGTGGTCAGCACCGCGCTGCCCTCGATCGTCGCGGAGTTGCACGGCTTCGAGTTCTACGCGTGGATCGCGAGCGCCTATCTGCTGGCGTCGGTCGTCACGGTTCCGGTATTCGGGCGGCTCGGCGATTATTTCGGGCGCAAGCCCTTCGTGCTCGCGGCGGTGATCACGTTCACGGTCGCGTCGGTGCTGTGCGGGCTCGCGCCCAGCATGTTGTTCCTCGTGCTCGCGCGCGGGCTGCAAGGCATCGGCGGGGGAATGATGGTCGGCACCGCGTTCGCGGCGATTCCCGATATGTTCCCCGATCCGCGCACCCGCGTGCGCTGGCAGGTCGTGCTCGCGGCGGCGTACGGCATCGGCACGGCGGCGGGGCCGTCGCTCGGCGGGTGGATGAGCCAGCACTGGGGCTGGCGTTCGACCTTCCTCGTGAATCTGCCGGTCGGCGCGGCCGCCCTCTACTTCATATGGGCGCATCTGCCCAACCTGCACCGGCCGCGCGAAGGCGCCGTGAAGATCGACTGGACGGGCGCTGCGCTCGTCGCGCTGGTCCTCGGCGGCTTTCAGGCGCTGATCGAGGCGTTGCCGAAGGATGGCCTGACGACCGCCAATCTCGCGCTCGGCGCGGGCGTGGCGGTGTGCGCCGTGGCACTCCTGATATGCGAGCGGCGTGCGACGCATCCGATCATCCCGCTCGACATCTTCCGCGACGCGCAGCTCAACACGCTTTTCACGCTGTCGTTCCTGGCGGGCTTCGTGATGTTCTCGCTGATCTTCTTTGCGCCGCTCCTGCTGCAGGGCGGCTTCGGCCTTTCGCCGCAGGCCGCGGGGCTGCTCGCGACGCCGATCGCCGCGTGCATCGCGCTCGGCAGCTTCATCAATACGCGCATCGTCATTCATATGCGCAAGCCGGTGAATATCCTTTCAATCGGCTTCACGCTGCTCCTGTTCGCGTCGGTCGCGCTGGCGTTCGCACGCGAGACGACGCCGCATCTGTGGATCGAGCTGCCGATGGCCGCGACCGGCATCGGCCTCGGCTTCGTCCTGAACAACATGAACATCTTCGGGCAGGAAATCGCGGGCCGCGAGCGCTTCGGCATCACGACGGCGCTCTTGCAATCGACGCGCATGGTCGGCGGCATGATGGGCACGAGCATCGTCGGGACGATCGTCGCGCATCACTATGCGAGCGTCGTGCAGCGCACGGTCAGCGTGCTCGGCGCGTCGGCGTCCACGCAATGGCTGCCGCGCCTCTCCGACCCGCGCATTCTCGTCGACGAAGCGTTGCGCGAGCGCATCCTCGCCGAACTGAACGCGGCCGGGCTCGACGCGCCCGCGCTCCTCGACGCCGCCCGCGACGCGCTCGTGCAGTCGATCCACATCGGCGTGATGCTGACGGCGGTCGCGGCGCTCGCGGCCGCGCTGCTGGTGCGGCGCATCGCGCACATTACCTTCAGGAAGCACGCGACGCCCGTCCCGAAGTCGTGACGCGGGTTCTTTGACAAGCGGTTTGTCGCGCCTATAGTTTTTGCGTCGCTGGACGGACAGCTTCGAGCCTGAAGCTGCCTTGTCCGCGACCGCGCACCGCGTTTGCTTCACTTCCCTCGACGGCGGTTCGCACGTCCTGCGCGGAACGCTTGCGCGGGCCGCGGGTCACTCGCTTGTGCGGGCGGCCGCGCGACGCGCTTGCCGCCCATCGCCAACAGAGATGAGGAGCTGACATGAAGATCACCGGAGACATGCTGATCGGCGCATCGGCCGTGCGGGGCACCGATGCCACGCTCCGCGCGTTCGACCCCGCGCGCAATGCCGATCTCGAACCCGCGTTCGGCGGCGGCGGCGCGGCGGAAGTCGCGCGCGCGTGCGAGCTCGCCGAAGCGGCGTTCGACGACTATCGCCACGCACCGCTGGAAACCCGCGCGCAGTTTCTCGAAGCGATCGCCGACAACATCACCGCGCTCGGCGACACGCTGATCGAGCGCGCGATGGCCGAATCCGCACTGCCGAAGGCGCGGCTCGAAGGCGAGCGCGCCCGCACGGTCGGGCAATTGCGCCTGTTCGCGTCGCTCGTGCGCGAGGGCCGATGGCTCTGCGCCACCCTCGATTCCGCGCAGCCGGACAGAAAGCCGCTGCCGCGTTCGGACCTGCGTTTGCAAAAGATTCCCGTCGGGCCGGTCGCGGTGTTCGGCGCGAGCAACTTTCCGCTGGCGTTTTCGGTGGCGGGCGGCGATACGGCGTCGGCGTTCGCGGCGGGGTGTCCCGTCGTCGTGAAATCGCATCCGGCGCATCTGGGCACATCGGAACTCGTCGGTCGCGCGGTGCAGAAGGCGGTCGCGGACAGCGGTTTGCCAGAGGGGACGTTTTCGCTCGTCGTCGGCGCGGGCAATGCAATCGGCGAGGCGCTCGTCGCGCATCCGGCGATCCAGGCGGTCGGCTTCACCGGTTCGCGGCGCGGCGGGCTGGCGCTCGTCGATATCGCGGCGAAGCGCCCTGTGCCGATACCCGTTTTCGCCGAGATGAGCAGTGTCAATCCGGTATTCGCGCTGCCGGGCGCGCTGGCGGCGCGCGGCGATACGCTGGCGGCGGGCTATATCGATTCGGTCACGCTCGGCGTCGGCCAGTTTTGCACGAATCCGGGCCTCGTGATCGGGCTCGCGGATCCGGATCTCGATGACTTCATCGACAACGCCGCGGCGGCGATCGAAAAGAAGAGCACGCAGACGATGCTCACGGCGGGCATCGCCGCGGCCTACGAGGACGGCGTCAAGCAACGCGATGCGTCCGCGAAGCGCATTGCGACGGGTGAAAAGAGCGAGGCGTCGAGCGGCGCGCTGCCGGCGCTGTATCGCGTGAGCGCGGAGGAGTTTCTGGCGAAGCCGCAACTGGCGGAGGAGATTTTCGGGCCGACCTCGGTGATCGTCGTATGCCGCGACGAGGACGAGATGATTCTCGTCGCGCGCGGTCTCGAGGGTCAACTGACGGCCACGCTCCTGATGGAGCAAGACGATGTAGAGCTCGCGCGGCGGCTCTTGCCGGTGCTCGAGCGCAAGGCCGGGCGGATTCTCGCGAACGGCTTTCCGACGGGCGTCGAAGTGTCCTACGCAATGGTGCACGGCGGCCCCTATCCGGCGACCTCCGACAGCCGCTCGACCTCGGTCGGCGCGATGGCGATCGAACGCTTTCTGCGGCCGGTGTGTTATCAGGATTTGCCGGCGGCGCTGTTGCCCGAGGCGCTGGCAGATGACAATCCACTGTCGCTCTGGCGCTTGCGCGATGGCCAGCTCGGACCGAATTGATCCGCGCAGCGAATAGAATGCGTTTGCAAAAAATCCATAAAAGGAGATGAACCCACATGACAAGCGACTCGCGCCGCTACCCCGACCCCTCAGTGCGCGTGCTGGACCCGCGCTTCAATGCGCTGCGCATCGCATCGGCGTCGGTGGAATGTCTTTATCAGGGCGCGCGCTGGTCGGAAGGGCCGGTCTGGTTCGGCGACGGCCGCTATCTGCTCTGGAGCGACATCCCGAACAACCGCATCCTGCGATGGGACGAGGAAAGCGGTCAGGTCGGCGTGTTTCGCAAGCCGTCGAACAACGCGAACGGCAACACGCGCGACCGCGAAGGCCGGCTCGTGACCTGCGAGCATCTGGCGCGGCGCGTGACGCGTACCGAATACGACGGCTCCATCACCGTGATCGCCGACAGCTACGACGGCAAGCCGTTGAATTCGCCGAACGATGTCGTCGTGAAGTCGGATGGCTCGATCTGGTTCACCGATCCGACCTTCGGCATCGACGGCTTTTATGAAGGCGAGAAGCACGAAGCGCAGTTGAAGCCGTGCGTGTATCGCGTCGATGGCCGAAGCGGCGAAATCACGATGATGATCGACGCTTTCGTCGGTCCGAACGGGCTCGCGTTCTCGCCGGACGAATCGGTGCTGTACGTCGTCGAATCGCGCGCGACGCCGCGCAAGATCTACGCGTTCGACGTGGTCGACGGCGGCCGAAAACTCGGCGAGCCGCGTGCGCTGATCGATGCGGGAGCGGGCACCCCCGATGGCTTTCGCCTCGACATTCACGGCAATCTGTGGTGCGGCTGGGGCATGGGCGACGCCGAGCTGGACGGCGTGCGCGTGTTCACCCCGCAAGGCGAGGCGATCGGCCATATCGATTTACCGGAGCGCTGCGCGAACGTGTGCTTCGGCGGGCGGCATCGCAATCGCCTGTTCATGGCGGCGAGCCATGGGCTCTATTCGCTTTACGTCAACACACAGGGCGTGAGGGGCGGCTAAGCCTTCGCGATCTTTTCCATGATGCGTTCGGGATGCCTGCTCGCGGCGAATCCGTGCCGCGCGTAGAGCCCGTGCGCGTCGGATGTGACGAGCATCATGCGGCGCAGTCCCTGCAGGTCGGGATGCGCCATCACGCACTGCATCATCCACTTGCCGAGGCCCGCGCCCTGATGCTCGGGCAGCACGAAGACGTCGGCGAGATAGGCGAAGGTCGCGGTGTCGGTGATCATGCGCGCGTAGCCGATCTGCGCGCCGCCGCGAAAAAGCCCGAACGCGAGCGAATGACGCGCGGCGCGCTCGAC
>Ga0105251_10003192_pt1 | contig 12121 bp, 14 predicted proteins | sample KBSS64metaG_FD_80424 | JGI IMG/M metagenome (GOLD analysis project Ga0105251, IMG submission 80424) | Switchgrass rhizosphere microbial communities from Kellogg Biological Station, Michigan, USA - KBS S6-4 metaG | ecosystem: Host-associated > Plants > Roots > Rhizosphere > Soil | place...
ACGCCATGATGCGCGATCGCACCCCCTGGAATCCCCCACATCACGATCACTTGTGACCCAGCACTTGACTCTCAATACAGTTGCTTTCTTTGCAGCAGCAAAGAAAGTGACTGCCGCCCCGCATAGGGGCAACGCTAATAAACCAACAAGAAAACGGGATCCGGCGGAAAAGCCCAGTCCCCCCGCACGCCGCCCCCAGCGGGCAAGCATTTCTTAGCCAAACTCCCCCGACACGCTCTAAAATCTCCCCTTTCCTGCTCACTGCGCCGCGCCGTCCGCGCCTTTCCCTCCACAGCGTGCAAAAGATCCTGATCGTCCGCGTGTCGTCGCTCGGCGACGTCGTTCACAACATGCCGGCTATCGCCGACATCCGCCGCCGCTATCCCGATGCACGGATCGACTGGCTCGTCGAGGAAAGCTTCGCGGGTCTCGTCGAACTGGTGCACGGCGTGCGTCGCGCGATCCCGTTCTCGCTCAGGCGCTGGCGCAAGGCGTTCACGTCGCCCGCGAACTGGCGCGAAATCGGCAAGTTCAAGCGCGAGCTCGCCGCCGAAAAATACGATCTCGTGATCGACTGCCAGGGCCTTATCAAGACCGCGTGGGTCGCGAGCTGGGCGCGCGGGCCGCTCGTCGGGCTCGGCAATCGCACCGACGGCGCCGGCTACGAATGGCCCGTGCGTTTCTTCTACGACCGCCGCGTGCCGATCGAGCCGCGCACCCACGTCGTCGAGCGCACGCGGCAACTCGTGGCGGCCGCGCTCGATCTGCCGAAGCCGCAGATGACCGACGACATCGACTTCGGCCTCGACACGCGGCGCGCGACGCTCGCCGTCTCCGAGCTTGGGCTGAATCTGCCGGTGCCGTATGTCGTGTTCGTGCACGCCACGTCGCGCGCCGACAAGCAATGGCCCGAAGCCGCATGGATCGAGCTCGGGCAGGCGCTCGTCACGCGCGGCGCATCGATCGTGTTGCCGTGGGGCAGCGACGCCGAACGCGCGACGAGCGAAAAGCTCGCGAAGGAATTCGGGGCGGCCGCGATCGTGCCGCCGAAGCTCTCGCTGCCCGCGGTGGTCGGACTGATCGACGGCGCGGCCGCGACCGTCGGCGTCGATACGGGCTTGGTGCATATTGCCGCGGCGCTGAAGCGCCCGACCGTCGAGTTGTACAATTTCTCGACCGCATGGCGCACCGGCGGCTACTGGTCGCCGCAGGTGGTCAATCTCGGCGACGCGAGCCGGCATCCGACGCTTTCCGAAGTCAAGACCGCGCTCGCGGGCTTCGGCCTGCTGTAGCGTGCTGTGGCGTTTTCATCGTGCGCTGCGCCGTGCGCTTGCAACTCAAGGTCGTAGACACATGACGGAATCTCAAATTATCGAAGTCGCGTCTGGCGATTGGCAGGGAAAGAATCTCTCCGTGCCGCGCGAGACGCTCCTCGCCGGCGTCGAAAACGGCAAGGTGCTGTATTTCCCCAATCTGCGTTTTCCGATCGAAGGCGGCGAACTCGCGCTGCTCGATCCGAAGATCGCGGACCCCAAACGCAAGAACATCAGTCTCGCGCCCAACGGCGGCGCGTTGAACGGCGTGCTCGGCGATAGCGTGATGCAATCGGCGGTGCGCTCGCTCATCAAGCGTTATCAGGATCATGCGCGCTCGCTTGTCGACGGCCTCTTTCCCGAATACGACGGCAAGCTGCGCGTCGCGCCCACGAGCCTGCGGCTGCATCAGGTCGAAACGCGCGAGACATCCTGGCGCAAGGACGACAGCCGCCTGCACGTCGATGCTTTTCCGTCGCGCCCGAACTACGGCGAGCGCATCCTGCGCGTGTTCACGAACGTCAACCCGAAAGGAGCGCCGCGCGTGTGGCGTGTCGGCGAACCGTTCGAGGACATGGCCAAGCGCTTCCTGCCCGGCATCAAGACGCAGATGCCCGGTTCGGCGTGGCTCATGAATCTGCTGCACATCACGAAGTCGCCGCGCAGCGAATACGACCATCTGATGCTGCATCTGCATGACGCGATGAAGGCCGATCTCGACTATCAGAAGACTGCGCCGCAGGAGACGATGCCATTTCCGCCCGGCTCGGTGTGGGTCTGCTTCTCCGATCACACATCGCACGCGGTGATGTCCGGCCAGTTCATGATGGAGCAGACCTTCTTTTTGCCCGTCAAGGCGATGGTGCGCCCCGAATGCGCGCCGCTCGGCATTCTCGAGCGCCTGAAGGGCAGGGCGCTCGTTTGAGCGGCGCCGCTTCCCCGGGCGCATCGGCTGCCGTGCTGAGGCTCGTCTACCGGGCGCTCTGGTGGATCGTCGCGCCGCTCGCGGTGCTGCGGCTCTACATCCGCTCGCGCAAGGAGCGCGGTTACCGCGAGCATATCGGCGAGCGGTTCGGACATATCCCTGCCCGCCGCGCCGACGATCTCGCGCCGCTCATCTGGGTGCATGCGGTATCGGTCGGCGAGACGCGCGCGGCGCAACCGCTCATCGACGCATTGATGAAGGCGCATCCGGAAGCCCGCGTGCTGCTCACGCACATGACGCCGAGCGGCCGCGCGACGGGCCTCGAACTGTTCGGCGATCGCGTGTCGCGCAGCTATCTCCCCTACGATTTGCCCGTTCTCGTGCGGCGCTTCCTGCGCGCATGGCGTCCGTCGCTCGGCATCGTGATGGAGACGGAAGTCTGGCCGACGCTCATCGACGAATGCAAGCGCGGCGACGTGCCGCTCGTGCTGACGAACGCGCGCATGTCGGAGCGGTCGTATCGGCGCGCGGCGAAGTTCGGGCGCGCGGTGCGCGAAGTGTTCGGCGGCTTTTCGCGCGTGCTCGCGCAGACGCCGTCCGACGCCGAGCGGCTCACCGCGCTCGGCGCGCGCAATGTCGCGGTGCTCGGCAATCTGAAGTTCGATATGACCGCGCCGCCCGAACTGGTCGCGCGCGGTCAGGCGTGGCGCTCGGCGATCGGCGAGCGGCCGGTGTGGGTCGCGGCGAGCACGCGCGAGGGCGAGGAGACGCTCGTGCTGCGCGCGTTCGCGGCGCTCAATGTGCCCCATGCGTTGCTGATTCTGGTGCCGCGTCACCCGCAGCGGTTCGATGAAGTGTCGGCGCTGATCGCGAGCCTGGGTCTGACGAGCGCGCGCCGTTCGGTGTGGGCGCCGAAGCCTGCGGCGGCGGGATCGGGCGCGGATGTGCCCGAACCGCTGCCGGAAAGCGTGCAGGTCCTGCTCGGCGATTCGATGGGCGAACTCGGCGCGTATTACGCCGCGGCGGATCTCGCGTTCATCGGCGGGAGCCTGTTGCCGCTCGGCGGGCAGAATCTGATTGAAGCGTGCGCGGCGGGCGTGCCGGTGCTGATCGGGCCGCATACGTTCAATTTCACGCAGGCGACCAACGATGCAATCGCGGCAGGCGCCGCACTGCGTGTGCAGGACCCGCAGGAACTCGCGCGCGGGCTGCGCGAGATTTTCGGCGACAAGGCAAGGCGGCTTTCGATGAGCGCGGCCGCGTCGGCTTTCGCAGCGCGGCATCGCGGCGCGACGCAGCGAACGGTGAGCGTGCTGAGCGCATTGCTCGAAGAGGAAAGCGACGCGGCGAAGTGATTTCGTCATCGCGTCAGTGGTGCCTTGACCTGCGGTTCTTCGGTCAATCATCTGACCTTAACCCTTATTCCGCTGACAATTCGAGGGTTGAACGCCGGAAAGGTTAGAGGGATACTGAACCTCCACCCGGCCGCGTCGAACGCACATCCATAGGCCGGACGCCTGCGAACATGCTGCCAAGCTTCTTTCGAGGACGCGCATGCAAGATTTCATCAGGTCCGTCGTCAAAGACATGATTCCGCCAGGCCTCTTGCGCCTGCTGCGGCCCCGCCACACAGCAACCGATGCATGGGGCAGCGTCCGATACGGCACGCACGGTCTCGTGCTCCCGGGCAACAGGCGCTTCGAATATCGGCCTTGCCTCGCGGATCGCTCGGTTTGCAAGCAGATCTTCTTTCTGCGCCAGTACGCCACGGATCATCTCAGCCGCGCGAAGGAGATCGCGGCGTTCTATGAGGCTTGCGAAAATCCGCTGATCGTCGATGCGGGCGCCAATATCGGCGCCGCTGCGGTGTGGTACGCGCTCACGTATCCAAAGGCAAAGATCGTCGCCATCGAGCCGGATGTATCGAATTTTGCGCTGCTCAAGAAAAACGCGGAGGCCTTTCCTGCGATCACGCCGCTGAACGCCGCGATCGCGGCCACGCGCGGCACGCTCTATCTCAACGATCCGGGCGCGGGTGAATGGGCCTTCCGCACGGCCGACCGGCCCATGGAAAATGGGTATGCCGTCGACGCGCTGACGCTCGAAGACGTGATGCCGGCATCCGGCGTGACGCCGTTCATTCTCAAGATCGATATCGAAGGGGCGGAATCGGACCTGTTTTCGCGCCATTGCGATGCCCTGAACATGTTCCCGGTCGTCGTGATCGAGTTGCACGACTGGATGCTTCCCGGCGAATCGAACAGCCGCAACTTCCTCAAATGGCACGTCGAGATGAAGCGCGATTTCGTGCAGGTGGGTGAGAACACGGTCTCGATATCGAACTCGATTGCGCTGGCCTAGCGCGTCTTACGCGAGCAGCAGTCCCTTCTTCTCGATGAAGCCGACGACTTCATCGAGCCCGTCGAGCGCCTTCAGATTGCACATGACGAAGGGCCGCTCGCCGCGCATCTTCCTCGCGTCGCTCGCCATGATGTCGAGATTCGCGCCGACATGAGGCGCGAGGTCGGTCTTGTTGATCACGAGCAGATCCGACTTCGTGATGCCAGGGCCGCCCTTGCGCGGAATCTTCTCGCCGCCCGCCACATCGATCACATAGATGGTCAGGTCGGAGAGTTCCGGGCTGAAGGTCGCCGCGAGGTTGTCGCCGCCGGATTCGATGAACACGATATCGGCGTCCGGAAACTTCGACACCATGCGATCGACGGCCTCGAGATTGATCGACGCATCCTCGCGGATCGCCGTATGCGGACAGCCGCCCGTCTCGACGCCCATGATGCGCTCGGCGGGCAGCGCGCCCGCGACCGTGAGCAGGCGCTGATCTTCCTTCGTATAGATATCGTTGGTGATGGCGACGAGATCGTACTTGTCGCGCATCGCCTTGCAGAGCATTTCGAGCAGCGTGGTCTTGCCGGAACCGACCGGGCCGCCGACGCCGACGCGCAACGGCGGCAGTTTCTTGGTTCGGCGGGCGGCGGAAGAATAAGCGGGAGTGTTCATGAAAATACCGGTTCAGGAGCGGAAGAGCCGCGAGTATTGCGATTCATGCCGCGCGGACAAGATGCCGAGTTGCGGCGCGAAGGTGTTGACCCGTTCGGGCGATGTATCGAGCGCGCGGCGCACGGCGGCGTCGATCGGCTCGCGCAACGCGACGATGATGCGCTGCCCCGCGAGCTGGCCGAGCGGCACGGCCTTGAGCGCGGCGGCCGCCTGATTCTCGACCCAGCTGAACGCGTAGGCGGCGAGCGCTGCTTCCGCCGTCGCATCGTGCGCGAACGCGGCGAAGGCGAACGCGCTCGGTTGCGCGATGGGTTTGATCGCGGCGAGCGTCGCGCGGCGCGATGCGTCGCCCCATTCGAGCGATGCGCACAACTGCGCGAGCGACCAGCCCATCTGCTCGGTTTCGCGTCTCAGTTCCGCCGATTCGCGGCTCGCGATGTATTCATCGTTCGCCGCTCTCAACGCGGCTTCGTCGTGCGAACGCCAATGCTCGATCTGATGCGCGAGCAACGGCAGTTCGCCACGCGCAAGCACGGTGCTCAAGCCGCTCGCGATCCAGTCGCGCGCGCTGTCGCCGTCGTGGACCAGGCCGTGCTCGATCGCCGCTTCGAGTCCCTGCGAATAGCTGAACGCACCGATCGGCAGCGCCGGCGACGCGAGATGCATAAGCGCCGTGAGTTCAGCGATGCGCATGACCGTGATGATGGTGATGATCGTGACCGCACGACGAGTGATCGTGAGCATGGTCGTGATCGTGCGAATGATCATGCCCGTGATGCTCGTCGAAGACCTTTTGCGCGAGCGCGTAGTCTTCGCTGAACGTCTCGTCGTGGCCGTGCTTGTGACCGCCGCCGTATGCGCCGGTTTCGGGCTGGAACGGCTGCGACTCATGCGCGACGAGCACGCCCAGGCGCTTCAGCATGTCTTCGAGCACGGGATCCGCTTCGAGCTTGAGATAGTCCGCGCCGACTTCCACTGGCGTATGGCGATTGCCGAGGTGATAAGCGGCACGCGTCAATAGCCGCACGCTCGGCGCGCGCACGACGAGCACGTCCTGCGTTGCCGCGACCACGCGCACGAAGCCGCCGTCATCCGCGACGAGCATGTCGCCGTCCGCGAGCACGGTGCCGCGCGGCATCACGAGGGCGACTTCCTCGCCGTTGTCGAGCGTGGCGGCGAGACGGCTCTTGCCGCGCGCATCGAAAGGCAGGGTGAGGGTAGGCGCGCGCTTGACGAGCACGGGCGCGAGCTTGGCGGTCAGACGTTTGTCGATGGTACGCATGAAGACTCAGAACAGAAAATAGCGCTGCGCCATCGGCAGAACGGTGGCTGGATCGCATGTGAGCAATTGCCCATCGGCGATCACCTGATAGGTCTGCGGATCGACGCTGATGGACGGCTGCCATGCATTGTGAATCATGTCGGCCTTGGTCACATTGCGGCAGTTCTTCACCGCGACGATCTGCTTGTTGAGGCCGTAACGATCCGCGACGCGCGATTCCGCCGCGAGCTGCGACACGAAGGTCAGCGACGTCTTGCCGAGCGCGCCGCCGCGCGTCGCGAACATCTCGCGGTAATGCACCGGCTGCGGCGTCGGAATGGACGCGTTCGGGTCGCCCATCTGCGCGACCGCGATCATGCCGCCCTTGACGATCATCGCGGGCTTCACGCCGAAGAACGCGGGCTCCCAGAATACGAGATCGGCCCATTTGCCCGGCTCGATGGAACCGACTTCATGCGCGATGCCATGCGTGATCGCCGGATTGATCGTGTACTTCGCCACATATCGCTTCGCGCGGAAATTGTCGTTGCGCGCATTGTCTTCGGCGAGCGCGCCGCGCTGCACCTTCATCTTGTGCGCCGTCTGCCAGGTGCGAATGATGACTTCGCCGACGCGGCCCATTGCCTGCGAATCGGACGACAGCATCGACAACGCGCCGAGATCGTGCAGGATGTCTTCGGCCGCGATCGTCTCGCGGCGAATGCGCGATTCCGCGAACGCGATGTCCTCCGCAATCGACGGATCGAGGTGATGGCACACCATCAGCATGTCGAGATGCTCGTCGAGCGTGTTGACGGTGTAGGGGCGCGTCGGATTGGTGGAAGAGGGCAGCACGTTCGATTCGCCCGCCACCTTGATGATGTCCGGCGCATGGCCGCCGCCCGCGCCTTCGGTGTGATACGTGTGGATCGTGCGGCCCTTGAACGCGGCGATGGTCGTCTCGACGAAGCCCGCTTCGTTGAGCGTGTCGGTGTGGATGGCGACTTGCGTGTCGGTGTCGTCGGCCACCGACAGGCAATTGTCGATCGCGGCGGGCGTCGTGCCCCAGTCCTCGTGAAGCTTCAGGCCGATCGCGCCCGCTTTCACCTGTTCGATCAGCGGCCCGGGCAGGCTCGCGTTGCCCTTGCCGAGAAAGCCTAGATTGACCGGCCAGCCATCGGCGGCCTGCAGCATGCGCTCCATGTGCCAGGGGCCCGGCGTGCAGGTCGTCGCGTTGGTGCCGGTCGCGGGTCCGGTGCCCCCGCCGAGCATCGTCGTCACGCCGCTCGCGAGCGCTTCGTCGATCTGCTGCGGGCTGATGAAGTGGATATGCGTATCGACGCCGCCCGCGGTGACGATCATGCCTTCGCCCGCGATCACTTCGGTCGCCGCGCCGATCGCGATGCTCACGTTCGGCTGGATGTCGGGATTGCCCGCCTTGCCGATCGCGAAGACGCGTCCGCCCTTGATGCCGATATCGGCTTTCACGATGCCCCAGTGATCGAGGATCAGCGCGTTCGTCACGACCGTATCGACGACCTCGGCGGCGGGGCGTTGCGACTGGCCCATGCCGTCGCGAATCACCTTGCCGCCGCCGAATTTCACTTCTTCGCCGTAGGTGGTGAAGTCGCGCTCGACTTCGATGATGAGATCGGTGTCGGCGAGGCGCACGCGGTCGCCGGTGGTCGGGCCGAACATTTCAGCATAAGCGCGGCGGCCGATGCGTAGCGTCATGTTTTCGATGTCCTGTTCAGAGTGGGCCCATCACGAGGCCATTGAAGCCGTAGACGTGCCGGTCGCCTGCGAGCGCGACGAGCTCGACGGTGCGCTCCTGTCCCGGCTCGAAGCGCACGGCCGTCCCCGCCGCGATGTTCAGCCGAAAGCCGCGCGCCTTCTCGCGTTCGAACTTCAGTGCCGCGTTGACTTCGTAGAAGTGAAAATGCGAGCCGACCTGCACGGGACGGTCGCCATGATTCGCGACGACGACCGTCACGGTCTCGCGTCCCGCGTTGAGTTCGTGCTCGCCATTGTCGATGAAGTATTCGCCGGGGATCATGTTCTTAAGGGATCGGATGATGAACCGTCACGAGCTTCGTGCCATCGGGGAAAGTCGCTTCGATCTGGATGTCGGGAATCATCTCCGGCACCCCTTCCATCACGTCGTCGCGCGTGAGAAGCGTGGTGCCGTAGTGCATGACTTCGGCGACCGTCCTGCCGTCGCGCGCGGCTTCCATCAATGCGGCCGAAATGAATGCGACCGCTTCCGGATGATTGAGCTTGAGGCCGCGCGCGCGGCGGCGTTCGGCGAGCAATGCTGCGGTGAAGATCAGCAGCTTGTCCTTTTCTCGGGGCGTGAGTTTCATGAGCTTCTTTTACGGAGAAAGGCGTTTCGGGCCTTGCAATGCTAGCATCGGACGGGCTTTCGGAGAGCTTGCATGTCACTGGATGAAGCGCTGCAGCTCGACGCTCGAGGGCTTTTCGAAAATGGCTTCCGGCGCCCCCGATTCCCACACGCGTCCCTGATGCATGAACACGACCTTGTCGCTCACCTTGCGTGCGAAGCGCATCTCGTGCGTGACCATGATGAGCGTCATGCCGTCGCGCGCGAGATCTTCGACGACCGCGAGCACTTCGCCGACGAGTTCCGGATCGAGCGCCGACGTGATCTCGTCGCAGAGCAGGACGGTCGGCTTCATCGCGAGCGCGCGCGCGATCGCCACGCGCTGCTGCTGGCCGCCGGAAAGCTGATCGGGATAGGCGTCGAACTTGTCGCCGAGACCGACGCGCTCGAGCACAGTATGCGCGGTCGCGCGCGCCTTCGCCTTGTGGATCTTCCTGACCACGGTCTGCGCGAGCATCACGTTCTCTCCCGCGGTCAGATGCGGAAAGAGGTTGTATTGCTGAAACACCATGCCGACCTTCAGACGCAGCGCGCGCAGGTCGGCATGACGCGCATCGATATGCTCGCCATCGATTTCGATCGAACCTTCGTCGATGCTTTCGAGCCCGTTCAACGTGCGCAACAGCGTGCTCTTTCCCGAGCCGCTGCGCCCGATGATCGACACGACCTGACCGCGCTCGACGGCAAAGTCGATTCCCTTCAGCACCTGATTCGCGCCGAACTGCTTGTGAAGATTGCGGGTTTCAACGAGCGGCATTCCATTTCCTTTCGAGCGTGCGCGCATAGCGCGTCAACGGATAGCAAAGCACGAAGTAGATGATGGCGACGAGCCCATAGACGAGGAACGGCCGGAAAGTCGCGTTCGAAATCATCGTGCCGGCCTTCGTGAGTTCCGTGAAGCCGATGATCGATACGAGCGCCGTGTCCTTCACCGCCTGCACCGCGAAGCCGACCGTCGGACCGACCGCGATGCCTGTCGCCTGCGGCAGGACCACGTGTCGAAGCTGCTCGAAGTAGCTCATCGCGAGACTGGATGACGCTTCCCATTGTCCCTTCGGCACCGCTTCGACCGCGCCGCGCCAGATTTCCGCGAGATAGGCGCTCGTGAAGAGCGTGAGACCGACCGTCGCGGCGAGCCACGGCGAAACCTCGATGCCGAGCAGCGGCAGGCCGAAGAACACGAGGAACAGTTGCATCAGCAGGGGCGTGCCCTGAAAGATCTGGATATACGCCTTGACGAGCGTGCGCAGCAGGTGCGAACCCGAGACGCGCATCACGAGCAGCGCGAAGCCGACGATGCCGCCCAGCACGAACGACACGATCGACAGCACGACGGTCCAGCGCGCCGCGAGCAACAGGTTCTCGACGATTTGCGCGAGGGTGAACTCGATCATCGCGCTGCGCTCCGGTTGCTCATCAGAAAGCGCTTGCCCGCCGCGTTCAACGCGGTGCGCAACACGAGCGCCATCACGAGATACGCAGCCGTAATGAAGAAGCACGTTTCGAAGGCGCGGAAGTTGCGTGACTGGATATAGCTCGCGGCGTAGGTGAGGTCCGGCACCGAGATCTGCGATACCACGGCGGAGCCGAGCATCGTGATGACGATCTGGCTGGTGAGCGCGGGAAACACCTTCGCGAGCGCCTGCGGCAGCACGACATGGCGAAACGTCTCGCCGCGCGACATGGCCAGCGACGCCGCCGCTTCGTGATGCCCCTTCGGCACGGCCGCGATGCCTGCGCGGATGATTTCGATCGAGTACGCGCCGAGATTGAGCGTCATCGCAAGAATGGCCGCGACGTATTCGCTCAGGTGAATGCCGAGCGCGGGCAGGCCGAAGAACACGAAGAACAGTTGCACGATGAACGGCGTATTGCGCACCGCCTCGACATAACCGCCGACGATCGCGCTCAGCCACGCTTGCCGGCTGTCGCGCGCGGCGGCACCGAGCACGCCGACCGACACGCCGAGCGCCGTCGACACGGCGGTCAATGCGAGCGTCGTCGCCGCGCCGCTCGCGAACATGCCCGCGTACTGCGCGAGATCGGCGAATTGAAGTTCATAGGCCATACGTTGCCGCGCTCTTGATCAAAGGCTCGCGGGCAGCGGCTGGTTGAACCACTTCTTCGACATCGTGTTGAGCGTGCCGTCCTTTTTTGCCTGCGCGATGGTGTCGTCGACCTTGGTCATCAGGCGCGGCTCGTTCTTGTTCATGCCGACGAAGCAGGGCGAATCCTTGATGATGAACTTCGCTTCCGGCCGGCGCGGCGGATTCTTCGCAAGGATCGCGGCCGCGACGATGTTGCCCGCCGCGATCAGTTGCACCTGTCCCGAGAGAAACGCGGAGATGGTCGCGTTGTTGTCCTCGAAGCGCTTGATGGTCGCGTTCGGCGCCATCTGCGACAGCGCGATTTCTTCCAGCGCGCCGCGCGTCGCGCCGACGGTCTTGCCGGTGAGATCGGCGGGGCTGCTCACCTTGATGTCGGCCGGGCCGAACACGCCCTGGAAGTAGGGCGCATAAGGGGTGGAGAAATCGAGCACCTTCTCGCGTTCCGGCGTCTTGCCGAGCGACGAGATCACGAGATCGACCTTGTTGGTCGTGAGATACGGAATGCGGTTCGCGCTGTTCACGGGCACGAGTTCGAGCTTCACGTTCATCGATTTGGCGAGCAACGCGGCCATGTCGACGTCGTAGCCTTGCGGCTTCATGTCCGCGCCGACCGAGCCGAAAGGCGGATAGTCCTCGGGCACGGCGACGCGCAATGTGCCGTTCCTGGCGATGGTGTCGAGGGCGTCGGCGTGCGCGGCGAAGGGCGCGAGGGAAAGCAGCAACGCGACGAGTGCGGTGCGTCGCGCGCGGGAAAACGTGGTGAGCATCGATGATCCTTCGGTCTTGAACGGCCGCATTGGAAGGCGCGGCTCTCGAGCCGAGGCTTAAAGCGAGAGTCGTGCCATCGATGTCTATTCGTTGTATCGCCTGCGTTTGCCGGTTGCGCGTCTGTCGTCGCGCACAACGGGTGTGCAATCCGATGCGCTGCGCTGGTGCGTACTAGGTAGTCCACAAACGCAAAGGCCGCGCATCGACGCCATGCACGACGGGACGAAGGCGCGTCCAGCAATCGGTGAGCGTGTTCTGGAGCGGCTCCATCGAGCGGCTGATCGCGCGCACGATCAAGACGCCCGGACCGACGCACGATGCGCCGGC
>Ga0105251_10003194_pt1 | contig 12112 bp, 8 predicted proteins | sample KBSS64metaG_FD_80424 | JGI IMG/M metagenome (GOLD analysis project Ga0105251, IMG submission 80424) | Switchgrass rhizosphere microbial communities from Kellogg Biological Station, Michigan, USA - KBS S6-4 metaG | ecosystem: Host-associated > Plants > Roots > Rhizosphere > Soil | place...
ACGCTCACTACTCCAGTCGGGCGTTTGCGTAAACTGAATATGGGTCCTGAGTACTTGTCTGCCTTCACTGTTGGCGACCAGTTGCTGTGGGGCGCTGCCGAACCGTTACGTAGAATGTTGCGCTTGCTCGCATAATTACACTTACTCACTAAAGGGGCATTGCAGCCCCTTTTTTTATCACGTCATATACCCGTCATACTTCAAGTTATGGGTGTGTTGGTTGCACTCCGTCACCCCGGTCACTTACTTAAGTAAGCTCCTGGGGATTCCTGAGTTTACCGCCTTCCCATAACTCGAATTATTTGGGTATACATGAAGCGTATGACTTTAGTTGATTAATTTTCGGGAGCAAAACAGAGCGTTGGCTATGCTTTATTCAGGGCGATAAACCGCCATGAAGATTAGTTGGGCGGAACGGCTTGCAGGAAAACAATGTTATTGCCGTCCGTTAGGGTCAATGAATGACAAAAAACAGGACGAATGCCATGTCTGTTCATCCAGAAAAAGACGTGATAAATGCGCTAATTGCGGGTCATTTTGCTGATCCTTTTTCTCTGCTGGGAATGCATAAAACCGAAGCCGGGCTGGAAGTTCGTGCCCTGTTACCGAACGCCACAGAAGTGTGGATTATCGACCCGAAGACCGGTGGGAAGGTCGGCAAGTTAGAATGTATTGATTCGCGCGGTTTCTTTTGCGGGGTAATCCCCCGTCGTAAAAATCTCTTTCGTTACCAATTGGCTGTCGTCTGGCATGGCCATGAAAATCTTATTGATGATCCCTATCGCTTTGGTCCGCTAATTCAGGAGATGGATAGCTGGCTGTTGTCCGAAGGCACGCATTTACGCCCCTACGAAACGCTCGGTGCGCATGCCGACACAATGGATGGCGTTACCGGTACTCGTTTCTCCGTTTGGGCACCTAATGCCCGCCGTGTTTCAGTTGTTGGTCAATTTAACTATTGGGATGGCCGTCGCCACCCGATGCGTTTGCGACGTGAAAGCGGTATCTGGGAACTGTTTATTCCAGGCGCTCATCCTGGGCAGTTATACAAATTCGAACTGATTGATACTGATGGGCATCTGCGCCTGAAGGCCGATCCGTATGCGTTTGAGTCGCAAATGCGCCCGGAAACCGCGTCGCTGATTTGTGGCTTGCCTGATAAAACCACCCTTAGCCCAGCGCGCCAGCATGCGAATGGCTTTGACCAGCCAATTTCAATTTATGAAGTGCATCTTGGTTCATGGCGTCGCCATGCCGACAATAATTTCTGGCTCAGTTATCGCGAATTGGCAGATCAACTGGTGCCGTACGTCAAAGAGATGGGCTTTACTCACCTCGAGCTGTTGCCGATTAACGAGCATCCGTTCGATGGCAGTTGGGGTTACCAGCCACAAGGGATGTATGCGCCGACGCGCCGCTTCGGCACGCGCGACGACTTCCGCTACTTTATTAATGCCGCGCATGCTGCGGGCCTGAACGTGCTGCTCGACTGGGTTCCAGGGCATTTCCCGACTGACGATGCAGGGCTTGCGAAATTCGATGGTACCTCGCTGTATGAACACGGCGACCCGCGCGAAGGTTATCACCAGGACTGGAACACGCTGATTTACAACTATGGTCGGCGCGAAGTCAGCAACTATCTGGTGGGTAATGCGCTCTACTGGATTGAACGCTTCGGTATTGATGGCTTACGCGTTGATGCGGTGGCATCGATGATTTATCGCGACTACAGCCGCCAGCCAGGCGAGTGGATACCTAACGATAAAGGCGGGCGCGAGAACCTCGAAGCTATCGAGTTCCTGCGCAATACCAACCGTATTATTGGCGAGCAAACGCCGGGTGCGGTGACCATGGCTGAAGAGTCTACCGATTTTACTGGTGTCTCTCGTCCACCTTCCATGGGTGGTTTAGGTTTCTGGTTTAAATGGAACCTCGGCTGGATGCACGACACGCTCGATTACATGAAACTCGACCCAGTGCATCGCCAGTATCATCACGACAAGATGACCTTTGGCATGTTGTACAACAGCACCGAAAACTTCGTACTGCCTTTGTCGCACGATGAAGTGGTGCACGGCAAAAAATCCATTCTCGACCGTATGCCGGGCGATGCCTGGCAGAAATTTGCCAACCTGCGTGCTTACTACGGTTGGATGTGGGCTTTCCCCGGCAAGAAACTGCTGTTTATGGGCAATGAATTTGCCCAAGGGCGAGAGTGGAACCACGACAGTAGCCTCGACTGGCATTTGTTGGAAGGCGGCGACAACTGGCACCACGGCGTGAAACGCCTGGTACGCGATTTAAACCATACATATCGCCATCATGCCCCGATGCATGAACTGGATTTTGACAGCTATGGTTTTGAATGGCTGGTGGTTGAAGACAACATTAATTCCGTATTTATCTTTGTGCGCCGCGATTCAAAAGGCAATGAAATCATTGTTGCCAGTAACTTTACTCCGGTGCCGCGTTATAACTATCGCTTTGGCATTAATCAGCCAGGTCGCTGGCGCGAGGAGCTGAATACAGACTCAATGCACTATCACGGCAGTAATGCCGGGAACAGCGGTGCCGTGCAGAGCGATGCTATTCCAAGCCATGGTCGCGAGCACTCCCTGAGTCTGACACTGCCTCCGCTTTCGACTATCTGGTTGGTACGGGAGGCTGAATGACGCAACTCACTGCCGGGAACCCGGCTCCGTATGGTTCGTTTTTTGATGGCAAAGGCGTCAATTTCACGCTGTTTTCGGCTTATGCAGAAAAAGTCGAACTCTGCGTTTTTGACGAACACGGTCACGAGCGTCGTTATGACTTGCCGGTGCGTACAGGCGACATCTGGCATGGTTATTTGCCAGATGCTAAGCCTGGCCTGAAATATGGCTATCGCGTCCATGGCCCGTGGGACCCGCAAAACGGACACCGTTTTAACCCGGCAAAACTGCTGCTAGACCCTTGCGCTCGAGTGGTTGTTGGCGGTGTCGATAACCACCCTCATCTTCACGGTGGTTATGACGAGCCGAACCTGGAAGACAGCGGCCCACACATGGCGAAATGCGTGGTGGTGCGCGATAAGTTTGACTGGGAAGGCGACGAACACCCGCGTACCCCTTGGGGCGACACGGTTATTTACGAAGCGCATGTTCGTGGGTTGACGCTTCTACACCCTGAAATACCCGATGAGCTGCGTGGCACTTATGCAGCACTTGGTCATCCGGTGATGATTAACTATTTCAAACGCCTCGGGATCACGGCGCTTGAACTGATGCCGGTCGCGCATTTTGTCACAGAGCCGCGCGTCGCCCATTTAGGTTTAAGCAACTATTGGGGCTATAACCCGCGTTCGTTTTACGCCGTCGAAGGCTACTACGCGGTGAATCATGACCCGCTGGCGGCCGCCAACGAGCTGCGTGGTGCGGTGAAAGCGCTGCACGAAGCGGGCATTGAGGTGATTCTCGACATCGTACTTAACCACAGTGCGGAACTTGATCGTGACGGTCCAACCCTCTCGCTGAGCGGAATCGATAACCGTAGCTATTATTGGTTAATGGATAATGGTGATTACCAAAACTGGACTGGTTGCGGTAATACGCTGAATCTGAGTACGCCTGGCGTGGTGGAGCAGGTGGTGGATTGCCTGCGTTATTGGGTCGACAGCTGCCACATTGATGGTTTCCGTTTCGATTTGGCTTCTGTTATGGGACGCACGCCAGAATTCCGCCAGGATGCACCGCTATTTGAAGCGATTAAAAATGACCCGGTTTTGTCGCAGATAAAACTGATAGCGGAACCCTGGGATATTGGCCCAGGCGGTTATCAGGTCGGCAACTATCCACCGTTATTTGCGGAATGGAACGATCATTTTCGTGATGGCATGCGGCGTTTCTGGCTGCGACAAGATTTATCGTTAGGTGGGTTCGCTTGCCGCTTTGCCGGTTCAAGTGATGTCTATCGACGTGGGGATCGCCTCCCTTCGACCAGCATCAATTTAATCACGGCTCACGATGGTTTTACCCTGCGCGATTGTGTCAGTTTCAATCAAAAACACAATGAAGCTAACGGTGAGGACAACCGTGATGGCACCAACAATAACTACAGCAATAACTATGGCTTCGAAGGGCTTGAGGCTTCACTGAATATTAAAGAAAGACGGCGCGACAGCGTTCACGCTTTGCTCACATTGTTACTGCTTTCTCAGGGTACGCCGATGCTTTTGGCCGGTGATGAACACGGTCACAGTCAGCATGGTAATAACAATGCTTATTGCCAGGATAACCAACTGACATGGCTTGACTGGGAACACTGTAACGATGGCTTAACCACTTTTACCGCGGCATTGATTCATCTACGCAAGACGATTCCGGCATTAACCCGGAACGTCTGGTGGGAGGAAGGCGATGGCAATGTGCGCTGGTGGAATAAAGAGGCTCAACCTCTGAATGCTGACGAATGGGAGAACGGGGTTCATCGGTTACAAATCCAACTCTCAGATCGTTGGCTTATTACGATTAACGCTACCGAAGAAGTGGCTGACATCGTTCTACCCGAAGGGGAATGGCGTGCTATTCCTCCGTTTGCCGGCGAAGACAACCCGGTGGTAATGGCTGTATGGCATGGTCCCGCGCACGGAGTATGCGTTTTCCAGAAATCATAAAAAAGGAGTCAGTCATGGTTAGGCTTGATAAGAACGATCCTCTGATGTTGGCAAGACAACTGCCAAATAAATCTGTAGCCCTGATTCTGGCTGGTGGGCGCGGTACCCGATTGAAAGATTTAACCTCAACGCGCGCCAAGCCTGCTGTCCACTTTGGTGGCAAGTTCCGCATTATTGATTTTGCGCTGTCCAATTGCATTAACTCGGGTATTCGCCGTATCGGCGTGATTACGCAATATCAGTCACATACGTTGGTTCAACATATCCAACGTGGCTGGTCATTTTTTAGCGAAGAGATGAACGAGTTTGTTGATTTGCTCCCGGCACAGCAACGTGTACACGGCGAAAACTGGTATCGCGGCACCGCTGATGCCGTTACGCAAAACCTCGATATTATCCGCCGCTATAAAGCCGAGTACGTGGTTATCCTCGCGGGTGACCATATCTACAAGCAAGATTACTCGCGCATGCTGATAGACCATGTGGAGAAAGGTGCGCGCTGTACCGTGGCCTGTATGCCTGTTCCACTCCATGAAGCTTCTGCATTTGGCGTAATGGCGGTTGATAGCGAAGAGAAAATTATCGAATTCGTTGAGAAACCGGCAAATCCGCCGTCCATGCCGGGTGACGACAGCAAAGCACTCGCCAGCATGGGTATTTACGTTTTCGACGCCGATTATCTCTATGAACTGTTGGAAGCCGACGATAAAGACGAAAACTCAAGCCATGACTTTGGGAAAGATATCATCCCGTATGTCATGAAATCCGGTGAAGCGTTTGCCCACCCATTCCCACTTTCCTGCGTGCAGTCTGATCCCGACGCCGAGCCATACTGGCGTGATGTGGGGACACTGGAAGCCTACTGGAAAGCTAACCTGGACCTGGCGTCTGTGACACCAGAACTGGATATGTACGACCAGGAGTGGCCAATCCGTACTCATATGGAACCGTTGCCTCCGGCGAAGTTTGTGCAAGACCGCTCCGGTAGCCACGGTATGACGCTGAACTCACTGGTGTCTGGCGGCTGCATTATTTCGGGCTCCGTGGTGGTTCAGTCTGTGTTGTTCCCGCGCGTGCGCGTTAACTCGTTTTGCAACATTGACTCTTCAGTATTGCTGCCAGATGTCATCGTCGGGCGCTCTTGCCGCTTACGCCGTTGCATTATCGACCGCGCTTGCGTCATTCCTGAAGGCATGGTGGTGGGGGAAAACGCTGAAGAAGATGCGCGCCGTTTCTACCGTTCCGAAGAAGGTATTGTTCTGGTGACGCGGGAAATGCTGGCCAAACTGCCAGGTTAGGATCGACCCACGCGCAGCAGGGGCTGCGCGTTGTAATTTTATCGTTTGGCGTTTGATTTTTTACGCCACGACTTTCCATACGGGAGCGATAATGCAGGTCTTACATGTATGTTCTGAAATGTTTCCACTGCTAAAAACGGGTGGTCTGGCAGATGTGCTTGGCGCGTTACCGGCGGCACAAATTGCAGGCGGTGTTGAGACGCGAGTCTTGCTGCCTGCTTTCCCTGACATTCGTCGTGGCATTGTTGATGCGCAGGTTGTGGCACATCGCGACACCTTCGCGGGTCATATGACTTTGTTATATGGCCATTTCAACGGCGTGGGAATTTACCTGATTGACGCCCCACATTTATACGAACGCCCCGGCAGCCCATATCACGACACTAATCAGTTTGCTTACACCGACAACGTGCTGCGTTTTGCATTGCTGGGTTGGGTAGGTGCTGAGATGGCATGTGGTCTGGACCCCTTCTGGCGCCCGGATATTGTGCATGCGCATGACTGGCATGCGGGTCTGGTGCCTGCTTATCTGGAGGCCCGTGGACGCCCGGCAAAATCGGTATTTACTGTCCATAACCTGGCGTATCAGGGGCTGTTTTACGCACATCATATGAATGAAATTGATCTGCCCTGGTCGTTCTATGACATGAATGGTCTGGAGTTCAATGGTCAAATTTCGTACTTGAAAGCTGGCCTTTACTATGCTGATCATATTACGGCGGTCAGTCCGACTTATGCCCGCGAGATAACTGAACCGCAATTTTCCTACGGTATGGAAGGGCTGTTGCGCCAGCGCCACCGCGAAGGACGGCTGTCCGGCATTCTTAACGGTGTGGATGAGAAAATTTGGGACCCGGCTCATGACTTGCTTCTGGCTGCTCGCTATACCCGCGACACGCTGGAGGAAAAGGCTGAGAACAAACGTCAACTGCAGGTGGCGATGGGACTTAAGGTTAACGATAAAGCGCCGCTGTTTGCGGTAGTCAGTCGTTTAACCAGCCAGAAAGGCCTGGATTTGGTGCTGGAAGCGTTGCCGGGGTTACTCGAGCAAGGTGGGCAACTGGCGTTACTCGGCGCGGGTGATTCGGTGATGCAGGAAGGATTCCTTGCGGCGGCAGCGGAACATCCAGGGCAGGTGGGTGTTCAAATTGGTTATCACGAAGCTTTCTCGCACCGCATTATAGGCGGGGCAGATGTCATTCTGGTGCCAAGTCGTTTTGAACCTTGCGGCTTAACACAATTGTATGGCCTTAAGTACGGCACATTGCCATTGGTGCGGCGTACAGGTGGGCTTGCAGATACCGTGTCTGACAGCTCGCTGGAAAACCTGGCTGACGGTATCGCCAGTGGATTCGTGTTTGAAGACAGTAATGCCTGGTCGCTATTAAGAGCGATTAGACGTGCCTTCGTGTTGTGGTCTCGCCCTTCGCTGTGGCGATTTGTTCAACGTCAGGCAATGGGCATGGATTTTAGCTGGCAGGTAGCGGCGCATTCCTACCGCGACTTGTACCAACGTTTGCTGTAGCCATCCACCAGGAATCACTGATATGAACGCACCCTTTTCCTATGCTTCACCGACGCTCAGTATTGAGGCTCTAAAGCACTCAATCGCCTATAAACTGATGTTTACGGTTGGGAAAGACCCTGCCATTGCGAACAAACATGAGTGGCTAAACGCCACGTTGTTTGCAGTTCGTGACAGGTTGGTAGAGCGCTGGCTGCGTTCTAACCGTGCTCAGCTATCCCAGGAAGTTCGCCAGGTTTACTATCTGTCGATGGAGTTTCTGATTGGCCGCACGCTCTCCAACGCACTGTTGTCATTGGGTATTTATGATGACGTCAAAAACGCGCTGGAAGAGATGGGGCTGGATCTTGAAGAGTTGATTGACGAAGAGAACGACCCCGGCCTCGGCAATGGCGGGCTCGGTCGTCTCGCCGCCTGTTTCCTCGATTCAATGGCAACGCTCGGCTTGCCGGGCCGTGGTTATGGTATTCGCTACGACTACGGCATGTTCAAACAAAATATCGTCGATGGCCGCCAGAAAGAGTCTCCAGATTACTGGCTCGAGTACGGTAACCCGTGGGAGTTCAAGCGCCACAACACACGCTACAAAGTGCGCTTTGGTGGGCGCGTGCAGCTTGAAGCCAAAAAATTCCGCTGGGTAGAAACTGAAGAAATTCTTGCGGTTGCGTATGATCAGATAATCCCTGGCTACGATACCGATGCAACAAACACGCTGCGTCTGTGGAATGCGCAGGCCAGTAGCGAAATTAACTTGGGTAAATTTAACCAGGGCGATTATTTCGCAGCAGTTGAAGATAAAAACCATTCGGAAAACGTATCGCGCGTGCTTTACCCGGATGACTCGACCTATTCAGGCCGCGAACTGCGTTTGCGCCAGGAGTATTTCCTGGTGTCGTCTACCGTGCAGGACATTCTCAGCCGCCATTTCCAACTGCATAAAACCTATGACAATCTGGCGGATAAAATCGCCATTCACCTCAACGACACACATCCGGTATTAGCGATTCCTGAGCTGATGCGTTTGTTAATCGACGAGCATAAGTTCAGTTGGGAAGATGCCTTTGAGGTTTGCTGCCAGGCATTCTCATATACCAACCACACGCTGATGAGCGAGGCGCTGGAAACCTGGCCGGTCGATATGCTCGGCAAAATCTTGCCGCGCCATTTGCAGATAATCTTCGAGATTAACGACTACTTCCTGAAAACCTTGCAGGAACAGCATCCAAACGATACTGCTTTGCTGGGACGTACTTCGATTATTGATGAGTCGAATGGCCGTAAAGTGCGTATGGCGTGGCTTGCGGTTGTGGTCAGCCACAAAGTTAACGGCGTTTCGGAATTACACTCGAACTTGATGGTTCAGTCGTTATTTGCTGATTTTGCTGCCATCTTCCCGATGCGTTTTTGTAATAAAACGAACGGCGTGACCCCGCGCCGCTGGCTGGCACTGGCGAACCCACCGCTTTCAGAAGTGCTGGATGAAAACATTGGCCGCACCTGGCGCACCGATCTGAGCCAGTTGAACGATCTGAAGCAGCATATTGATTACCCAACGGTGCATCAGGATGTGCGTAAGGCGAAGCTTGCCAACAAGAAGCGCCTGGCAAGCTACATTGGCCAGCAACTCAATGTGGTGGTGAACCCTAACGCGCTGTTTGATGTGCAGATCAAACGTATTCACGAGTACAAGCGCCAGTTAATGAACGTGCTGCATGTGATCACGCGTTACAACCGCATTAAGGCCGATCCGACAGCCGATTGGGTGCCGCGCGTGAATATCTTCGCCGGTAAAGCGGCGTCAGCGTATTACATGGCAAAACACATTATTCACCTCATCAATGATGTAGCGACGGTGATCAACAACGATCCGGTAGTAAAAGATCGTTTGAAAGTGGTGTTTATCCCGAACTACAGCGTCAGTCTTGCGCAGATCATTATCCCGGCGGCGGATCTCTCTGAGCAGATCTCTCTGGCGGGAACCGAGGCATCCGGCACCAGTAATATGAAGTTTGGCCTGAACGGCGCGCTGACCATTGGCACGCTGGATGGGGCAAATGTTGAAATGCTGGAGCATGTGGGGGCGGATAATATCTTTATCTTTGGTAATACCGCGGAAGAGGTCGAAACGCTACGGCGCGAAGGCTATAAGCCGCGTGAGTATTACGAAAAAGATGAAGAGTTGCACCAGGTGCTGACGCAAATAGGTACGGGTACGTTTAGCCCAGGTGAGCCAACGCGCTACCGTGACCTGCTGGATTCACTGATTAACTTTGGTGACCACTATCAGGTGCTGGCAGATTATCGTAGCTATGTGGATTGCCAGGATAGGGTGGATGAGCTTTATCGCCAGCCAGAAGAGTGGACCATTCGAACCATGCACAATATTGCCAATATGGGGTATTTCTCATCCGACAGGACGATTCAGGAATACGCCGATGAGATTTGGCATATTAAGCCGGTGAGATTGTAATACATGGGCGGATAAGTAGTGGCGGATGACGCTGCGCTTATCCGCCCTACAATTCTGAACGTAGGGTGGATAAGCAACTTGTCATCCACCGCAAAACAATCTCAGCACAACTCCAGTTGTACATTATTCTCAGCAATCACCTGCATCACGCCTGCTGGTGGAATGGCATCGGTATATACTGCATCCACCAAAGCAATGCTGCCAAGATTGACCATCGCATTACGACCAAACTTAGAGTGGTCTACAACCAACATCACGCAGCGTGAGTTTTCAATGATGGCGCGTTTGGTGCGAACTTCGTGGTAATCAAACTCCAGCAATGAGCCGTCACCATCGATGCCACTAATCCCCAGAATGCCGAAATCCAGCCTGAACTGAGAGATAAAATCGAGCGTCGCTTCACCGATAATGCCACCATCGCGGCTGCGTAACTCGCCGCCAGCGAGAATAATGCGGAAATCTTCTTTAACCTTGAGCGTGTTTGCCACGTTCAGGTTATTGGTTACCACGCGCAAATTGCTGTGATTCAACAACGCATGCGCGACCGCTTCCGGTGTAGTGCCGATATCAATAAACAGTGTGGCACCGTTAGGGATCTGGCTGGCAACTTTCTGCGCGATACGCTCTTTTTCCGCCGTCTGGGTCGCCTTACGATCGTGCCACGGTGTATTCACAGAACTTGAAGGTAGAGCGGCGCCACCGTGATGGCGCATGATCAAATTCTGATCTGCCAGATCGTTTAGATCGCGACGGATAGTTTGCGGGCTGACTGCAAACTGTTCGACGAGCTCTTCGGTGCTGACATAACCTTGTTTTTTAACCAGTTCGACAATCGCATCATGACGTTGTGTTTGCTTCACGCTGTTTTATTCTCCTGAAATGCTATGTTCGTTTTCGCGCATGCATTGTATCAACCAGCGCCATCGCAAGCCCAACAACCAGGCCGGTAATATGCGCGGCGTTGGCGATCGACATTCCTAAAACATCGAAAAATCCGATCACAATCCACAGCACAGCAAAGCCCATCAGGCCGCGCTGCATATAGATGCCACTTTCTGGATTGCGTTCGCCACGTAGCCAGACATAACCCATTAGTGCATAAACCACGCCCGACAAACCACCAAACAGCGGGCCGCCGAATTTTGCCTGCACAAAGCCGCTAAGCAGTGCTGAAATCAGAGTCAGCGTAATAAGTTTGCCGCTACCGAGGCGCTTTTCTACTGGGCCGCCAAGATACCACCACCACAGTAAGTTGAACGCGATATGCATTATCGAGAAGTGCATCAAAGCATGGCTGAAATAGCGCCATAATTCATAGTGCAAACTGTCTTTATATGGCCAGGCTAACCAGGTCATGACCGCACGATCGCCTACGATTTGCATCAGCAAGTATACCAACACACAGGCGGCCATAATGACCATCGTGAATGGGCCCGCTTTTTGCGAAATTGTGGCCAGGAAAGGGTAGCGCTGATACTTCAAGCCGCTGCCAGTGTGGCCGGTATTCCAGCTTGCGGCCAGATAACGTGAATCACCAGGATTGGCGAGGAATTGTTCAAGCTCAGCACGAACGCGCGATTCCTGGCTGTCATTAGCCAACCAGATATCGCTTTGTTCATGCCGTTGAATCGTGAGGATAATCCCCTGCGTCGCCATATAGTCGACAAATGCCTGCGCGACTCGCGGGTTGGCAAACGAGGTAATCATGATCATAAGGTTTTAACCAATTCCGTATAAAAGGAAGCAGTATACCTGTAACACAACAATTTAAGACGCGCCGTGTGCGACTTCTGCCGGGAAATGGCGATGCCATGCGTCAAAACCACCGTCGACGCTATACACCTGATCGTAACCTTGTTGCAGCAGATACTGCGCCGCACCTTTGCTGCTATTGCCGTGATAGCACATCACCATGACAGGGGTTTCGAAATCAGTTTGCTGCATAAAGGCCACTAAACGATCGTTAGTCAGATGGAACGCGCCCGGCGTGTGGCCCATCGCAAAGCTCTGAGGATCGCGGATATCAACTAATACAGCCTGGTTTTGCTGCAACTTCTGGTGCGCTTCTTCCACACCAATACACTCAAAAGTTTCCATGGATTTGCTCGTTACTTTATTGAATCGGCTTACGCCATATTAAGGGAATCTCCCCCTCTGCCCGCTGATAT
>Ga0105251_10003198_pt1 | contig 12097 bp, 13 predicted proteins | sample KBSS64metaG_FD_80424 | JGI IMG/M metagenome (GOLD analysis project Ga0105251, IMG submission 80424) | Switchgrass rhizosphere microbial communities from Kellogg Biological Station, Michigan, USA - KBS S6-4 metaG | ecosystem: Host-associated > Plants > Roots > Rhizosphere > Soil | place...
CAACCAGCGCCCGCTGGCTGTACGGCTGGCCGCTGCCGCAGCCGCGCGAGCCGCTTTCCCCTGCGCGAATCGACACCCTCATTCATCTGGCAAAGCCGGAAAGCTGACTTACTCCTCTTCCCCGCGCTCTGCGATATGGCGATTGCCGAGCGCGATAAATTCTTCCAGCAGCGCGGTCAGCTGCCGCATCTTCTCCGGCGTAAATTCCACTTCAATCTGCTGATACGCCTCTTCCACCTGCGCCTGGGCGCGCTCATAAAGCGCGTTGCCCTCTTTGGTCAGCGACACGTACAGCTTGCGCTGGTCATTCACCGGTTTTAAGCGCAGCACCAGGCCGTCACGCTCCATCCGCGTCAGGATACCCGTCAGGCTTGGGCGCAAAATGCAGGTACGAAACGCCAGATCGTGGAAATCCATCGACGGACTTTCCGCCAGCACGCGCACAATGCGCCACTGCTGTTCCGTCAAATTATGCCGCTTCACAATCGGTCGGAAGTAAGACATCGCCGCTTCCCGCGCCTGCAGCAGCGCGATGGTTAATGAGTCATGCATGGCCTTTCCCCGATATTCATTAACAAGTAAACAATTTCAAAAAGATGCTTTTATAAACAACCTGTTTTCTGGCAAAAAGTCTAACAGAAACCACCCTATTTTATTAACAAATTGATTTACATGATAATTAAATTTTATGTGTAAATTTAATGTTATTCCTATCACAAAATTTTCACTTCTGATTGCGAAACACACAGCAAAAGCATAAAACCAGATCATTAACATATTAATGAAATCATAATTCGGACCACCCGGCCCAAGGAGTAGGTGAATGAAAGGTACTGTTTTTGCCGTGGCGTTGAACCATCAAAGCCAGCGTGGAGCCTGGGGTGAGGCATTTGAAAAAGCCCCCTACAACACCCCACCCAAAACCGCCGTGTGGTTTATTAAACCGCACAACACCGTGATCCGCACCGGGGAGCCTATCCCGTTCCCGCAGGGTGAAACCGTGTTAAGCGGCGCGACGGTGGCGCTGGTTATCGGCAAAACCGCCAGCAAGGTCAGCGTAGAAAACGCGGCGGAATACATCGCCGGATATGCGCTGGCTAACGAAGTGAGCCTGCCGGAAGAGAGTTTCTACCGCCCGGTGATTAAGGCCAAATGCCGCGACGGATTTTGCCCGCTGGGCGAGCTTACCGCCGTCGACAGCGTAGATAGCCTGACCATCATCACCGAAATCAACGGCCGCGAAGCGGAGCATTGGAACACCGCAGACCTGCAGCGTAACGCCGCCGAGCTGCTGAGCGCCCTGAGCGAATTTGCTACCCTCAATCCGGGAGACGCCATTCTTCTCGGCACGCCGCATTCGCGTGTGCCGTTGCGGCCGGGCGATCGCGTGCGGGTTTTGGCGAAAGGCTTCCCGCCGCTGGAGAACCCGGTGGTCGATGATCAAGACGTCGCCATCGTTCAACACGCGCCCGCGCACGCCACCCTGTTTGCGCTGGGGCTGAACTACGCCGACCACGCCAGCGAGCTGGACTTCAAACCGCCCACCGAGCCGCTGGTGTTTATCAAAGCGCCGAACACCTTTACCGCCGACCACCAGACCTCGGTACGCCCAAACAACGTTGAGTACATGCATTACGAAGCTGAGCTGGTGGTGGTCATCGGCAAAACCGCACGCAGGGTGAGCGAAGCCGAGGCGATGGACTACGTCGCGGGCTATACGGTCTGTAACGACTACGCCATCCGCGACTACCTCGAAAACTACTACCGCCCGAACCTGCGGGTGAAAAGCCGCGACGGGCTTACCCCTATCAGCCCGAACGTCGTGCCAAAAGCGGCGATCCCCGACCCGCACAATTTAGCCCTGCGCACCTTCGTCAACGGCGAGCTTCGCCAGGAAGGCACCACGGCGGATCTGATTTTCAGCATCCCGTTCCTGATTGCGTATTTAAGCGAGTTTATGACCCTGCAGCCGGGCGACATGATCGCCACCGGCACGCCAAAGGGGCTGTCCGACGTGGTACCGGGCGATGAAGTGGTGGTGGAAGTCGAAGGCGTGGGTCGTCTGGTCAACCGGATTGTCAGTGAGGAGACAGCAAAATGAAAAAGATTAACCATTGGATCAACGGTAAAAACGTGGCGGGAAGTGACTACTTCCACACCACCAATCCGGCCTCCGGCGAGGTGCTGGCAGAGGTCGCTTCCGGCGGCGAGGCCGAAGTGAACCAGGCCGTTGCCGCCGCCAAAGAGGCGTTCCCGAAATGGGCTAACCTGCCGATGAAAGAACGCGCGCGCCTGATGCGCCGCCTGGGCGATCTGATTGACCAAAACGTGCCTGAAATAGCGGCAATGGAAACCGCCGACACCGGCCTGCCGATCCATCAGACCAAAAACGTGCTGATCCCGCGCGCCTCGCATAACTTCGAGTTCTTCGCGGAGGTGTGCCAGCAGATGAACGGCAAAACCTACCCGGTCGACGACACGATGCTGAACTACACCCTGGTGCAGCCGGTCGGGGTGTGCGCGCTGGTGTCGCCGTAGAACGTGCCGTTTATGACAGCGACCTGGAAAGTGGCGCCGTGTCTGGCGCTGGGCAATACCGCCGTGCTGAAGATGTCTGAGCTTTCCCCGCTGACCGCCGATCGCCTGGGCGAGCTGGCGCTGGAAGCCGGTATTCCCGCAGGCGTGCTGAACGTGGTGCAGGGCTACGGTGCCACGGCAGGCGATGCCCTCGTGCGCCATCACGACGTGCGCGCCGTCTCCTTTACCGGCGGCACCGCCACCGGTCGCAACATTATGAAGAATGCCGGTCTGAAGAAGTATTCCATGGAGCTGGGCGGCAAATCACCGGTGCTGATTTTTGAAGATGCCGACATCGAACGCGCGCTGGACGCCGCCCTGTTCACCATCTTCTCCATCAACGGCGAACGTTGTACCGCAGGCTCGCGCATCTTCATTCAGCAAAGCATTTATCCGGAATTCGTTAAGCGCTTTGCCGAACGCGCCAACCGCCTGCGCGTGGGCGATCCGACCGATCCAAACACCCAGATTGGCGCGCTCATCAGCCAGCAGCACTGGGAAAAAGTCTCCGGCTATATCCGTCTCGGCATTGAAGAGGGTGCCACCCTGCTGGCAGGGGGTCCGGACAAACCGAGCGACCTGCCTGCGCACCTGAAAGGCGGCAACTTCCTGCGCCCGACCGTGCTGGCGGATGTCGACAACCGCATGCGCGTCGCGCAGGAAGAGATCTTCGGGCCAGTGGCCTGCCTGCTGCCGTTCAGGGACGAAGCGGAAGGTCTGCGCCTGGCCAACGACGTGGAGTACGGTCTGGCATCCTACATCTGGACCCAGGACGTCAGTAAGGTACTGCGTCTGGCGCGCAATATCGAAGCGGGGATGGTGTTTGTCAACACCCAGAACGTGCGCGACCTGCGCCAGCCGTTTGGCGGCGTGAAGGCCTCCGGCACCGGGCGCGAAGGCGGCGAGTATAGCTTTGAGGTGTTCGCCGAGATGAAGAACGTCTGCATCTCGATGGGCGACCATCCGATTCCAAAGTGGGGGATCTGACCATGGGCACGTTAGCATTAGCGGCAAAAATCACGCACGTTCCGTCGATGTACCTTTCCGAACTGCCGGGCAAAAACCACGGCTGCCGCCAGTCGGCCATCGACGGGCATAAAGAGATCAGCAAGCGCTGTCGCGAGCTGGGCGTCGATACCATTATCGTTTTCGACACCCACTGGCTGGTGAACAGCGCCTACCACATCAACTGCGCCGATCGTTTTTCCGGTATCTACACCAGCAACGAGCTGCCGCACTTTATCCGCGACATGACCTACGACTACAACGGTAACCCGGAACTCGGCCAGCTGATTGCCGACGAAGCGGTGAAGCTCGGCGTGCGCGCCAAAGCGCATAACATCCCGAGCCTGAAGCTGGAGTACGGCACGCTGGTGCCAATGCGCTATATGAACAGCGACAAGCATTTCAAGGTGATCTCCATCTCGGCATTCTGCACCGTTCACGATTTTGCCGACAGCCGCAGGCTGGGCGAGGCCATCGTCAGCGCCATTAAGCAGTACGACGGCACGGTGGCGGTGCTCGCCAGCGGTTCGTTGTCGCACCGTTTTATCGACGACCAGCGCGCGGAGGAAGGGATGAACAGCTACACCCGCGAATTTGACCGCCAGATGGACGAGCGCGTGGTGAAGCTGTGGCGCGAAGGCCAGTTCAAAGAATTTTGCAGCATGCTGCCGGAGTACGCCGACTACTGCTACGGCGAGGGCAACATGCACGATACGGTAATGCTGCTGGGGATGCTCGGCTGGGACAGCTACGACGGCAAGGTGGAGTTTCTCACCGAGCTGTTCGCCAGTTCGGGAACGGGCCAGGTCAATGCCGTTTTCCCGCTGCCCGCGTAAGGAGCCACCATGCCGCACTTTATTGCTGAATGTACTGACAATATCCGCGAGCAGGCCGACCTGCCGGGTCTGTTTGCCAAAGTGAACGACGCGCTCGCCGCCACGGGGGTTTTCCCCCTCGGCGGTATTCGCAGCCGCGCGCACTGGCTGGACACCTGGCAGATGGCCGATGGAAAGCATGACTACGCCTTCGTACACATGACGCTGAAAATTGGCGCGGGGCGCAGCCTGGAAAGCCGCGAGGCGGTGGGAGAGATGCTGTTTGAGCTTATCAAAACGCATTTTGCAGAGCTGATGGAAAGCCGCTATCTGGCGCTGTCGTTTGAGCTCGACGAGCTGCACCCGACGCTCAATTACAAACAAAACAATGTGCACGCGCTGTTTCGCTGAGGTCTTTTATGCTCGATAAACACACCCACACCCTGATCGCCCACCGTCTGCATCAGGCTGAGCAGTCCCGGGAGCAGATCCGCCAGATCTCGCTGGACTACCCGACGATCACCATCGACGACGCCTACGCCGTCCAGCGCGAATGGGTGAGCCTGAAAATCGCCGAAGGCCGCGTGCTGAAAGGCCATAAAATCGGCCTCACCTCCAAAGCGATGCAGGCCAGCTCTCAGATTAGCGAACCAGACTACGGTGCGCTGCTGGACGATATGTTCTTCCACGACGGCTGCGACATTCCCGCCGATCGCTTTATCGTCCCCCGTATTGAAGTGGAGCTGGCCTTCGTGCTGGCAAAACCGCTGCGCGGGCCAAACTGCACGATCTTCGACGTCTATAACGCCACGGATTACGTGATCCCCGCGCTGGAGCTGATCGACGCCCGCTGCCACAACATCGACCCCGACACCCAGCGCCCGCGCAAAGTGTTCGACACCATCTCTGATAACGCCGCGAACGCGGGAGTGATCCTCGGCGGCCGACCGATTAAACCCGACGCGCTGGATCTGCGTTGGATCTCCGCCCTGCTCTATCGCAACGGCGTCATCGTAGAGACCGGCGTCGCCGCAGGGGTGCTCAACCACCCGGCGAACGGCGTGGCGTGGCTGGCAAACAAGCTTGCACCGTACGACGTACAGCTCGAACCGGGGCAAATCATCCTCGGCGGCTCGTTTACCCGACCGGTGACGGCCAGCAAGGGGGATACCTTCCATGTCGACTACGGCAACATGGGTTCCATCAGCTGCCGCTTTGTCTAGGAGACTATCATGCACAACGCATTCAAAGAGGCGCTGAAAGCCGGAAAGCCGCAGATCGGGCTATGGCTGGGGCTAACCAGCAGCTACAGCGCCGAACTGCTGGCAGGGGCGGGCTTCGACTGGCTGTTGATTGACGCAGAGCACGCGCCAAACAACGTGCAAACGGTCTTAACCCAGCTTCAGGCCATCGCGCCGTATGCCAGCCAGCCGGTAGTGCGCCCGTCGTGGAACGACCCGGTACAGGTCAAACAGCTGCTGGACGTGGGCGCGCAAACCCTGCTGCTGCCGATGGTACAAAACGCTGATGAAGCCCGTCTGGCAGTGCGTTCCACCCGCTACCCGCCAGCGGGCATTCGCGGTGTCGGCAGCGCGCTGGCGCGGGCGTCACGCTGGAACCGAATACCGGATTACCTGCAACAGGCGAACGATGCCATGTGCGTGCTGGTGCAAATCGAAACCCGCGAGGCGCTGAAAAATCTGCCGCAAATTCTTGATGTAGACGGCGTCGACGGGGTGTTTATCGGCCCGGCGGATTTGAGCGCCGACATGGGCTTTGCCGGTAATCCGCAGCACCCGGAGGTGCAGGCCGCCATCGAATTGGCCATTGCGCAGATCCTAAGCGCAGGCAAAGCGCCCGGCATCCTGATGGCGAATGAAGCCCTGGCGAAACGCTACCTCGACCTCGGCGCGCTATTTGTCGCCGTGGGTGTCGACACCACCCTGCTCGCCCGCAGCGCCGAAGCGCTGGCGGCACGTTTTATCGATAAACCGGTTACGTCAGTCAATAACAATAAATCCGTCTACTAAACGTAAGATGTGGAGCGCACCATGACGACCTCTTCCCTGCAAGACAAGAAAGCAATAGAACATCGCGTCATTAACAAGCTGTTTCGTCGTTTGATCGTGTTTCTCTTTATCCTGTTCGTTTTCTCGTTTCTCGACCGCATCAACATCGGCTTTGCCGGGCTGACGATGGGCAAAGATCTGGGCCTGACCTCCACCATGTTTGGCCTGGCGGCAACGCTGTTTTACGTTACCTACGTGCTGTGCGGGATCCCGAGCAACATCATGCTGGCGAAAGTTGGCGCGCGGCGCTGGATCGCCGGGATCATGGTGGTGTGGGGCATTGCCTCGACCTGTACGATGTTCGCCACCAGCCCGCAGACGCTCTACGTTCTGCGGATGCTGGTGGGGATTGCCGAAGCCGGTTTTCTGCCGGGGATTTTGGTTTACCTCACCTGGTGGTTCCCGGCGTATCACCGCGCCCGCGCTAACGCGCTGTTTATGATCGCCATGCCGGTGACCATGATGCTCGGCTCGATCCTCTCCGGATACATTCTGGCGCTGGACGGGGTGTGGAACCTGAAAGGCTGGCAGTGGCTGTTCCTGCTGGAAGGGCTGCCGTCGGTGGTGCTTGGCGTGGTGACCTGGTTCTATCTTAACGACACGCCGGATCACGCCACCTGGCTGGACGATGACGAAAAGCAGGCGCTGAAAACGATGATCGCCCGCGAGCAGGAACATGCCGTCGCGCACTCCGCCACGCCGCGTTCAACGCTGCGCGAAGTGCTGACGCCAGCGGTGCTGCTCTATACCCTGGCCTACTTCTGCCTGACCAATACGCTCAGCGCGATCAACATCTGGACGCCGCAGATCCTGCAAAGCTTTAACAGCCACAGCAGCAACATCGTGATTGGCCTGCTGGCGGCGATCCCGCAGTTTTGTACCATCCTCGGGATGATCTGGTGGAGCCGCCGCTCGGACAGGTTAAAGGAGCGAAAAAAGCATACCATCCTGCCGTACCTGTTCGCCGCGGCGGGGTGGATGCTGGCCTCGGCAACCGATCACAGCCTGATCCAGCTGTTGGGCATCATTATGGCCTCAACCGGATCCTTTACCGCTATGGCGATATTCTGGACCACGCCGGATCGGGTGATTAGCCTGCAGTCCCGCGCGGTCGCACTGGCCGTGATCAACGCCGTCGGTAACGTGGGATCTGCCGTCAGCCCGCTGCTGATCGGTATCCTGCGCGACGCCACTGGCAGCTTCAGTTCGGGGCTGTGGTTCGTGGCGGGGCTGCTGGTGGTAGGCGCGCTGGTGCTGACAAGGATCCCAATGACGCAACGCGAGAGCCTTGAGCGCGAGCCGGACATTGCGGCGCAGAAGATCCACTAGGGAGCGGTTATGTGCCAAAGCCCGATTGCCAATATCGACATCAGCAAAGAGTACGACGAAAGCCTGGGGACGGACGATGTGCACTATCAGTCGTTCGCCCGCATGGCGGTTTTTTTTGGCCGCGACATGCAGGCGCACCGCCACGACCAGTATTTTCAGATGCACTTTCTCGATACCGGGCAAATTGAGCTGCAGCTCGACGATCACCGCTACTCGGTGCAGGCACCGCTGTTTGTCCTCACGCCGCCGTCGGTGCCGCACGCGTTTATCACCGAATCCGACAGCGACGGGCACGTACTGACGGGGCGCGAAGACCTGATCTGGCCGCTGCTGGAGGTGCTCTACCCCGGCACGCGGGAAGCGTTCGGCCTGCCGGGCATCTGCCTGTCGCTGGCGGATAAACCGGACGAGCTAGCGGCGCTGAAGCACTACTGGCAGCTGATTGAGCGCGAGTCTGTCGAACAACTTCCCGGGCGCGAACATACGCTGGTCCTGTTGGCGCAGGCGGTTTTCACGCTATTGCTACGCAACGCGAAGCTCGACGACCACGCTTCCAACGGCATGCGCGGCGAGCTTAAGCTGTTTCAGCGTTTTAACCAGACGATCGACACCCACTTCCACCAGCACTGGACGGTGCGAGACTACGCCTGTGAACTGCACCTGACCGAATCCCGCCTGACCGATATCTGCCGCCGCTTTGCCAACCGCCCGCCGAAGCGGCTGATTTTTGACCGGCAGTTGAGGGAAGCCAAAAGGCTGCTGCTGTTTTCTGACGGTGCGGTGAGTGAAATTGCCTGGCAGCTGGGGTTTAAAGACCCGGCCTATTTCGCGCGATTTTTTAATCGCTTAGTGGGGTGTTCACCGAGCGCGTATCGGGCGCAGAAAGTACCGGTATCGCCAGTTCCCCTCACCCCGGCTCTTTCCCACGGGGAGAGAGCGTAATCGTCCCCTCTCCCTTTGGGAGAGGGTTACGGTGAGGGAAATCACACTCTGCGATCTCTCATGAAAAGTACCCGCCGTTGTCCCAAACGTCCCTTCACGTCTTGCCTCTCTCACGCTTCAATTAAACAACAAAAACAAAACAAAACTTTAACAACACTATTCCGATACGAGGTCCCTATGAAGCCTGAAGATTTCCGCGCAGACGCCAAGCGCCCGTTAACCGGCGAAGAGTATTTAAAAAGCCTGCAGGATGGCCGTGAGATTTATATCTACGGTGAGCGCGTCAAAGACGTTACTACCCACCCGGCATTTCGCAATGCGGCGGCCTCTGTCGCGCAGATGTACGACGCGCTGCACAGGCCGGACATGCAGGACACGCTCTGCTGGGGTACCGACACCGGCAGCGGCGGCTATACCCATAAGTTCTTCCGCGTGGCGAAAAGCGCCGACGATCTTCGCCAGCAGCGGGATGCTATCGCCGAATGGTCCCGTCTGAGCTATGGCTGGATGGGGCGCACGCCGGACTACAAAGCCGTGTTCGGCTGTGCGTTAGGTGCCAATCCGGCGTTCTACGGCCAGTTCGAGCAGAACGCCCGCAACTGGTACACCCGCATTCAGGAAACCGGCCTGTACTTCAACCACGCCATCGTTAACCCACCTATCGACCGCCACAAACCGGCGGATGAAGTGAAAGATGTCTACATCAAGCTGGAGAAAGAGACGGACGCCGGGATCATCGTCAGCGGCGCGAAGGTGGTAGCGACCAACTCGGCGTTGACCCACTACAACATGATCGGCTTTGGATCGGCTCAGGTGATGGGTGAAAACCCGGACTTCGCGCTGATGTTCGTCGCCCCGATGGATGCCGAAGGCGTGAAGCTGATCTCCCGCGCCTCCTACGAGATGGTGGCAGGCGCAACCGGCTCTCCGTATGACTACCCGCTCTCCAGCCGTTTCGACGAGAACGATGCGATCCTGGTGATGGATCACGTGCTGATCCCGTGGGAAAACGTGCTGATCTACCGCGATTTCGATCGCTGCCGTCGCTGGACGATGGAGGGCGGTTTTGCCCGAATGTATCCGCTTCAGGCCTGCGTGCGTCTGGCGGTAAAACTCGACTTCATCACCGCTCTGCTGAAGAAATCGCTGGAGTGTACCGGTACCCTGGAGTTCCGCGGCGTGCAGGCGGACCTGGGCGAAGTGGTGGCCTGGCGCAACATGTTTTGGGCGCTAAGCGACTCCATGTGTTCCGAAGCCACCCCGTGGGTGAATGGCGCATACCTGCCGGATCACGCGGCTCTGCAAACCTACCGCGTGATGGCACCGATGGCCTACGCCAAGATCAAGAACATCATCGAGCGTAACGTGACGTCCGGGCTGATCTATCTGCCGTCCAGCGCCCGCGACCTGAATAACCCGCAGATCGACCAGTACCTGGCAAAATACGTGCGCGGCTCAAACGGCATGGATCACGTTGAACGCATCAAGATCCTGAAGCTGATGTGGGATGCCATCGGCAGCGAGTTTGGCGGCCGCCATGAGCTGTATGAGATCAACTACTCCGGTAGCCAGGATGAGATCCGCCTGCAGTGTCTGCGCCAGGCGCAGAGCTCCGGCAACATGGACAAGATGATGGCAATGGTCGACCGCTGCATGTCCGAGTACGACCAGCACGGCTGGACGGTGCCGCACCTGCACAACAACTCCGATATCAACATGCTGGATAAGCTGCTGAAATAACGCAGCGGGAGGATTCAATGCAATCAGATGAACAACGCCTGCGTTTTCGCGATGCGATGGCTAGCCTGTCGGCTGCGGTGAATATCGTTACAACCGGAGGCGATGCCGGTCGCTGCGGCATTACCGCGACCGCTGTCTGTTCCGTCACGGACACGCCGCCGTCGCTGATGGTGTGCATCAACGCCAACAGCGCCATGAACCCGGTGTTCCAGGGAAACGGTCGGTTATGCGTAAATGTGTTAAATCATGAGCAGGAGATCATGGCTCGCCACTTCGCGGGAATGACCGGTATGACGATGGAAGAACGTTTTTCCCTCTCCTGCTGGCAGAAGGGCCCGCTGGCCCAGCCGGTGCTGAAAGAGGCGCTGGCAAGCCTTGAAGGCGAAATAAGTCAGGTGCAAATCATCGGCACCCACCTTGTCTATCTTGTTGAAATTAAAAACATCATCCTCGCAGAAGAGGGCCACGGCCTGATCTACTTTAAGCGCCATTTCCATCCGGTCAAAATGGCACTTGAAGCCGCAGTATGATCCCTCCGCGCTGGCCTTTTTCGGGCCAGCGCAGTTTTCCGCAAAAAACACTAAGGTTTCCGCTAAATCACGCCGTTATATAACCATAAGATAAATTTTCTGCGCCTGAATACTGACGTTACGCGTCAGTGCCACCGCATCCCCTAATTTACAGGAAAACCTTATGGCTAATTCGACGCGGAGCCGCTCGGCTGAACGTCTGGTCGATATTCTGGTTGAGCTACATTTAAACGGTACGGTAAACCGCAGCGCGTTGATGGAGAAATTCAAAATTACCGAGCGAACGGTCTATCGGGATTTAAATGCGCTCTCCCCGATAGTCGAGCACACGGGAAACGGGCTGTATCGTCTGATCCATTCCGCCCAGTCTCCCGGCTTGCAGGGGCTGCAACACCCTATTTCTAACGAGCTGAATACTGATAAATTATCAACTGATAAAAGCCCGACTCCCAGGCAAGGCCGTGAAACGCCTGTTGAGTCATATCCTGTTAATATTCCTGGTAATAATGCACATCTTCTGGTGCAAAGCGATATTCACCGCTACCTACCCAAGATTGAAAAATCAATTAAGAACCGTAATGTTTGCCAGATTGTTTATAAAAATAAAAGCCGACTCATTAATCCCTATAAACTGATTAACATAAATAACATAGGGTATTTGCATGCCACTGAAGGCGGCAGGCTAAAATCCTTTTCATTGCATCAAATTAGCTGGCTTGATATTCAAAAAACCACATTCATTCCTGAAGATAATGCGCTCGAGCGGCTGGAAGCACACCCCGCCTCCTGGATACCTGAAGATACTTTCGAGGTGAAAATATTCATCAATAGTAATATTTCACACCACTTCAGACAACGCGATTTACTGCCAGAGCAAGAGCTTCTGGGCGAACAGGACGGCGGCATAGTGCTTCGCTGTCAGGCAGAACATGAAAACCACATCCTGCCGCAGCTGTTCTACTGGTTACCGAATATTCAGATTGTCGAGCCTGACTGGCTGAAGGCGAAGCTGGTCAAAACGCTGGAAAACTATCTGGCGGAGAGCGCGGTATCGCTAACCGCGTGATCTCAATCACATAATATCCTGCAC
>Ga0105251_10003199_pt1 | contig 12095 bp, 9 predicted proteins | sample KBSS64metaG_FD_80424 | JGI IMG/M metagenome (GOLD analysis project Ga0105251, IMG submission 80424) | Switchgrass rhizosphere microbial communities from Kellogg Biological Station, Michigan, USA - KBS S6-4 metaG | ecosystem: Host-associated > Plants > Roots > Rhizosphere > Soil | place...
AAATCCTGCTGCTGGACAGTGGCCGGTTGCAGGAAGAAGAGGCTGAGTTCGCCAACCGGCATGGCTTTTCAAAGCACAGCCCGGCATTGGCGCTTTACACCGAGCAAGATGCTGAGCATGCACTGAAGTTGTTACGGCCAGTGGAGCTGAACCACAGTGTCCAGATTGTCCCGGACATGACCATTGAGCTGCGGGGCGCCGGGCACATTCTGGGGGCCGCGACGGTGGAAGTGATTGCCGACGGCCAGACCTTGGTGTTTTCAGGGGATTTGGGCAGACCTGACGATCCTTTGATGTTCGCGGCGCAAACCGTCGAACAGGCGGATTACCTGCTGGTGGAGTCGACTTACGGCGACCGTAGACATCCAGACGAATCGCCGCAACAGCAATTGGCTGAGGTCATCACCCGTACCGCGTTGCGCCGGGGCATCACGCTGGTGCCATCGTTCGCGGTGGGACGCGCCCAATTGCTGATGTACCACCTTTATCAGTTGAAACGCCAACGTGCGATACCTGACATTCCCATCTACCTGAACAGCCCGATGGCCACCGACGTCACGGGCCTGTACCAGCGGTTTCGCAGCGAGCACAGGTTATCCCTGGAGGACTGCGAGGGTATGTGCCATGTGGCGCAATTCGTCCGCACGGTCGAGGATTCGAGAGCGCTTGATCAGCAACGCACCCCGGCGGTCATTATCGCCGCCAGCGGCATGGCGACCGGAGGGCGCGTTGTCCACCACCTCAAGGCGCTGGCTCCCAATCCCCTTAATACGCTGTTGATGCCGGGCTTTCAGGCCGGTGGCACTCGGGGGGCACAAATTGTAGCGGGCTCTCGAACGGTGCGCATCCATGGCAAGGAGGTGCCGATAAACGCTGAGGTGGTGCCGATGCAAACGCTGTCGGCGCATGCTGACGCCGATGAAATCATGCAGTGGTTGCGTGGCTTCAAGCGCCCGCCCAAGCACACATTTGTGGTGCATGGCGAGCCAAACGCATCGGATGCGCTGCGCCGCCGTATCAGCCTGGAACTTGGGTGGTCGGTGTCGGTGCCGGAGTATCGCGATAGCGTCGACCTCACCCCCGGAGTCGAATCATGAGCCAGTATCGACGGTTGTTACTCATCATCCACCTTGCCTTGGGTCATTCTCCGGCCATCACCCATGCTGCGGCGTTGGCCCGGGCCAGTGGCGCGAGGTTGCATATCGCGGCCCTGGTTCCATCGTTGAAATTGTTGTCGCTGCTCGAAGAAAGCGACCGGGAAAAGGCCCGGCAACGTTACCTGCAGGACCATCGCGATTGGCTGAACAATCAGGAAAAACTACTGCGCGGCAAAGGGATCGACGTGACCTGCGAGGTGGCCTGGGCTGATGAAATGAAGCAAGGCATTCTGGAATACGTCGCAGAATTACAGCCCGACCTGTTGATCAAGGAAATCCAACATGAATCCGTGCTCAAACGCGCGCTCTTCAACTCGCTGGACTGGCGCCTGCTGCACCAGTGTCCAGTACCGGTTTATCTGGTAGGCGGGGCCGGTCACGCCTTGCCCCGCAAGGTGGTGGCGGCAGTGGACGTGTCGGCTGGCGAATCTGGGCACAGCGAACTCAATGGCCGCATCATTCAACAGGCCTCCAGCCTGGCCATCCAGTGTGATGCCGAATTGCACCTGCTCTATGCCCATGAAATGTCAGAGGACTACCTGGAAGAGTTGAGCGATAGCTTGAAGCTGTCAGCGTTGAGTAAAGGGGTGCGCAAAGCGTTGGAAAAGTCGTTTCTTGCATTCGCCAGGCAATACGGTGTGCCCGCCGACCGCCGGCATTTCGTCTTGGGTCACCCCGTCACGGCACTCAGTGAATTCGCCAGCCAGAATCATGTGGATGTGATTGTGATGGGCAGAGCCCAGTACCAAGGCCTGGAGCACCCTCTGGGCAGTACGACCGAACATATCCTGTATCAAGTGCCCTGCAGCGTACTGGCGGTTTGAAGTCGTCTCGGGGGCCCGCTCGCCTGGTGGGGCGGGCGAATGCTCAGGCAGGATCAAAGGCAGCATTTTCCGCCAGCAAGGCGGCGGTCAGGGCCGTGCTGTCGAGTATCTGCAGGTGACGCGTGGCACAGTCAGGCGGCAGGCGAAACGGCGGCACGGAGTCAGCGATCGCAATGTGTTCAAAAAGAGGCCGGTCGAACAGCCGACTGCCTGCGGTAAACAAACCATGGGTAGCGGCTGCGAACAGTCGGGCGGCACCCGCCGTTTGGCAGGCGAGGCCGGCATGCGTCAGCGTTTCACCCGTGCTGATCAGGTCGTCGAAAACAATGGCTGTCTTGCCTGAGACTTCACCGATCAACAGAGTGCCCGTCAGCGTGGCGTGATCGCGGTGCTTTTCCATCAGGGCACTGCCAACCGGACGCCCCAGTTGCCGTTCCAGGGCTTGTCGAAACTGCTCGGCGCGCTTGCTACCCCCTGAGTCGGGGGAAACCGCAACCACTTCAGCGTCGCCGACCAGCCCGGCGAAATGCCCGGCGAACAATTCGGTGCACTGCAGGTTCCTGGTTGGAATGCGGAAGGCGTTGTCAAACGCTGCCGGATTATGCACGTCCAGGGCGATCAGGCGATCCACGCCACTGGCTTCAATAAGGGCGGCTACATAACGCGTTATGGTCGGGTCCTGAGGCTGGTTGCGGCGATCCTTGCGCCCGTAGCACAAGTAGGGCGTCACCACTTGCACATGACGAGCGTCGGCATCCTTGAGCGCACCGCAGAAGAACAGCAAGCGACACAGCTTATCGTTTGCGCTCTGTTGGCCATCCCCATACAAGGAATGGAACACCACGACGTCACGACCGCCAACCGGATCCAGCGGGCGGCATTTATGTTCGCCGTCTTCGTAGTCACGCTCTTCGTGGCGTGCCAGTTGGCAACCAAGCCGTTGAGCGACGCGGCCGGCGTAGGTTTCAGTGCCTTTGAGGGCAAAAAGAAGCGGGGGCAGGGTCAGCATGCAGCGGCTCCTTGGAGGCGGGATAGGAAATGCGCCTTACCTGAAACTTCGAAAAGAAAGCGCATGTACCGTGACCTCGGAGGCAACCGCCGGATGAAGGTGTATTCACGCTCAGCTTACGCCAATCCTGATGCACTGGCGTACAAGGGTCGTGGTCAAGCGACCGAAGAACAACCCCCCCGGCCGGTTTCCCGGCAGGGGGGCAGCTACGCGGTCAATCGGCCTTGATCGGCACGACCTTGTCGGCCTTCATGGCTTCGGGCTTTTTCGGCAACGAGATGCTCAGCACGCCTTTGCTGAAACTCGCTTCGATCTTCTCGGCATCGACCCCTTTGGGCAGGCTGAACGTGCGCTCGAAGGAACCATAGTGACGTTCGCTAAGATGATAGCCCTTACTTTTCTCTTCCTTGTCCTCTTTCTTTTCCCCCTTGATGATCAGGTTGCCGTTGGACAGTTTGAGCTCGATGTTCTTTTGATCCATGCCGGGGAGTTCGGCAGTGATTTCGAAGCTCTTGTCTTTCTCGGTGATGTCCACGGCAGGCAGGCCATGGCCGCTCAGTTCGCGCCGCCAGAAGGGTTCGACATCAAACAACCCACGGCTGAAGGGCGATAGCCCAGAACCGCGATTGAACTCGTCGAACAGGTGATCGACCTGTTGCCGCAGTTTTTCCAGGGGCCGCCAAATGTCTGAGGTCGCTGGATGCTGGCTTGATTTGTCTTCGGTCTGGATCGGCATTTTTTTCACGGAATTGCTCATTTTTCACGACTCCTCTTGGTTAAAGGGCAGGCTCAAAACAGTCCGTACACCCGTCCGCCCTGAAAAAATCAACCCGGCGCTGACCTTCCAAAGCCAGCGTCATTCACCCCATGCGATGGTGCGAACGCTGACCCTAATGTCCATGGGAATGCCCAAAAGTCGCTTGATATAAATCAGAAAGAGGGCAAAAACGGTTTGCTCCGATACAGCTGTCATCTCGTCACTGGCCAAGGCCTCTGCCCATCAACCAGAACGGACGCGATAGACAATCGAGACCTAAGCTTTACCTCAATGGGCCACGGGCGTTGTTGTTTCGATAACGTGAATCGCCCTTCGAGGAAAACACCTCCATGTTCAGTAAATGGCTGGATCCCGCGCTGCTCTTGCTCAGCGCCCTGACGCTGCTGGCGGGGGGTGTTGCGCACCTTTGGCAAAGACCGGACTGGGCGTCGATGTGCTGGGCCGCAGGAAGCGTGGTGATGGCCTTGGTACTGTTGGTCGAGATCGTCAGGCGTCTGGCCCGGCACGAGGCCGGTGTAGACATGATCGCGTTGCTGTCGATCACCGCCGCCCTGGCCTTTGCGCAGACACTGGTGGCAGCAGTGATTGCCTTGATGCTCGCAAGCGGACGTACCCTGGAATTTTTTACCAGCCAACGCGCCGAACGCGAGCTTCGTGCCCTCATCGACCGGGCGCCACGTTTTGCCTGGTTGCAGGAGGCGGGCGGGTTGCGCGAGATCCCCGTAGAACAGATCCAGCCCAATCAAACATTGCTGGTGCGCCTGGGGGAGGTGGTACCGGTCGACGGGCGCCTGCTGAGCCCCACCGCCGAACTGGATGAATCGGCACTCAGCGGCGAATCGTTGCCCGTCACTCGTCGAGAAGGCGAGCAACTGCACAGTGGTGTTTCCAATGTCGGTGCACCCCTCCTGTTGAGCGCCACGCGAACGGCCGCACAGAGCACCTATGCCGGGATCGTTCGGCTGGCCGAGGAGGCGCGACGTTCACGCGCGCCATTCGTGCGCTTGGCCGACCGTTATGCGTTGTTCTTCATCCCGTTGACCTTGCTGATTGCCGCAGCGGCCTGGCAACTGAGTGGCGATCCCTTGCGAGCGCTGGCGGTATTGGTGGTGGCCACGCCGTGCCCGTTGATACTGGCGGTACCGATTTCGATCATGTCAGGTATTTCGAGGGCGGCGCGGCGCGGAATACTGATCAAGGACGGCGCGACCCTGGAGGCGTTGGCCGGTGTCAAACAGGTGTTTCTCGACAAGACCGGAACACTGACCAGCGGCCATGCCCGTCTGCAATCAATCGAGGTCAATGGACTTGCCGACCCCTTGCGTTTGCTTGGCCTGGCCGCTTCGCTGGCGCAGGCCTCGACGCACCCCATCTGCCAGGCCATTGTCGACGCCGCGCACCAGCGTCAATTGCCTCTGAGCATCCCCCGACAGGTGGATGAGAGTCCGGGCGCCGGCCTTTGCGGGGTGGTCGATGGCAGGCGGGTGCGTTTCGGCACGTTGTCTTTTGCTCATGCCGACGCACCTGCATCCGATTGGGGTGCAGCCATGTTGCGCCATATGGATTACCTGGCGTGCAGTGGAAGCTTTATTGACGTGGATGGAGAACTTGCCGGCCTGCTGGTGTTTTCGGACAACGTGCGTCGAGAAACACCACAAACCCTGCGCCGCCTGCGCGCCCGGGGCATAGAGAGGATCGTCATGCTCACTGGCGATCGCCTGGAAACCGCCGAAATGGTTGCGCTGTCCGCCGGGATTGACGAGCTGCGAGCAGGGCTGATCCCCGAGGACAAAGTGCGAGCGGTGCAGGAAGGGTGTTTGCGCGCCAGTACCTTGATGGTCGGCGATGGCATCAATGATGCCCCCGCGTTGGCGGCGGCCAACGTCGGCGTGGCCATGGGGGCCAGTGGTGCCACGGCTTCTGCACAAGCCGCGGGTGTGGTGCTGCTGGTAGACCGTCTCGATCGTCTGGTGGAGGCATTGGACATTGCCCGCCAAACCCGTCACATCGCCCGCCAGGGTGTGCTGGTCGGCATGGGCATGTCGTTACTGGCCATGGTGGTGGCGGCCCTGGGTTATCTGCCGCCGCTTATCGGTGCCGTTGTGCAAGAGGGCATCGATGTGGCGATCATCATCAACGCCTTGCGTGCATTGGGGCCACTGCGCGGAGTGCGCCAACAAAGGCTGGCAGCGCAACAGATCGATCACCTGCAGGACGAGCACAAGGCATTGTCTTCAGTACTGAGCGATCTGCATCAACTGGCCATTGATTTTGCCCGGCGTCCATTGGCACAAGCACAGTCGGATTTGCAGGCGCTGGTCAACAAGCTGCAAACAACCCTGGCACGCCATGAACGTGAAGACGAAAACACACTGTATCCGCAACTGACGCAAAGCATGCCGGGCGAGGATCCCATGTCAGCCATGAGCCACGCACACCGGGAGATTTTTCGCCTGATCCATCTGCTGGCGCGCATGAGCCGTGACTTCTGTGCCGCCCCCGAAACGGCATCGGCAGATGAGATTCAGCACCAGTTGATTCGGCTGGATACGCTTGTGCGAATGCATTTTGATCAGGAAGAAGAGCTGTTTCGCTATCTGGATTGGCGCTGAATCAACGTCTGGGCAGGATGCGGGTCAACGTGTTGTCACCCACCCAGTAATGATGAATCAACCCGGTCGCCGCGTGCAGTCCGATCAACCAATAACCGGTGCTCCCAAGCAGTTCGTGCCAGTGCTTGAACTGCTTGGCCAATGACGGATCAACTTCTATCGGCGAGGGCAGGAAAAAACCGAAATAGGGCATCGGTTTGCCTTCTGCCGATAGCAGCAGCCAGGCCAATACGGGTGTGGCGATCATCAGTATGTACAGCATCGAATGCATCAAGTGTGACATGCCGGTTTGCCAGGCGGGCAAGGCCGGTGCGATAGGCGGGCGCGGCGCAAGACGGCGTGCGAGCAGACGAACCCAGACGAGGGCGAAGATGCTCAGGCCGAACACTCCATGCAGCCCCAGAAACAAACTCCTCAAATGGCCACCGCGCGGCATCAGCCCCTTGATTTCGATACAAGCGTAGACACCGACAAACAACAGCAGCATTAGCCAGTGCAGGGTGATCGACAGTTGTCCGTAGTGCTGTGGCGTTGAGTGGCGTGTCATGGTGGCCTCGACAGATGGATGCTTCGAAAGAGCCAGTACCCTGCCTGCCCAGCCTTAAGACAATCTGAAGAAGCAATGGGCCAATCTGTTCAAAAAAAGGCGTTGCCTTTTTCCTCTATTGCCTCAAGCGTCGGATTAACCACTGCTGTGGCTTCGAAACCAGCTTCTGAATGAAAAAGGTAAATACGAAAATGCGTCGCGGTGTCATTTTCATAATCTTTGGCAGTCAGTTTTTTTCTTACCGACTGCTGTCGGTGCGATCTTTTTCGCCTGGGGCAAATACTTCAATTACCAGCGGATGAACTACGCTCCAAAAACAACACTGCAGATCGAAGAAACAGTGTGCAAGGTCGATACGACCCGAAGGCTGATGGATACCCACTGTCCATTCTGCGGGATCCGGCATCCCTGATCGCCAGCACCCGGTGTACGCTCCGTGAGAATCAAACAGCCGCTGCCAGCTCTCCTGTTACTCGCCTTGCTATCGGGTGGCTGCACGACACTCGATGTCCCTCACGAACCCAGTCAGGCGTTGCCTGCGAGGGATTCGGCGTTCGGTCGTTCTATTCAGGACCAGGTAGCCCCCCATCAGGGCCAATCGGGCTTTCGCTTGCTATCCGATAGTGCAGAGGCTTTCACAGCCCGCGCCGAGCTGATCCGTAACGCTCAAAGCAGCCTCGACTTGCAGTATTACATCGTCCACGACGGTATCACTACGCGGATACTGGTGAGCGAGCTGCTCGACGCCGCCGACCGGGGAGTCCGCGTGCGGATTCTGCTCGATGACACGACCAGCGATGACTTGGAACGAATTATTGCGACGCTGGCTGCCCACCCGCAGATTCAGGTCCGCGTGTTCAATCCACTGCATTTGGGCCGCAGCACTGTCGTGACGCGAACAATGGGCCGGCTGTTGAACCTGTCGCAGCAACACCGGCGCATGCACAATAAATTGTGGGTGGTGGACAACAGCGTGGCAATCGTCGGAGGGCGCAATTTGGGGGACGAGTATTTCGATGCCGAGCCCAACAAGAATTTCACTGACATCGACATGCTCAGTGTCGGCCCGGTTGCAGAACAGTTGGGTCATAGTTTTGACCAGTACTGGAACAGTGCCCTGAGCAAGCCGATCGAGCAGTTTCTCTCGATCCGGCCAACAACCAGGGACCTGAAAAATACCCGGACCCGACTGGACGAATCCCTCGAGGAAACGCGTAAACAGAATCCTGCTCTGTACCAGCAGTTGATGACCTACACCACTCACCCGCGCCTGCCTGTCTGGCGCCGCGAGCTGATCTGGGCCTGGAACCAGGCGATGTGGGATGCACCGAGTAAGGTTTTGTCGAAGGGCGAACCCGCCCCGCACTTGCTGTTGACCACCCAGTTGGCACCTGAGCTTAACGGGGTCACCAAGGAGCTGATATTGGTTTCTGCCTACATGGTGCCCGGCCAACCGGGGTTGGTGTACTTGACCCGTCGCGCCGACGCTGGCGTGTCGATCAGCTTGCTGACTAATTCACTGGAAGCCACCGATGTGCCTGCCGCGCACGGTGGCTATGCCCCTTATCGCAAAACCTTGCTCAAGCATGGTGTGCAGTTGTTCGAATTACGCCGCCAGTCCGGCGACAATGGCGACAGCGACAACGGACCACACCTTTTTCACAACGGATCCTCCAATAGTTCCGATTCCAGCCTGCACAGCAAAGCGATGATTTTCGACCAGCAGAAAGCTTTCATCGGTTCGTACAACTTCGACTCGCGCTCATTATTGTGGAACACCGAAGTCGGGGTGTTGGTGGATAACCCGCAACTCGCCGGACGGGTGCGCGAACTGGCCCTGGAAGGCATGGCACCACCTCTCAGTTATCATGTCCTGCTGGAAAAGACACAGCTGGTCTGGGTCACCGAGGATGACGGCAAACAACATACGTTGACCACTGAGCCGGGGGGGTGGTGGCGACGCTTCAGTTCGTGGCTCAGCAGCAATATCGGGCTGGAGAAAATGTTATAGCGAGAAAATACTGGAGGTCACTCCCTTCATTTTACTTTCGTGACCAGGATGAATCATGCGGATGTGGGTAGGTGGTACGGCGCGGCTTATCAGCCAATTGATGATGGCTGCGGGTATCAGTCTCGTCGCAATCGTCACGGGTGTGCAGGCTCAAGTCACACCTCAAACCAGTCGAGAGATAAAGGCCTTGCTGGATTTTGTCGAACGCAGTGAGTGTCAGTTTGTGCGCAATGGAAGCGAATATCCAGGTCCCCGCGCTCGGGCGCACCTGGAGAAGAAGCTGGATTACCTCGAAGGCAAGAACATGTTGAACAGTGCAGAAGACTTCATTGATCTTGCAGCCACTAAAAGCAGTATAAGTGGACGCAATTATGAGGTTCGATGTTCGCAAGGTGTAGAACCGGCAAGCATCTGGTTGAAGCGGGAACTACAGAGGCAACGGCAACTTCATTGAGTCGCAAAGGAATGCACAGGATCGCAGGATGGTAACCAGGACGGCCGTCTGTCGCTTGGTGCGCGTTGGCGTCAGCGGCCTCGCCTTGGCCGAGAAAGAGCCGCACGTCGAGAAAGCGAAGTCAGCCAGACGGCGGTCATCTGATACGGTTTTTTATGTTGTATCTGAGTCTTTTTTTAGCGACTCGCTGCTCTATAGAGTGCGCGTCCGACGCACTAGTGGACAGTGCTCGGCCGCCCACTGTTTCAGGCTCTCTGAAGACCGGACGACCTCGAGAGTCTTCAGGAACTACCATGAATACTCGTCCTGGTTCTCACAGCAAGACCTTCCCCGAGTCGCAAACTGACATTCTCGGTATGATTGCGACCGACCATCATCTGGGCGAAATACTCAGCGCCATCTGCCAGATGCAGGACGCACAGAGCCCCGAAACCTTCTGCTCCATCCTGCTCACTGATGCCGAGGGCAAACGCTTGCTGAGCGGCGCGGCGCCCGGCCTGCCGGTCGAGTACAGCGAGGCGATTCATGGAATGGCCATTGGTCCACAGGAAGGCACCTGCGGCACCGCAGCGTTCCGGCGCGAGCTGGTGGTCACCGAAGATATCGCCCGGGACCCGAAGTGGGAGCGTTTTCGCGGCCTGGCGCTGGGGCATAACCTGCGTTCCTGCTGGTCGGTGCCGTTACTCTCCCATCAAGGTAGCGTGTTGGGTACATTTGCCCTGTACCAGAACCGGACCCACGCGCCGGATGAGGCGCAGATTCAACGCCTGGCCTGCGCGGCCCAACTGGCAGTCATTGCGATCCGCCATGAGCGTGACGGCCAACGGCTGGAGGCCAGCGAACAGCGTTTTCGCTCATTGTTCACCTACAACCCCAACCCGGTGTTCGCCCTCGATCTGGCCGGCAACATCCAGAGTGTGAATCCAGCAGGCCTGAAGCTGAAACCGCACACCGCCACCGATTTCCTCGGTCATCACTTTTCCCGCCTGTTGCTCGAAGAAGACCTGGAACGGGTCAGCCGGCATTTTTACGCCGCTCGCGCCGGAGAGCCTCAACGCTTCGAGGCACGGCTTCTCGACGAGAGCGATAACTTGCTGACCATGGACATTTCCAACCTGCCGATCATGGTCAACGGAGAGATCGTCGGGGTATTTGGCATAGCCCGGGACATCAGCGAGCAGAAGCATTACGAGCGCCAGTTGAGTTTCAACGCCTGCCATGACCGGCTGACCGGATTGCTTAACCGTGTATCTCTTGAAGAGCGGCTGATGCTTGATTGTCACATCAGTCGTCGACGCAAGCGTCGCCTGGCGGTCATGTGCATTGATCTGGATGGATTCAAATCCATCAACGATTCGATCGGGCATTACTTCGGCGATCAGGTGCTGATTGAGGTGGCGCAGCGTATGACCCGGCAGGTTCGGCCCGGTGACACCATCGTGCGCATGGGCGGTGACGAGTTTGTCGTGCTGCTGCCGGACCTGCTGCTTGATGAGGACGTGGTACCAGTGGTCGAGCGATTGATGGCCAGCATTGCCAGACCCTACTGCATCCAGGGCATTGACCTGCACGTGAGTGCAAGTGTCGGCATCACCCTGAGCGATGGTCACATCGAGCAGCCGATGCAGCTGCTCCAGCAGGCTGACATGGCCATGTACAAAGCCAAGGAGCAAGGGCGCAACAACTTTCAGTGGTACACCAGCGATCTCAATCAGCGCGTTTGCGAGCACGCGAGCCTGCGCAATGACCTGCAAAAGGCTATCGAAACCCAGTCGTTCAAGCTGCATTATCAACCGCAGATAGACGCGCGCACGGGACGGGTGGTCGGGATCGAAGCGTTGCTGCGCTGGGCGCATCCGGAAAAAGGATTTATCTCACCGGCGGTGTTTGTGCCGGTGGCAGAGGACAGTGGCCAGATCATCCCGCTGAGCCTTTGGGTGCTCGATACGGCCTGCGCGCAGCTGCGCCAGCTAGGCGAGCAGGGCATCACGGGCATTTCGATGGCGGTGAATATTTCGCCGATGCATTTTCAGCGTGGCAATTTCGTCCAGTGCGTCCAAGCCGCCCTGGAGAAATACGGCCTGGGGGGTGAGCAACTCGAGCTCGAGATCACCGAGTCGATTCTGTTGCATAACGCTGAACAGGCGATCGACACGTTGCATCGGCTCAAGGCGCTGGGGGTGCGCATTGCCCTGGATGATTTCGGCACCGGTTTTTCCAGCCTCAGTTACCTCAAGCGTTTGCCCATCGACAAGATCAAGATCGACCGCTCGTTCATTCAGGAAATCAGCACTGATCGTCATGATGCCGCCATCACTCAGGGCATTATCTCCATGGCACACCACCTGAGCCTGACGGTGGTCGCCGAAGGGGTGGAAACGGCGTCCCAGGTGGATTTCCTGACGGGCAGTCAGTGCGATGTCTTCCAGGGGTATTACTTTGCCAAACCGATGCCCTGTGCAGAAATCGAAGCGTTCCTGTGTCATCCCGCTTGCCTATCCCTGACCGGCTAGCCTGGCCGGTCCCCATCCTTAAAATCAGACGCTAAGGCAAATTTTCAGACCCTGGCGCAGAACTCCATCTCCCCAGGCAAGGCGCTCCCTGCGCCTTTCTCACACACTCGGCTCTAACGCTATCGCGCTGCAAAACAACAAGAGCCGCGAAAAAATGACTAGTTTCCAACCTGCTACCGAAAGCCAGACC
>Ga0105251_10003201_pt1 | contig 12088 bp, 11 predicted proteins | sample KBSS64metaG_FD_80424 | JGI IMG/M metagenome (GOLD analysis project Ga0105251, IMG submission 80424) | Switchgrass rhizosphere microbial communities from Kellogg Biological Station, Michigan, USA - KBS S6-4 metaG | ecosystem: Host-associated > Plants > Roots > Rhizosphere > Soil | place...
GGAAAGCGCTTTCCGTTAATGGATGTACATTTCCATTTTTGATCCTTACATTTCCCCTGCACGTTTAACCGTGAAAATAAAAATTCAAAGGGAACCTATGCAAACGTTAATTAAATCAATACCTCTGTCCTTGATTACCCTCACTGTCATCAGCGGCTATGCCAGCGCCGATGAGAAATATGATTTTGCACTCCACGGCTATTTGCGCTCAGGAATCCTCGCCAACAGTGACGGAAACCGGGTGGATTCAGTGGGACTGATGCCCGACGGGAAATGGCGTCTGGGGAACGAAGAAGATACCAAGATTGAGCTTATCCCGACGGTCACGCTGAAATCAGACACAGGCGCAGTCGCCCGTGTTCAGGCCAACCTGACGCATCAAACAAAATGTACCGCAGACTGGAACTGTACCGACGATGACTGTAAAGAAACCCAGTTCCGTGAAGGTTTTGCTGAGTTATCAAATCTCGATTTTGCGCCGGAGATGACTTTCTGGGCGGGTAAACGTTACAGCAGCTCCAATCTTTCCAGCCACCAGTTCGACTGGGAGTATATTCAGTACAACGGAACGGGGGGCGGGTTTGATAACCTGGATTTAGGCTTTGCGCGCTTTGACGCCGGCGTTTATGCGTTCTCAACAACGGATGAAGCCAAAGCCTATCCCGTGGCTCTGGGGGATCAGGGATACCCTGACGATTACTCGCTTAACCTCTGGTTTAAAAAAATCGGCGGCACCGGGCTGGATGTTGAGCTTATTGGCCACCATATGAACCGCAACGAAAACCATCCCACTTCTGCTGAAAAAGGTTATGGCGTGACGGCGCTGTATAACGTCGACAGTTTTTATGGGCTGACAGGTGGCTATTCCCGCATTGTTTTCCAGTACGGCAAAGGGCTCGCTGCCGCTGACTCGCTGGGTAAAAACGGCTGGGGTTGGGCAAACTTAGAAGACACCCAGTCCTGGCGTGTGATTCTGGATGGCATGGCCAGTCTGGGCGAAGTCGACGTATCGACCTTTGCATTTTATCAGAAAGACAAAAACTACCGCTGGTGGACCAGCGATGATGACGGCTGGGGACGCTCCATGTGGGTGGCGGGTATCCGGCCGTATCATCAGATAACGAAGAATTTCGCCATGCAATATGAAGTGGGTTACGAATATCTGGATGATAAAAACTACATGGGGGTAAACGGCAAAGGGAAGGGGGGCCTGACCAAGGTGACCATTGCGCCAACGCTCACCTTCGATTCTGGATTCTGGAGCCGTCCACAGCTGCGCTTCTTTGCCACGTATGCCAAATGGGATAAAGGCGTCTCGGATGCGATGGACAGAAATTACGACTGGAGCACCGGTACGCTTAGTCCTGGGGGATACTCCCGCAGCGGGGATACCGATACGCTGAATTTTGGTGTACAGGCTGAAGTCTGGTTCTGAGGAGATAAGAGATGGCTTTCCCAATTCGAAAACTGCTTCTCGTCTCCTTACTCTCCGCGCTGGGAAGCGCGGGGGCACTGGCGGCGGAACAATCCCATTTTGAACATTTTATTACTCGTGATGGTGCTGCGTTAAAAGACGGCGATCGGCTCTTTCGCTTCGCCGGGATCCATGCCCCGGAGCTGCATCGTATAGAGGATGACGCGAGAGGAACCTGCAAAGCGGATCCGCGCGGGTGGGGGCAATATTTCAAATGTCCTACTGCTGAAGAGCAAGAAAACTGGATTAAAGCCCTTGTGCAAACGGGGGCTAAAGCACAGCGCGTGTATGTGCTATCCGTTCAGCAGGAAAACGACGCGGCCTGCGGACGTGAAACGCATATCCTGTCACCGGAAACGCCTGACAGCATGCCGCGGCTGAATGAAGCGGCAATGAAAGTCTATGACAACATGATTGCTGAAGCGGATAAGCAGGGGCTTCGCCTGATTCTACCGTTTATCGATCACTGGTGGTGGTGGGGTGGGAGAGAACAGCTTGCCGCGTTTTATCATGAAAAACCGGAAGATTTTTATCGGACGGACAGTAAAACCTTCCAGGCTTATCTTGACGTGATTCGTCAGGTAATAACCCGGACTAACACCATTACGGGACGCCACTACTACGATGAAAAGGCGATTATGGCGTGGGAAACGGGTAATGAGCTGGAGGACACTAACGCCGATTTTCTTCATCAGACATCAGCCTGGATCCGTAAATGGGCCCCCCATCAGCTTGTCGTCGATGGGACCTATAAAAAGGTGAATGATTTCGCGCTCAGCGATCCGAACGTCGACATCATCAGTAATCACTATTACACCAATGCCAACAACAACCACCACGGGCAGGTTCGCAAAGATCTGGAGGCGATTGGTGGCAAAAAAGTCTATCTGGTTGGCGAATTTGGTCTCCTCGACCAAAAAGACCTTGACGCTATCATGCAGTCCATTGTGCATACTGAGGTCAATGGCGTGCAGGCCGCGGGTGGCTTTATCTGGGGTTTTCGCGGTCATCGGCATGATGGCGGTTTTTACTGGCACAAAGAGTATACCGGGCACTATAGCTACCATCTGCCTGGCTTCCCGGGTGAGGGGAAAGCGAACCAGGAGATGGAGGTTGTCAATCTGGTACGAACCGCCGCGGCGCAAATGGCTGGTCTGAGCAAGGCGCCAGCTCTGCCGGTACCGGAAGCACCGAGGTTGCGCGAGAGCGATTCCCCCTTTGCCATTAACTGGATGGGGTCACCCGTTGGGCGTTATTACGACGTAGAAAGAGCGGCGGCGCCAAAGGGCCCATGGACACGCGTCGGAAAGGACATCTCCGACGGCAAAAATGAATGGGATCCGTCGAAAATGAGCCTTTTCCGCGATGACTATCGCAGCCTGACGCTCGGTCAGACTTACTACTATCGGGTAATCGCTAAGAATGAAAGTGGTCAGTCAGCACCTTCAAACGTGATTCGCCTGAAGCATACGCAGAAAAACCTTCCACCGGTTATCACTCTGCAAGACATGCTTTCTACCACTGTCGATAAAGGCGTTCAACTCAATGCGGTCTGGCAGGATGACAATCTGCCTGACCAGAAAGTCAGCGTAGCGTGGAGCCATGACGGTAAGAATAACGTTCACTTCTGTGACAGCAACAAAGAGGAAACCCGAGTCTGGTTCTCCGCGCCGGGTGACTATGCGTTGACCTTTACTGCTGATGATGGGTTGCTGGAAAGCAGCAAAACGATAAATGTCAGCGTGAAGCCCGCTGTAAGGCCTGTACCGGCAGATTATTGCCGCTTTGGCAGCGGGACGCTTGATGTTAGCAAGGGAACACTTACCTCAACTAAAAGTGAAAAAGAGACCTTAGCCATCGGAGAAGACGGTTTTCTCGGTCCTTTCGCTCATGACGGAGACAGCGTGCGCTGGCAGGTTAGCGCTCCCTGGGACGGTAAGTTCGCCCTGCATGTGAAATTTAACGGCAAATGGGGAAGCAAGAAAAACTCGGTCATCGTGAACGGTGGGACGCCAGTCAGCATTGAGTTTCCGCAAACGGATGAGAAGGGCCAGACCATAGTCGTTCCTGTTTCGCTCAGAGAGGGGGCAAATACCATCAGTTTTGGCAAGTTCGCCAGCGACTGGGGATATATGTTCATCAAATCAATTGAAGTTACTGCAGAGTAGTTATTTGGCTGCCCTTCTGGGGCAGCTTTTTATCATTCAGGAGGCATTATGAATCGGTATCAATTTCCGGAAGATTTTTTTTGGGGCGCAGCGGCGTCGGGTCCTCAGACGGAAGGCATAGCGCATAAGCCGCACCGTTCTATCTGGGATAGCTGGTATGCAGAACAACCCAACCGCTTTTTCCAGCAGATTGGTCCGCAGAAAGTATGTGAAACCTACAGCAAATATAAAGAGGACGTTGCGCTGATGAAGCAAACGGGATTTAACTCGTTTCGTACTTCCATTCAGTGGTCACGGCTGATTGATGATTTTGAAACTGGCGCCCCAAACGCAGAAGCCGTCCGGTTTTACAACAACTACTTAGATGAGATGATCGCCAGCGGCATTGAGCCAATGATTAATCTTTATCATTTCGATATGCCGGAGATTTTGCAAAAGCAGTATGGCGGTTTTGAATCACCCCATGTGACGGATCTTTTCGCACGATTTGCCCGCACGGCATTTGAGCTATTTGGTCACAAGGTCAAATACTGGATCACCTTTAATGAGCCGATAGTACCCGTCGAAGGCGGCTATCTTTATGATTTCCATTATCCTTGTAAAAAAGACGGCAAGCTGGCGGCGCAGGTTGCATTTAACATTATGCTGGCGCATGCAAAAGCGGTGCACGTATACCGAGAACTTGATCTGCCGGGCGAAATTGGCGTGGTGCTTAATCTGACCCCCTCGTACACCCGAAACAACAGCGACGAGGATAAAAAAGCAGCGTGGTATGCCGACCTGTTCTTTAACCGCAGTTTCCTTGATCCGCTGGTGAAGCATGAATTCCCGAAGGAATTATGTGAAGTCCTCGCAGACCATGATTGCTTGCCAGAAATAAAGAAAGTGGATGTCGATCTGATAACGCGTTCGAGGGTAGATTTCCTGGGGGTTAACTACTATGTTCCGCGTCGGGTTAAAGCGCGCGAATGTCCCTATGAGCTTGATTACTTCACGCCAGAGTATTACTTCGAGAACTACAGCGATCCCGAAGGGCGTTTCAATCCGTATCGTGATAATAACGAGGTTTACCCGGAGGCGATTTACGATATTGCCTGCAACATCCGCGATAATTACGGCAATATGAAGTGGTATCTGGCAGAAATCGGTATCGCCATGGATATCCAGTCAGAAGGTCCTGTTCTGGCTGATGGGGTTATTGATGACACTTTCCGTATCGAATTAATGGAAGAACACCTCGAACAGCTCCATCGCGCCATCAGCGAGGGGGCGAACTGCTTTGGCGTACACCAGTGGACATTTATTGATAACTGGTCGTGGATAAATAGCTTTAAACGCCGTTACGGTTTCTGGCGACTGGATCTGGAAACCGGAGAGCGACAGATAAAGCGCAACGCTCTATGGTTCGCTCAACTGGCTGCCTCTAACGGATTTACGCCCGGGGCGTTTGTAAAGGGTAACAAATAATGGCCTCATTCTATCGCATGAGAAATGGCGTAAAAAATTATGCCTGGGGCAGCCGGACGGCTTTGAATACGCTGTTTGGCGTGCCGAATCCGGATGAGCAGCCTCAGGCTGAAATCTGGATGGGGGCGCATCCGGCAGGGTGTTCTGAAATTGAAGTTGGCACGAACACGGTTTCATTACAGGACGCGATCGCAAAATCCCCCGACACCGTTTTAGGGGAACGGACGGTGGAAAAATTTGCAGGACTTCCGTTCTTACTGAAGATACTGTCTGCAGAAAGCGCGCTTTCGCTTCAGGTCCATCCTGATAAGCGCCAGGCGGCAGAGGGCTACGCCAGGCAGGGAAATCGAGCCGGAGAAGATTATAACGACGCAAATCATAAACCCGAGTTGGTCTATGCTATCACGCCGTTTATGGCGATGAATGGTTTTCGTCCCTGTCAGGAGATTGTGAATCATTTTCTACGCCTCAGCTCGCCTGAGCTCATGCCTGCGCTCGCTGAGTTTCGTCATAACCTTAATAATGAGGGGCTTAAACACTTTTTTATGAGTCTGATGCAGCTTGAACCGCAGGAGAAAAACAATGTTCTGCGGCAGCTGGATGAGAGCCTTCATGCTGGGGGCTTTGTCCATTTACAGGACTTCCTCATCCGTTTGCAGCGGGACTATCCGGGAGATATCGGCGTCCTCGCTCCGTTGTTTTTACACTGCATAACGCTTGAGCCCGGGGAAGCGATGTTTTTGCGGGCCGGTACCCTGCACGCCTACGTTTACGGAACCACCGTAGAAGTGATGGCGTGCTCTGATAACGTTCTGCGCGCAGGGTTAACACCGAAAAAAATTAACCTACCTGAATTAGTAAGCTGTACGGTTTTTAGTGAAACTCAGGAACATGCCCTGAAGCTTGTCCCGGATGTTGCTGGAAATGAACGTCATTATCACGTTCCCGCAGAGGATTTTCGTTTCTCCATCATAGGACACTGTCAACAAAAACGTGTTGAGGTTAGTAGCGCACAAATTTTACTCGTACTTGAGGGCATGACTACGTTGCGTGATACCTGCGGTGAAGAGGTAACACTTCTCGCGGGACAGTCAGTATTTATTCCGGCTTCGACAAACGTTTATTCTCTGACTCAAACTGGCCAGTCGTGTCTGGTTCAGTGCTGACAATCTTTCTCCTGACCCAGTAAGTAGTCGTCAGTTGCTTATCACTGGCACCCATCCGGCAGGCCTGCCCGAACCGCTGGGTGCCAGCTTATGCCTACAAGCCGAACACAGGGCCCAGCGCGGCTGCTCTTCTTGCGTTAGCAGGGATGAATGCGATGTTGGCTTTCGCTGATGGTCAAAACGCCCGGGAGCGAGGTTTAATAGGGTTGTACGTATTAACAATGGCTGCTCAAGCGATTCGCCTCCTCTGTCGGGACGGTTCATGAGCATACTGGCCAGTAATGCTTCATCTGTCCGTCAGCATGGGCAGGTGTAAATTTTAGCGTGCCGGCAGAGTTTGGGCCCACTCATAAAATGCCGGTGCGGGCATAGGTCTGGCGGTTTTTTTACGATCAAAATTGGGAGTTCGGGAGGGGGAAAGATTGCGAAAAGGAGATTGTTTCCCGTTAATCGCTGTTTTAACACTGCTACGCTTAGATGTCTCTGCCTTCTGCAGATACACTGGATATCATTGAACCTGCAGGAGGTTGATTTCATTTTTTTCAAATGAGGATGAACCATGACGCAAGATACCCGAAAACAACCCCAAGTCGATCCCGCTGAAGAGAATGCCTTTTTTCCGTCAGAGTATTCGCTCAGTCAGTTTACCAGCCCCGTCTCCGATCTCAGCGGGGCGGATTATCCGAACCGGTATACTGGCAGCCATAAGGTGCTCGTGATTGCAGCGGATGAACGGTACCTGTCAACCGATACGGGCGCATTGTTTTCCACCGGAAACCACCCCGTTGAGACCCTGTTGCCCTTATATCATTTGCAGGCAGCAGGGTTTGATTTTGACGTGGCCACCCTGTCGGGCCAGATGGCAAAGTTCGAGTACTGGGCAATGCCGCGCGAAGATGCGCGTATTATGCCTTTCTTTCGGGAGACGCTGCCGAAATTCCGAACCCCACGTAAATTATCCGATGTCGTCAGCCAGCTTACGAAAGACAGCGAGTATGCCGCTGTCTTCATTCCGGGAGGGCACGGTGCCCTGACTGGCCTTCCCGGGAGTGAAGACGTGGCGAAAACCCTCCGCTGGGCCATGCGGGCAGATCGTTTTGTCATCTCACTGTGTCATGGCCCAGCTGCCTTTCTGTCGCTGCGCCAGGGAGAGAATCCGCTGGACGGTTATTCGGTGTGCGCCTTCCCGGACAGTGCCGATAAAGCGACTCCGGATATGGGGTACATGCCGGGGCATCTGACCTGGTACTTCGGTGAAGCGCTAAAGGAAATGGGAATGATTATTGTTAATCACGATATCAAGGGAACCGTACACAAAGATCGTAACGTTCTGACAGGCGACAGTCCTTTCGCGGCGAATGCACTTGGCCAGCTGGCTGCAAAAGAGATGCTGGCCCGATTTGCTGGCTGACAAAGGGAGGGCGTATGGACGCAGCCTCTTTTATTCAGCGTCTCTCTTGATCTCAATGTGAACCCGCACCTGTTGAGCGGTGTGGGATTCGAACAGAACAAGGTGTTTTATTAGTTACAACATACATTGGCAGTATCTGTTCTACACACCTGATACACCCGCTCCAGCCTGATACAAACTGCCCCTCTCAGACACTTATCGGCCCCGTGCACAGCGGTGACAACGCTGCACCCCTCACCTCTGCAAAGCGCCGCCGCCCCGGCCGAAGGGCCGGAGAGACCTTGCTGGAACTTATTGAATGTTGTAACTATAAATCATCATTGCTGCCCTGAAAAATGGCTTAGCAGGAGTGGGGGCTTGACTCTATTCATAGGCCGCATGTTAAGCAGTTAATAAAGATACGTAGACCATGGGGTGTAAGGTTTGCCGGAGAAGTATTTCTTCATTTGGAATGGTTTTTAACGAAGCGTGAAAACACAGGCATAAAAAAACCGACAGGTGAGGTCGGCTTTTTTACGGTTCCGGTACGAGCTGGTAACTCTGGCCGGATGGGAAACTCTCTACAGCTGACTTTTGTACGATAATCCGTGAGTGCAGATTATGCAACATGACGAGCAAAGGCAGAACGGTATCCGCTTGCCTGCCCGTAAGATAAACGGAAACGTAACTTGCGGGGGATCCCTTAAACCAGCCTGTGTCACCAGCTTGCGTACCGTCTCTTTGGCCAGATACAGACCATGGATATCGGAGAGCTTTTCACAGGTAAAGTTGGGCAAAATCAGTATATCGTTCGCGGATGATACGCAGTGCACGTTCAAAAAGGTCCAGCATCAGTTGCCGGTTACCTGGCTGCCACGGCGATGGTTAATCAGTGAAAGCGGTCCATGTTCACAGCAACCGTCGGCAGTGCCTGTCAGAAATCTCCAGCCGGCTGGCCGCGAGACGCGTAGTGAGATGGCGGTCGAAAAATCCTGAAGGATCCTGAATTGATACACATCGTTCCTTGAGAAAAACTCCGCTGCATGAGCCGTCAGCAGAATCCCTCGATGGTAAGTCTACGTGACGGACATCTTAAATTAGCCCAGAGCGGACATTACAACTTTGCTGTTACAAATTCAGTGCGTATAACAAAGATTATGTTAAATTTAGTAAAATTAAAGATATTAATCATAAAGTTACATTGTAAATGTCGCCTTACTTCGATCTCTAAACCTACTGTGGAAGTTTGAGAAACAATGTCCGTTCCTGGGTTTGCGATGCCTTAAACCCATGGTGCAGGTAAAAGCTTTTGGCCTCTTCAGTCAGTGCATGAACCATAATCGCACGGACTCCAATATTCTCAGCTACACGGTAACAGCGCAGAACTGCATCATGTAGTAAATCAGCCCCCAGCCCTTTTCCACGGAATGAAACATCTACTGCCAGACGAGCAAGAATGATTACGGGAATCGGATCTGGCATATTGCGCCTGAGGCTTCCCGTTGCCTCCACGTGGTTAACGCTGCCGGTGGCCAGAGAATAAAACCCGGCAACCTGTTTCGTGTCTGTTTTACAAACAACGAACGTTCGGGCGGCACCGAGAGCCTGATTTTTCAATCCTCTCTGTTTAAGCCAGTCATCAAGCACAGCTTCACCACTTACGAACTCAGCAAGTTGGTGGAAGCTGGATAACGGTTCTGGTGCTGTTACACGTCCCACTGAGGTTTCCTTGCCAAGAGTTTATCAATGGCAGCATCATCCGAAACTGGTGCATCGAGCATCTCGATAAATTCTGCATACTGTTCATCGTTAAAATTAAATGCGCGTCTATCGAGGATCACATTCTCGGCAGCCTGGCATGCCATTTCCAGGATGAAGTCTGTACGTGATTTATGGAGAATCTCTGCTGCAGCATCAATGAGTGCTCTTTGAGATTCCTTAGCTCTAAGGTTGAGCTGAACATCTGATTTCATGGTTGCGCTCCTTGTATAGCAATTGCTTTACAAGCATACCACAAGCACAGCGTATAGCAAACGCTATACAGTCCCAGGAACTACAAGTAATCTATCTTATGTTAAATACCAATCACTTGCATTATTAGTTTATGCATGAGTTGATGTGTTGTTCCGACAGAACAGGACGGGAAGCGATTAATTCAGCCCGTTATGCTGAACATAATCGCTGATGCTCAGGCCAGACTTGCGGATGCCTACGGCATCCGTCAGCTCGATGGCCAGCTGCATGTGGGTCGCGCAGGTTCGGCTCGTATACCAGGGCGCCCCCGCCCTGCTCCAGCTCAATCTCCCGCGAGGCCACCGGTTTCGGAAGTTTAGCACCGAGGGCGGCCAGCACAATCAGGAGCCGTCTCTGCAGCGGCGACGTCCGGCGCCCCTGAGTCATTGCTTACCCGTCTCCGGCCAGATGAGTTTTCTCAGGCGCTGCTGAACGGCGTCAATGAGCGCTTTGGTTTGTTCGTAATTGTTCAGAGGCGCACCATTAATGGCCAGTTCATACCAGAATCCCAGAACAGCGCTGGCCTTACCCGATTCGCTGAATTATTTAGCGCCCTGGCTGTCCAGCTCGCATTCACGGATACGCTCTTCTGCTATCCGGGTCAGCTGCTCATAGCTGAGTGAGAACGTCACTTCGTTATCCATCCAGCACACTCCAACTGATTATGTCCGGTTAAGTAAAAAATCATACTTCGTAAGATTTTATGTGCATTGCTTGATAAGCATATCCTTTGCCGGTTTCCCGTCGCGCGGATCCGATTTCTGGCTAACCCGGAGCCTGTTTAGGTGAAACCGATGCCAGAGGGGATCAACCGCAGTCAGGGAACTGAGAAAGAATTATCAGCACCGATTGTGAGAACTGTCTGACCCTCCTTCACAATCCGGATAAACTCGTTTTTCTCAAGAACCCTGATTAATCTGCTGATGCCTTTACCACCACGTGACACTTTTATCTGTGCTTTAATCTTTTCGGGGGCAATATAGCTGTTCAGCCCGTCCACAGAGCACAGGGCATAGAATCTCAGGTTTGCCGAGTGGCTCAGGAAATTCACTTTCCGGTCAGGATTCATCCATCCGATCATATCCAGTATATCGTCATAATGTTTCCTCAGCAGGCTACAGCTGGCCTGTGCTCCGTATACTGGGTTTCCGTAATCCGGTTTACCGGTCTTAGGATCGTCATGGTGGAACTTCCAGATGGCCTCGTGGTGGGACAATCTGTTACGCAGCTCCTTGATGCGATAAAACTGATCGCATATTTCCTTTCGTTCATAATGGGCCGGAGCATTTGGAAACACTGTACGCGTCAGATGAGGCCAGAGCAGAGTTTTATGTGCCCCCTGAGGATTCTCGTAATATCGGGTTAGTAACATTGTCCAGAAGCCAAAGGACAAACCGGATATCACACGGTTCGGAGTAATTAACTTGCTGGTCTTGGCAATTTCATCGATTGCCATTTTTACCTGATTTTCAACCGGTATTGTTTTCTTCAATACACGATTACCGTATTGATCCAGCAAAAAACCCTGAGCATCCCTTGGCTGGGTTGTTTTTTTCGGATCCGGGCGTTTGTACCTGTCATTATTTTTGGGATACGTTTTGTCCCCCACATAACGGGGAAGATCAAATATCCAGTTGTGGTCTGTCTTCCACAAAGAGGAGGCGGGTTCGTCCGTATAGCATGATCAAGCGCATTGCGCAGCGTGACCTCCAGACACTGCAGGGCTGGCAGCATGGCCCAGCAAAGCGCCTTGTTCCAGTGATATGCTGACATTGCCTGTGCTGGCGTTATTTTAAGATGTTGAACATAGATATCGAGGCGTTCTTTGTTAATGAACAGATCAAGGCTCATTCGTCATCCCGGGAAAAATGTTTGACATACGTGGCGTGTGTCTGCTTTAATTCACACATCAAAGCGGTGTGCCGTAGTACAGGCCTCACGCGACAATAGTTGTTCGGAAAAGCCATCCTTTGGGATGGCTTTTCTCGTTTCAGAGCCCGTCCACGGGTTCCAGTTTCTTCTCCGCACGAATAGCATTGATGTCTGCGTAAAACTTCTCAGCTCCGACCGGATAAAAAACCTCATGAAATACCTGGTCGATCAACTTCGCATCACGGCCGGCAATTTCATTAAACAGCGAAAACGTCAGGGACAGGCCACGGGGGATATAGGCAAACTGGCTGTGCAGAACCTGGCTGGCCCGCAGATGAAGATAAGGCATATTCCTCATCATGAGCTGCTGTAAATCGTCATGGGTGGTCAGTTTCAGTAGCGCCTTATACTTAAGGTTATTACCGGTAATCATATCGTTTTCAAACCAGTGCTCGGCGACCTTTATGCCGAACAGCTTACCGAGTTCTTCATCCATCAGGCTGACAAGCGGACTTGTCCGGCTGAAGTTCTTTATCAA
>Ga0105251_10003205_pt1 | contig 12079 bp, 11 predicted proteins | sample KBSS64metaG_FD_80424 | JGI IMG/M metagenome (GOLD analysis project Ga0105251, IMG submission 80424) | Switchgrass rhizosphere microbial communities from Kellogg Biological Station, Michigan, USA - KBS S6-4 metaG | ecosystem: Host-associated > Plants > Roots > Rhizosphere > Soil | place...
GTCGCGCGCCAGGCGCTGATACCGACGCTCAAGCACCCGGACCTGCTGCGCCTGGATCTTGGTATCTTCGTGTTGCACGCAATGCTGATGTCGAGTTTCGTCGCCTTGCCCCTGGCGCTCGTCGAAAAAGCCGGGCTGCCCAAGGAGCAGCATTGGTGGGTGTACCTGACCGCGCTGCTGATTTCCTTCTTCGCCATGATCCCGTTCATCATCTACGGCGAGAAGAGACGCAAAATGAAACGTGTTTTACTCGGCGCCGTCGTGACGCTGATGCTCACTGAGCTATTCTTCTGGCAGTTCGGCGACAGCTTGCGGGCTCTGGTGATTGGTACCGTGGTGTTTTTCACCGCCTTCAATCTGCTGGAAGCTTCGTTGCCGTCGCTGATCAGCAAGGTTTCACCGGCGGGCGGCAAGGGCACGGCGATGGGGGTCTACTCCACCAGTCAGTTCCTTGGCTCGGCACTGGGCGGCATACTCGGCGGCTGGTTGTTCCAGCATGGCGGTCTGTCGGTTGTGTTCCTTGGATGCGCTGGTCTGGCTGCCCTCTGGCTGGCCTTTGCTGTTACCATGCGTGAACCTCCCTACGTGACAAGCCTGCGCTTGCCATTGTCGCCCGAGGCGATCCGCGAAGCGGGGCTGGTTGAGCGCCTGAAGGCTGTCGTAGGGGTAACAGATGCAGTGATAGTCGCAGACGAAGCGGCGATTTACATCAAATTGGACACCGAACTATTGGATCGCACCACCCTTGAAAGCCTGGTGAACAACCCGGCCGGGGCAGCGTGCGTAGCCTAGGAGAACGTAATGGCCCGTGGGGTTAACAAAGTCATATTGGTCGGCACTTGCGGCCAGGATCCTGAAGTTCGTTACCTGCCGAATGGCAACGCCGTGACCAACCTGAGTCTGGCAACCAGCGAACAGTGGACCGATAAGCAAACCGGTCAGAAAGTCGAAAAAACCGAATGGCACCGCGTGTCGATGTTTGGCAAGGTCGCGGAAATTGCCGGCGAATACCTGCGTAAAGGCTCGCAGGTCTACATCGAAGGCAAGCTGCAGACCCGCGAGTGGGAAAAAGACGGTATCAAGCGTTACACCACTGAAATCGTGGTCGACATGCAAGGCACCATGCAACTGCTGGGCGGTCGCCCTCAACAGGGTGACCAACAAGGCCAGGGCGGCGGTAACTACCAGCAATCCGCTCCGCGCCAGCAGGCTCCGCGTCCACAGCAGTCGGCACCGCAACAGTCGCGTCCGGCTCCTCAGCAGGCCGCGCCGCAGCCAGCTCCGGACTTCGACAGCTTTGATGACGATATTCCGTTCTAAGCAATAGCTTAGATCGAATCAAAGCCCGGCACTCCCTTCAGGATGCCGGGCTTTTTGTTACCCGCAGTTTTCGATTCCTCTGTAGGAGCTGCCGCAGGCTGCGATCTTGTTTTAAAAGATCAAAAGATCGCAGCCTGCGGCAGCGCCTACAGAAAGCCGCATTGCGCGGCAAGGCGGTTTTTTTTGGTTAACGGTTGGCGGCGAGGAATTCGTCGGTGGACACCACCTTGGCGTAGGCAAAACCCAATGCCGACATGAACGCGGCATGCACGTGGGCTGCTGGAACGGTCAGTCCGTTGAACTCCAGGTCACGGGAGGCACAGGCATCGTGGATCACCGTGACGCTGTAGCCGAGGTCGTTGGCGGCGCGGGTGATGCCGTCGATACACATGTGGCTCATGCTGCCGACCACCACCAGCTCCTTGATGCCTTGCTCGTCGAGAATGCTCTGCAGTTCGGTGTCACGGAACGAGTTGACGAAGTGCTTGAGCACCACCGGCTCATTGCCCTGGTTGAGGACTTTCGGGTGCAGTTTCGCACCATCGGAGCCCGGGGTGAAAAACGGTGCTTGTGCGGAGGTGAATTCGTGGCGGATGTGCACCACCGAATCACCGGCCTCACGAAAGGCCTTGAGCAGACGAACAGCGTTGTCTGCGGCGGCATCGGCGCCGACCAACGGCCACTTGCCCTGGGGGAAGTAGTCTTTTTGGATATCGACTACGATGAGTGCTTGCTTGGCCATGACGGTTTCCTCGAAGTGCGGTTTGGGTGTGGAATGAAGTATTGACCCTGACAGACCGTCCGGGGATTGGCCGCACCGACAATAGAAGGGGGAAAACTGACAATGGATGCACAAAGGGCAATCGCCGAGCTGGGCGTGTTGATCTATCCCGGCGCGCAGATGGCGGCGGTGCATGGGTTGACGGACCTGTTCGGGGTGGCCAACCGTATCGCTGCAGAGCATCAGGCGGCGCGCTTGCCTTTGTTGCGGATCAGCCATTGGCAGGTCGATGGCGAACAGGCGCCCGTTCGTGTCTATGACAGCCATCCCGCTGCGGACAGCGCATTGGTAGCGGTGTTGATTCCGCCGTCGATTGCCGGCTTCACCGAAGCCCAGGCGCCGCAAGCGCTGCTGCGTTGGCTTCGCCAGCAGCACGCCAATGGCGCGACCCTGGGGGGTGTCTGCGTGGGCTCGCTGCTATTGGCTGAAAGCGGACTGCTGGACGGTCGCAGCGCCACCACTCATTGGACTTCCGCGAAAACCTTCGCCGAGCGCTACCCGGCGATCAAGCTCAAGGCTGATACGCCCATCGTCGATGACGGCGACCTGATTACCACGGCCGGCCTGATGGCGTGGTCCGAATTGGGTCTGCGCCTGGTCAATCGTCTGTTGGGCCCCAGCATTGCCACCGGCACTGCGCGTTTTCTGGTGGTGGAACACAGCGACAGCGCCAGTGAGTGCGGCAGCAATTTCGCCCCGATTCTCAATCATGGCGATGCCGCGATCCTCAGGGTTCAACACTGGCTGCAAAGCACGGGTGCCACCGATGTCTCGCTGACGGCGATGGCTGAACGGGCAGGGCTGGAAGAACGGACGTTCCTGCGCCGATTTCGCGCGGCAACCGGCCTCAAGCCCACGGAGTATTGCCAGCACCTGCGAGTCGGCAAAGCCCGGGAAATGCTTGAATTCACCAATGGCACCATCGATCACATCGCCTGGACCGTGGGCTATCAGGATCCGGGGGCGTTTCGTTCGACATTCAAGAAGATTACCGGGCTGGCCCCCAGTGATTACCGGGCGCGGTTTGGGGCGATGCCGAGTGCGGCCCCCCGATAGACGCTTCACCGCAAATCCCCTGTGGGAGCGCTTGAGTCGTGCAAAATGCCGGAATGTTGAAGGGTGTCGTGCAGAATAAAGCAGGCGCGGTGCCACTATCCTTGGTGCAACAGGTTGATTTGAGAGGCGTTTTTTTCAAGAGATGCTTGGCCTGAACCCTGCACCCCCATCAGCTACATTCATTTAGCGACAATTGAAGGGGGACGCATGACCCCAGCCAATCGCAAAAAACTGGTAGTCGCCCATTCGGTGCGCCCCGATGCGCCGCAGCACGAAGTCGAAACCAATCGCGCCCTGGCCCGTTGGCTGGCGCAAATCCTCGGGCTCAAATACGGCGGCAGCTACGACCCGCAGGTGCATGGCGGGCGGGACATCTATGTGTTGCCGACCCAGACCCTGGTGGGCGCCGCTGCCGCCCGGCAATTGGGCGTCAAGGGACCAGAGGATTTATGGGGCGGATACGTCGAGCACGATTTCATCTGCACCAAGGCCATCAGCCATGGTTTGTTGAACAGGCATGCCCATGCACCGCAAGGCTGGGCGCCGATGTTTTCCGAACGGGTGCGCACGGTAGTGCTCGACGGTCTCAGTGTTTTCTCCTTCGACGATGCACGGCCGGCGGCGGAGCATCTGCTCTACAGCGGTCCGATCCGTATGAAGCCGATTCATGCCTGTGCGGGGCGCGGCCAGGAAGTCATCACTAGTCTCGACCAGTTCGACGAAATCCTCGCCCGTCCTGAAGCCAAGGCGCTGTTCAGTGAAGGTGTGGTACTGGAGCAGGACCTGGACCAGGTGATTACCCACAGCGTCGGGCAGAGTTTCATCGGCGCCAGGTTGCTCAGTTATTGCGGTGATCAATACTTGACCAAAGACGCTCGCGGCGAAGAGGTCTATGGTGGTTCAAACCTGCTGGTGGTGCAGGGTGGCTACGATGATCTGCTGGCGCTGGACTTGCCTGACGATGTGCGATTGGCGATCAGGCAGGCCAAGGTCTTCGACGCGGCCGCCGATGAAGCCTATCCCGGTTTCTACGCCTCGCGGCGCAATTACGATATCGCCCAGGGAATTGCCAGCGACGGCCAGCGACGCAGTGGCGTGCTCGAGCAATCCTGGCGCATGGGCGGGGCCAGCAGCGCGGAAGTGGCAGCGTTGCAGAGCTTCGTCAACGATCCGGGGATGCGCGCGATTCGTGTGTCTTCGGTGGAAACCTACATCGATCAGCCACTGCCGGCGGACGCCATCGAGGTGTACCGCGGGCCAGCGGAAAACAGTGATTTTCTTCTCAAGTACGTAACGGTCAAATCCTATGACGGCTAGAAGCGAAAGCATTCAAATCGACATCGACGACGAACAGATGAGCGGGACGTTCCTGAGCCCCAAATCAAAAGTCCCTGGCGTGCTGTTCGTGCACGGTTGGGGGGGGAGCCAGGAGCGAGACCTTGAGCGGGCGAAAGGCATTGCCGGTCTGGGTTGCGTGTGTTTGACCTTCGACCTGCGCGGGCATACCGGCGGCACGGGTATTCCGTTGACCCGCGTGACCCGTGAAGACAATCTGCGTGACTTGCTGGCGGCCTACGACCGCTTGCTGGCGCATCCGGCGCTGGATACCTCGGCGATTGCCGTGGTCGGCACCAGTTACGGCGGATACCTGGCCTCGATCCTCACCTCGCTACGGCCTGTGCGCTGGCTGGCGCTGCGAGTGCCGGCGCTGTACCGCGATGATCAATGGCACACGCCCAAGCGCGACTTGGACAAGCTCGATCTGCGCGATTACCGCAGCACGCTGGTGCGCGCCGACAGCAATCGGGCACTGCATGCCTGTTCGCAATTCACCGGTGACGTGTTGTTGGTGCAGTCCGAAACCGATGATTACGTACCTCACGCGACCATCATGAGTTATCGCGCGGCGTGCCAGCAGACCCACTCGCTGACCCACCGCATCATCGACGGCGCCGATCATGCGCTGAGCGATCCGGTTTCCCAGCAGGCCTACACCTCGATCCTGGTGGACTGGATTACGGAAATGGTGGTGGGTGAGCGGTTGAGCATTATTCAGTCGAAATGAATGGTAGTGTCGCTCATGACGCCTTCGCGAGCAGGCTCGCTCGCACAGGGGAATGCATTTCAAATGTGGAAGCGAGCCTGCTCGCGAAGGCGTCCACCCATTATTTGGGTTTTTTCGATATTCGCAACGACTTGGCCTTGGCCTCCACCACCAGGTACATCACCAGCGTGATCAACAACGGTAACAGGAAATAAATCGCCCGATACGCCAACAAGCCCGCCACCAGGCTACCTCGGGATACCTCGTGTTGCAGCAGTGCCACGAACACCGCTTCCAGCACACCGAGCCCTGCAGGTATGTGGGTGATGACCCCGGCGATGGCGCTGATCAGCAACACGCCAAGCACCAGCGGATAGTCCAGTTTGCTCGGTAGCAGCGTGAAAATGACCGCGGCCATCAACGACCAGTTTAGCGCCCCCAGGGCCAGTTGAAGGACCGCCATGCGCAGTGATGGCAAGTTGATTTCGACCCCGCGGATCGCCCACTCGCGGCGTTTGGAAAACTGGCAGGCCGCGAGATATCCCGCGCTCGCCAGCAAGAGTAAGACGCCCACGCCTTGCAGCGCGCCGCTACTGAGTTTCCAGCCTGGCGGCATGCGCACCAGCCCACTGCTGAACACCGCGCCGGCAATCACCATGTAGCCGAACCAGTTGGTCGCCAGGCTCAGGCCGAGGATTTTCGCAATGTTGGCCTTGCTCACCCCAAGTCGTGAATACAGCCGATAACGCATGGCGATGCCACCCACCCAGGCGCTCAGGTTGAGGTTGAAGGCGTAGCTGATGATCCCCACCGGCAGGATCTGTTTCCACGTCAGGTCCTGGCGGATGTAGGTTCGGCCGATCAGGTCGAAGCAGGCGTAGACCAGGAAACTCATCAGTGTCAGCCCTGACGCGATGATCAAGGTGCGTACCTTGAAATCGGCCAGGGTGTCGAGCACCTCGTTCCATTCGATGCGCTGGGCAAACATCGTCAAGAGGACGATCAACGCCAGGAAAAACAGCATTGTCAGCGGTCTTTTCCAACGACTCCAGCGCGATTTCGCCGGGTGCTCGGCGTGGGACGCCGCGTGCGCTTCAGTGCGGCTCATGTTGATCGCTCCCGGTCGGTGGGGGTGAACGGTTTCAAGCGTGGTTTGTGCGCTGGCAGCCAACCGGCCCATGCCGGGAAATGGCGTAGGAAGTGGAACACCAGAAAGCCCACGGTCATGTGCCAGATGCGCCCGCGTGGGGCCTTGTCCACCGACATGGCCTTGCAATGGTTATCGCTGAGTTCTTCAAGCCGATCGAACAGGTCGCGGTTGAACGCGCGGTCACGGATCAACACGTTGGCCTCCAGGTTCATCGACAGGCTCAGCGGGTCAAGATTGCTGGAGCCAACGGTGCTCCAGTCTTCGTCCACCAGCGCGACTTTGCCGTGCAGTGGCCGGTCGCAGTATTCGAAGATTTTCACCCCGGACTTGAGCAGGTAATCGTAAGTCATGCGCGCCGCCAGTTTGGCCACCAGCATGTCCGGCTGGCCCTGCAGGATCAGGCGCACTTCTACGCCGCGGCGCGCGGCGTTGCGGATTTCGCGCAGCAACCTGTAGCCCGGGAAAAAGTAGGCGTTGGCAATGACCACGCGCCGCTGCGCCGTGCGCAGCGCCAGGCGGTAGACCTCTTCGATGTCGGTCGCGTGCTCGGCGTTATCGCGGTACACCAGTCGTACCTGACCGTCGTGATCGGTGACGGCCAATTCCGAACGCCGTTGTCGACGCCGTTGCCACCAGTATTTGGCGCGGGCCGGGCGACCGCATTGCAGCAGGGCAAAGTGGTGAATGTCGGCCACCGCCGGGCCTTGCACTTCAACCGAATAATCCTGCTTGGCTTCGGGGCCGAAATCGGCCAAATGATCGGCGGAGAAGTTGATCCCGCCAATGAACGCAATCGTCCCGTCCACCACCACGATCTTGCGGTGCAGGCGTCGGAACCAGTTGGTGCGGATGCCCAGGCGCTTGGGTGCCGGGTCGAACATCTGTAAATGCACGCCGGCACCGCTCAGGGCGGAAAGATAATCGGCTGTCAGTTCTCCGCAGCCAAACCCGTCGAAGCTGGCAGTCACGCGGACACCCCGTTGTGCCGCCTCGATCAGCACCTCCTTCAATTCTTCACCGACTTTGTCCTCGAACACAATGAAGGTTTCCAGGAGGATTTCGGTGGTGGCCTGGCGCATCGCCTCGAACACTCTGGGGAAATAGGCTTCGCCGTTTTCCAGCAGTTGGACCCGATTGTTGCCTTGCCAACCGTACTCGACGTCGACGGCCGCCGGCTCGCTGATGGGCGGCGCGGCAATGGTTCTTTCCAGCGTGTTTTTTTCCATCGACGGGATGCTCATAGCTCGATCTCCACCGACAACGGTGCGTGATCCGATAGGTGTGACCAGGGACGGTTCGCCAATACCTGCGGATAGCTGGCCTTGAGGTTACGTACGTAGATACGGTCCAGGCGCAAGGTCGGCAATCGCGCGGGAAAACTGCGCGCCGGCTTGCCGTGGTGCTCGGCGAACACTTCGCGCAGACCACAAGGCTGGAGCAGGGCATCGGCGCGTTGGCGCCAGTCGTTGAAATCACCGGCGACAATCACCGGGGCGTCGCCTGGCAACGACTCAAGGCGGTGGCGTAGCAACCTGAGTTGTTCATTGCGATGGGTTTCGCGCAAGCCAAGATGGACGCAAATGGCATGCACCTCCGGGCCCTCTCCCGGCAGGCGCAATACGCAATGCAAAATGCCGCGGTTCTCGTGTCCGCTGATGGACACGTCGAGGTTGTCGTGCCGAACGATCTGGAATTTCGACAGCAAGGCGTTGCCGTGATCACCTGCCGGATAGACCGCATTGCGGCCGTAGGCAAACTGCGGCCAGAGGGTGTCCGCGAGGAATTCATACTGGGGCATCGCTGGCCAGTTGTCGTAGCGCTTGGGGTGATGCTCGTGGGTGCCGTGTACCTCCTGCAGAAACACCACGTCGGCGCAGACACTGCGCACCGCCTCGCGCAGTTCAGGCAGGATGAATCGCCGGTTCAGCGCCGTGAAGCCCTTGTGGGTGTTGACCGTCAGTACGGTGAAACGCTGCACCGTGGTATCGATGGTCGCCTGCTCGTCGGTGGTGCCAACCGGGTCGGAAACACTCATGGCAGCACCCCTTCTGCAGCGGGCTCACCGGGGGCGGTGAGCAACTCTTTGTCGAGGTCGAAGCGTGCCAGCAAACGGCGCGCATCGAAGGGCGCGCGGACCTTGATGTCGTTATCGAAATAGCAGAAAACTTCTCGAGACTTTCGCACCCTGGGTTTGAGGCGAGGTGCGATCAGGTGGGGATCAGCCGGTTGCCGACCATGATGCCAGGCATCGATCCGGTCACCCCAACGCTTCAGTGCCTGAGGGGTGTAGCCACTGGCGTAGAGCTCTTCGGCACCGTGCAGGCGCAGGTACACGAAGTCGCTGGTGAGGTCTTCGCGATAGGGCCATTTACCGGCGGTGTCGGCAATCACCAGGGCCGTGTTGTAGCGTTTGAGCAGGCGGACAAATGCCGGATCGATGAAGCTGTCGTTGCGGATTTCCACGGCATGGCGCAAGGGCTTTTTCTTGCTTGTCTTAAGGCTGGCGTGGCCATTCACATGGGCGTCGTGCTGGCGGGCAAGGGCAGCGGCCTGCTCCGTGTCTTGGGGCAATTGCTCGAGGAAGCTCTCGAACAGCTCGGCGTCGAATTTGAAGTTGGGCGGGAACTGCCAGAGAATCGGGCCGAGTTTTTCCCTGAGTTCCAGGACGCCGGAGGCGAAAAAATTCGCCAGGGGTTTATGGATGTCACGCAAACGCTTGATATGGGTGATGAAGCGCGGCGCCTTGACGCTGAACACAAAGTGCTCCGGGGTTTCGTCATACCACTGGGCATAGCGTTCGGGCCGCTGCAGGGCGTAGAACGACCCATTGATTTCGATGCTGTTGACTGCCCTTGAGGCGAATTGCAATTCGCGCCTCTGGGCCAGTCCCTTCGGGTAGAAATCCCCCCGCCAGGGCGTGTAGCGCCAACCTGAAATGCCAATGTGAATCGCCGCCATGTCGCCTCCCGTCTGACTGCCCCCTGATCTTTTGATGACTGCCAGAGGCTGACGAAAGTTTCGGTGGGACTACGGACGGTATGCATTTCATACATCACCGCAATACCCGTAGGGGCCGGTTTGCTGGCGATCGCGTTGGCGGCTTTTTCCTCGGGCACTAGACTGGTGGCGACAGTCGAGCCAATCGAGAAAAACACCCCGTGCGCCAGGCCGGTGACGATCCGCGACAGGATCAGCGCGTAGCCCGGCGCTTGGCATTTGCCGGCCGACACCGAACTAGTCCGGCATTTCTCGATCAGTTCCTTACAGTCCTATCCAAAGGAGCGGATGCCTTGATCAGGCTCAAGACGGCGATATTAATGGGGGCGCTGTTGTTCTTCGGCAGCGAGGAACTGGAAGCGGCGGCGATACCGGGTGTACCGGCAGCGGCCACCGCCGCCACACCGCCGGCACATCCCGAACCCTTGGTTCAGGGCGGGTTGCTGGGCGCCATCAGTTCAAGCATCGATGGCATCCAGGACAAGCTCAATTTCAACAAGGACCTGCTCGACGCCTGGCGTCTGCGTGCGGATCGTGCGGCCGATGAGGTGGATCAATTGGTCAATCGTCCATCGGCCCGCTCGAGCTGGAGCGTGGCGGGCGATTTCCTGCTGCTGACGGCGGTGTGGGCAGGTGTCTTCGGCTTGCTGTGGATGTTCGGCAAGTTATTGACCGAACGCCTGTGCCGTCATCGCTTGCTGCTCAGTCGAGAGCGTGGGCAGGCATTGCTTGGGTATGTCTTGCCCTACAGTCTCCCTGCGGTGATCAGCCTGCCGTTGACGATCTATGCCAGCCAGTTCATGGCTTTGTCAGCGGGTCGGGCGCTGGCGTTGTGTTTTGCCTATGCCACCAGCAGTGGCGTGTTCGCGGCGTCGTTGGTGATGTCCCTGGTGGTGCTGTTCAATGTCGGGCACAAGCGCCGGGCAGTGCAGATCATTCGCCAGGACAGCCCGCGGCCGCTGTTCGCGATCGGCTTCCTGGTCGCCCTCAGCGACGCCTTGACCAGTCCGCAGATCGCCCATCAACTGGGTAACAACCTCACCAGCAGCATCGCCGTATTGACCGGGCTCGCCGCCTCGATTGCCTTTGGTTTGCTGGTGATCCGCATGCGCCGTCCGGTCGCCCATGTCATCCGCATCCTGCCGCTGGCCCAGCGGCGGGCGCAGCCGGCCTTGCGCGAAACCCTACGGATTTTTTCCGGGCTCTGGTATTGGCCGATCCTGTTGATGGTGCTGGTGTCTGTCATCAACTTGATCGGCATTGGCGATGACAACCAGCAAGTGTTGCGCAGCGCGCTGTTCACCACGGTGCTGCTGATCGCGACGGTGTTTCTCAGTACTACGTTGCATCACTTGTTCAAGTCCCGTAGCGAATCCGATGTGCGCCGCAGTGGCGCCTACAAAGAGCGCTTCCTGAGCCTCTCCCATGCGTTGTTGCGTATCGCCATGGCCATCGTGTTCATCGATATCCTCGGACGAATCTGGGGCGTGTCACTGTTCGATTTTGCGGTCAGCAATGCGGTGGGGCGGGCGATCAGTGACGCGTTGAGCCATATCGGCTTGATCTTCCTGGTGACGTGGATGGTCTGGGTCGTGCTGGACACGGCGATCCAGGAAGCCTTGAAACCACCGCTCAACAAGCGCGGGGCACGCCAGCCAAGTACGCGGGTAAAGACGATCCTGCCGTTGCTGCGCAATGCGATCAAAATCATTTTGGTGGTGATCTGCGCCATCACCACCATGGCCAATCTGGGAATCAATGTTGCGCCGTTCCTGGCCGGTGCCGGGGTCATTGGCCTGGCCATCGGTTTCGGCTCCCAGCAACTTGTGCAGGATGTGATCACCGGTTTGTTCATCATCATTGAAGACACCCTGTCGATCGGCGACTGGGTGGTGCTCGATTCCGGGCATGCCGGCACGGTCGAAGGCCTGACTATCCGCACCCTGCGCCTGCGCGACGGCAAAGGGTTCGTGCACTCGGTGCCCTTTGGCCAGATCAAGGCCGTGACCAACCAATCGCGGCAATTTGCCTACGCGTTCTTCTCCGTGCAGTTCACCTATGACACCGATGTCGACAAGGCCATCGAACTGATTCGCGAAGCCGGGCATTCGATCAGCGACGACCCGTTCCTCAGGTACAACCTGCAAGGGCCGCTGGATGTGTTCGGCGTCGACAAGATGGACCTCAATGGCGTGGTCTTGACGGCACAATTTCGCACCGTGTCGGGAGGGCAGTATGCGGTAAGCCGGGCATTCAACCAGCGTTTGAAAAAGCTTGTGGATAACAGTCCCGAGGTGCATTTTGCGCAGACTTATCCACAGCAGGTCTTGATGCCGAGGAAGGCGGCGGAACCTGTGAATGATGGGGTGGCCGAGCCTGGGCATTCGGCGGTGTTGATGCCGGATCAGCTTCGGCCCCAATAAATTTGTTGGCAGTGATGGCCTCTTCGCGAGCAGGCTCGCTCCCACAATGGATTTATGTACACCGGTCCAATGTGGGAGCGGGCCTGCCCGCGAAGAGGCCGGATGAGACAACATCAATGCCGGATCAGCTTGCTCTGCACTTCAGCCATGCCCGGCTGATCCAGCTCCAGCCACACATGCTGCTTGCCAGCTATCTGCGCAGCCACCGGCAGACCATCGCGATACACCAGTCGATTACTCGCCAGCGCCGGTACTTTCGCACCGGGCAGCAGGGTGCCGGCGAGGTTCAGCGGATCGACCCCGCAGAC
>Ga0105251_10003214_pt1 | contig 12041 bp, 8 predicted proteins | sample KBSS64metaG_FD_80424 | JGI IMG/M metagenome (GOLD analysis project Ga0105251, IMG submission 80424) | Switchgrass rhizosphere microbial communities from Kellogg Biological Station, Michigan, USA - KBS S6-4 metaG | ecosystem: Host-associated > Plants > Roots > Rhizosphere > Soil | place...
TACCAATCAGCACCAACAGCATATAAGACGGCAGCAATGCGGTTTGCATGGCGAAGAACAGTACGCCAACGCCAATCAAAATACCGGCAGGCATACAACGCGCTACAGTTTTAAGCGTCACCAGTTTCGCCGCCGCACCGGCCCCCACGACAATCCCCACCGCCACCATCGCATTCAGATACGTTGGCGTAGCGTTATCGGTAATGCCCAGCGCCACCGGCACCCACAACACCAGTAAGAAGCGCAGTGTTACACCTGCACCCCAGAACAAACTGGTGCCAACTAATGAGAAACGAGTTTCTCCGTTATGCCAAAGAGTGCGACACGCCGTGAAGAAACTGCGCGTCATCGGTGCAAAGCGCCATGACTGACCAGGACGCGCAGGGGCGAGTTTTGGGATGAATAGGTTGGCAACAACCGCGCCCGCGTACACCAGCACGCACACGCTAAGTGCCGCCACGATATGCCAGTCGGCCAGCACACCGCCAGCCATTGAGCCAAGCAAAATTGCGGCAATAGTCGAAGATTCCATCAGGCCATTAGCCTTCACCAGACGATCGCCGGTGGTTAGTTCACCGAGAATGCCATATTTTGCCGGAGAATAAGCAGCAGCCCCCACGCCCACCAGCGTATAGCCGACAAACGGATTGAAGCCAAAACAGATAATCGCCGCACCCATCAGCTTGAGGCTGTTGGCAAACATCATCACCCGCCCTTTAGCAAAGCTGTCAGCTATCTGGCCAACAAACGGAGCAAACAGAATGTACGCACCGACAAAGACCATCTGCAAAACAGGCTGGCTCCAGTCGGGGTAGAACTGTTGTTTTAGCACCGCAAGCGTGGCAAACAGCAGCGCGTTATCACCAAACGCCGATAGAAACTGCGCGCCGGTAACTGCCATCATACCTCTGGACCAGATTGAGGTATCGTTCACGGCATTATCATGCATTCTGTGTCTCCGGCTGGTCTACCAGCGCTTTCAGGCTGACGTAATCGGGTTTACCGCTACCTAACACAGGTAACTGTTTCAGGAAGCGAATATCGCGAGGAATAGCCAGCTCAGGCACACCATTTGCGCGAGCATATTGCAGCAGTTTTTCGCGGTTAAGTTCGTTATCCGTGGTGAACATCACCAGTGCCTCACCCTTTGCTGCATCCATTTTGATGACGGTTGCATGCATTTTTTCTGGGGAAACGCCGAGTGCCAGTTGCTCCACCATTTCTAGCGAAACCATTTCACCGGCAATTTTTGCAAAGCGTTTTGCTCGTCCCTGAATCACACAAAAACCGTTTTCATCAAATTTGACGATATCTCCCGTGTCGTACCAACCAGGTTCTACTTCACCCAGCGCGTTTTCAGCACTCGGTGCTTCCAGCACGCCAGGATTTTCCACACGCAGATAGCCTTTCATGATGTTCGGCCCTTTCAGTTGTAGCCGACCACCATCTTCAATACCAGGAACCGCCATCAGACGGGCATCCATCGCCGGGAGAATTCGCCCCACAGTGCCGACTTTCGCCGCCATTGGAACGTTGATGGAAACCACTGGTGCGCACTCCGTTACGCCGTAGCCTTCAAGAATGCGCAGGCCGAATTTGTCCTGCCAGATTTGTTTGGTGCTTTCCTGAAGTTTTTCCGCCCCTGCCACGACATATCGCAGACGGTAGAAATCATATGGATTAGCAAAACGAGCGTAGTTGCCAAGGAACGTAGAAGTGCCAAACAACACAGTACAGTTACGGTCATAAACCAGTTCCGGCACAATGCGGTAATGCAGCGGGCTTGGGTAAAGGAACACTTCCGCGCCGGTGAATAGCGGTGTGAACAAACCTACCGTCAGGCCAAAAGAGTGGAATAGCGGCAGCGCTGACATAAAGCGGTCATTAGCGGTGAAATCGGCAATCGTGCGAATTTGCTCGACGTTTGCCAGCAGGCTTTTATGGCTATGCACCACGCCTTTTGGGTTCCCTTCCGAACCTGAAGTGAACAGCACCATCGCAGCATCTTCTGGCTGCTGTTTAACTTGTGCGAGATGCGGGACGAATAAATGGCCGAATATCCATAGCTTATCGCTAAGCGTCACATCTGCTTTTAAATCTTCCAGGAACACCCAACGCACCTGCGTGAGTTGCTCCGTAAGGTGCCATAGTTTGCCTTTATCGAGGAACTGGCGCGAAGTGAAAATCGTTTTGAGCTGTGCTGCCGTAATCGCGCTGGTCAGCCCTTTCACGCCAGCGGTGTAGTTCATCATGGCAGGGATTCGTCCGCGCGATGAAGCACCAAAAATAACAGCGGCGGTTATTGCCGCATTCGGCAACATCAGCCCGATAGTTTCGCCCGGAGCACTGTATTTATTCAGAATACGCCCAACAAACAGTGTTTTGGTCAGCAAGCTACGATAGGTATCGGGTTTAAAATTAATATCTTCGATGCAGTTTTTACGGTCACCATAGCGGTACTGTGCGGAAAGCAACGCTTCGAACAATGTCTCACGAGGGCGCACCGCCATACGCGCTTCCATCATAATTTGATGAAGCATCTCACCAGCCATTTTGCGGCGATCGCGGGCACGCGGTGCATCAGGCATCGCAACTGAAGTGGGAGGCAAAATGTGCAGATTAATTCGCGGGAATAAGCGGCGTTTGACCAATCCTTTCAGTCGGCTGAAAAATGTCAGCTCGGCGCCGTCAATGCGAATAGGGATAACAGTCGCATTAGATTTAGCGGCAACAAACCCTGCACCCTCATAGATTTTCATCAATGAGCCACTCACCGTGATGCGCCCTTCCGGGAAGATGACAACCGGTCTGCCCTGCTCAACCAGGCGAACCAGATGCTTAATCGACATCGGTTTTGTTGGGTCAAGCGGCACAAAATCAATTAGTGATTTTAACCAACGCATATACCACTGCTGGCTAATCGATGAGTACACAGCAAAAACCGGACGCCCCGGTAAAAACAACGCCAGTAAAATTCCGTCAATAAAGGAAACGTGATTGGGGACAATCAGAACGCGTGATTGGGAAAGAAGTTGTTGATCGCCATGAAGTCGCACCCTGAACAGAATACGAAAAAGCGTACGGAAAAAACCAAATAGCATAGCAACTCCCTTTGTCATTAATGAACCGCAGGCAATTAAGTGTAGCGGCAGATTACATGACTAACTGCATAGGAGCGAGAGTCGGAATGTGTGTAAAGTCTGAAAAAAAGGCAAAAAAAACCTGCGCATCTGCGCAGGTCGGTGCAAAAGAATTGTACTTAACAATGTAACTAGAATTCTCACCAATCAATACCTCTGGGATCTGAAGTGTGGCTCAGTCCAGTCAGTGTCACCAGCGAGAAAAAGCAAGAGAATTAGCGGAAAGTGCAACCAGGTGTTTAAAACATCGCGTCTTGTTACAGGCAGGCAAATTTTGGGCAAAAAAAACCTGCGCATCCGCGCAGGTTGGTGTAAATCATGTGATCAGCATTAGATGCTGACATCACCTATCAATACCTCTGGGACTTCAAATGTAGCAGTGGCTGAATACTTTTCGCCATGGCGAAATAGCAACAGCACGCTGCAAACTGTAAGCAAAGATTTAGTCTGAAATCTTTAAAAATCCAGAACATGCCTCTGTCTGCCGCTGCGCTTGAATTCCCGTATTCGCTAAGTGTAACGATTACACTCAAAACGCCCCCATTTTGCTTAGGTTTGCGACGAGGAATACAGTTGCGACCTTGAAGTGACGCGTCTTTTCCGTAACACTTAAAGTAGTGTAAGCGTTTACCCACCAAGGAATATTTACGATGGCGACAATAAAGGATGTAGCAAGACTGGCAGGCGTTTCTGTCGCCACTGTGTCTCGTGTCATTAATGATTCACCAAAAGCCAGCGATGCATCACGTCAGGCAGTCACCTGCGCGATGGAAGAGCTAAATTATCACCCTAACGCCAATGCCCGTGCGCTGGCACAGCAAACCACTGAAACTATTGGCCTTATCGTTGGTGATGTGTCCGACCCTTTCTTTGGCGCAATGGTAAAAGCGGTCGAACAAGTTGCTTACCGCACCGGTAATTTTTTGTTGATCGGCAACGGCTATCACAACGAACAAAAAGAGCGTCAGGCCATTGAACAACTCATTCGCCATCGGTGTGCGGCATTAGTGGTTCACGCGAAGATGATTCCTGATAGTGAGTTGATTTCACTGATGAAGCAGATGCCTGGGATGGTGGTGATTAACCGCATCTTGCCAGGTTTTGAGCAGCGTTGTGTAGCGCTGGACGATCGCTATGGCGCTTGGCTCGCGACACGACATCTGATCCAGCAAGGCCATACCAAAATTGGTTATCTGTGTTCCAACCACCAGATTTCCGACGCGGATGACCGGCTACAGGGTTACTACGATGCGCTAACGGAGCACGGCTTGTCGGTGAATGATCGCTTAGTGACTTACGGTGAGCCGGATGAAAGTGGCGGTGAACAGGCCATGACCGAATTATTAGGCCGTGGGAAACATTTCAGTGCCGTAGCCTGTTATAACGATTCTATGGCCGCAGGTGCGATGGGCGTTCTAAACGACAACGGAATTGACGTACCAAAAGAGATTTCACTGATTGGCTTCGATGATGTGCTGATCTCGCGCTATGTGCGTCCACGTCTGACAACAGTGCGTTATCCGATAATCACTATGGCAGCACAAGCTGCGGAACTGGCACTGGCGCTGGCTGAAAAACGTGAATTACCAGAAATCACTCATATGTTTAGTCCAACACTTGTACGCCGCCATTCAGTCATTGCGTATTCAGGCGAATGATTTTCAGAGAGTGAATTGGTACAAATGGACGGGCGTATTTGGGTAGTCCAGGCCATCACCGATGAACTGCCAGCCAAAGCGTTCGTAATAGCCTTTACAGGCTGAGTAGAGATAAAGGTACGGGTAACCTAACTCACGGGCATGTTCGATAACGTGTTGTTGCAGCTCTGCCCCTAAACCATATCCACGCTGGTTTTCATCGATGTAAAGAGCAGCCAGCCAAGGATAAAGATCCTGGCGGCTAATCAGATCGCAGCGCCACAATCCCACCGTTCCAACCAATTTCTCACCTTCTACGGCAACAAACGTCAGAGGTATTTCCCCCTCTCGCTGGCTGGTCGTGACAATTGAGGCGAAAAAGTTCCGGCTATCGGGAGTGCCAAACGCCTGCCACAGCCAGTCGGTGACTTGCTGTTCATGTTGCGGCACGGCATAAAGTGGCACAATTTTCACATCAGTTTTCCCTGGAAGATAGGAACGGACTCGAACAAATAGCCGTCAAAATCAGGGGCATCAGAATCAGACTGCTCAAGTAGACTGTTTTTCACGTTCTCAAGATGCTGCCACATTGCCTGCCAAGACCCCATCACGTCCCGGCGGCGAAGTGCAGCCAGAATAGTTTGTAAGTCGCCAAGCCATTTCAGACGATAACTGCGGGAATCGATATGCGCGCGTAGTTGCTGCCACATTGGGCTGCTGTCCATATGACGCCAGATACTTTCAACAGTCGCCAGTAGCATTTGATTTTGCGAAGCGCCTGCCAGCACCAGATGAAACATTTTGCAGTTATCCTGGCTCAGGTCGTTAATCGCAATTGCACGCTGCTCTTGTTCAAGAATACGTTTGAGATTGTCGATATCAGCTTTAGTCGCCATTTTGGCAGCGAACGCCGCGATGTTGCTTTCCAGCAACTGGCGGGCCTGGAGCATTTCAAACGGGCCAATATCGCTACTGAAAAAGGCTTCTTCTTCCGCTTCGTTTTCTGCAGGAACACGGGTGACATACACTCCCGATCCCTGTCGAATATCGACTGTACCTTGCAGTTCAAGCATGAGCAGTGCTTCACGGACGATGGTGCGGCTAACTCCGTAAGTCTCAGCAATATTTCGTTCCGGCGGTAAACGCGAACCGACCGGATACAATCCCTGTATTATTTGCGCGCGCAGATCCTCACCAATTTCCTGGTATTGTTTTTTTTCTGGCGAAAGTACGAGCTTATCCACAATGTTACCTACGTGTTTGCTAAAAAAGCGGCATAGTGTCCTGCCGCTGATTAATACCCATTAGCTTATCAAACTATTCATCTGAAATATTATTTCCATTCATCATCAAGGTTGAGCTGTAACATTCGAGATTCGCTGATAGACCGATACCAATGTGCTGATTTTTTAGCGCGCCGCTCGCGGTTGTTTTGCAGATTAATTTCAATCAAACCGTAGCGGTTTTTGAATGCATTCATCGGCGAAACGTTATCGGTGAATGCCCACAGCATATAACCCTGGCAATTTGCCCCATCTTCACGGGCGCGCAGCGTCTGGTACAAATGCTCACTGATAAACGCAATCCGATAATCATCTTCAATCACGCCGTCGGCGTTGCGGAACTGCGCTTCATTTTCTGTACCCATTCCGCTTTCTGCGACAAACCACGGAATATTGCGGTACTCGGTTTTAATGCGCATCGCCATGTCATAAACGATGCGTGGGTAAATTTCCCAGCCACGCGATTTATTCATGCGCCGCCCCGGCAACTCAAACGGCTCATAATAATAAGCAGGATGGAATGGCGTCTCCGGGTTCCAGGCTCGCGACGGTGCTTTTACCCGATGTGGGTAGTACAAGTTAATCCCCAATTCATCAACGGTATTTTCGCGGATGATCGCGAGTTCTTGTTCTGTGTAATCCCATTGCACATTGTGTTTTTCAAGCAGGTCAATCAACTGCTGTGGGTATTCTCCATTCACCAGAGGGTCGAGGAATACGCGGTTGTAGAACAGATCGTAAATTTGCGCGGCTTGCTGATCATGGGCAGCACTGGAACGTGCGTAAGTCACTTCCGGATTAAGAATGCAGCCTACGGTTCCGCTATATCCTTTCTCGCGGAATAGTTTTACGACTTTCGCAGTCGCGAGGTTTTTATGGTGATTCCACTGCATCCATTTATGGGTGTTTTGCTCGTATGGCCAGCGCAGCGCATCGAGATACACGCGGGTTTGCACCACAATCGGCTCATTAAAGGTGAACCAGCGATTCACCTTGTGGGCATAACGGGCAAAAACTTTCTTCGCATACAATACAAAGAGCTCGACCACTTTCTTCGATGCCCAACCACCGTAAGTTTCAAATAACGTCGCGGGAAGCTCGTAATGCTCGAGGCAGATCATCGGCTCAATGCCGGTGCTGCGCATTTCGTCGATCAGATTGTCGTAGTACTGCGCATATTCCTCGTCGACAACGCCATTTTCATAGTCAGTGAAAAAGCGCGACCAGTTGATTGAAGTGCGGTAATGCGTCAGCCCCGCCTGTTTCATCAACGCCACATCTTCACGATAACGATTAATAAAATCCGTGGCGACCGCCGGACCATAGCCTTCATGCCAGACATGCCTGTCGTTTTTATACCAGGCGTCCAGCCACGAGTCCTGCCCTTCTTTTTTGCCGCTCCAGCCTTCTGTTTGCCAGGCTGATGCTGCAGCGCCAAGGATGAAATCTTTTGGGATGGTGATTTTTACGTTGCTCATGCCTTCCTCACGCGTTATTGGCAATTTGTTGCTGCTCGGCCAACAGTTGCGCCTGTTCGGCACGTCGGGAGGCAATTTTCACAAATGGCAGGTAAATCAGAATGGATACCAGAATGCAGCCCAATTGCGTGACCACCGCGCCCATAGAACCCGCGGTCGAAAGCCAGGCATTGATCAGTGGCGGTGTGGTCCACGGCACCATCACCACGGCTTTACCGGCAAAACCCATGGCGGTTGCAAAGTAGCCAATGGTGCCGGTAACGAGTGGCGTAATAATGAAAGGAATCGCCAAAATAGGATTAAGCATAATCGGCATACCAAAAATCACTGGCTCGTTAATATTGAAGATACCTGGGCCAAAAGAGAGTTTGGCTATCTCTTTCATTTCTTTTCTTTTTGTTGCAATCATCACCGCAATCAGCAGGCCGATGGTTAAGCCAGAACCACCAATGCTCATATACACATCCCAGAAGGGCATGGTGATGATATTAGGAATCTCTTTACCCTGTTCAAACGCACTCATGTTGACGGTAATAGCCCCCAGCAGCAGCGGCTCGCGGATAGGCTTAATCATCTGGTTACCGTGAATTCCAATAACCCAGAAAAGCTGCGCCACAAACATCAACAGCAGAATTCCCGGCAGACTTTGCACCACTTTTTCCAGCGGTTGTTGTACCACCTGATAGACCGCGTCATACAAGTACATACCGGTCGTTTGATGGAAGATAAAACCAAAGGTCGCTATAGCGGTAACGGTAATGATCGACGGGATCAACGCGGAGAAAGAGGCCGAAACGTTTGGTGGAACGGTGTCAGGCATTTTGATCTTCAGCCCTTCCCTTTTTTCTAGCCAGCAGTAAATTTCAACCGACAAAATGGCGATAAACATGCCAAGGAACAGGCTGCGGGTATCAGAAAACTGGCGTGCCAGAATGTCTTTCACCATGTGCATCTGCCCGTCGACCATCATCTCGATGGTGGTCGGCGTAACACAGATAAAGCAGATCACCGCCAGCAAGCCCGGGAACAAACTTTTAATACCGTTGATCCGGCCCAGTTCGATACCAATCAGGAACACCGCACCAATGTTCAAAAAGTTAAGTGTGGCGTAGTTTATCGCCGCGGTAATCGGCTTCAGTTGTGCGAGAAACGACAGCGCGGAAAAACTGGCAAGACCGTTTTTGGGATCCAGCACCATGTTCGATATTAGTACTGAGAATGCCCCGACGATGATCACTGGCATGAGGGTAATAAAGGAAGATTTTATCGCCATAATATAGCGGTAGCTATTGAATTTAGTGGCAAAACTCCCCAGAGAGTCGATTAACTTTTCCTGCAAAGCCATAGGGTATACCTCTGTGTTGTCGTTTTTTATTATGTATACCCGTCATACTTCAAGTTACATGAGCGTTGGCTGCTCTCGTTCACCCCAGTCACTTACTTTAGTAAGCTCTTGGGGATTCACTCGTTTGCCGCCTTCCTGCAACTCGAATTATTTTTGGTATAGGGTGATGTTTAACGAACTTTTTGGTATACCAAAAATAGAACCAACTCATTAACATTTCCGTGATAAACGTCCCACATTGTTATATTGGAATTCCAATGCCAACCAATTCAATTAATTTGGTATACCAAATTAATATAAACATTCTGAATCATTCAAAAGCGTGATCGGGTACGACAAATGACATAGCGAAGCCGCAAGCACGATGTTTCATAAGCACAGCATGTTAAACTAGCGAAATCATGCGACCACGCAGCAAGCGTCTTAATCAGGAATGAATTGATGGTAACAATGCTGGATGTCGCGCTACGCGCTGGCGTTTCTAAAGCAACGGTATCACGCGTGCTCAACGGGATTGGGCAAGTCAAAGAGAGCACCCGTGAACAGGTATTTAACGCCATGGAAGAGTTGGGCTACAGGCCTAACTTTTTGGCGAGATCCCTTGCCAATCGCAGCAGTAATAGCGTGGGTCTGGTGGTGTCTACTTTTGATGGCTTCTACTTTGGGCGTCTGCTCCAGCAAGCCTCACGTCAGACTGAAGTCTGGGGTAAACAGCTGATTGTCACTGATGGGCACGACACGCCGCAAAAGGAGCTGGAAGCCGTTCAAATGCTGGTGGACAGGCATTGCGACGCTATTGTGCTGTACACCCGCTTTATGAATGAACGTACATTACTTTCACTCATCAATAGCATCAAAGTGCCACTGGTCGTAATTAACCGTGATGTAAGCCAGGCTCGCGATCGCTGCGTGTTCTTCGAGCAACAAGATGCTGCATTTCAGGCGACCGAATACCTCGTTCAGCAAGGGCATCGCGACATTGCATGCATTACGGTGCCAATTTCCACACCAACTGGCCAGGCGCGCCTGATGGGTTATCGAAAAGCGCTACAAAAGCATGGTATTGCCTTTAGTGAAGAGCGGGTCAAATATGGTGATTCAAGCATGGAACTCGGCCATAAACTGTGCCAGGAATTGCTTGAAAGTCGCGTACCATTTACCGCACTGTTTGCCTGCAACGATGATATGGCATTAGGTGCTTCGAAAGCTTTGCATCAGGCAGGCGTGGGAATTCCACAGGATATTTCGTTGTTTGGTTTCGATGATGCGCCGAGCGCTCAGTGGCTGGAACCTGCGTTATCCAGTGTCTATTTACCTATCGATAGCATGATAACCACGGCTATTGATCAAGTCATAAAACTGGCAAACGGCGAGTCGCTTGAAGCAATCCCACCGTTTGTTGGCAAGCTGGTATTACGTGATTCAGTAGCACCTGGGCCTTATTACGAACCCCGTTAAGCTAATGAAAAGGGTGGATGGCGCTTATCCACCCTACAATGGCTTTTTGTAGGTCGGATAAGCGCAGCGTCATCCGACAAACCATGAAATTAGAACAATTCCAGCGCCAGTAACTCCTGAATCGTCTGGCGGCGGCGAATCAGTCGTGCCTGGCCATTATCAAACAGCACTTCCGGTAACAGTGGGCGGCTGTTGTAGTTAGACGACATTGATGCGCCATACGCCCCGGTATCGTGTAGTACCAGATAATCTCCCACCTGTACCGGCGGCAGCGCGCGAGTTTCTACTTTTCCGCCTTCCTGTTGGGTAAATACATCCCCCGATTCACATAATGGCCCGGCGACGACAGTTTCGACTAACGGCTGCGCACTCAACTCACGCCCATCACCCGCCAAAGCAGAAATATGGTGGTAGCTGCCGTACATCGACGGGCGCATGAGATCGTTAAACCCGGCATCAATCAGCACAAAGTGGCGTGAGCCCATGTTTTTAACCGAACGCACCTGAGCCACCAGCACACCAGACTCCGCTACCAGGAAACGGCCTGGTTCAATTTCAAGTTTCACCGGATGCCCGAGGCGCTGAGCAATTTTTTCACGTGCAGCATTCCACAGTCCGTAATAGTGGTTGGTGTCGATAGTCTCTTCACCTTCACGATACGGAATAGACAAGCCACCACCCGCAGAAATCGCTTCCAGATCCTGATCAAAATCAATCACCTGCTGTACCATCGCACCACAAACACGCTCAAGGTGACCGTAATCCACACCAGAACCAATATGCATATGGATGCCGACCAAATGCAGTTTATAGCGTTGGATAACTTCAAGTGCCTGCGGTAAATCTGCGTGCCAGATACCGTGTTTGCTGTTTTCGCCACCGGTATTAGTTTTCTGGCTGTGGCCATGGCCGAAGCCCGGGTTGACACGCAGCCAGACGCGATGGCCTGGAGAAACCTCACCAAGCTGTTGCAGCATATCTACGGAGCCGGCGTTAACCGGTATTTGCTGCTCAGCCACCAGTTGCAGCGTCGGCAGGTCAATCATATCGGCGGTGAATACGATATCGTCGTGATTTTCCAATGGCTTGTAACCTGCAGCCAGCGCACGCTCAATTTCGCCCTGTGAAACGGAATCAACCTTCACGCCCTGCTCGCGCATCAGACGCAAAATATGAATATTGGAGCACGCTTTTTGCGCGAAACGAATCACATCAAACTGACGCAGTTGAGCAATCTGCTGGCGAATAATTTCAGCATCGTAAACCCAAACTGGGCAGCCAAATTCGGCTGGCAATGCCAGCAGGTTTTGCGCATTCAAAGCAGTGTCGGTGTTATTCAGTGGGCGTGGCATTGTTGGCTCCGGTAACAATTCATTTTTTGTATTACGCCACAGAGTGAAGTGAAGAAAAAATATCGCTTTAAGTAGAGTCTATGCAAAACTGATATAGATAAAGGAGACCATCATGCCCTCAATAACGCTGCGCCATATTGAAATTTTCCACGCGGTAATGACCGCCGGTAACCTCACCGAAGCCGCAGGGTTACTGCATACCTCGCAGCCTACCGTTAGCCGCGAGCTGGCAAGACTTGAGAAGTTGATTGGTCTGCAATTGTTCGAACGTAGCCGCGGGCGTTTGCACCCGACAGTGCAAGGTTTACGTTTATTCGAGGAAGTACAGCGATCCTGGTACGGGCTGGA
>Ga0105251_10003215_pt1 | contig 12040 bp, 10 predicted proteins | sample KBSS64metaG_FD_80424 | JGI IMG/M metagenome (GOLD analysis project Ga0105251, IMG submission 80424) | Switchgrass rhizosphere microbial communities from Kellogg Biological Station, Michigan, USA - KBS S6-4 metaG | ecosystem: Host-associated > Plants > Roots > Rhizosphere > Soil | place...
GATATAAATATGGCAAACCCCGATTCCACCGGTGATCACCGGGATAGTAGAATTTTCCCGGCAGAGCTTATGCAGGCCCGCCCCACCACGCGGGATCAGCATATCCACATACCGATCCAGTTTCAGTAGCTGATTGACCAACTCACGATCCGGATTTTCGATCGCCTGAATCGCCGCCGCCGGTAAACCGTGCTGCTGAAGGGCAGTCTGAATCACCCGCACCGTCGCTGCATTGGTGCGCCACGTTTCTTTCCCGCCGCGCAGAATCGCGGCGTTGCCGGTTTTCAGGCACAGGCTGGCGACGTCCACGGTAACGTTTGGACGCTTCATAAATCACTCCGATCACGCCCAGCGGTACGCGACGGCGCTCAATGCGCAGCCCACTGTCCAGCTGGCCGCCATCGATCACCTGCCCGACGGGATCGGCTAACTGGCAGACCTGGCGGACATCGTTGGCAATCGCGCTGAGACGCGCCGGCGTTAAGGTCAGACGATCGAGCAACGCGGCGCTCATACCGTTCTGTCGCGCCTCGGCCAGATCCTGCTCATTCGCCGTTAAAATAATCTCACTTTCTGCTTCAAGTCGGTCAGCAATCGTGAGCAAAACCTGATTTTTTTCGACTGCGGACAGGTCCGCCATCGCCCAGGCTGCGGCACGCGCCGCCTTTCCCATTTCTTCAAGCATATCTGTTCCTTAGCTGACGATCATATCGTCACGATGTACCGCAACCGGCCCGTACTCATAGCCCAGAATTTCGCTTATCTGTTGACTATGATGCCCTGCGATCATGCGCATCGCGTCGCTGTTATAGCGCGAAACGCCGTGGGCGATATCGCGCCCCTGCAGGCTGCGGATACGGATGACTTCTCCACGGGAGAAATTGCCCTGAATCTCGCGGATACCTTTTGGCAGCAGTGAGCTGCCGCGCTCGATAATGGCGGCAAGCGCGCCGTCGTCCACGGTAATTTCGCCTGCTGGCGGGGCACCAAAAATCCAGCGTTTGCGGTTTTCAAGCGGCGTTTGCTGCGCATGAAACAGGGTGCCCACCGGCTTGCCCGCAATGACATCGCTAATGACGCCGCTGCGGCTGCCTGCAGCAATAATCACATCGATACCGGCGCGGCAGGCAACGTCTGCGGCCTGCAGTTTGGTCGACATTCCGCCCGTTCCCAGTCCGGACACGCTGTCGCCCGCTAAGGCGCGCAACGCATCATCGATAATATGCACATCGCTGATTAATTCCGCCTCTGGGTTATGACGCGGATCGGCAGTAAACAGCCCCGGCTGGTCGGTCAGTAAGAGCAGCTTGTCTGCCCCACCCAGCATGGCTGCCAGCGCAGACAGGTTGTCATTGTCACCCACTTTGATTTCAGCGGTGGCAACCGCGTCATTTTCATTGATGACGGGCACGATGTGGTTATCCAGCAAGGCACGCAAAGTATCGCGCGCATTAAGAAAGCGTTCACGATCCTCCATATCGGCGCGAGTCAGTAACATCTGACCGATATGAATGCCGTAGATGGAAAACAGCTGTTCCCACAGTTGAATAAGACGACTTTGCCCCACCGCAGCTAACAGCTGCTTTGAGGCGATGGTAGGCGGCAGTTCGGGGTACCCCAGATGCTCACGACCGGCCGCCATCGCGCCGGAGGTCACAATCACAATACGATGGCCGGCGGCGTGCTGTTGCGCGCACTGACGCACTAATTCCACCATGTGCGCTCTGTTTAACCGACGCGATCCGCCGGTAAGAACGCTGGTACCCAATTTGACCACAAGGGTCTGACTGCCACTCATGTTGTCCTGCCGTAAAAAATTTCTGTGAACCGACTTTTTAACAGGTGCAGTGAGGGAAGCCAACAGCCAGTAAGGGAAAAACTGCAAATTTCGCAGAGCGTCAATTAGACCAAAAGTTCCCTGTTAACAACAAAACATCAAAATTGTCATAAAAAGTTCATCGTTGATCGGTAAAAAGTCCGTGTTTTACAAACTTTTTCATTGATGCCTCAAAAGTTTTCTTGTTGTAACAAGGCGGCAACTGAATGCCCCCCGGCCTGTTCACTGAGCAGCCGGAGAATAAAGGCAGCCATGCCTGTAACAGGAAGACGTTGAGGACAAAAAAATTTTACTCATTGGGATTGATAGCAAATGAAGAAAAGTACACTGGCAATCGTGGTATCTGCTCTGGCCCTGACCTCTGCTGCGCAGGCCGCTGAAGTTTATAACAAAGATGGTAACAAGCTGGATTTCTACGGCAAGGTTAAAGCCGAGCATTACTTCAGCGACAATGCCGGTGCTAACGGCGATAAATCTTACGTGCGTATTGGTTTTAAAGGCCAGACGCAGATTAACGATATGATGACCGGCTACGGCCAGTGGGAATATGAGTACAAGGCAAATAACTCTGAAGGCAGTGATGCTAACCAGAACAACAAAACTCGTCTGGGCTTTGCCGGTCTGAAATTCTCTCAGTACGGTTCATTTGACTACGGCCGCAACTACGGCGTGCTGTATGACGTTGAGTCTCTGACTGACGTCTTCCCGGAATTTGGTGGTGACGGCACGGCACGTACCGACAACTTTATGGCACAGCGCGCTACTGGCGTAGCGACCTACCGTAACACCAACTTCTTTGGTCTGGTGGACGGTCTGAAGTTTGCTCTTCAGTATCAGGGTAAAAATGACTCGACTTCTGCAAACAGCCGTACAGATACCTCCCGCCAGAACGGCGATGGTTTTGGTGCATCACTGGGCTATACCATTCCTGATTCTGGTGTAAGCGTATTAGGTGCGATCACTTCATCTGATCGTACCAATGCCCAGGTCGCGGGAACCTATGGTCGCGGCGATAAAGCCACATCATGGGGTACTGGTTTAAAATATGATGCCAACAGCGTTTATCTTGCGGCGATCTATACAGAAACCCGTAACATGACGCCAATTTCAGTTCCAGGCAGCTTCAGTAATACTACAGGTACAGTAGGTGGTTTCGCCAACAAAGCTGACAACCTGGAACTGGTTGCGCAGTATCAGTTTGACTTCGGCCTGCGCCCATCCATTGGCTACGTGCAGACCAAAGGCAAAGATATCGAAAACGGTATCGGCAATGCTGACCTGGTTAAATATATCGACGTGGGCGCGACCTACTACTTCAACAAAAACATGTCGACCTTTGTTGATTACAAAATCAACCAACTGGATAAAGACAACAAGCTGGCGCTTAACAACGATGACGTTGTTGCTGTTGGCCTGACCTACCAGTTCTGATGAATCTGAGTCTTGCCTGGCGAGAGGGACTGTCGAGGGAATGACGGCCCGCGCTATGGAGAGGCTTAGTGCTTTACCCTCAATGTGAATGTGTCTATTAAAAGGGCGAGTTGCAAAACTCGCCCTTTCCTTTTCCTGTCGCCCCATGACTCTGTCTGCCTGCAGATACTCTGGCTGCCTGAGGCGGGTACAAAAAAGGCCCTCGCAGGGGCCTGATGTCAGGCGCTGAGTTTTACCGGTTTTTCATCAAAATCACTGGCAGGCACCAGATCCAGTTCAAACTCTTTCAGCATCTCTTTTAGACGGCCGTGGAAATTACGTAACGTTTCTTCCACGCGGGCGTTGTTATCTTTGCCCTTGATCGTAGCGACAGACCAGTCGCCTTCTTTGTCAAACAGACCAATGTGATAAACGTAGGTAAAGTGATCGGCGTGCGCTTCCAACTCCATCCACCAGCCCCAGAACTCACGCAGTTCGGGCGCAGGTTTTACATTCACGCAGGCAGCCAGGCAGTCGAAGAAAAAACGGTTTTCACTACACTTTCCATCACGGATGTAAGGTCCCAGTTCCGTGAAGCGTTTAAGCAGGCGACTGCGGGGATGGCCACTCGGTAACGTCATGCTAATTCTCCATAAGGACAGGCTTTATATTCCGAACCGTAGCAGCCATGCTGCTCTGTCTTTCGACGATCCGAATGATTCCAGCTAGTAGTTGTAGCAAACACGGCAAATTTTGCCAGCTATCTTTGCAAACGTTGTGCCAGCCAGTCGCTGATTTCATTAAGTGCCTTATCAAAACTGGCGATCACCGGTTTTACCGGAATAAACAAGGCCTTACCCTGCGACGAGGAGTTAGCGATTAATTTGCTTTCCTCTTCCGGGCTGAAGAGATCGTTTGTCCAGTAGGCGGACAACATTGGCGTTGAGGTTCTGCGCCCCAGCAAGCCCTGATTTTTCAGGGAGTAGCTAAGCAGTTCCGCCCGCAATGCGCTGTCCGTGGTGCCCGTCATGCCGAGTCGGCTGGCAAGCATATCCATATACATATCCGGCACTTTGTTCTGCAGAGGAGCCTGCGTCAGCAGACTGTGTACGATCGGTCCCAGACAGGCCACGGCTTTAAGCCGCTGTGATTCGAGATAGGCCAGACGGACCGCCACATTGGCACCAAAGCGAAAGCCCAACGCGGCAACGCGTGTGTGATCGATCCAGGGGACAGAGGTCAGGTCACGCAGGACCTGCTGATGCAGAAAGCTGGTATCCTGGCTGAGCTTCCACTTCATCGAATTGCCCACGGAAGGCATATCCAGCGTGAGCATGGCAATGCCACGCGGTGCCAGATAGTCATGGAACAGACGATAATGATCGGTTTGTAGCGAATCCAGCGCGCCGCAAAACATGACGGTGGGATAAGGCGCGTCCACGCCGGACGGCATATGCAAAAAGCCGCTTACCGGGCTGCCGCCCTGAATCGGAAAGGTGAGCGTTTTAAGCTCTCCGGGTAGCCGTTGGGTTGCCTCTTCATAAGCGCGGCTGGCCAGCGTCTGCGCCTGATCGGCCAGCTCATCGCCTTTTATATAAGGATACGCCGCCACGCTGTAGAGATGCGACGCATGTAACCAGTCGTGACCAGCCCGATCGTGTTCGTCGGTGTTCGCGTCAAGTGCCCGCTGCTGCCAGATGCCCGCCTGCCTGCTCCACTCGTAGTTCCAGTTACCGTTACGGTAACCGATGACCGTATCCAGCAGCGCCGAATTGGTGTGCTCAACATCGCTGATGGCGATTCGCGCCAGCACCTCGCTAATCTCCTGGGAGGGCAAACCACGCCAGGCCCACATCAGCTTATTAAGCATCCGGTACCAGCCACGCTGGCTGTCCCCATCCAGCGCAGAATGCACCTCATGTGTGGCGTGACGACGCAGTCGCACCAGGGTCGAGGTTTCAGGGTGTTTAAAACGAGGCTTGAACAGCTCAACGCTCAGGTTTTTGCCAGGCATATTACCTCTCTGACAGCATTAACAGCGGTAAGTAAGTGTACTGTACCGCAAAACAACTCGCGAGGCGCAGAAAGCACAACGCCCGGAAAACCGGGCGTTGTTTGTGTTACATCAATCAGCTTTTAACAATCGGCGGAATATAGACCACGCCCATGTCCCATGGCTGCTCAATCCAGGTGTTCTGAGGGATATCAACGATATAATCGTCTACCAGCTCACGACCCGCAGGCTTAGCAAAAATGGTGCAGAAACGGGCTTTTGGGTACATTTCGCGAATGGCCTGTGCGGTGCCGCCGGTATCAACCAGGTCGTCAATCACGATAAAGCCTTCGCCATCGCCTTCAGCGCGCTTTAACACTTTCATTTCGCGCTGGTGATCGTGATCGTAGCTGGAAATACAAACGGTATCGACATAGCGAATACCCAGTTCACGTGCCAGCAGCGAAGCCGGTACCAGACCGCCGCGGCTGACTGCAATGATGCCTTTCCACTGTTCAACAGGAAGCAGGCGTTGAGCCAGTTTACGGGCATGAATCTGCAGCATGTCCCAGGTAACGACGTATTTTTCGCTCATAAATAGGTATCCCAGCCAGTCAGTGTGGCTTAAAAAATGTGCAACGGGGAAAAGGTTGCGCGAGATTATAAGGACATGACGCGCTAAAAACCAGCACCTGGCTTCTGGTTGCGGCTTTTTAACGCGTTGAATATCACACCGGGTGAGAAACAGTGATATTCTCGCCCTATCTCGTCGGTATACTGACGGCGATCTTTCACTGGAACTTCGCAATGTCCGGCCTGGCCGGCGCACTGACACAGGAGACTTGTCGTGTCTGAATTGTCTCAACTCTCTCCACAGCCACTGTGGGATTTTTTCGCTAAGATCTGCTCTATTCCGCATCCTTCTTTTCATGAAGAAGCACTGGCAAGCTATATCGTTGGCTGGGCTAAAGAACAAGGTTTCTGGTGTGAGCGCGATCAGGTAGGCAATATTCTGATCCGTAAACCAGCCACCCCGGGGATGGAAAAGCGCACCCCGGTGGTGCTGCAGGCTCACCTTGATATGGTGCCGCAGAAAAACAACGATACCGTTCACGACTTCACCAAAGATCCTATCCAGCCTTATGTTGATGGCGAATGGGTGAAAGCGCGCGGCACGACGCTGGGTGCCGATAACGGCATTGGCATGGCGTCTGCGCTGGCCGTCCTGGCGGACAGCAGCCTGACTCACGGCCCGCTGGAAGTCTTGTTGACCATGACCGAAGAAACCGGCATGGATGGCGCGTTTGGCTTACAGCCAGGCTGGTTGCAGGCCGATATTCTGATCAACACCGATTCGGAAGAAGAAGGTGAGATCTACATGGGTTGCGCAGGCGGTATCGACTTTATCACCACGCTCCCCCTGACTCGTGAAGCCGTTCCGGCGGGTAGCGAAGCCCTGAAGCTTACGCTGAAAGGTTTGCGTGGCGGCCACTCCGGCGCAGATATTCATATGGGCCTGGGGAATGCCAACAAGTTACTGGCTCGTTTCCTTGCCGCACATGCCGCAGAGCTGGATTTACGTCTGGTGACGTTCACCGGGGGGACGCTGCGTAACGCGATTCCACGTGAAGCCTTTGCGACCGTGTCTGTTGACAGCAGCAAAGTGGACAACCTGAAATCGGCAGCCGCCAGCTTCCTGGCCGCGTTGCAAAATGAACACGGCGTGAAAGAGAAAAACATCGCCTTTGTCAGCGAGCCGGTTGCCCATCAGGGTGATGCGCTGACGACAGAGAGCCGCGATCGCTTCCTGAATTTGCTGAACAGCACGCCAAACGGCGTGATCCGTAACTCTGACGTTGCCAAAGGCGTGGTTGAAACCTCACTGAACGTCGGCGTGGTCACGATGGAGGCCGATAAAGCAGAAATTAACTGCCTGATTCGTTCGCTGATCGATACCGGCCGCGATTACGTTGTGCAGATGTTAACCTCACTGGGCCAGCTGGCAGGCGCGCAAACGAAGCCGAAAGGCGGCTACCCTGGCTGGCAGCCAGATGCAGATTCGCCCATTATGGCACTGACCCGTGAAACCTACATGGCACTGTTCAACAAGACGCCTAACATTCAGGTTATTCACGCAGGCCTGGAATGTGGTCTGTTCAAAAAGCCTTATCCTGACATGGATATGGTTTCAATTGGCCCAACGATCACTGGTCCCCACTCACCCGATGAGCAGGTGCACATCGAGAGCGTCGGTCTTTACTGGAAACTGCTGACGACGCTGCTGAACGTGGTACCCGAAAAGTAATTCCAGCGCGATAACGTCTCTGAGGGTTTATGTTCATCATAAACCCTTTTTTATTGCCCCTTTTGGCCCCCTCCCTCGCTACCCGGCACTGACTTAGCATGCGCTTTCGCTATCGCTCGCTAAAACAGCTAAATGCGTTTATTCCACCCGCAAATTGACATTTTCTGTTGCACCGCCGATGCAATAATGCGCATTAGCCAAACTGCCTCCGGCCACGGCATCATGCCTTTTGTGTGACGGAGAGGCCTTCTTCACTGCGCAATGAGAGGGTGCATGAATACGTTATTGCTTACCAAACAGGAAGTCCGTCAGCTCATCAGCACCGACGACGTCATTGAGGCCGTAGAAGAAGCCTATAAAGCGTTCAACAGCAACCTGGTGGAACAGCCGGATTATATTGGCCTGCATCTCCCCGAAGCGGGAGGGGAAATCGACTTCAAAACCAGTTATTACAAAACCAGTGAACTGATTTCGATGAAGGCTTCCTCCGGTCCTTTTCCCCAGAATCCGGTGGAATATGGCCTGCCGGGCGGCATGGGAACGGTAATTTTATTTGATGCCCGTAGCTGTGCGCTGTGCTGCGTCATGGACGGCAGCCTGATTACCGGCCTGCGAACCGGCGCCTCGGGTGCCGTTTCTGTGAAAGCGCTGGCGCGCGCCGGGGCAAAAAAAATTGCGATGATAGGCACCGGCAATCAGGCCAGGATGCAGATCAGCGCCATTGTCAGGGTAATGCAAATTGAGGAGATTCATGCGTGGAGCCGAACGCCAGCAACCCGTATTGCCTTTAAAAAGGATATTGAAAGCGCGTTTGGCATTCCGGTGATTGTGGCTGAGAGCTGTCAGGCCGCGGTGGAGCAAGCCGATATTGTCATTACCACCACCCGAGGCAAAGGGCCGCTGGTTGAAGCCAGCTGGATCAAGCCCGGCACCCATATCATCGCCATCGGCACCGACCAGCGCGGCAAGCAGGAGTTCGATCCGCAGATTTTCAGCCGGGCAAAAATCGTTGTCGATTCCCTGACCCAGTGCACGCAGAAAGGGGAAACCTGGCACGCGCTGGACAGAAACATCATCAGTGAAAACGCGATTCATGCTGAGATAGGTGAAATCTTGCTGGGCAATAAACCGGGCAGAGAGAACGAGGCGGAAATTACCTTTTTTGACTCCACCGGACTGTCCATCCAGGACAACACGACCGCCGGTAAAATTTACCGCAAAGCGATTGAAAAAGGCGTCGGAACCCGTTTTGCGTTTTTTGAATAATTTTTCGTCCAGACGAAGGTAACCGCTATGACGCGTCAGTATCCTACCCTGCAAGATATTCACGAAGCGCAACAGCGCATTGCCGCCCATATTCGTCACACACCCTTGCTGCGCGCTGAGAAAATTGAAAAACAGGTGGGCTGCCAGCTCTATCTCAAACCGGAAACGCTGCAAATTACCGGCGCGTTTAAAATTCGCGGTGCGTTAAATAAAGTGCTTTCCCTGCCCGTTGAAGCCTTTGCTCACGGCATTATTTCAAGTTCATCAGGCAATCATGCGCAGGGCCTGTCGTATGCGGCCAGCATGCTGGGCGTGAAAGTGGTTCTGGTGTTGCCGGTAACGACGCCGAAAATTAAAATCGAGAACACCCGGGCCCTGGGTGCGGAGATTATTCTCTTCGATGGCGACAACGCCTCGCGCTGGAAAAAAGTCTATGAGATTGCCGAGCTAAACAACTATGCGGAGGTGCATGGCTTTGAAGATCCGATGGTTATGGCCGGTCAGGGCACGATCGGCTGCGAAATACTGAATGATTTACCGGATGTCGATACCGTGATCGTTCCGCTGGGCGGTGGCGGGCTTCTTTCCGGTGTCGCCACGGCCATCAAAGAATCTCGTCCCGCTGTCAGGGTCATTGGGGCTGAGCCTGCCCTGACGCCGAAATATTATCAAAGCCGGATCAACCAGCAGCCCACCTCCCTTCCGCTGCTCAACACCATCGCTGACGGCTTAAGAATTAGCGTACCGGGACGTAATCCCTACCCCATTATTGAGAGGTACGTCGACGAGATTATTTTGGTGGATGAAGAACATATTATTCAGGGCATGCGCGTGCTTGCGAGGGATGCAAAATTGATTGCGGAACCGGCCGCTGCAATCGGTCTCGGTGCGCTACTGGCGGGATCGGTTAGCCTGCAACCCAACGAGAAAGTGTGTGTGCTGCTCACTGGGGGAAACTGGGATCTGGCCGACTTAGCCGAGGTTTACGCATTCAAATAACCTGCCCTGCCCCCGTATTAAAGATTAACCGGGTCACGTTGGCCTTCAGCATCCCAGCGCGCGCATTCTTTCCTGATGAGTGAAAGCGCGTCACAGCGTTCCTGGTGCCTGCGCAGCATAATCCGCTGGAGTAAGCCCACTTCCTGCCGCTAAATCACCAACTTACTGCGCTTCCCCAGCTTTAGCCGCCATTATGTCCAGATGTCTGGATGGCTAATAAGTTTCTGTGCTAACTTATGCGCTTTCGGCTGTTGCCGTGCCTGATGCTTCAGGAAAAAATGTGGTCAGTGACTTTAATGGAGATCCCTGCAATGCGTGCTTTAAATCGCCTTGAGATGCGTAACATCTCCATCGATTTTGGCGGATTTGCCGCGTTAACGTCGGTGGACTTTCAGAGTGAAGGCCACTCGGTTCATGCTCTGACCGGGGCCAATGGTGCCGGTAAGTCTACGCTGATGGCGGTGCTCTCGGGCGCCCACAGTCACTACAGCGGCGAGATTCTGCTGGACGGTAAACCGGTGTCGATTCGCAGCCCGCGAGACGCAAAGCAGTTGGGCATTCACCTTGTACAGCAGGAGGTGGATGTGGCGCTGGTGCCGCAATTAAGCGTCGCCGAAAATATTCTGCTGGATCAGTTGGCCGAGCCCGGCCACGGCTTTCGCTGGGGCGATATTCGTCGCCAGGCGCGCCAACTGCTGGCCCAACTGGATGCCAGCATAGATGTTAAACGCCCGGTAGAGCGCTGCTCGCTGGCGGAGAAGCAGCAAATTCTGCTGGCGAGAGCCCTGTCGCATCACTGCCGCTTTCTGATCCTCGATGAACCCACTGCGCCGCTAGACCAGCACGAGAGCGAACGCCTGTTCGCCGTGGTCCGTCGCCTCCAGACCAGCGGCATTGGCGTGGTGTTTATTTCTCACCGCATCCACGAGCTGAAAGCCATTTGCGATCGCCTGACGGTGCTGCGCGATGGACGGCTGATCGAAAGCGCCCCGATGGCTTCGCTGAGCGGTGAGCAGATTGTTGAAAAAATGCTGGGGCATCCGTTAACCGATATTTATCCCCCGCGTCGCCCCTTTCAGCCGCAGTCCGTGCTCATGGCGGTGGAGGGTTTGCATGATGAACACCTGCTACAGGATATCTCGCTGCGCCTGCACAAAGGCGAGATTCTGGGCATTGCCGGTCTGGCCGGTGCAGGGAAAACCGAACTCTGCAAGGCGCTGTTCGGTGCCAGTAAGAGCCGTGTTTCAGGCGGTGAACTGCACGGCAAACGCTGGAAACCGCGATCGCCACACGACTCGGTGCAACAGCGCATGGCGCTGGTGCCAGAAGAGCGTCGCAAAGAAGGCATTTTCATTGATGAATCGGTGGCGATGAACCTGAGTATCAGCGCAGACGACAGTTTTTCCCGCTGGAGCCTGTTTGGTCATCGTCAGGCCTGGCGCTGGGCAGAGGAGGTTATCCGTCGTCTCAGCGTACGTACGACAGGCCCGGCGCAGCAGTTGCGTCGTCTCTCAGGCGGTAATCAGCAAAAAGTGGCGATAGGCAAGTGGTTACGCAACAACGCCGACGTACTGATTTTTGATGAACCCACGAAAGGCGTGGACGTTAAAGCCAAAACCGAGCTGTTCACGCTGATCAGCAACCTTGCCCAAGAAGGCAAAGGCATAATTTACGCCTCTGGCGAATTTTCTGAACTGGTCGGCTTATGCGACCGTATTTGTGTGCTCTGGGATGGACGTATTGTGGCGGAGTTAGAGGGACGGCAAGCCACAGAAGAGACACTTTTGCTCTATTCCACCGGAGGAACCCCTGCGTGAGCAGTAAAGACTTATCCCTGAATGCAGCGTCTTCCTCGCTGCGCCATCAACTGTTCGATTTCCTGTACAAGTGGGGCATGCTGCTGACGGTAGTGATATTGATCGCAGCCTTTGGTCTGGCATCCGACAGTTTTCTGGAGCCGAACAATATCATTAATATCCTGCGATCCATCGCCATCGTGACCGTTATCGCGGTGGGCGTTTCCGTGTCGCTGACCGTGGGCGGCTTCGATCTTTCCGTTGGTTCGACCGCCTCACTGGCAAACGCCCTGGTGATTTCGTTATTCGTCTGGTACGGCTTTGATACGACGGCGGCTATCGCGATTACGCTGGCCCTTTGTACGCTGGTCGGCCTGTTCAACGCCTTCCTGATCGTGGTGCTGCGTATTCCCGACATGCTGGCAACACTCGCC
>Ga0105251_10003216_pt1 | contig 12038 bp, 11 predicted proteins | sample KBSS64metaG_FD_80424 | JGI IMG/M metagenome (GOLD analysis project Ga0105251, IMG submission 80424) | Switchgrass rhizosphere microbial communities from Kellogg Biological Station, Michigan, USA - KBS S6-4 metaG | ecosystem: Host-associated > Plants > Roots > Rhizosphere > Soil | place...
AGACCGATATCAGTGATACCTGCAACGGATGCGACCATCGCACGGCGCTCTTCCATGCTTTCAGCACGGTACAGATACGCGATGCCCTCTTCGGTCAGCACGTGGGTCACGTCGTCGCCGTAAATCATGACCGGAGCCAGCGGCATACCGGAGGATTTAGCCACGTCAACCGCGTCGAGTTTTTCCACGAACGTTGGCTTAACACCAGCCTGGAAGGTTTCTACCATCTGAACAACGAGCTTACGGCCGCGCTGCATCAGGTCTGGTTGAGCCTGCATCGCAAGCCAGGCCGCCGTTGCATGGCGACGACCGTGTGGGTCATGGCCCATGTTTGGCGCACCACCGAAACCGGAAAGACGACCGCGCGTCACGGTTGAGGAGTTGGCGTAGCCATCAACCTGCAATGTGGAGCCGATGAACATGTCCACTGCGTACTGACCTGCTAACTGGCAGAAAGCACGGTTGGAGCGCATTGAGCCATCAGCACCGGTAAAGAACACATCCGGGCGGGCACGCACGTACTCTTCCATACCCAACTCGCCGCCGAAGCAGTGAACGGTTTCAACCCAGCCGCTTTCAATAGCAGGGATAAGCGTTGGGTGCGGATTCAGCGTCCAGTGTTTACAGATTTTGCCTTTCAGACCGAGCTGTTCGCCGTAGGTTGGCAGCAGCAGTTCGATGGCGGCAGTGTTAAAGCCGATACCGTGATTGAGCGATTGCACCTGATGTTCTGCATAGATGCCTTTAATCGCCATCATCGCCATCAGGATGTGTTCTTGCTTGATAAGACGCGGGTCGCGGGTAAACAGCGGTTCGATAAAGAACGGCTTGTCAGCCACCACCACGTAATCAATCCACGAGCCTGGAATATCCACACGCGGCAAATCACATTCGTCATCAACCAGTTCGTTAACCTGAGCGATAACAATACCGTCGTGGAATGCAGCTGCTTCAACCAGTGCTGGCGTGTCTTCGGTGCTGGCGCCGGTATACAAGTTACCTTTGCGGTCAGCTTTAAAACCGGCAATCAGTGCGACGTTTGGCGCGAGATCCACATACAAACGGGAATAGAGTTCGATGTAGGTATGAATGGCGCCAATCTCTAACTGACCGTCTTCGAGGAGTTGCGAAATGCGCAGGCTCTGGGTGCCAGAGAAGGAGAAATCGAGCTTGCGGGCGATACCTTTTTCAAAAATATCAAGGTGTTCGCTACGCCCGACGCTCGGCATAATCATATGCAGGTCGTGAACTTTGGATGGACTAACTTCAGCCAACATGCGGGAAAGGAAATCCGCCTGTTTTTGGTTATTGCCTTCAAGCACCACGCGATCGCCGGGAGCGATCAGTTTTTCCAGCATATCGACAAGATCTTCGGTTGGAAGCACCTTGCCCTGCACGTTGGTGGAAGCCATACGACGCAGTTTCTCAGTGCGGCGTGTGTTCCACTGGCGTGCTGGCTTTTGGAAAGCCGTCATTTTAACCTCCTGATTCAGCCAATCATTCTGATTTGCTTTAGCTTGGTTAAATTGTGCGCCTCACTGGTTAGACCATCAATTAAGCTCGGGGAACAATCATTAGCCTTAGAGTAATAATGGACTTTTGGTTTTGTGATCGGGGTAGAAGGCGAGCATTGAATGGATGGGCTAGCGATTTCCCTAAAAATCCAACTTACGAGAAAGGCCGCATCGTGAAGCAGTGAAAATAGGATGCTGGCAGCTAGTTTGTAGAATGCGCTCGATTCTTCACGAGAAAGCGCAATTTTCATTTCGCTTTCTTTTAAGTTCATAGCTAAAAGGCTATGATTCAAAAATAGCCTCTTGGCTATGGGATAAAGTGATGTGGAACGTTCTGACAACGGAAGTTTTTGATCAATGGTTTTTAGCGCAAAACGAAATGCTCAGAGAAGATGTCCTTGCGATGATGGGGTTTCTTGAAGAGTTTGGTCCGCATTTGGGTCGTCCGTATGTCGATACCTTAAAAGACAGCGTATTTCCCAACATGAAAGAACTTCGTATTCAGCATGCCGGAAACCCGATACGTGCCTTTTTCGCTTTTGACCCACAACGCCAGGCCATCATTTTGTGTGCTGGGGATAAAACAGGGAAAAACGAGCAGCAATTTTATCGCAGTATGATTCTGCGGGCTGAATCAGAGTATCGTAATCACTTGGCAAAACTGGAGAGGTAATATGTCTACTTACAAAGAGTTGCTGTCACAACAAAGCCCTGAAAGCCAACAGCGTATTGCTAAAAAAATCGAAGTTTTACGCCAGGAATTAATACTCAGCCAGTTGCGTGAAGAGCTCAATATTTCACAGACTGAACTGGCCCGAACCATTGGTGTATCACAACCTACGCTCGCAAAAATTGAGAAAACCGGCAATGACCCGCGGTTATCAACTCTTAAACGTTATGTGTCAGCGCTGGGTGGGGAACTGAGTATTGATATCACACTCCCTGACGGAAAGCGGGTGGCGTTTCACCTTTGACTGAAAAAATTCTCCTCTTCCCAACGATGCAGAAAGAGGAGTTTATGCATCAGCTATTATGATTTAACCGGGTGGGCAGTGATTTTGATTGAGTCGGTGTAAGTCACGCGTACGCTTTGGTTCACTTTCAGATCTTTCAATTTCGCCTGAACTTTAGGGTCTTCAACGGTTACCGTTTTTTCCTGACCTTTTGGTCCTACGAAGGTGATTTCATTCTTTTTCAGATCGATGTGTTTAATTTTCAGCTGAACGTTAACCTGGCGGAAGGCTTCGTGCTCAGGTGAACCACTGGTCGCTTTTTCCATCCCTTTGGTGGTTGAAGCCGTAGGTGCGGCTTTATCAACGTTGGTATCAAAAGCAATAGCAACGGAACGCGTCACGGTAGTATCAACCGTATCGCCCGCTTTCAAATTGGCCAGCGTGCCGGTTTCTTCAGGAACGTTGAGAGAGACTTTATTCCCTGCTTCCCCTTCCAACACCACAACATGATTTTTTTGATCAACAGAAACAACTTTCGCAGAAAAATGATCGGCCTGGAAATCACCTGCTACAGGCAGGACGGTGGCATTGGCGGACATAATGCTGAAAGCCAGTAGGGAAACAGTCGCAGCACCTTTGATGAAGGTTTGAATCGGTTTCATAAATCAGATGTCCTTATAAGATAAACAGATATGTTCCGGCCCCTTTGGGGTTAGGGGCCAGTATGAGCTTAGCGGTATTTTTTATGGTAGGCATTGCGAGTGGTTTTAAATTCTTCTGCTGCTGCCTGCGCTTCTTTCACTTTGCCTTCGTTGGCAAGTTTCAGCGCACCGTCAATCTGTCCAACCAGTAAATCCAAACCGTGGCGATAATCTTTCATCTCGGCACTATCTGCCGCTTTGTTCTCGAGTTTTGGTGGTGTGCCTTTTTGCGCATCCAACGCTGCGGTTCGCATATTGTTTAGCGAGGTTTTTAACTCTGCCGCATTATCGGTCTTCAACACGGTTTTGTAGTTTTCAGCGATGGTATCCATGTCATCGCCTACATCTTTCGCCATGCTCGTTGCGGAAAATAACACGGTCGATACTGCCAACATTGCAATCAGTTGCTTACGAATTTGCATTGACTCACCTTTTTTATTAGAAAGGCGCGGCAGGACGCGCCTTTAACGGTTATCTATTGGCCGGCGATTTTCATCTCCGGCAACAGCACTGAACCACATTGAATATTACTGCGCTTCTCAATATCACTACCAATTGTGACCATTTCACGCCACATATCTTTCAAGTTTCCGGCGATAGTGATTTCGCTCACCGGATATTGAATTTCACCGTTCTCAACCCAGAAACCGGACGCGCCGCGAGAGTAATCGCCAGTAATGCCGCTTACGCCCTGACCCATCAACTCGGTCACCACCAGGCCGGTGCCCATCTCTTTAAGCATACCCGCGAAATCCAGGCCGCGCCCTTCGATACGCCAGTTGTGGATACCACCCGCATGGCCGGTGCTTTTCAAACCCAGTTTGCGCGCGGAATAGTTGGTCAGCAGCCACTGTTGCAGGACACCGTCTTTAATAATGTCGCGGCGTTCTGTGCGAACCCCTTCGCTATCGAATGGGGTAGAGGCCAGGCCTTTGAGCAGATGCGGGTGCTCTTCAATGGTCAGCCATTCCGGCAGGATTTGTTTGCCAAGAGAATCGAGCAGGAACGTGGATTTACGGTAAACCGAGCCGCCCGCAATCGCGCCCACTAAATGCCCGAACAGGCCCGTTGCCGCTTCAGCCGCAAAAATGACCGGCGCTTTCATAGTAGACAGTTTGCGTGGCGACAGGCGTGCCAGCGTACGGCGAGCACATTCGATACCCACTGATTCAGGGCTGTCGAGATCTTCCATCGCGCGGCCAATGGTGTAGGCGTAATCACGCTCCATTTCACCGTTAACTTCGGCGATAACGCAGCTGGAAAGCGAATGGCGCGTTGAACAGTAGCTTTGCAGCATACCGTTGCTGTTACCGAAAACTTTAATGCCGTAGTGGCTGTTAAAACTGCCGCCTTCGGTATTGTTGATGCGCTTATCGACGTTCAATGATGCATTTTCAGCGCGAGCAGCTAGCTCAATAGCGCGGTCGGCATCCATTTCCGTTGGGTGGAAAAGGTCCAGGTCCGGCGCTTCATAAGCCAGCAACTCTTTATCTGCCACACCCGCAAACGGGTCTGGTGAGGTGTAACGGGCGATATCCAGCGCCGCCTGCACGGTGCGTGCTACGGCATCCGGGCTAAGGTCTGTTGTGGATGCGCTACCTTTACGGTTTTGATGATAAACGGTGATGCCTAACGCACCATCGCTGTTAAATTCGACGTTTTCCACCTCACCGTATCGGGTACTTACGCTGATACCAGTGGTTTTACTGACGGCAACTTCTGCGCCATCGGACTGAGCGGAAGCCAGTTCCAGCGCCTGAGATACCGCTTGTTCCAGAACCTGACGTTGTTGTGCTACTTGCGTGTTTACTTTCATCGCTACTGCCATAATGTAAGGTGAGTGAATTAAGTCTAACAGGAACAGAACAATTTCGCAGTGAACAGGCTTTACTGGTAGAATTAGCCACTTTTTTTAAGGAGCCTAATATGACTAAGCAGCCCGATGACTGGCTCGACGACGTACCAGATAACGAAAATGAAGACGAAGATGATGAGATTATCTGGGTCAGTAAAAGCGAAATTAAGCGTGATGCCGAAGAGTTAAAACGCCTGGGTATGGAACTGATGGAGTTGGGCAAAAATGCGCTCGACAAAATCCCTCTTGATGAAGATTTGCGTGCCGCTATTGATTTGGCTCAGAAAATCAAAAAAGAAGGCCGTCGCCGTCAGGTTCAGTTAATTGGCAAAATGATGCGTTCGCGCGACATGGACCCTATCCGCGTAGCACTCGATAAACTGAAAAACCGTCACAACCAACAAGTCGCACTGTTCCATAAACTGGAAGCACTGCGCGATCGTTTGGTTGAGGAAGGCGATGATGCAATGAGTGAAGTGTTAAGACTTTACCCAGAAGCTGACCGCCAGCAATTACGTGTGCTGATTCGTAACGCACAAAAAGAAAAGGCAGCAAATAAGCCGCCAAAATCTTATCGCCAGATTTTCTCTTATCTGCGTGAACTGGCTGAAACCCAGGCGTAAAACGAAAGTGGCTTAATGAAATTAGCCACCCATAAAAAAACCCGCATTTGCGGGTTTTTTTATGTCTGTACGATTACTGGTTTTCAGCTTTCTTTGCCAGTGCATCCAGCAGCTTCTGGTGAATACCACCGAAACCACCGTTGCTCATCACCAGAATATGGTCGCCAGGTTGAGCCGTTTTCACCACCATATCCGCCAAAGTGTCGACATCTGCACTCCAGTGAGCAGGCTGAATACAGGCTTCTGCCACTTCAACCACTTGCCATGGAATATGTGGAGGCTGAAGCAAGAAGACTTCGTCCGCACGACCTAAAGAAGGTGCCAGATCATCTTTGCTCAGGCCCATTTTCATGGTGTTAGAGCGAGGCTCAAGCACCGCGAGAATACGTGCGGTGCCGCCAACTTTGCTACGCAACGCCGAAAGTGTTGCCAGAATCGCCGTTGGATGGTGAGCAAAATCGTCATATACCGTCACGCCATGCGCTTCGCCACGTAATTCAAGGCGACGACGTGCATTGATGAAGCTATCAAGTGCTTTCGCGGCATCTGCTGGGGTTACACCCACATGGCGTGCCGCGGCAATCGCCATCAGCCCGTTATGCATGTTGTGCTCGCCAACTAACTGCCAGTGGACTTCACCGACACGCTCGCCATCCAGGTACACTTCCCAGTTGGATGCATCAGGATTAAGCTTCTTCGCCTGCCAGTGGCCTTGCTCGCCCACCAGCTCTTGCTCGCTCCAGCAACCCATTGCCAGCGTCTGCTTAATGTTGGTGTCATTCTCAGGCCAGATTATTTTCCCCTGCCCCGGAACGATACGCACCAGATGGTGGAACTGTTTCTGAATCGCTTTCAGATCGTCAAAGATGTCCGCGTGATCAAACTCAAGGTTATTGAGGATCAACGTACGCGGGCAGTAATGCACGAATTTAGAACGCTTATCGAAGAACGCACAGTCGTATTCGTCAGCTTCAATCACGAAGAATGGGCTGTCGCCCAGGCGTGCAGAAACATCGAAATTACCCGGTACGCCGCCGATCACAAAACCAGGCTTGTAGCCACAGGCTTCCAGAATCCACGTTGCCATACCTGCGGTGGTGGTTTTACCGTGCGTCCCCGCCACAGCCAGCACCCAACGGTCGCGCAGCACAAAATCGTGCAGCCACTGTGGGCCGGACATGTAAGGAATACTTTTCTCAAGCACCGCTTCAACGCACGGGTTTCCACGCGTCATTGCGTTGCCGATTATCACCAGATCCGGCTGTGGATCGAGTTGGCTTGGGTCGTAACCTTGAATTAATTCAATACCCTGCTCTTCAAGCAGAGTGCTCATTGGAGGGTACACATTGGCATCCGAGCCCGTAACCTGATGGCCGAGTGAACGAGCCAGCATAGCAAGGCCGCCCATGAACGTGCCGCAAATACCCAAAATATGAATACGCATAAAACTATCCTTTTATTATTTGGCGCACATTCTAACCGTATGTTGGATGCTGGCAAATCGCATTTAAGTTAATTCCGTATTTTGCTGGCGCGATTCACCTGTACGCTACTATTTGAATCTTTGTTAGGATTGTTGCAGTCGTTTCATTTAATTAACAGAAGCAGGGAAAGTGTTATGAAAACGTTAGGTGAATTTATTGTCGAAAAGCAGCACGAGTTCTCGCACGCAACCGGTGAACTGACTGCCTTGTTGTCGGCAATAAAGCTCGGCGCAAAAATCATCCACCGTGATATCAACAAAGCAGGTCTGGTTGATATTTTGGGTGCCAGCGGAGCTGAAAACATTCAGGGCGAAGTGCAGCAAAAACTTGACCTGTTCGCAAACGAAAAACTGAAAGCAGCACTGAAAGCCCGAGGGATTGTGGCCGGTGTTGCTTCCGAAGAAGAAGATGACATCGTTGTTTTCGAAGGCGCGGAACATGCCAAATATGTGGTGCTGATGGACCCACTTGATGGTTCATCAAACATCGACGTGAACGTATCAGTTGGTACCATTTTCTCTATCTATCGCCGTATTACGCCGGTAGGCACTCCTGTCACCGAAGCCGATTTCCTCCAGCCAGGCAACCGTCAGGTCGCGGCGGGTTATGTGGTTTATGGCTCTTCAACCATGCTGGTTTACACCACCGGTTGTGGCGTTCATGCCTTCACCTACGATCCTTCTCTTGGCGTGTTCTGCCTGTGCCAGGAGCGTATGCGTTTCCCGGAAATTGGCAGCACCTATTCCATCAACGAAGGGAACTACATTCGTTTCCCGCAGGGTGTGAAAAAGTACATTAAGTTCTGCCAGGAAGAAGATTCGAACACCCAGCGCCCGTATACCTCACGTTATATCGGTTCCCTGGTTGCCGACTTCCACCGCAATCTGCTGAAAGGTGGGATTTATCTCTACCCAAGCACCGCAAGCCACCCGCAAGGGAAGCTGCGTTTGCTGTATGAAGGCAACCCGATGGCGTTCCTTGCGGAACAAGCTGGCGGTAAAGCGAGTGATGGCAAAGAGCGTATTCTGGATATCATCCCGGAAACCCTGCACCAGCGCCGTCCGTTCTTCGTCGGTAACGAACATATGGTCGATGATGTAGAACGCTTTATCCGTGAGTATCCGGACGCATAAGTTTTTGCCCTCCCTCGATCCTCTCCCACGGGAGAGGATAAATAGCGCTCCATACCCTAAATAATTGAAACTGCATCAAGGCGGCAAGTGAGCAAATCCCGATGAGCTTACTAGAGTAAGTGATTATTAGGCCCATTCATGGGCCTACCCCTTCGGGCCGCTGCTAGCAGCGTTCAAATCTGCTTTCAGCAGATTTGTCGGGTGCGTGAACGCAGCCAACGCGGATGCGGCTTCAAGTATGACGGGTACACCTGAACGTCGCCATCGCAGCCACCAAATGCTGCGACTGCTCCTCAAGTGAACGCGTAGCCGCTGTTGATTCCTGAACCAATGCCGCATTTTGCTGCGCGGCCTCATCCATCTGGCTCACCGCGATATTCACCTGCTCGATACCATAGCTTTGCTCGTTTGACGCATTAGCGATTTCACTTACCAGGCGCGTCATACGCATCACTTCTTCGGCGATTTCATCCATCGTTTCCCCGGCTTGCTGCGCCAGTTCGCGGCCTTCGCCAACGTGATTTTGCGAATCCGAAATCAGCGTACGGATCTCTTTTGCTGCATCAGCGCTGCGGCTAGCCAGGATACGAACTTCGCCCGCTACCACCGCAAATCCACGCCCTTGTTCACCTGCACGCGCCGCTTCTACCGAGGCATTCAGCGCCAGAATATTGGTCTGGAAGGCGATGCCGTCGATAACGCTCAGGATATCTGCAATACGGTCAGAGCTGCTGGAAATATCACGCATTTTTTCAATCACATAGCACACCATTTCACTGCCACGGTCGGCGGTATCAGAAACGTCTTTCGCTAATTTATGCGCCTGCTCGGCGTTGTCGGCGTTCTGTTTCACAGTTGCGGTGATCTGCTCCATGCTGGCGGCAGTTTGCTCAAGAGAAGTGGCGGTTGATTCAGTGCGTTGAGCAAGGTTCTGGTTGCCTGCGGCCAGTTCGCGGCTGCCGGTATCAATTTGCGAGCTGGCATCGCGCACGCGACTTACCGATTCCATCAAGGAATCTCGCATGATGGTAATTGCCGTTGCCAGGCGGCCAAATTCGTTGTTACCAGCAGGTGGCAACGTCTGGGTTAAATCACCTTTGGCGACAAACTCCAGTTGCTCAATCGATTGATTCAGCGGCTTGAGCAGTAAATGGCGGAGTGCCAGCCACACCAGCACGATAATTCCGGCGGTGAGCAATGCGGCGATAATAATTAGCGTCAGGACGATTTTCTTATGCAATTGCACCGCTTCAACTTCGCTGTTGCCGCGCGCCTCGCCCCACTGTTTGAAAATCTCCACATCGGTATCAAACTTTTGCGACAGCGGAATCAGTGTCTTTTCCAGCAGGTCGTAGTAATCGTCGGGGTTTTGTTTGGTGAGCGATGCAAGCATCGGATTGATGCCTTTTGCGAGGTATTCCGCATAGCTTTGCGCTAAGTTTTGCATCAGTCGATTGCCTTCTTCGTCGCTCACACCGCTGTCGATAAACTCTTTTAGCTGCTGTTGAGCCGCCGCCACATCACTGGCAACGTAATCGGTAGATTTGGTGGCATCTTCCAGTAGGCCAATTTCCATCTGGCGAACCGCCTGCCCTGCACCGTTACGCGCACGTAGCAACGAAACATAGCCATCAGACAAGCGCACCATCTGCTCGCCCTGTAGGCGATTGATATTCTGGAGTGAGGTTGAGCTTTGTTGCAGAGCAAAAATGCCCATGCCGCTGACAAATAACAACAGGAAGGTCATGACTGCCAGCAATGTCAGCAGCCCCGTGCGAATAGACAAATTTCTCAACATGCTCTTTTCCCGGTGACAGAACGATAGAAACGATTGAAGTGTTATCGACCGTCACCGGGGAAAGTTTAATACCCTTCATCTTTAGAGCTGCAGGTGCGTTAGCTACTCTCGCGCACCCGAATCACTTACTTAAGTAAGCTCATCGGGATTTGCTCGTTTGCTGCCTTCCTGCAACTCGAAATATTTTGGGTATGTTTAAAGATTCAGCTTTGACCAGGGCGCAAGTTAATACGCTTCACTGGCGAGCTTTGGCGGTTTTCCCACAGGACCGTCAAACCGCGCTGTAGGGCAATGAAAATAAACAGCAAAATGCCAATGGCGATTTTCGTCCACCATGAACTGAGCGTGCCATCGAAGTTGATATAGGTCTGAATCAGCCCCTGGATAGCCACACCAAACAGCGTGCCGAGCACCGTTCCCACGCCACCGCTTAACAACGTGCCGCCGATAACCACTGAGGCAATCGCATCCAGCTCAACACCCATTCCCGCCAGAGCGTAACCCGCTGAGGTATAAAGCGAAAACACAATTCCGGCGAGTGTGGCAAGCCCGGTAGAGAGCATATAAATGCGAATCGTGGTGCTGCGCGTGGAAATCCCCATCAGGTTTGCCGAAGTCGCGTTGCCACCAATAGCATAAACCTGGTTACCAAAACGGGTACGGTGCGCAAGGAAAATGCCAATTACCACCACGGCCAGCATCAGCAAACCCATAGCACTTAAGCGCCCACCGCCGGGAATGCGCCAGGCAAGGTTTGAAAGGGTGTCATAAATCGGGTGGTTAATGGGAATCGACTCTTCAGAAACCAGGTAGCTGACGCCACGCAGGAAGAACATCCCGGCAAGCGTGATAATAAACGCCGGGATTTTCAGCGCGTCGATAAGCAAGCCCATAAACGCGCCAAACGCGCAGCCCATCAGGAGCACCAGCGGGAAGGCCACCAGCGGCGACAAACCCCAGAAGCCAATCGCTTTGGCGAGGAACACCCCGGTAAAGGCGATCACCGAACCGACAGAAAGATCGATGCCGCCGGAGAGGATCACAAAGGTCATGCCGACGGCAATAATCCCCAGAAATGCGTTATCGGTCAGAATGTTGCAAATCACACGCGTTGAGGCAAAACCGGGGAATTGCGTCAGGCAATACAGATACCCCAGCACAAACACCGCCAGGGTAATCATCAACGGCAAGTTACGTTTGATCATGGCGACGGAATCCTTTGAGCAAAGCAATAAAACGCGGTGACTGAACAATCAGCACACACATCACCACCACCGCTTTCACCACCTGGTTAAGCTCAGGCGGGAAGCCAGAAAGCAGAATGCCGGTGTTCATCCCCTGAATAATCAGCGCACCAATCACCGAAAGCGCGATGTTAAAGCGCCCGCCCATCAACGAACCACCACCGATGACTACCGCCAGAATGGCGTCCAGTTCCAGCCACAATCCGGCGTTGTTGGCATCAGCACCGCGAATATCTGCCGCAACGATGATCCCGGCGATAGCGGCGCACAGGCCACTCAAAACGTAAGTCAGCATCACGACAATGCGGGTATTCACCCCGGCGTTTTTCGCCGCGCGAATGTTAATCCCAACCGATTCGATAAACAGGCCCAGCGCCGTTTTGCGGGTAAACAGCCAGAAGACGAGCAGCGTTGCCAGCACGATTATTACCGGCGTCGGGAAGAAGAACAGCGAGCCGCTGCCAAGGTAAGAGAGATTCGGTGAGTCGAAAGTTACAATCTGCCCGGCGGTGATAAGCTGAGCTACACCGCGCCCTGCCACCATTAAAATCAGCGTGGCAACAAATGGCTGAATCTTCAGGATGGCGACCAGAATGCCATTCCACAGACCGGCCAGAACACCCACGCCAAGTGATGCCAGGATCACCACCGTCAGGCTGTGCCCGTCGACAGTTAACGTCGCAGCCGTCGCACCAGCAATCGCCATCACCGCGCCAACGGAAAGATCGATACC
>Ga0105251_10003217_pt1 | contig 12031 bp, 13 predicted proteins | sample KBSS64metaG_FD_80424 | JGI IMG/M metagenome (GOLD analysis project Ga0105251, IMG submission 80424) | Switchgrass rhizosphere microbial communities from Kellogg Biological Station, Michigan, USA - KBS S6-4 metaG | ecosystem: Host-associated > Plants > Roots > Rhizosphere > Soil | place...
ATCTATTAGCGACAAAATAACATAAGCTTTGTTCATCATAACTGGAGTAATCAAAAGGTATATCTTTAGCTTGTTCAATATAATAGAAAAAACGTGCTAATATATTAAGTTTCATTTCATATTCCATAATCATTGTTGATGCCTCTTTTTGTATTTTATAAGTTCTTTTTTATCTATCATTTTTCTAACATCTGATATTGCTTGTTTTGCTTCGCTTGAAGAGTTTGTTTTTCCTATACAACTACGGATCATGAAACCTCCCAACATGATACAAAGAAGCATCATCCCCACAGATACAATCATCATATTTATTTATCCTTGTTTAATGATTTTTTATATTTGTTCAAAACATCATCAGTAAAATAATCAAGAAAGCTGATCATATCTCGCTTATGACATTTACAGCAGGAAACAAAAGCAACTTCAGTTTGAACTATTTCTGTCTCTTCACATGCCCACTCGTACATTTGTTGAGCATCTGAGACATTTTCTGAATATGGAACTGACCTTTCAATATCTACTAAATCTGTATATAACTTATGCTTTCTTCTACAAGCACAACGTGAACATTCTTTAATAAAATAATACTCATCATAACTATAAAACTCTTTAATGCTTTTAGGTAATGCCATATATAGCTCCTTGGTTAATGATTAAAATGTAAAACTAACTATTGTTTACCGCTTTCCCTTGATAGGGGAAATAAGTGGAAGGGTAGATCTTTTAACAACCCTCCAAGCGTAGCGCGTGGGGGCAATCCGAAGGATTGGGAGAGAATAGCGGATACGCTATTACTCCTTGCCTCAGTTTCCGAAAGCTAAAAAATAAAAGCTGAACTCAACTTATATTTAAATAAATAACCGATCTAAAAAACTAGTCAATAGCGGCTACATAAATAAATACACTGCACGATAAATAAAATGCAAATAAAAGATAGGGTAAATAATATATTGTCTTTATGGCAACTTTGGGGAGGGAATCTTCAAGGGCTAAATCGTGGGGTCCCGCTTGCGGGTTCCGATTTAGTGCTTGATGATATAGAGGAGGAAATAAAATTTATATGGGTGATGGTTCGACACTTCGAGCCATCACCTTGGAAGACGTATTTTACATTCTCCTTCTGAAAGAAATCCTGTCAGAAAAAGCCAACTTGCTAATAATAAACCCGACAATCGCAATGAAAAATAAACTAATATTACCAGCCATTATTCCTGAACTCATACCGATCAAAACTGATAATATTAAGGTGCTGAATACTATTAAAAATACACACCAACCCGGTGGAGCACCGTATAATACAGTTGCTTGACATCCAGTGCATACGTGAACCCCTTTCTGACTTTCTTTTAGACAGTATGGGCATTGAATGGTATTATTTTCCATTTCCTACTCCTCTAATCTTTCTTAAAAACCGCACCTTGGTAAACAACTCCATCTTTGACTTTTTCGATTTTAAAAGTCCAAGATCCGAGATTTTTGTTTTGCGTTTTGGCGATATAGATGGGTTTCTTGCTTTCATCCCAGCTTTTAACGGTAAAAACACCATCGCGAAACTTGATCACATCTTTCTGAATATCAAGCCTGACGCCGAACTGTTGATTAACATAGTTGCCATAGATGCCATCATCGCCACACCCTGCTAGCAGGACGGCAAGACCTGCCACTAACATAAATTTTCGCATACCTTTTCCTTCACCAATAGCACAGATCTACGATTGACCTGTAAACGCCTTAGGATTCAATTATTTTCATGTCTAGTCATATCGTTTGTACCGATCGAAAAAACAAACGATGATAGGTAAAAACTATCAAAATCAAATAATCGATCGTTTAAATCAATTATTAACGATCGATTTAGTGCCTTTTGATTGTTAAAATCTATCAATATTAAAATATCGATCTTTTATATCGATCTATTCCTGTTAAGGATTTGGATCTTGAACGGACAACAGCGGGAAAAGTTCTATGGTGGGATATCTGGCACGCGGGATAATTTGATATTTTAGATCTAGTTATACTTTTTACTTTATCCGGCTTCGCTCTATATATTTTATAGTTCTAGCTTTACTATGTTTTTTATTAGTGCCATAAAATAAAAGGCACCCTGTTATTTATTTTAACCAATAATCTCATAATATCTGATATGGTTAAGAGTACCACTTGACTAGAATATAATATCTGTTATTTCTTTATTATAAATGAATGTAAAATCGAAACAAAAGAATAAAGCCCCTATTATTAACAGTCGACTAAAACGAAAATAAAAAGGAGCATTACTTATAAGGATTGTTTAATATGATATTGAATCAAAATATTTATAATATAGAAAAATACAAAAGTCAAATACAAGAATATGCTTTATGCTGTGATGATTTTAATGATGGTGTGTATCGAAACCCTAAAGAAAAGGCATTACTGAAGAAATATATTGGATTTAATAATCGTTCTTTCGTTAACGGTCTTGTATTCGATGTAGACCACGAATACGGAGCAATAGCGTGGGATTTAGTAGGTTTGCCGAAGCCGAATATTATTATTCAAAATACAAATAATGGTCATGCACATCTTCTGTATGCGTTAAAAAGTCCTGTATTGAAAACTGATGCAGCGAAAATAAAACCTTTGAAATTTGTGGCGTATGTTCAGGCGGGACTAACTGAAAGATTAAAAGCAGATAAAGCATATGCCGATATATTGATGAGAAACCCACTAAATAAAAACGAATCAAGAACAATATGTAATGATATACCAGAATATGAGCTTGATTATTTATCTGATTTCGTCCGCGAAGATTTTTCAACCCAAAATAAAAAGCAGAATCGAAGTGATATATATGGATTGGGTCGCAATGTTAATTTATTTGAAGATTTAAGACAAATAGCATATAAACATGTTTTGAGATATAAATCAAATAAATCATATAATGATTTTTTTAATGATATGTTTTCAAAAGCTATTGTATTAAATAACTTTAGCAATGCTACTAATCCACTCTCTAACAATGAAATAAAACAGATCTGTCAAAGTATATGTAAGTGGACTTGGATGAATTTTTCGAAAGAAAAATTTTCTGAGATACAATCTAATCGTGGAATGAAAAATAAAGGAAAGAAAAAAATTACAAATTTAAAAACAAAACTAGATAAGATATGGGAGATATTATGATTATTAACGGAAAAAAGATAAAAGCAAAAGATTTTGCAAAAATGGCTGGCGTGTCTCGTAAAACGATAGTGAAATATTATGCTATGTCTCGTGAACAGTATGAAAAAGAAGCGGCAGAAAAAAGGCAGCTTGCTTTTGAATTGAGATCATCTGGTCTTAAGTGGCGTGAGGTAGCTGAAAAAATGGATACCAGCATAGACAGTGCTATGGCTTATTATCGTAGATATTTAGCATTGCAGGAAAAAATATAGGCCACTCCGTGGCTTATGCGGCTTTATTACGTGAATAATAAATCTTATCATTAATCCACTCGTCGATCTCACTTTCAATAAACGCAATAGCACGAGGGCCGAGTTGAATCTGAGTCGGAAACTCATGAACTTTAATAAGTTCATAGATCCAAGAGCGGCTATAGCCTGTACGGTTCATTACTTCTTTAAGTCTGATCAGTCGTGTTGTCTTATCCATATATGCTCCTTTTATTGTGTTGATGAGGCTATTATTCGAATATCGCTTATGACGATCAACATATTTTTGATAAAAAATCATTTATTTTTATGAAATATCAATCCATAAAAATAAATTAATTAAAATCAGTTAGTTATAAAGACAACAGTAAGTTGACCAATCATTCATTAAATCAACCCGTTTAGGCCATAGCGTGCCACGTTGGTATGCTGCCTCTGCTTTATCAGCTAACTGATGGGCTAACGCATGTTCAATAACTTCACGTTGATGTGATGTTGCTTCACCTGCCCATTCCCTGAATGTAGATCTGAATCCGTGCTGAGTTAATCCAGCATGTCCCATTCGTTTCAGGACTGCTAATAATGACATATCAGAGAGTATTTCGGCTCTTGGTGCTGGAAAGACATGATTATTGTCTTTGATACGTGGTAAAGCCTTTAGAAGGTCAATAGCAGCGTCAGATAGTGGAACACGATGTTCTTTATTGGCTTTCATGCGTTCAGCCGGAATAGTCCATGTTTTTGCTTTTAGATCTATTTCATTCCATTCAGCGCCACGGACTTCACCTGAACGGGAAACTGTTAGAATGGAAAACTCTAACGCACGAGCTGATATTCCTTTTTTCTTTCTCAATTCAGACATGAAAGAGCTTATTTCTTCATATGCTAAAGCTGCATGATGATTTTTATCTTGGACCTTACTTGGAAGAGGGAGAAGGGGTTTAAGTGAGCCTTTCCATGCTGCCGGATTATCACCTTCAAAAAATTCTTTTGCTTTAGCATAATCAATGATGGCTTCGATACGACCACGTAAACGGCTTGCTGTTTCATTCTTTGTTAACCAGATTGGTTCGAGTATCGTTAACAGATCAATTTTTGTGATAGCACTGACAGCTTTATCAGCAATGATAGGATAAGCATACGTTTCAAGAGTAGATCGCCACTGTGCTACATGCTTTTTGTTCTTTAGCTCATTGCTCTTGATTTCTATCACTGCTTCGGCGCATTCACTAAAGGTCTTTTGCTTACGTGCTTGAGCTTCCTGAGCAGCTTTACGAGCATGTTTTGCTTCCAATGGATCAATACCGCTTTTGATCTGCTTACGTATCTCACGAGCTTTATCACGAGCTTCTGCTAATGAAAGTTCCTGATAAGCACCCAGCCCCATATTCAAACGACGAGGAACTGTTTTACCTGCTTTGTTGATACGGGTTCCCATAGCAAGACGTAAACACCATACACGGGACTGTTTAACGATTCGTAAGTATAAGCCGTCTGCGCCCCCCACATAGTAGTCACCATCTGCTTTAAGTTTAGAAACAGCAAGCGCGGACAGTTCTTTAGCTTTCTTTGTCATAAATAAAATATCCAATGGTGCATTGAGTGGTGCATAAAATGACAGATTTCAATCAAATACACAAGACGTTACTGGACACTAAATAATGACAACATATTGTTTTATATTGGATAATTAAATAGATAATGGAGTTTTGTGGACGCTAACATGGCGGACTACGCTTCCACCAACATTTTAGCCCCAGCTTAGAAATAAGCTGGGGCTTTTTCGTTTCTGTTTGTTGGTGTTTCAAACAAATAAACCAGATTTGATGATTTTTCAGGCGAACGAACAAAATCACTCTTTACATGCAGTTTGGGTATGTTTATAGTTCGCCTCGTTGGAAGCGTGGCCGAGTGGTTGAAGGCACCGGTCTTGAAAACCGGCGATCCGAAAGGGTTCTAGAGTTCGAATCTCTACGCTTCCACCAACATTTTAGCCCCAGCTTAGAAATAAGCTGGGGCTTTTTCGTTTCTGTCGTTTATCACTCCAGGCTTACCCCTTCATCATCAACGCGCCACCCACCAGTCCAGGTGCAAGTGTTTTTTGAAAAATGGGTAAAGCGGATATTGTTATATCGACGCTTTTAGTCACGCCACAGCGAGCAGAAGACCAGGGCGTATGCTGGTTTGTGTTCAGTCATCGCGGCGCGATGCAGGATTCAATGCTAAACAAAGATGCTAACCGTTCAGCGCTATGATGACGATGGAACGCAGTCACCGCAGCCGTCAGCGGGCAGGCTTACGCCGTGGCAACTTCAGCGACTCTCGTTAATCAGATAAAAAAACAGAATCCAAAACTGAATTTTGAACCAAAGATGACGCTGACTGTTTTTGATTTGTCGATTGGACTGCAAAAAAAACCAGCCTGAGTTAAAAGAAAAATTTAATGAGTGGATTGAAACCAATATTAAAAAATGGAAAGTTAAATGCTATATACGAAAAGTATCATGGCGAACCAATTCCGCAGGAAATATTGAAGCGTTAAGATATCTATGTAATTTAGATTCAAGCTGTAATTGCAAAAGTAATGTTACTTGCGCCCATATTTAAACTCACCGGATATATCTGGCAGTTAACAGTATGGGCGCTATTTACTCTATCAAGACGAATGTGCCAAATCCATATTATCAGTGAGAGTCATCACCTCTTGTCGGTGTTCCAGTAAAATATTAACCAGTTCGCTATCAAGCGAGTTATTTTCGGCTTCCTGATGAAGGATTTCGCTCACTCTCTCTGCAGGCATTGCGCTTCGATAAGGGCGGTTTTCAGTTAGTGCCACAAACACATCGGCAATCGAAATTATCCGACACTCTTGCCCAATCTCATCACCAGCCAGACTAAATGGATAACCATAACCATTGGGTTTCTCATGATGCAGTGCTGCCCAGCGCGCGATATCAGTGATAGCGTCAATGGATGAAAGTAGCTCAAAGGTATGATAACTATGGCTTTTTAATATCGCGATATCTGCATCATCAAGTTTGCCTTCTTTGTGCAATAAACTCATCGGAATGGCCAGCTTCCCGATATCATGCAGATAGCCTGCCAATTCAATTTTCTTACACTTGACTTCTGAATAGTGGCATTTCTCAGCAAGAAATCTGGCAACAATTCCTACGTGCAGTGAGTGACGACAAGTGAAGTTACAGTGCATATCAATAATGGTATTAAGCAATAATCCAAAATCCATTAGCTCATCGAGGCTGATTGTTTTATCAGCTATGGGTGAGTACATTCTCAGGAGATGTAACGGCAATGGTCTGGTTAACCCCAGCCAAAAATAGGTTTTATTTGCCAGGCGAAGAAACGCTTCTAATACGAGCGGATGAAAACGTGTTTCTACTTCATTTTTTATCAATTCAACGCAGCGTTCAGCGGGCGACTCATGCCCACTATTTCTTAATTTAAGATATTGAATATCGATGCGGTCAGCCAGGTAGATGATATGGCTCGCAAACGGTATACGTTCATCATCCTGGTATTCACCCTGACCATAACCCCATTTCCTATGGTGATGGAGGATGATTGATGCTTTATCCGCCAATAAAGGAACCATCTTAAAAATGGAAGCACCATAGGTTGCATGAGCGTGGCTATAAGGTTCTTGATCGTCGATGGCGATTAAATAATCTTTTTTTACCAGACCACCAATATCATGTAGCAATGCAGAAATAAAAACATCTTCGCGGTATTTAGGCACAAGCTTGAGCTCAGCAGCCAGCTCATTCGCGATGAATGCCGTCCGTTTATGATGACCATTCAATTCAGGTGCACTAGTTTCAATCGCTAATGCAATGGTTGATAAAACCTGAAAGAGATTTATTTCCACATTTATTCCTGTTCCACACAAAAAGAAATCTTGTTGATATACAAAATAAATATCCATGCTATTAACGATGTTTTATTTTATATAGACAAGTTTCATTAAGTAATGATGTGTTTATCTAAAGCATTTTATTGTTAATCGTCTTCACATTTTTTTGACAAAATATTTGGTATTCATCATGAAAATATAAGTTAGTCGCGGATTTAGATTGTTGCGCTGTGATTTAAACCAATAACGAAATGAAAAGCAATGCGTAAGTTGCTGATGATACACGAGCTGGATAGCGACGTTCTAATACAGCAGTAATTTGTGCAGCTTATGCGTACAGAATTAATTAGTGCAGGGAGCAGCTAATCACTGCTCCCTGGAAGTATCAGGATTTAGGGAAAATCCAGACATGTGCCAAAGGTAATGCCAGATGGCAATGCTGGTAATGGCGTTTGCCCAGACCTAACAAAACCTTAGTTTGAGATATTAATTGCGAGAGGCTATTCGGGGGGTTTTACAATTACTGGTAGTCAGAAACTCATAGCCAGGCCGATACCATAACCCGTGGTGTTATTACCGAACATGTAGCGAGCCACCACGCGAGTTCGGGTAATAAAAACATCATACTTACTGCTATCAAGTTCAAAACCCAGCCCCATAGACGAAAGACTATTAAAGCCGAGTTGGCCGCGTTGATCGCCAAGATATTCAGTATGTGCCCCTTCGAGCACATAGCGAACTGGGCTTTTAAGCAAAGACCAGTCAAATAACGGTGCCCGGCGCCGCATATAAAGCCCGAGGTTCTCCGTGCTGGCGTGCCCTTTGACGGCACGTGAGGTATTACCGAAGGTTTGCAGGCTCATTCCGGAATAGCGCAATTCAATATCGATATCCTGGGGCCTGGAAAATAGCTCGTAGTCGAGCATCACAGAGCCTCCCAGGCCATAAGCATTGAGTCGTCCACCATCAAGAAAATCAAAATCACTATCTCTACGCTGTTCCAGCACGTAAGTGCCAACTCGCAAATCACTCACCATGGTACCCAGCATGACATTGGCAATAGGGCGCAGCACCAGATTTCCCCCTCGTTTATCGGTATAAAGATGAAAATCCCAGCCAATACCTCCGCTTGCGGTAACGCTGTTCCATTTTGTTGGGATCTTGCGACTTTCTTCACCGTTGGTCAGGATAAATTGCGGGTCATAACGGCTGTAGCTCATCGTTCCTTCAAGATAGAGAGGAACGGATTCACTGAGTGTCGCTCCGCCACCAAATTGGGTGATGGAAAGTTCATGGCTCTCATTGTTACCGCTGCCAATATTAAGGTCGCTGGCAGTGATGTCGGGCACAACGGTGTAGCTCATTAAAGTGAGAACCGCATCTGCGCGTTGCTTAAGACGGCTGCCGTCTAATGCAAAACAAACCGGGCTGAACAGCAGTGCTGCCAGCAGGATATGAGCGCCAGGTAACGGGACAGTCATAAGTGACTTGTAGCCTCCGATGGTCTTGACGACGTGACAGGCGGAAGTAAGCAAACATAAAAGTCCCGCTAACAGACCCAGCTTTAAAGTTTAGAACTGATAACTGTAATTGACACTGGTAAACCAGAGATAAGGGTGGTCATAACTTCCCTGGAGTATCTCGGGTGACTGTACTTTTGAAGACTGCATATGCAGGTATTCGACAGCAAAACCAATATTACTCGCTGGCGTAATCTGGTATTGCGCGCCAGTACCAAAGCGCCATTCATCACCGGTTGGTACGGTCATTGCCACATCGCTTTGATCGTTGTACGGCGTGCTATCAAATGCGACCCCGGCATTCAGACGCCATTGTTCCGTCGGGCGATACTGCACACCAAGCGCGGTATGCCAGGTATCTTTCATACGGCTGCTTTTATCCACCTGCTGGCCGACCACGGTAATTTGCGGTGCTCCAAACTCGCTCCAGTCCTGCCAACCCAGGTCACCCATCACTGACCATTGTTTATTAATGTCATGCACCAGACTCAACATTATCTGCTGTGGAGCATTGACCTGGGCGGTGATCGGCAGGTCATATTGCACGTTCGGTAGGTTCGGCAAGCGAGCCTTGCCGTCTATATTAAAATCGTATTCGGTTTTACTGTTCCAGGTGACACCTGCCCGAGTCTGGTCGGTCAACTGCATCAACAGGCCAAGACGGTAACTCATCGCCCAGTCATGATCTTTTTGTTTGTCATCAACGCCATCGACATCACGGGTCAGTGATAGGAATCCGTAGTTAATATTGGCAGAAGCCCCGATAGATACGCGATCGCTGAGCTTATAAGCCAGAGAGGGGCTAAGAGTCATCGCCATCAATGTGCTTTTCTTGATCAGGCGCTCGCCTGCCCAATTGCCGAAATCGATCCCTAGCCCGTAGTTACCATAAAGCCCGATCCCCGCGTAGAGGTCGTCATTAATTTTTTGGCTGTAAAAGCTACTGGCATTTGGCATCACATTCATCACGTTGCCAGGGCTGCGCTGTGCTGAATTATCTAACTGGTAGTCTATGTCGCCACCTAAAGCTTGCAGGCCACCGGTGAACATATGATCCGGCAGGCGAGTCATCCCCGCCGGGTTGGTCACAATCGTTGACGCATCCTGCGCACGAGCGGCCTGACCGGCTCCGGCTAGCGCCGTATCTTCCGTACCAATTTCATAAAAGTAGAGTGCACTTGCGTGTGAAAATGTTGAAAAGAACAACCCAGAGAATATTACGGCGATTTTTTTCATGTGCCTGCAGCCTTACTTTTGCTGATACTTTGCGCATACGGGAGGGTAAGTATTACCGTTGTCAGAATTGGCAAGGTAATTGGGAATGCCTTTTGCTTCATTATTATCTCCGTCTTAATGATTAATGTTTATCCGCCGCATGAGAATGTAATAGCGCCAGCACGTTGAGCCTGCGGACTGATAAACAACACTAATCAACTGTCATTAGAGATGATGTATTTTATTGTAACCACTTACATGGTGTGCCATTACTGGAACGTATGAATTGTGAACAATAATTGTGAAACCAATTCTATTTTGACACTACAACTTGTAGCAGGTGGATTGCGCTTTCGCCAATATCTGGAAGGATTAATGAGGTCTGGCCCTGGTGATTTTTGATGTATTCAGAATGCAGTAAAATATGAACAGAAAATATTCATCCTAATCGCGTGAAACTTAATCAGTATCGGTTTTTATCATCTTTTCAATAAAATGCAGGCTTTCAGAAAAGCGGGACGAATCCCGCGCTTTACACTTATTGTTTCTGATATCGCGGAGCAGGAATTCCTGTCCGGGAAGCAGCGAAAATCGCCAGTCGTGCAGATTCGTAGGCTTCCCACAATGCCAGATCGTGCAGGGGTGGCACCGTCACTTCTTCGCCTTGATCCAATCCCGCCAGTGCGGCATCAACCATATTTTCAGCGGTCATAATGGAATCCGGGGCTAAATGATCCATTGATACACCTGATACCTCCCAGATTTCCGTTGCGGTGACCGCAGGCAATACCGCCTGAATACGCACATTACTGCCCGCAATCTCTTGCTGCAAACCACGTGTGAAATTCAGCACATAGCCTTTGGTGCCGCTATACACGGCGCTCCCCGCGATGGCGTGGAGTGAGACGACCGAGGCGATGTTGATAATGGTGCCACTATTTTGTGCCTGGAAACGGCCGAGGACGGCGAGGCTTAGACGAGTCAGCGCGGTGATATTCAGCATTATATCCGTCTGGTGTAATTCAGCGCTGCCTGCGGTGAAAGGAGCAAGGTGCGCGGTTCCGGCATTATTGACCAGCACACTGATTCGTTCATTACTGCGCAGCGCTTCTTCTACCACCTGAATGCCGCTTTCTGCCGCCAGATCGGCCGGTAGTATCTGAACGGAGATGCCATGCAGGGCTTCAAGCTTACTCGCCAGTTCGCGCAAACGCTCTTCACGCCGTGCGACTAATAACAAGTCGTAACCGCGAGCGGCAAAGCGCTCTGCATATATCGCGCCAATACCTGAAGATGCGCCCGTGATGACTGCAACAGAAGGGGAAGTGGTCATGGTAAAGCCTCGTCATGGAAGTTAATTTGTGGTTTCATAATGAAACTAAATTAAAGTTAGGCTCATTGGTTCTATAATGCAACCACATTGCGTGCATTTTTTTATTTGTGCATTGAGATGAACGCTGGGTGGTGGATTAAGGGATTAATAATAAAAGGGAAACGGCGAATAGTGGATGTCGTTGCGCTAGTCGCCCCGGATATCTCGTTCTTAAACTAACTCAGGGCTCTGTGCTATTACCTCATCAGGTGCAAGCGTGCGGCCATCCTGCGCTTGTAGTTGGAGTTTACGCAGCGGCTGATGGTGCTCGTCATCAACAAGTACGCTGCATTTTTCATGGCTATCAAACAAGTAATCACCTCCCCATTGGGCGAGGGCCACCAGCACTGTTTGCAATGCTCGTCCTTTTTCGGTCAACACATACTCATTCCAGGCGCTGCCGTCAGTAGCAGGACGCACGGTCAAAATACCTTGTTCCACCAGTTGTTTGAGTCGCTGAGTAAGCATGTTTTTGGCGATACCGAGGTTTTTCTGGAACTCACCAAAACGTGTCAGGCCGTTTAAAGCATCACGCACGATAAGCAATGACCACCAGTCACCGATGATATCAAGTGAACGGGCAACCGGGCAGACGCTACCTTCCATACTTTTGCGTTTCATTAATCCTCCACAGGCTTAG
>Ga0105251_10003220_pt1 | contig 12027 bp, 8 predicted proteins | sample KBSS64metaG_FD_80424 | JGI IMG/M metagenome (GOLD analysis project Ga0105251, IMG submission 80424) | Switchgrass rhizosphere microbial communities from Kellogg Biological Station, Michigan, USA - KBS S6-4 metaG | ecosystem: Host-associated > Plants > Roots > Rhizosphere > Soil | place...
GGACAAGCGGCCCCCGACTGGTTATCATGGCGGCGTTTCTTTGCGGACGGCCACCATGGTTGATTCTTACGACGACTCCCTCGATACGGGAGAAAAAAGCAAATCCCAGGTTAAACGCGAGCTGCATGCTCTGGTTGACCTCGGCGAGCGCCTTACAACGCTCAAGCCTGACTTGCTGGCAAAACTGCCGTTGACCGACGCCTTGCGCCGGGCCCTGGCCGATGCGCCCAAGCACACCGCGAACATCGCGCGTAAACGGCACCTGCAGTTCATCGGCAAACTGATGCGCGATCAGGACACTGACGCGATTCTGGTTTTGCTCGATCAACTCGATGCCTCCACTCGCCAGTACAACGAACGCTTCCATAATCTGGAACGTTGGCGCGATCGCCTGATCGCCGGCGACGATGCCGTACTGGAAAAATTCGTCGTCGACTACCCGGACGCGGACCGCCAGCAATTGCGTTCCCTGATCCGTCAGGCCCAGCACGAGGTTGCGCAAAACAAGCCTCCTGCATCCAGCCGTAAAATCTTCAAGTACATCCGTGAGCTGGACGAGACTCAACGCGGCCTGCGTTGATTAACGTCCATCCCCTGGAGGAGCTGCCGCAGGCTGCGATCTTTTGATCTTTTAAAAAGCAAAAGATCGCAGCCTGCGGCAGCTCCTACAGGGGGATGTATGTCCCTAAGCGCCCGTGCCACCCACGGTGATCGCATCAATCTTCAGCGTTGGCTGGCCGACACCCACCGGCACCGACTGCCCATCCTTGCCACACGTCCCCACACCGCTGTCCAGCGCCAGGTCATTACCGACCATCGACACCTTGCTCATGGCCTCCGGACCGTTGCCGATCAACGTCGCGCCTTTGACCGGGGCAGTGATCTTGCCGTCTTCGATCAGGTACGCCTCGCTGGTGGAGAACACGAACTTGCCGCTGGTGATGTCCACCTGGCCGCCGCCGAGGTTGGCGCAGTAGATGCCGCGCTTCACCGATGCGATGATTTCTTGCGGGTCGCTTTCGCCGGCCAGCATGTAGGTGTTGGTCATGCGCGGCATCGGCAGGTGCGCATAGGATTCGCGACGACCGTTACCGGTGCGGGCCACGCCCATCAGGCGGGCGTTGAGCTTGTCCTGCATGTAGCCCTTGAGTACGCCGTTTTCGATCAGCGTGGTGCACTCGGTTGGCGTGCCTTCGTCGTCAACATTCAAGGAGCCACGACGACCAGCCAGGGTGCCATCATCGACGATGGTGCACAGCTTGGACGCCACTCTCTCGCCCATGCGCCCGCTGTAGGCCGAACTGCCCTTGCGGTTGAAGTCGCCTTCCAGGCCGTGGCCGACCGCTTCATGCAGCAGCACGCCCGACCAACCGGAGCCCAGCACCACCGGCAGGGTTCCGGCCGGCGCCGGAATGGCTTCCAGGTTGACCAGCGCCTGGCGCAACGCTTCACGGGCATAACCCATGGCGCGATCTTCAGCCAGGAAATAACGGTAATCGGTACGCCCGCCACCGCCGTGTCCACCGCGTTCGCGACGGCCGTTCTGTTCGACGATCACACTGACGTTGAAACGCACCAGTGGCCGCACATCCGCCGCCAGGCCGCCATCGGTGGACGCCACCAGGATCCGCTCCCAGACTCCGGCCATGCTCACGGTGACTTGCTGGATACGCGGATCAAGGGCACGGGTGGCGGCATCGATACGCTTGAGCAGGTCGACTTTCTCGGCACGGGTCAGCACTTCCAGCGGATTGTCCGGCCCATACAACTGCGCCACATCCTGGCTGGTGAACGCTTGCACGGTGCCATTCTGTCCGGCCCGGGAGATCGACCGGGCGGCACGGGCCGCCGCGCCCAGAGCTTCCAGGGTGATGGCATTGCTGTAGGCAAAGCCGGTCTTCTCACCGGATTGCGCGCGAACACCAACCCCTTGGTCGAGGTTAAAGCTGCCTTCCTTGACGATGCCGTCTTCCAGCGCCCAGGACTCGGAAATCTGCCCCTGGAAATACAGGTCGGCGGCATCGATGCCAGGGCCGGCCAGGTCGCCCAGCACACCTTGCAGGCTTTCGATCGTTACGCCACCGGGTGCCAGGAGGTGCTCACTGACTGAGGACAACAACTCGCTCATATGCTTTACGCCTTAAATTCATCGTTCTGAGGCAGGCCGCTGGGCGCCCTGCGAGAAAAAGCGCCGGTGACTGGACACCGGCATCCGCGCCCGGATGGACGCCTGTTCGCTGCTATCGCGTTCGGCCAACAGCACGGCCTCGCCTTGATCCTGTTGTGCCAGCACCCGTCCCCATGGGTCGACGATTGCCGCGTGCCCCCAGGTTTCCCGCGGCCCAGGATGCGTTCCACCCTGGGCGGCCGCGAGCACATAACACTGGGTTTCGATGGCTCGCGCACGAATCAGCACATCCCAGTGCGCGGCACCGGTGACGGCGGTGAAAGCCGACGGCGCGGTAATCAGCTCCGCGCCAGCAGCACGCAATTCACTGTAGAGCTCCGGGAAGCGCAGGTCATAACAGACCGTCAGGCCGACTCGCCCGACCGGCGTATCCGCAACCACGATCCCACTGCCATAAGCATAGTCATCGGATTCGCGATAACGGCCGCGATTGTCTGCCACGTCCACGTCAAACAGGTGCAGCTTGTCGTAGCGAGCGACCGTTTCGCCTTGATCGTCAACCAGCAACGAGCAGGCATGCACCTTGGCCGTCGGTTGATCCACCGGCGGCAACGGCAAGGTGCCCGCCACAATCCATAACTTGAGGTCGCGGGCCGTCTGTTTCAACCAGGGCAGGATCGGGCCTTCGCCCAACGCCTCGGCGCGACCGATGTCGGCGATGTCGCGCCGGCCCATGGCGGCGAAATTTTCCGGCAGTACAGCCAATTTCGCACCGCCCGCGGCCGCTTGTTCCAGCAACTGACGCGCCTGGGCCAGATTGGCCCGCACGTCGCTCTGGCTGACCATTTGAATTACCGCTACAGACATGGCCTTTCCCTGATCGGATACCAACGCATACCTGTAGGAGCTGCCGCAGGCTGCGATCTTTTGATGTTGCTTTTAAGGTCAAGATCAAAAGATCGCAGCCTGCGGCAGCTCCTACAGTGGAGTTAAGGCCATGCTACTCCATAGGTTTGGAGGATGGCGTCAAAAAGCCTTGTCGAAGGTGATTTTCGGTTCTTTCCACGGCCCCTTGACGGTGTACTTCACACTGGCGAAGCGCGCCACACGGTCACCGATCAACTTGTCGATCAGGAACAGCGCCCCACCGATCGCCGGTGCGCCGACGATCAGCGCGGCGATGGGCAGGTTGTTGGTCACTGGCAGGGTCACCAGCAGTTTCGCATCGATCTGATCGGCCACCATATTCAGGGTGCCGTCGAGCTCGATGGTGCTTGATGGACCGGTCAGGCGGATTGGCTCCCGGGTCACGTACACGCCGTTGGTCGCCACCAGCAGGCCCTTGACCCGGTCATAGCTCAGGCCTTTGCCGAACAGGTCGGAGAAGTCCAGGCGCAAGCGGCGGCCAATGGAGTTGAAGTTGAGCAGGCCAAACACACGCAACGCCTGGGCACTGCCTTCGACCTCGACAAACTGGCCTTCCTTGAGCGACGCATCAAGGGTGCCAGAGAGACGTTTGGTCCCCATCCATGCCGGCGAGCCCGGCCAGCGGGCGTCGACATCCATGTGAAATTCCTGGCTGGTGACGCTCGGCGCATAGCCCCAGCCCTTGAGGACATCCGCCAGGTTCTTGCCGCTGATCCGCCCCTTGTACCAACTGGTGCTGGCACCAGGCGGACCTTCCCATCCGCCACTGCCTTGCAACAACATGCCCTTGAGGCCCATGTCCAGCGAGTTGAGTGCGATCCCTCTGGCCGTCGGACGCACCTTCAGCGACCAGGCGCCCACCAGGTCGTTGCCCTGATATAACTGATTGATGGTGATATCCAGCGCCGGGATCTTGGTCGGGTCCACCGAGGCCAGGGGGTCCGGCGAGTTTTCGTCGGCCAGGACCTTTGGGTCCGGGGCGGGCAGGCGCACCGTTTGCAGGTTGATCACCATCGGCGCCGCCTTGGCATCGGGGATGCTGGCGCTGCCCTTGACCTGCTGGCTGTCGAGTTGCAGGGCCCACGAGGACGGTTTGCGCGTCAGCTGCACCACTGCCTGATCCAGGGTGGTACCGAAGGCGCTGAGCTTGCCGACCTTGATGTCCGCTCCGCTGAGCAACTGCTTGGCGTTGCCACCGGGGTCTTGGCCGGCATACTTGCTCACCAGATCCTGCCAGGGGCCGACATCCAGTTCCGAGAGCACGCCACGAATGCGCAAACCCTTGGCCCCGGGCAGCGCGGCCGTGCCATTGCCGAGGAACAATTCACCGCGGCCGCCGGCAAAATTGCCGGTGGGTGCAGCAAACGTGAAGCTCGCCAGCTCCCCGTAATTTGCCCAATAGCGCCGCTCCGCTCCTTGCAGGGTCATGCGAAACGAAGTGTCGCGCCCGACATCCGCCGCCAGGCCAAAGGGCGCCGGCAGATCGACCGCCACACCCTTTAGACTGGAATTGACCATCAATTGGCTATCGGCACCATCGAGGGTCAGTTGCAGTTGGTATGGGATAACCCCACTCACTGGCAACGGCTGGGTCACGCCCAGCCAGTCCTTGAGTTTCTTGACTTCGACCTGCCCGGAAGCGGTGACCCGGGTGTTGAGCTTGCCTTCACGACCGTCGGCGAAAATTTGCGCAGTGACCGGTTTATCGAAGGCGCGCGCACTGATGTTCTGCCCACTCAAGCCTTTGGTGCTGTCGAAACGGAAGTCACCCTTGAGCTGGGTCAGCTCGAGGGGGGGCTCGGGCAGTTTCAAACGGGCCTTTGCCGTCTTGAAGTCAACCAGGATTTTCGGCTGTTCGCCCTTGGCCAGCGGAATATCCAGCTTCAGCTTGCCTTGCAGATCGCCCTCGCCTTCCCAACCCGCGAAAGTCTCGGCAGTGCCTATTGGCGCTTCCTTGAGGATTTTCAGGCCATCACCCAATCCACCGGCGAACGCGCCATCGAGAAACAGGTGACTGTTTTGTCCGGCGGGCACGTGGGGAATGTTGACGTAGATATCGCGGACCTGGGTGTCGAGCAATTGCCCCTTGCTGGCCAGAATCCGTACGCCGCTGTCTTCAACGAATACGTCACCCGTGACCTTGCTGACATGCGGCCAGCCAGGCTGGAACGCCAGCTCGGCATCGTGGACCTTGAAAAACAGACTGATGCTGCGTGCCGTTTCCTCCGCGCCGTGGTTCAACGAACCTTGGTACTGGAAGAATCCCTGATCCACCGCACCTTTGAGAATCGCCGTGCGCAGCCATTCGTCCAGCGCCGGGCTGAGGACGGTCGGCAGGTATTTGGCGGTGTAGCGACCGTCGCCATCCACCAGACCCACCCGCAGGTCCATGTAGTCTTCCCGAGCCTCATCGAAAAACAGGCGGATCAGGAAGTCGCCAGCGATCTTGCCTTCCTCGCCCAGTACCTTCAGGTACGGCGCGATCAGCGTGAAACTTTCCTTGTCGAGCTTCCAGGTCAAGGTCGCGTTGGCCTGGATGTATTGCCATGGCTTGGCGAAAATCGGGTCCAGGTGCAGCATGAAATCCTTGCTGTCCATGCGCAACTCGCCATGGCCAAGGTCGCCGCTGATGCTGCCCGTTACATTTCGCGCCGCTGGGGCACCGTGATACGCATCAAAACCGACACGATCAAGGTTGGCTGCGAAGCTGAACCGGCTGTCATCGGTGGCATTGGGCTTCACGTCGATCAGCACGTTGCGCAACCCACCGGTGACCTTGAGCCGCTCGACCACCGTGGCGACCCCTTCCGGCAATGGCGCCAGGGCGTTGAGCACCGGCGTGAGTGGTGTCAGGTCGAGACGGTCGGCCTGCAGATGCCAGATGTTTTGCGTCTTGTCCGAGGACGTGGCCTGCTTCAATTGCAGTCGTGATTCCCAGCGGGTCTCGCCAAGGTTCATGGCCAGGGAGTCAACCGTTACCAGCATGCCCTCGGCGCTGCGCTGAAAATAACCGTTAAGCGCCAGATTGTTGATCTGGATCGGCTTGCGTTCGGCATAGGCCCCCTTGAATTGCGGCGCATTCAACCGCACGGCGCCGCTTTGCAAGGCGCCTTTGCCCCAGGTTGCCCACAGCTCGCCACCTGCCTTGAGTTCGGAGAAATTCCACTGCTGGGTCAGGGTTTCGGGCAACCATTTCGACCAGTCGCTTTGCGGCAAGCTCACATAGACTTGCGCCTCGCCGTCCTGCCACTGGCTGGCACGAATACGGGTACGCACACTCAAGGCCAATGGCTGGCCATCGGGCAGGGTCAAGCGGGCATCGAGTCGTTGGCGGGATGCGCCGGTTTTCAGCGTCGCGCCGACGTACGTCAGGGTCAGCGGCGATTCTCCCCAAGGCTGCAACGTGACCTGGCTGTCGAGCACCGACAGTTGCTGGATCATTTGCATGCGATTGAGTAACTGCTCCGGCTCGAAAGGCTGATCGTCCTTGACCGGCAAGCCTTCCAGCGCCCAGGCACCGTCATCGCCTTGCTTGAGGCTGATCTTCAGGCCATTGAGCTCCAGATTGGCGATGCGCACCTCGCGGGCCAGCAGACTCTCCCACAGGTCCGGGACAGCCCGCACGTTTTCCAGGTGCAGGGCGTTGGCACCCTCGCCTACGGTCACGTCGTGAGCCGACAGAATGGGCGCGAAGCCACTCCAGTTGCCTTTCAGCTCGCCGATTTGCAGGGGCATGCCCAAGGCTTCGCTGGCCTTGGTTTCGACTTCGCCACGGTACTCGGCCACCAACGGCGCCAGTTCCCGGCCCAGGCTGACGTACAACGCCATCACCACCAAAACCAACGCGCACAGGCCCAGACCCCAGCGGGTCAGTGCGGCCAATATGCGTGTCAGACGCTCCATGTCAGGTGGCTCCCATGGCAAAAGTTCTGCAGACAGCTGAGGCCAGCCATTCAGGAAAATTCAGGACGAAGCAGTTCAGAGCAGCACGACGTCGTATTGTTCCTGGGAATACATGGTTTCGACCTGGAACCGAATGGTGCGCCCGATAAATACTTCAAGTTCGGCGACGTTACCCGACTCCTCATCAAGCAGACGATCGACAACTCGCTGGTTCGCCAATACACGATAGCCTTCCGCCTGATAGGCGCGAGCCTCACGCAGGATTTCGCGGAAGATTTCGTAGCAAATGGTTTCCGGGGTTTTCAGCTTGCCACGCCCCTGGCAACTGGTGCACGGCTCGCACAGCACCTGTTCGAGGCTTTCGCGGGTGCGCTTGCGGGTCATCTGCACCAGGCCCAATTCGGTGATGCCGATGATGTTGGTCTTGGCGTGGTCGCGCTCCAGTTGCTTCTCGAGCGTGCGCAGGACCTGGCGCTGGTGTTCTTCATCCTCCATGTCGATGAAGTCGATGATGATGATCCCGCCCAGGTTGCGCAGCCTCAATTGTCGGGCAATGGCGGTTGCCGCTTCGAGGTTGGTCTTGAAGATGGTTTCTTCAAGATTGCGATGCCCGACGAACGCCCCGGTGTTGACGTCGATGGTGCTCATGGCTTCCGCCGGGTCGACCACCAGATAACCGCCGGACTTCAGCGGGACTTTGCGCTCAAGGGCCTTCTGGATTTCATCTTCGACACCGTACAGGTCGAAAATCGGTCGCTCGCCCGGGTAGTGTTCCAGACGATCTGCGATTTCTGGCATCAATTCGGCAACGAACTGCGTGGTTTTCTGGAAAGTTTCCCGGGAATCGATACGAATCTTCTCGATCTTCGGGCTCACCAGGTCGCGCAGCGTGCGCAGCGCCAAGCCGAGATCCTCGTAGATCACACTCGGCGCGCTGATGGTCTTGATCTGCTCGCTGATCTGGTCCCATAACCTGCGCAGGTAGCGGATGTCCATGAGGATTTCATCGGCACCGGCACCTTCGGCCGCCGTGCGCAGGATGAACCCGCCCGCTTCCTTGATGCCTTCCTTGGCCACGCAATCGGTGACCACTTGCTTGAGGCGCTCGCGCTCGGCTTCGTCTTCGATTTTCAGCGAAATACCGACGTGGGCGGTGCGCGGCATGTACACCAGGTAACGTGAAGGAATCGACAGCTGCGTGGTCAGGCGCGCACCTTTGGAGCCGATGGGATCCTTGGTGACTTGCACCACCAGGCTCTGGCCTTCGTGCACCAACGCGCTGATGCTCTCGACGGCCGGACCTTCACGCAAGGAGATTTCGGATGCATGAATGAACGCGGCGCGGTCCAGGCCGATATCGACGAACGCCGCCTGCATGCCGGGCAATACCCGCACGACCTTGCCTTTGTAGATGTTGCCGACGATCCCGCGCTTTTGCGTGCGCTCGACATGAACTTCTTGCAGGACACCGTTTTCGACCACCGCCACGCGCGATTCCATCGGCGTGATGTTGATCAGGATCTCTTCACTCATGGCAGGGTCTCGTTCAGGCATGTTCACAATAATGGCCGGGTACGACGCTTAGCGTGCGTTATTGGGTTGCCAACAGGGTATGCCGAAATGGCCGAGCAGTTGCGCGGTTTCGCACAACGGCAGTCCAACCACCGCCGAGTAACTCCCAGTGAGCCCGGCGACAAACACTGCGCCCAGCCCTTGAATGCCGTAGCCACCGGCCTTGTCCCGAGGTTCGCCGCTGGCCCAGTAGGCCGCCGCCTCATCAGGGCTGATCTCACGAAAACGTACGTGACTGGTGACCACCAACGACTCGCAACGATCAAAATCGAGCAGCGCAATCGCGGTCAGGACCTGATGCTCGCGCCCCGACAACATCTTCAGCATGGCGCATGCGTCGCCTTCATCAACCGGTTTGCCAAGAATTTTTCCATCAAGCACCACGGCGGTATCTGCACCGAGCACGCAGCAGGATGCATCAGACGCGACTGCGCCGCGTCCGGCCTCGGCCTTGCCACGCGCCAGGCGCTCGACATAGGCCGACGGGGATTCATGGGTCAAAGGGGTTTCATCGATATCCGCGCTGATGGCGGTGAACGGCACGCCGATCTGCGTGAGCAGTTCACGCCGACGCGGTGAGCCAGAGGCGAGGTACAACCGTTTCATCAAGACCTCTCCCTGTCTAATGCCCGAACGAATTAATTGATTTTGTAGCGTCGACGCAATCCGCGCAAACCGAAGCTGACCCAGGGCCAGAGCAACGCGCTGACCAGTGCCGGCAATACCAGGGCCAGGGTTGGCTGGCGATTGCCAGTCAGGGCGCTGAGCCATAGTTGCACCAACTGGGCAAGGCCGAAGATCACCAGGATCACCAGGCTCTGCTGCCACATCGGGAACATTCGCAGGCGTTGTTGCAGTGCCAGCACCAGGTAGGTGATGAGCGTCAGGATCAACGCATTCTGGCCCAGCAGCGTGCCGTACAACACGTCCTCGGCCAAGCCCAGGCACCAGGCGGTGACCATCCCGACTTTCTGCGGCAGCGCCAGCGCCCAGAACGCCAGCAGCAAGGCCAGCCACAGGGGACGCAGGATCTCCATGAATTGCGGCAACGGCGATACGCTGAGCAACATGCCGACGGCAAATGTCAGCCAGACGATCCAGCCGTTTCGAGAAGCTGTGACACCGACCATTATTCTCGTCCCCCAGTGGTAGCCGGTGCGGAGACAGGCGGTTTGGCAGCAGGCTTGACAGCAGCGGGCTTGACGGCAGCGGGTTGTGCCGCCGGTGGCTTGGCGGGCGCAGTCGTAGTGGGTTTGGCGGCAGGCTTGGCGACAGGCTTGGCCGGGGTCGTGGCCGCCGGAGTAGCCGCTGGCGTCACCGGAACAGCCGGAGCCGCGACTGCTGCCGGTACAACCGCCGGTCTCGGCACGGTCGCCGGAATGATCGGCCCGCCACCCTGCGCATCCAGGCTTTCCTGGGCTTGGGCAGCGTCGTTGGCGCGCTCTTCGGCAGTGCGAGTGTCGCTGAACACCAGCAGCAAATAACGGCTGCGGTTCAAGGCGGCGGTCGGTACGGCGCGAACAATGGCGAACGGCTGGCCGGAGTCGTGGATCACTTCCTTGACCGTCGCCACCGGGTAACCTGCCGGGAAACGCTGACCCAGGCCGGAGCTGACCAACAGGTCGCCTTCCTTGATATCGGCGGTATCGGCCACGTGGCGCAATTCAAGGCGTTCCGGGTTGCCGGTGCCGCTGGCAATGGCGCGCAGGCCGTTGCGGTTGACCTGCACCGGAATGCTGTGGGTGGAATCGGTCAGCAGCAGGACCCGGGAGGTGTAGGGCATCAACTCGACCACCTGGCCCATCAGGCCACGGGCATCGAGCACGGGCTGCCCGAGCACCACGCCGTCGCGCTCACCCTTGTTGATGATGATGCGATGGGTGAACGGGTTGGGGTCCATGCCGATCAATTCAGCCACTTCGACCTTTTCGTTCACCAGTGCCGAAGAGTTGAGCAACTCGCGCAGCCGAACGTTCTGCTCGGTAAGGGAGGCAAGCTTTTGCATGCGCCCTTGCAACAGCAGGTTTTCGCTCTTGAGCTTTTCGTTTTCGGCGATCAGTTCGGTGCGGCTGCCAAACTGGCTGGCCACACCCTGCCATAGCCGCTGCGGCAGGTCGGTGATCCAGTAAGACTGCATCAACACCAGCGACATCTGGCTACGCACTGGCTTGAGCAGTGTGAAGCGGGCATCGACCACCATCAGCGCGACCGACAGCACGACCAGCACCAACAAGCGCACGCCCAGTGAGGGACCCTTGGTGAAAAGCGGTTTAATAAGCCGCTCCTCCCAGGCAAATGTTCTCTTTATTCATACGGCATCAAACCGGCCTGGATGCAGACGACAGAAGATAAACGCGAACAGGCAGCACTGCAAAGTGCCGCCTGCGCGCTCACAGCATAGAGGCGATCCGGCGATTTATTCGCTGGAGAGCAGGTCCATGGTGTGTTTATCCATCATTTCCAATGCACGGCCACCGCCGCGAGCAACGCAGGTCAACGGGTCTTCGGCAACGATCACCGGCAGGCCGGTTTCCTGTGCGAGCAGCTTGTCGAGGTCACGCAGCAAGGCGCCACCACCGGTCAGCACCAGGCCACGCTCGGCGATGTCGGAAGCCAGCTCCGGCGGCGACTGCTCCAGGGCGCTCTTCACGGCCTGAACGATGGTCGCCAGCGACTCTTGCAGCGCTTCGAGCACTTCGTTGGAGTTCAGGGTGAATGCGCGTGGAACGCCTTCGGCCAGGTTGCGGCCACGAACGTCGACTTCGCGAACTTCGCCACCCGGGTAAGCGGTACCGATTTCCTGCTTGATGCGCTCGGCAGTGGACTCACCGATCAGGCTGCCGTAATTGCGACGCACATACGTGATGATCGCTTCGTCGAAACGGTCGCCACCTACCCGTACGGATTCGGCATAGACCACGCCATTGAGCGAGATCAGCGCGATTTCGGTGGTACCGCCACCGATATCCACGACCATCGAACCGCGGGCTTCTTCAACCGGCAAGCCGGCACCGATCGCAGCAGCCATCGGCTCTTCGATCAGGAACACTTCACGGGCACCGGCACCGAGCGCCGATTCACGGATGGCGCGACGTTCAACCTGGGTGGACTTGCATGGAACGCAGATCAGCACACGAGGGCTAGGCTGCAGGAAGCTGTTTTCATGAACCTTGTTGATAAAATACTGCAGCATCTTTTCGCAGACGCTGAAGTCGGCGATCACGCCGTCTTTCATCGGACGAATGGCAGCAATATTGCCCGGCGTACGGCCCAACATGCGCTTCGCTTCGGTGCCGACAGCAACGACACTTTTCTGGTTACCGTGTGTCCGAATGGCCACAACCGATGGCTCATTCAGGACGATACCGCGCTCACGCACGTAAATAAGGGTGTTGGCAGTGCCCAGGTCAATGGAAAGATCGCTGGAAAACATGCCACGCAGTTTCTTGAACATGGGAAAGGGACCCTAGGCAACGCGTGGGTAAAAAAGTGCGGCA